>ERZ1023897.46-NODE-46-length-56177-cov-36.129094_pt1 | contig 56177 bp, 50 predicted proteins | sample MGYA00380399_ERZ1023897 | MGnify/ENA primary metagenome ERZ1023897 (study PRJEB33179, sample SAMN07448995) | human gut metagenome | biome: Human-gut; feature: Human associated habitat; material: Faeces | host: Homo sapiens | place: India: Bhopal | collected... | reverse complement strand
TTATTATACATGAATTCCTTGAGAATAAGGTGTCAACTTTATTTATACAACATCATGTTGCCACCGAATACACGGATCTGCGCAGAGGCATGGAAGGACTGGCAAACATCATACGCTTCCGTTTTCATCTGGATCCCTATGACAGAAATACCCTGTTTCCCTAATTTTTTTATTTATATGTCCATTCTACTTACAGGCCATTATTCGTTTCATTAGTTCCGTATAATCAATCAGACTCATTCTACTTTTTATTTTCTCCTGATTTTTTCTAGCATCCCTGGAAAAATATGATGTGGTTACCATTATTCCCGCTGTAGCGTTATCTGCATTGACCGTTCCATATCTATTAAATAAACAGTGTCACTTGATTCCGACAAATAATCCCCTGTCTCCTTATCGTCCGGGAAAAGTTCCATATTTTTGTATCTGATTCTCTTTCCTTGCTCCCACAATATCTTTCCAGCTATATTTAGCAAAAAAGTTTTACCACTTCCTGCGGCTCCTGTTATCAAAATTTTCCCATGCGGCATCATTTTAACTAAATCTAAAATCTCTTGCAGCTCATTTCTTCTTATAATCTCCATATATACTCCCTTGTCAAATTACCGTCTGTACAATCATCCTTTACTATGCTTTACATATCTTCCTTCTCCTCTACCACCTGGCAACCAGGTTCAGGAACTGATCCGTATCCATCAGCATGGCCATCCCATTCTTCCTAGAATCCTCCAGCTTCACCCGTCCCTGCTCTGTACTAAGGATCACGTAGGATCCATCGCTTCGATGCAGAGTTATTTGTTCCGTAGGTCTCGTCAGAATCTCCGTCGGATTCTTCATTTTACTGATACGTCGTATCTCGTCCTCAGGCAGCAACAGCTCTATCTTTACTATGTCTCTCTCTTTCTTCAATGGTGTCTTCCGGTGGGAGCCATCCAGATTATCCCACCTGTCTACAAACCGGACCTGCTCCTCCATATCCTTCACCAATTTCTCTATTCCAGGTACTTCGTTGATCGTGCATCCCTGTATTACTTTTTCTATAATCCTTCCATATTGCTCCCGGCTAATTTCTATTGTCAGCTGTTCCCTGGATCTGTCACAGCACTGCCCAGAGCCATAAGTAATTCTATAAGTATAATTGAAGCGCATTTTCATTCCTCCGGTCAAGCTACTGTATCCAATCTACTCTTACTATTTACTAAAATCAATATTTTTCCAAAGATATTCTTGAAAATGCTTTATATTTAGGATAAATATCCCATTTTAATTATATATAAGTAATTTGGGAGTTTGTTCTATGGAACCTTATCATTTTGATAAAATACCGGAAACAAAGATCCGGATCATTTAAATGCTCTGTACAACAAAAAATACCCTAAAAATCCGCTTTCCACAAAATCTTTTAAAAAGCACCTTGAATATTATCAGCTGCAAAATCCTGTCTACCTGGATCAATATTCTCCGGAATTACTGCAGTATGCGGTGAAGTCCGATTGCGACTCTGTATGGCAGAGCATTGATGACCAGGCCACCTATACTATCATCAAAAATTATATCGAAAAAAAGAAGGAAACGATCGTCTCCTTCTGCTTTTTCTGTTTAACTTTATTTCCTACATAGAAATAGATGGTTACACCTATTTCCGCAATGAAAACCCTCATCCGGTCAAGTCATTGCGTAATGCCTGCCTGGCTCTCTTCCCTGAGCTGTCCAGGTATCTATATGTCAATGATTGCATTCCCGATATGCGGGATAAAACGCTATTTCTTTTTCTCCAACGTTTTAATGATTTATGATTTAAAGTGCTGTTCAATGGTGGTAGGGAAAGAAATATCACCGGATACTTTCCCATATATTTTTCACACAAATCGTTATTGTTCAAAATATAGAGGCCATTAAAGACAAGGCGCATGATTTGACATTTACTTTTTATTCGATTTCGTTGATATATATTCACCGATCAGCATCAAATAATTTTTATTATCTTTCATTCTAATGCGCTACTACCAGATTACTTTTTTAAAAGATCTGAACTTCCTTCTGATACTCTGATTTTTTAAACATTTTTCTTAATTTATCTTTTATTTCAGTAGTATTATACTGACAGGAATTCGTCAAATCAATTTTAAAATAATTTTGATCTTTTGCTTTCAACGCGTAATCAATAACTAAATTATTTTCTTGCGTTCCTGACTGTTTTAGTTTTATTTCCATTCTTTTAATAAAATTAAATTGTCGCGCTTGAGTATATTGTCCATCTCTAAAAATAACCTTATAATTTTCATATTGTCTTTCAAAAATTCTTTTAATATTATCACAGAATATTTGTTCCTCTTCGACCTGCTCCATATTAATTTTTTCTTTAACGCTAATTTCTTGAGGCGTAAACTTTTCAATAGACAAATCCACAGCATGCGGTTGCAATCCAGAATATAGTTCATTCCAAGATTTTCTGCCCCATTCTTGAAGTTCATCACATAAAAACAAAACACTTGAAAAAGTTGTTAAATATATATTATAAATATCTGTACATGTATGCGATGCCATTGCTCTCAAGATTTCTCTTCTTATGTAGAACTGTCTTGCATCTTCATATTTATATTCATAATCATCATTTAAATTAAAATCCGATTCTAGAAAATAAAGCAACATTTTGTATATAATCACAGAGCTAATTATACCATGATCAAAATGTTCCAACGACTTTGTATATTTTAAATAATATTTAGGCTGGACTCTACCCAAGTATAAATCGTTCTTATGTTTATCTGTTTCAATATTTTCCTCTGTTTCTTCCTTACTTTTTTGCTCTACCATTTTGGTACTCATGAACTTTATAATGTATTCATTTATATTATCTTGTATACCGTTAAAACCAAAATTATTCCATATATTGGGATTCGGAATAAACTCTTTCATCATTTTCTGTGTTTTGTCCAAAATCTGCTGTGACTTTTCTAACGGATACCCTAAGTCATGGCATAATGCGATAAAAGTCCACATACTTATTTTTTCAAAAAAATTTATATTAGAACTAAAAGTATTATCTGTGCATCCATCAATTGTTATCTGACTAATAAAAATATTTTCATCTGACGACATAGGCTTTAACAAGCAAAAAACCCCTAGCATCCATGTCCTCATAGCGTGAAATACGTGATCTCTGTAATATGAACTTGCGCCATACAAAAGACTTTCAAAAGACGAATATCTATCATGATAAGCTTCTAATTTATCAATTCCATATGCGACAGGTGTTTTATTATTATTACCTAAAAAAGGTTCTCTTTCATCAAAAAATCGCAAGCACTTAATAGCTTTGTTAATAAGCATTATCCATAATTTATCTAATTGCCCTACTTGAGAATACTCAATTGAATCTTTTCCATCAATTATTATCTCTTTTATTTTTTCTCTTGCCCCTTCATCTAATGGATGTTCAAAGCGATATTCAAAATTTTTTTCTTCTTTTTCAATTAATTTTGAGAATTCATTGTTGATATCATTAATCAAATTTTTATCATTAATATTAAACACTTTTTCTTTCCTCCCTCAAAAATTTTTGAACAGGACAATTTTCACATCCGGTACAGTCTCCTGAATATCTATCTACTAATTCTATGCTTTTATTTAAAAACAACGAATCATTATATATTTCTCTAATTCTGTTATGTAAAACATTGTCTGGAATAACTTCTTTCATATCCTCTGTGAAAAACTTTATATACTTGAATGCCTCGCATCCATAAACGCTTCCGTCAAATTTTATGTACAATTTTTCTCGCACAGCATGACACTTAGTTTCTACATCAGTATGTGACAAGGGCAACCCTATTCTTACCTTTTTTCCTGTTTCTTTTATACAATATAATTCTTTTTGAATATTTCTTAACTCATCATCAGATAGCATGATTTTATCTTTATTGTCTTTTGCTCTCCCATGCGGAACCAAGCGTAAAAAGCTCACACAACATACATTTAATTTATCCGCTAATTTCACAACATTAGTAACTTGATTATAATTCTGTTTCATTGGAACAAAATGTATTTCTGTATCTATTTGACACTCTTCTGCATTAATAATACTTTGAATTAGCAAATCATATTTACCCTTTGTGTTCATTATAGTATCATATACTTCTGGATCTGCCGCCTGAACATTAAACATAATTCTATTTAATCCGCTCTGTTTACATTTCCCAAGCATCTCTTTGCTGATTGATTTTTCCAGATTACGTTCCCCTACTATACCACTTGAATAGACATCTACAATCAAGCCTTTTTGGGCTGCATATTCTATCACTTCTACTATATTTGGATGTAAAAACGGTTCTCCGCCAGATAAGCACAGTCTTTTTGCGCCTAAAAATACAACATCATCAACTATTCGTTTTATTGTATCTAGTCTAAGTATTGTTTTAGAATTATGGCACGAATTCGATGAGCAATACAAACAATTATTTAAGCATTTTTGTAATATTTCTAACGAAATATCATTAAGCATTCTTTTCCCCCTCCAATTCATCATATTTCTTTGCCTTTTTCACCAAAGCAATATAAGACTCATACTTTAAAATAGCCACATAAGGCTCGCTATTTCTTATTACACATGCTGACGAATCCTTTTCTACAACCTCTTTAAAAACCTTAGCCGATTGTCCTCTATTAAATATTTGGGCCTTATATGTTTTGTTTTCATTTATTTCCAAGCTCTCCACCACCTAATCAATTAAATATATTTACATTATATCATAAATTAATTATTTTACAAACTATTTTTCACTGTCTTTTTCACATTATATTTGTAATTACCTTTATCTTTAATTTTGTACAAATTAGTGATATAATAGTTCAAAGGAGCTTCCTGTATAATTCAAATATAGGGAATTCCAAGAAAAGAAGGTTGAAAAAAATACTTCAGTGTAAAATAAGATGACTGACTTTGGCGGTTAGTAAAAATCTTATCAAAGGGAGAACCATATTATGACCAATCAATATTGGATTTATGAAACAGACTCTAATAATTTTTGCAGATACTCATTGGGCTATTGTTGCAAAACTCCCCTTTTATGTGTTGGTGTTAACCCAAGCACTGCTACCCCACAAAAACTCGACCCCACAATTCGTTCAGTTGCAAGAATCGCGCATATTAATAATTATGACGGATGGATAATGATAAACTTATATCCCCAACGAGCAACCAAACCAAATGATATGGATTTCATAATGAATGACTCTATTTGTAAGCAAAACCTATTTGTAATTAATTCCATTCTTAACAAATACAAAATCACTGAAATATGGGCTGCTTGGGGAACTCTAATTACTAAACGAACATATTTAAAAAAATGTCTATCCGATATTTATTCTATTACTTCAAATTATAAGTGGATTACTTTTGGTCCTTCGTCTAAGGCTGGTCATCCTCACCACCCTCTTTACTTAAGTTCAAATGCACAAAAAGAGAACTTTGACATTACTAGTTACATCAGTCAGCTAGAATAAAAAATGGAGTTATTAGATAGTTCAACTCTACTCTAATAACTCCTTCTTCATAAACTGTTTATGACCTGCAAATTCCGCTTCATCGGATCACCGATTCTGCTAGCAACGGATCAGTGTTTCCGGTTGTAACGGAACACTTTTTGTCATGCGTCGAATTATAGTTCCCACCTACGGCAGTTTTACCGCAGATTAAATTCGGCATCTCCTTCATATCGTGCTGTTTTTTACGGCACGTTTTTATCTGCCCTCTTGACCATTCCCATTCTTTTCTGTTTATGATTTTCCAAACTGTCCAATCTCTGATTCGCTTAGCTGTCCAAAATCTGATCGTTTCAGTGTTCAACGTTGCGCTTATGCACCCGGGCATACACCCTAGGAAGCGTTATCTCTTTATTAACTGACCAAGCTCCTTTAAGGTAAACGCTCCATAGCAAGTACCTTTTACCCTCTGCTCTCATCTGCAATAATAGTCTCACACTATACACAGTCAAAAAAGTATAGCGCTTAACTTTTTTGACCAGCGTCAGGAGGTCAGACTATGAACACTCAAACCAGTTTAGTTGCAGAACAGATCAGGCTACAACAGTGGGCCGACCAGATCAGGGACTGCCAGAATCGTCCCTCTGATATGAAAGTCGATGCCTGGTGCCGGGAACACGGCATAACAAAGGCGAATTATTACTATCGCCTGCGCCGAGTCCGGGAGGCCTGTCTGAAACTTTGTGATCCGTCCCCGTCCTTCGTGGAACTCACAGCACCTGAAGAAAGTATACCGGCTAAAGTCTCCCATACACATTCCTCTGTGGCTGCAGCACTCCATACGAAAAACGGAATCGCCATAGACATCTATAATGACGCTTCACTGGAGTTCCTCAGAAACCTTATAGGAGCAGCCAGCCATGCTGAATGATGCTTCCGGATTCCACAAAATATATGTTGCCACCGGATACACAGATCTGCGCAGAGGCATGGAAGGACTGGCAAACATCATACGCTTCCGTTTTCATCTGGATCCCTATGACAGAAATACCCTGTTTCCCTAATTTTTTTATTTATATGTCCATTCTACTTGCAGGCCATTATTCGTTTCATTAGTTCCGTATAATCAATGAGACTCATTCTGCTTTTTATTTTCTCCCGATATTTTCGAGCATCTCTGGAAAAATATGATGTAGTTACCATTATTCCCGCTGTAGCGTTATCTGCATTGACTGTTCCATATAATTCTCTGACAAGTCCAACATCTATCGGATACTTGGGAGCTCTCTTTTTACATTCTGCATATATTACAAAATCGCCAAGTGATGAGTTATTTAGAATAATCAAATCTTTACCTCCGTCCCTTGTCTGTTTTGTAAGTTCCACATGGTTTCCTTCCTTTTCAAATAATTCGCATACTAATTCCTCAAACTGTCTCGGGGTAATCTCCTGCAATATTTGAGGATTGGAAGCGACTTGATTCATAAGAGAATGAGTTACCACTTTTATATCCTGTTTCAATTTAACCGGCACTCTTACAATTTTCCGTTCGGGCACAACGATCTCCGGATATTGTAGCGAAATTCCGTCATTATAAGTGTACAATTGGTGTATATCGCTTTCGATATCAAGAAAGTAATCACCAAATCCTTCATCTTTTAATCTGTCATGAATCTTTCCTGCTATCAATCTTGGCATTAAGCACTGATGATCAAGTTCTTTGATAATACTCTCAACAAAATATTCATTTGAAGCATGATTACCAAGATAATCATTAATAAATAGGAAAGTCTGCTCCGTTGTCAAAGGTTCTAATTTTATTTCATAGTCAAACTTTGTAGCAAACTGATTTTCTCTAGAAGTACATATATAACACGCCTTTCCGAACTCTATCTCTTTAACTATTTGCTTATATCTATATATATCATCCAAGCCATCTATTAAATAAACAGTGTCACTTGATTCCGACAAATAATCCCCTGTTTTCTTATTGTCCGGGAAAAGTTCCATTGTTTTGTATCTGATTTTCTTTCCTTGCTCCCACAACATCTTTCCAGCTATATTTAGCAAAAAAGTTTTACCACTTCCTACGGCTCCTGTTATCAAAAATTTCCCATGCGGCATCATTTTAACTAGATCTAAAATCTCTTGCAGCTCATTTTTTCTTATAATCTCCATGTATACTCCCTTGTCAAATTTCCATCCATGCAATACCCCTTACTATGCTTTACATATCTTCCTTTTCCTCTACTAGATTCTTCGTTTTGCTAATACTTCATTCCTCCGATTAAAACTACTGCATCCAGTCTACTCTTACCCATCATTAAAATCAATATTGCTGTTCATATTCCCGCGTAATAATTGCGTTTTTCCACATAATATGTTATGATGTATAAGAATTTTTAGTTTTGAAAGTGAGGACGTTATGTTATTAGATGATAAATCCATTTTGATTACAGGTGGTACCGGCAGTTTTGGCAAGGCTTTTACCAAATATGTGCTGGACAATTACAATCCTAAGAAGATCATTATCTATTCCCGTGATGAATTCAAACAGTTCATCATGCAGAATGAATTCAAGCAGTATGCTGGCAAGCTTCGTTTCTTCATCGGTGATGTCAGAGACAAAGAGCGCCTGACCAGAGCATTTGAAGGCGTAGATTATGTCATCCATGCTGCAGCTCTGAAGCAGGTACCTGCCTGCGAATATAATCCTGCAGAAGCAATCAAGACCAATATCCATGGTGCACAGAACGTTATTGATGCAGCTTTGGATACCGGGGTAAAAAAAGTCGTTGCTCTGTCTACCGACAAAGCCGTGAATCCCGTGAATCTGTATGGCGGTACCAAGCTGGTGTCCGATAAATTGTTTATCGCAGCCAACGCCTATGCCGGAAGCAAGGATATCTGCTTCTCCATCGTTCGTTATGGCAATGTAGCCGGAAGCCGTGGATCTGTCATTCCGTTCTTCCACAACATTATCAAAAATGGTGGAACCGAACTTCCTATTACGGACTATCGCATGACGCGTTTCTGGATCAGCCTGCAGCAGGGTGTCGAGTTGGTTATTAAAGCTTTGGAAGAATCCAAGGGTGGTGAGACCTTCATTTCCAAGATTCCTTCTTTCAAGATCACAGATCTGGCACAGGCAATGCTGCCCGGATGTGAAATGCCCGAAGTAGGCATCCGTGAAGGTGAAAAACTTCATGAAATTATGGTAACTGTGGAAGATTCCCTAAATACTTATGAATATGATAAGCACTTTATTGTATATCCTCAGATGGTATGGAGCGAATCTAGACGTGCAGTACCTACCGGCAAGAGAGTACCCGAAGGCTTCTCCTACAGTTCCGGTAACAATACCGAATGGCTAAGTGTAGAACAGATCAAAGAATTACTCAAGACAATCGATTTAGAAAAATAAAAGTTAAAAAGGAACTCAACTCCGGCGGAAAGTGTGTGAAGAAAACTCTGTAAATACGTAGATCTTCTATGATAATGAATGGCGGAAGGCTTGTGAATAAGCTTTCCGCCTTGTTTTTATATATAACAGCGAAATGATTGTATGTCAAGAACACAGGTCTGTTTCCCTGTGTTTCATGGTATTATTCCAGAAGACGTCCCTCGTACATGATACTCAGTTCTCCATATACCTGCGCCCAGTTTCGAATCGTTGTAGTCCATTTCTTGGTAGCTTCAAAGGTGGACAGATACAATGCCTTTAACAGTGCAGTATCACTCGGAAATACGCTCCTCTGGCGGTTCAGTTTGCGGTATGTTGCATTCAATGATTCAATGGAATTCGTCGTGTAAATGACCTTTCGGACCGCTGCTGAAAACTTAAAAATAGGCGAAACAGCATCCCAGTTGTCGTACCAGCGTTTCATGGAGTTGGGGTATTTCGGAGACCATTTTTCATTGACTCTCTCCAGTGCCTCTCTGGCTTTCGATTCATCTGAAGCATGATAGATGGTTTTTAGGTCTGTGGCAAAAGCCTTCCTGTCTTTGTCAGGGACGTATTTCAGAGTGTTTCTTACCTGATGGACAATACACCGCTGGTATTCTGTCTTGGGGAATGCAGCAGCAATTGCTTCCTTGATTCCTGTAAGTCCATCAGCACAGAGAATAAGGATATCCCTTACTCCGCGATTTTTTAACTCATTTAAAACAGAAAGCCAGTACTTTGCACTTTCGTTATCGCCTACATTGATGGAAAGTACTTCCTTTTTTCCTTCTGTATTGATACCAAGAATGACATATGCAGCAAGTTTCCGAATCACCCCATTATCACGTACAGAATAATGGATTGCATCAATGTAGACGATCGGATAGATTTCATCCAGAGGGCGGTTCTGCCAGTCTTCAATCTGAGGCAACAGCTTGTCTGTCACGTCGGAAATAAACCCTTCTGACACGTCAAAACCATAGATATCTTCAATCGTTTCAGATATCTGTCTGGTAGTCATTCCTTTGGCATACATGGATATGATCTTACTGTCAATATCGGAAATATCTTTCTGACGCTTTTGAACAACCTTAGGCTCAAAAGAGGATCTGCGATCCTGTGGCACCTCAATCTCCATAGTGCCATAACTGCTGTTGACACGTTTGGTTTTGTAACCATTCCGGTAATCATCACTATCGGAACGCTGAGATTTTTCATATCCAAGGTGATCATCCATTTCGGCTTCCATCATTTCTTTGATTGTGCCACCCAGGAGATCTTTGAGAGCTTCCTGAATATCTTCAGCAGACTGGATATCGTATTCGTCCAAAAGCTGATGAATGATATTCCGTAAACGTCAAATCATGCGCGTACACTAAAAATCAACGCCACCCTTATGAGTGACGTGGTTTTCGGCATTCCTCCGGAAGTTCTGTTGACCAGGGCATCAGAATGTCCAGTTTTGCCGGATCTATATTTCCTTTTTTATCGCACAGCTTCGGCAGCTCCGTCAGGATATGTCTGAAGTAATAGTACGGGCGCAGGTTATTCAGTTTGGCTGCCTCTGAAATGCTGTAGACAAGGGCACTCGCTTCGGCTCCTCTTGCTGTGTTATGGAATTTCTCCTGATTGATGATGAAATTCAGTCCCTGACCGGTTTTTGACTTTGGCGGTACGGCACATTCAGACACCTGCTGTTTTACCCACGCAAAAAGCTCCTCAACCAGCGGCTGTATTTTTTCCTGCCTCTGCTTAAGACGTTCTTCCTTCGGAAGCTCTTTTAATCCGGTGTCGATACTGTAGAATTCCGCGATCTTCTGCAATGCCCGGTATGCCACGGAGCTTTTCACGGCCTGCGGATCCTTTTTATCTGCTGCTTTCACCACATCCGCAAAAGCTCTTCTTGCATGCGCCCAGCAGTTGGCATTTGTCACATCCGGCAGCTTTCTATCCAGCAGATGATACTGCTCCAGACTGTCCGTGACAAGGATCCCTTTATAATCCCGGTAGAAATCCAGTGGCTTTTCGTGGTCACGTCCCTTCTGGTACTCATAGACCACCACCGGACGGTCTTTATAGAACTCGCCGGAACGGTGCACCCACATATAGCACTTGCTGTTGGGATGGTCACTGTCCCCGATCACCTGTGTCGGAGTCTCGTCTGATTGTGTGACAGGAAGTGAAAGCAGTTCCTGTTTCATGCGTTCCACAAAAGGAACAAAATATTTTTCCGAGCAGCGGATGATCCAGTTCGACATGGTCTGTCTGGAAATGTTTACACCGTTGCGTTTGAATTCCTGTTCGATCCTGTGCAGGGTAGAGGAATTCACGTACTTTACATTCAGGATGGACGCAAGCAGGGAAGGAGTAACGATGCTTCCGCGAAGCAGATCCTTAGGACGCTTTCCACGTAAGAATTCATCCTGGTGTTCCCCGTCCGTTCCGAGATAGACCTCTACGGTGTGCACTTCAACCGTCCATGATTCCGGCTCATGCCGCAGTCTTTTATAGGTTTCGTCCTCCAGTCGGCGCCAGTTGCCTGCTCCGTAAAAGTTATCCAGTTCTTCTTTGGATACACGGTAAGGAGGAATGATATCCACCGGGAAATCTTTCAGGTCGGTCTCACGCTGTCCCTTTTTCTTCCGGCGGCGTGAAGGGATGACTTCTTCTTCGGCCGGTTCCGGTGCAGACAGGTCACAGCAGCTTTCCGCCTCATCGAAGAAAGAGAGCTGCCCGTCAATGGCATCCAGCTGTCCCTGCATCATGAGGATCATCGTGACCAGTTCTTCCCGGCTGCAGTTATTCAGTTCTTCCAGTGTGTGTTTCGCTGCCATCATCTGCTCCTTATTTCTGGTCTTATTATACCAGAAAATAAACGGGATGGCGAATTGTCTGGCAGACAGGCTTCGTCATTCTGCCTATGCCTGTAAGGCTGTATGACAGCTGTAAACATAAGGAAATATAAAGTTTTCAAGGAACAGAAAAAGTCTTTCTCTCCTCACGGTGCAGGCATGGACCCCATACAGAAGGCTCAAAATCCGGCTGGCACTGCTGCAAACCAGAGCTGCTATACAGCAGAAAAAAATCTATGTTTTGCACAAAATCAGACCGGACTCTTTGGTGTTACTTCCTTTACTTTCGGGTTCAGCGGATTCAGCCCCATCATAAGATACCGGAACTGCTCCTCGGTAAGGTCGGCAGCTTCTTCACTGGTTCTTGGCCATGACAGGGAACCGGATTCCAGCCTTTTGTAAAGCTGGAGGAAACCGTCACCCATCCAGAGAAGGCCTTTGATCCGGTCAGACCGTCTGCCGCAGAAGAGGAAGAGGGTTCCTTTTTCAAAAGGATTCTGATGATATCTGTCACCAATGATCATGGACAGCCCATCGATCCCTTTACGGAGATCCACATATCCACAGGCAAGAACTACCCTGCGGATTCCGGCTGAATCTTCAAGCATGAAGCACCTCCTGTAAAAGACCGGTCAGCAGGGATGCTGAAATATCGTTTGAAATTTCAATGGTAAGTCTGTCTGTTTTTAGTACCGCGGAAGGTGCCATGCTGATACCCGCATGGGGGAATGCATCGGAAGATTCCGGAGCTTTTAATGGCACTTCCACAAAAGAGAGTTCCGAAGTCCTGGTTACATCCGGAAGTTCTGCCCTGTGCTCATAGGTTTCCCGGCGAATCTTACGAAGCCAGTAATAGTAAGATTTTTCATTTACATCATTTTCGGCAAGCCACTGCTTTGCCGAAATACCAGCAGGCCGGTTCTGGCACTGGCTTATGATGTTTAACCAGTTTGTCATGCGGACATCGTGAGTTGATTGATCCATTGCGTTAGCCTCCTCTAAAAAACTATTAGTTTTTTCGTGTTCTTTAGAGTTTGGCATAAAAAAGTCAGTTCGACAAGGCGCATGATTTGACGTTTACTTAGATCCTGCAATGGCAAAGTAAATTATTATACTAGAAAACGGAGTGGCTCCGTTAGTCCGGACAGGTGGCTCTCGCCACACCGGACTAGCGGCTCCGCCGCACCGTAATATTCAATATTCGCATTTCCGTTGCGTCTTATATCAGGAAGTTCTCATGAATACTACTAAAAAAGTTACAACAAACCAAACTCAACCAGTGGGGTGTCCTTTGCAAAGAACAATTCCAAAACGGTCTGACTGTCAAACGATGGCGTGAATAGACCGGCTATACCATTCACACCTACAACTACTGAAAACATTGTCTGAAAAAACGCTACGTAGATTCTGTTCTACCAGACATTGTACTTATTACTTCACAGACACCTGTCCCTCTTTGTTCGGAACACCCTGTTCCTCTTCTGCGGCAAGCGTTCATCCAAGATCAAAAGGCTTCTCTGGGAGGGAGACGGCTTCCTTCTCTTTACCAAGCGTGTGGAAGACGGACATTTCTCCTAGCCCCACAATTCCGCAGAAGCAAAAAAACTCACACCGGATCAGTTTGACTGGCTGATGAAAGGTCCGTGGGACTCTGCACGACCTTTGTGATACCTTGTATCCGGTCTTTACATACTTTCACTCGTGGGTAAAAAAAGCCATCATGAAAGTAACCTCTAGAAGCAGCACCTACAAGGCACTCCAGTATAGGCTGAACCAAGAAGAATATCTCCGTTTCTTACTGACCGACGGGAAAGTTTCCATGGGCAACAACACTGCAGAGCGTGCCATCCGTCCTTTCGTCCTCGGACGTAAGAACTGGGACAACGTGGATTCCATCCTATTACTTATATTACATATTTCCAATATTAATATTTTTTTGGTCTCCGCCATTCCCATAATGTTGCATCTGTTCATTTATAAGTTTGTTCAACTCTCCAAATACATTATTATCAGAATTACATACTGTATTTTTCAAAACATCATAAAAATTATTTTTGTACAGTAGCAAGTAATTTTTTATCCACCCCGATAAGCATTCGCACATTGCATTTTTATCAGAAAATTGTGACTCTGATAATAACTTTTTAACTTCATTAAAATAAGCGACATGTGCATAAATAACTCTGACTATATGAAGTTGTGGGCGAAATGACGCCTTCGTTAAATTATCATTTTCGTCAAATCGCGGATTTGTTCTAGGATGAAATCGTTGTCTTAAATACTTATTTTTATCTAATTTATATTGCTGCATATATTGATCCATAAAAAAATTATGTCTTTCACAGCACAATTTTATAGCATTGTAAACAGGTTGAATCAATAAGTTTATTTCATTTTCTGATGTCACTTGATGCAATGTTTTAACCAATGTATCCTTACAATATCTTGCAGAATAAAATTCAAAGCTAGCCACAATATCTCGTATAAGAATAAATCCCTCATCAGTAATGGAAAATAAAATTTGATCAGCTTTATTGTTATCCAAGCATTGTTCAAAATACGCTTTAAGTTCCCTGTCCGAGGTGGCTGTATGGTTTAATTTTACCCCACCTACAAAATATAAAGGCCGGCGCCAAAGTTCATCATCATCAGAATTATATCCATAAGCGCTCGTATGATACGAACCTGGATTTCTAGCACACATATCCGCTAATCTTTCAAGAACTAACTCCCGTGTTTGCATATTAGCTTCTGCATTATAGTTTTCATTTATTTGTTCCTTATTTTGCCTTGAATCAACAGTAATAAACTTGACCTTTGTAAATAATTCAAGCAATTCTTTCAAAGATGCTCGATCATTTATAGGTATATCTTTACACCCTTTTGTGTGAGAACGCAAAGCTTGCCCACACTTAGAAACATAAAGATAGTTTAAAATTAATCTATTAAGCGTAGTTGGATAATCTATCGAATCAAAGTCGCTACAGCCAAATCCCATTTTATTCCAAACTCTTTCACTTCTATATAACAAAGAAATTTCAAACACTAACGTGGCCACTTTTTGCCACCCTTTTGAAATAGAATTTATACTAAAATCTGGCAAAAAAGTCTTAGTAAACTTGTTATTCTCCAAAAATATGGAAATCACATTAGAAAAGGCTCGATAATTATGATTAAAAATTGCATCCAAATTAATAGTACTTTTTAACGTATAGTCATTTTCATTGTTTAAGCATTTATTATACTCAAAATAATCCATATTATCATGAATCTTTGTTAGTTCTCCTAATTGTCTCAATTTTTCTATAATTTCTTCATCATCGATATGCCTTTTCCAATAAGAAATTCTGTGATTTAAAATATCCTGCAAATTATATAATCCTGAAATATCACAGACATTTATCAAATATGGATTATAATTAGTTAACATTTCCAAATCTGGTAAATGAGAAGTAATATGTGAATATAATACTTTACGGGCAGTTATAAATATTCTAATATTGGGCAAGTCGTTTTGTGTCTTTTTTTTATATAAATTTTTGTAATTTGTAAACCTTTGAATTACTCCCCAAAGTGAAACCACATTTTCTGCTGGAATTGCTGGATTCGTAATAATATCCAAATTATCAAAAATTAAATTATATGATTTTTCTCTTAATCCAGTTTCTTTTTCTGCTAAAAATCTAGCGCATATTATCAATGTAAGTAACGAAACAAGTGTTTGCGTTTGTCCACAATTATGCCAAATGTCATTTTCATTATTTATAGAATTTCTTTTACTACTATCATATTTACCATTATATGTTTCATTCAAGTATTCATGGAGATTTGTTCTGAGCGAATTCCATTTGCAATTTTCTTTTATATTAATAAACTTAGGAATAATATTAGGTAGCTCTAAATCAAGTTGTTTTATATCTAACTCAGAACCCATTTCAATGAATTTTTGCCATACAGCTTTTCTTGTTCTCTTTTCGCCTATAATTTCCTCTATATATAGATCAAATGCACCTAATACCTCATTAAAAAACATATACGGTTCTTGTTGATATGTCCAATCTCGTCCTATATCAATATAAAAAGACCTTGATGTAGTATTTCTACGACTCAAATTATTCATAAAAGTAGTTTTCCCACATCCCGCATATCCCTGAATTACAAACATTTTCGTTTCTTCTAAGTTTAAAATATTCTCCAATATCCATTCATCACAGTCTTCATTCCGCAATGTTTGTGAACCTTTATTATGTGAAATTCCTTCTGTAATCTCAATTTTTCTGTTTTTTATTAGAGAGTAATCGAGGTAAATACTATCATCAGACATCGATGTTTCTCCCCAAAACATTTCATCTGTAACTAACTCTTTTCCTTCCCCTGTATTATTATTAAATCTAAAGTGTTGCGAATATGAATCTGCACGCAAATAAGCTTTTAAAGGTACTTGCTCTTCTTTTATTGTGACAATAGCCATATGCCTTCTCCTTTTACTGTACGTTTATATAATATTTATCCCCTGCTTGATTACGCTTAATAACATCATTCTCCATCAAAATCTCTAATATTTTTTGTGCCATTACACCATTAACATTATAAAACTTCCCTATATTTTTTATAAAACGTTCTTTAGACACATAAGTATGTTTTCCAATACTATTTTTTCTCTTTTTATCCCCCATCCATTCAATTAATTTTAATGATAACAATTTCTCTTTTTCATCACTTAGTAATTGTAATAAAACAATGCCTGCACAAAAAGCAGCATACGCTTGTAACTGATCTTTTAAATTTGCAGGACATTCAATCTTTTCATCTTTAAGTTTTTTATCAATGTCTTTACATTCTCCCCAATCACATATAGCTTTTAAAATAAAGCAAGGAATATTTGCATAAAAAATACATTCTTTTGCAATACCATATCCCTCCATTTCTCCACCTAATTCTTTTTCATTACTAGCCGCCTCTCGTATCATTCTTTTTGCTTGCTGTGATGAAACTACAGCCTCCCCCGTACTCATATTCCCCCATGTAACTTTTACCGAAAAATCATATTCTTTTTCATCTTCTTCCTTCTTATTTTTTAGTGTAAAAGAATTTGATATGACTTTTCCATCTTCCCCATTACAAAAATCATTTAACACTGAATATATACCACTTTCACTAAATTTGTCCTCTAACCACAAATTAAAATTATCATGTTTTATATAAAACTTATTATCCGTAATTTTTTGTCCAACAGACCACGGATATAATTTTTTTGGAATTAATACATCCCCTATATCCTGACTTTTCGGATCTCGTCCATAACATATTCCAAAAGAAATTATGCATGTAGGACGAAGTAATGGATTATTTGAAATAAACCTAACCAAATCAGCACTTCCACCCGGAGTGTTTGCTCCTGTTTCATATGCATTTAAATGAAGCAAATATGCTGATCCTATTCTAAAAATATATGCATCCGGAGACGCCAAATCTCCCCTTTCAAAGATAGGAAGCGAATGTTTTCTTTTCTTAAGACTACTCGCATCTTGTTTAGATACAATATAATTTAATGAATCACACTCTATTTTATTTGCAGTTAAAACAACTGCTGACACTAACGGGAACAGTGAATCAAATGCTACATCTTCCATTAAAGCAATTGATTCCTTAAAATATCTCTGATCTCTTTCGTCTTTGATTGTATAATAACAACACTCCATCAACTCTCGCTTCTGTGAATCTAGAAATGTTTTAATATATTCTACTACTGAATTATCATTCGCTCTTTTCAACACCATCTTTATCCCTCTCCCAAAAACAAGTTTCGACAAAATATTCCCTTGTTTATAGAGTAACATCTTGATTCTGATAATTCAACGGATTGTAGCTATTTCTTATTTTCTTTTTTACTTTTATCTCTGTAAAAGATAATATGTAATCAGCTTCTATGCTCTAATAGCTTTTAAATGAACGTCAGCTCCTGCGCATATACCCAAATTAACGCCACTCTTTTGAGTGACGTAGTTTTCGACATTTCCCCGGAGGTTCTGCTAGCCAGGGCATCAGAATGTCCCGTTTTGCCGAATCTATATTTCCTTTTTTATCGCACAGCTTTGGCAATTCTATCAAGATATGTCTAAAGTAATAATACAGGCGTAAGCTATTTAGTTTGGCTGTCTCTAAAATGCTGTAGACAAGGACACTTGCTTCCTACAATCATAACATCTATTTTGATTTTCTTATTACATATTCTATTTCAATTTCATTTATATCTTTATCAGTAATATTTGAAATCAGATTCAACAAATTACCTTTTGCTGTTGTTTTTGCATCTTGAACTTCACAATAAGTATATGGAGCTAATTCCTGTATAAGATTTCGTGCATAAAAATTATCTACTCGATTATAATAATGCATATGTTGCTCATCCAATTCATCAATATTCATATCTGTTTTTAAATTAAGGACGTCATAATCTTTAAAATATGTTCTCATAAATGCCTCTGTCCAACTTTCAATACATGGTACATATTTTTCCTCGACATCACTGGCATCAAGGCTTATTTCTAATGAGTTGAGCTCCTTATATGCCGCAAACATTGATTCTATACTCTTATTTAAACGAATTCTTTTAGGCAAATGTTCTTTATCCTTATACTCCTCTGGCTTTAATACTTTTACTCCCATCTCCATTAAGGTAAACAATGATACATATGCTACTAATAAAAAAAATAACCCATGCTCTTTTCCGAATAATCCCAAATGCTGAATATTCTCATCAAATGTATATTGTCCAACCATTCTTGATGCTGCAAAATCATCTGCATTCCACTCCAGTGCTTGCCACATTTCTGTTGAAACAAATGGTCTCGCTTTTCTCCCTTCATAGCTAAATGCATTCTCATTTTTACATGAATAATCAGGATTATTTTTAATATATTCCGACTCCTTATTTTTAATATAATCAATATGTCCATTAAAAATATGCCCTAATTCATGGTAAAAAAGAATCTTCATCATCATTGTGGTAAGTATATTTGCATATCTCATTTTACTTTCTTGTGACATTTCATTCTTAAAAGATAATGCATCACAAACTATCGGCTGCATAATAATGCAGTGACAAAAACTGTATATAATAAACCATGTTGCCATATTTATCTTTACAATATAGCCCCCTTCTTTTTTATCGGCATATGCGGATACTCTATCATCATCAAAAAAACCAACTTGATATTTAACATCAATTTTCTCTAATTCTTTACTTGTCAAATGGGAATTGACATAAGAAAGACATGCTTCAAATATTGGTTCTGATAATCTTTCTACATCTTCTAAATCAAATGTTTGCAATTCAAACTCCATACCTTTTTTCAGTTGCATGTAATCACCTATATCCATCTTATTTAAAATTACTCACATAATATCTTAGTTTCAATTCATCGCCTGCTAAATCTTCACATATTCATTTTCAGTCTTATATAATTTTCTTATGTGAACGCTCCCTAGTGAGTACTTTTCACTAGCTGCACCATCTGCAATAGTCTTATACTATACACAGTCAAAAAGTTTAGTACCCAACTTTTTTGACCGGAATCAGGAGTTTAAGACTATGAACACTCAAACCCGTTTAGTTGCAGAGCAGATCGACCTCAGCAGTGGGCTGAGCAGATTAGGGTTTATCAGATTCGTCTCTCCGATATGAAAGCAGATGCCTAATGCCAAGAGTACGGCCTGACAAAGGCGAATTGCTACTACCGTCTACGTCGTGTACTTGAAGCCTGTTTGGAGCTTGCGCGCCATCCCCTTCCTTTGTGAAACTTACGGCACTGGCGGACGACATATCGGAAAAAGAATTTTTCTAGAACTGCAGTACTTCATGCAGAAGAAATTACAATAGATTCCTGTAATGATCAAGAAACGATCTGTGCCCATCAGAAATTTTGTTCCACCATTTCGAGAATCTTTTATCTGCCTATCCCTACCTTGTTCATATATAATCAAATTCGTCAATCACCCTGTTCCCTCATATATCTCTTAATTAAAGATCTAATTTCATCTGGGGTAATATATATTTTTTTATCAAATTCCTTTTTTAAATATCTAACCAGCCTTTCAGATTCATAGTACTTAAATTCATGAAGTCTCTCTTCCAATGAACCGAATAAGAAGTTAAAAATAGTAATTAATTGTTGGGTACTTGTTACATAATCAAATAGCATGGCGATAGTATTGATATCTTCTAAGGAAAAGTTATTCTCTACTAATAAATATTTGCTTTCATATTCCCCTAAAGAATTACCTGTATATTTAAAAGGCGTATCTGCTATCTTTTTAAAATCTTCGTCGTTTAAATCAAATTTCAAACTAGTTAACATATCTCCATACATAAAGCATATAGCAATTGTTTCCTCTGTAACAAATGATAAATACTTATCTTCATCCATTGCCTCTGTTATTTTTCCAGGTATATATTCTGCATATACATTTTCAACACTTCTACCTGGCTTAGATTGTGAAAATCTAAAAAATAAATGTCCGCTTTTCGCCAAATCTCCTAATGTTTTAGACTCCTCTAATATATGCTCTGTCTTTTTCTCGCTCACATCCATTTCATTTATATTAATTTCATTTTTTCTTTTACTAAAAAAATTTATCATATAACTTCTCCATCTAATATAACTTATCCGCTTCGGTCTCATAGGCCTTTTCGTATGTATACGGTTTCATTAACTTATTATCTTTAGCTGAAATGTTTTTTCCTCGAAAAATGTTGCATCTCGACCACGTAAATTACGTGGCAGAGATGCTCATGATAATGAAAATATGGGTCAATAATTATTGTAGGCAATGCAAATAGCAGCATCACAAATAAAGTTGTTGCTATTGTTGCCCAAAACCATATTTTGTCTTTGTCTTTTGTTCCTTTCATAACATCTCCAAAAATGCTTAATTTATTGTCTTTATTAAATATCAAATCAACATTCTCCATTATAAAACTTTTTATAATTAAGCGCCACTAATTATGCGCATTTTCAGTGTAAGCGCCAAATAATCCGGCGGTACCTATAAATTTACCCCAACCTATTTTCGGTTGGAGTATTTTGCTACAAATTCATTCTCACATTTTTAGAGTTTGGAGTTTTTCACTCCAGGGTGCCAGTTCTGCAAGCTGCTCATCATTCCAGCTTTCATCCGGCCTTTGCTCCAAAATGTAGCTGAGGTATTGATAAATGTTCAGGTTGTGTGCCTTCGCCATCTCTACCATCGTGTAGGCAATCGCACTGGCTTCTGCACCTTCTACGGAATCACTGAACAGCCAGTTCTTACGTCCTACTGTGAAAGGCCGGATGGCATTCTCACTAAGGTTATTGGTGAAGCTGCAGCGCCCGTCCTCCAGATAGGTCATGGATGTTTCCCTGCGGTTCTTCACATAGGTCAGTGCTTTATCCAGGCGGGTGTTGCGGACTGGCTTCTGGCTGTCAACCCACGTCCAAAAGGCCTCGAGAACCGGTTTTTCCTTCTCGAGACGCATTTGTTTCCTTTTTTCATAATCCGTTCCGCACTTACCAGAAATGCTGCTTTCCAGTCTTGCCAGGCGGTCGCAGTAATGCACTCCCTGTACTGCCGGCTGGTTGTAATCCAGCTGCTTTCCTTTCGGGATCGCATCCACAAAGTATCGGCGGATATGTGCCCAGCAGGAGCACCGTTTGATGCCGGATACCTTGTTATACCCCTGGTAACCGTCGGTTTCCAGATATCCCTGAAAGCCGTCCAGAAAGTCTGCTGCATTGTCTCCGCTCCTCGTCTGGGTATATCCATACAGCAGGATGACCGGAAGACCATCTTCCCCGGTGCGGTACAGCCACATGAAGGACTGGCTTTCTGCACTGCGTCCGGGTTCTTTCAGAACCTGTACCCGGGTCTCATCTGCCATGAGAAATTCCCTCAGCAGAAGCTGGCGGTGAAAGTAATCATACAGTGGCCGGAAATAATGCCCAGCACTGTAGATGATCCAGTTCGCAAGGGTTGTCCTGCTGACAGCGGCACCATACTCTTTCCAGTCCTTTTCCTGACGATAGAGAGGCATGCCGTTTGCATACTTCTGATAGATTGTCCATGCAACAGTGGAAGAAGAAGCCGGACCCTTGCCAATAAGGGCGGGCGGTACTTTGGATTTGACGATCACAGACTTTTCCGTATCGCCCTTTCCTTCCTTACAGTCAGAGCAGCCATAGCTTTCCGTGTAGTATTCATAAACTTCACATTTGGCAGGAGTAAAAACGAGTTCCCTGCGGACGTATTCTTCTCCGATACGTTCCATCGGGCTACCGCATACCGGACAGACTTTATCTTCTTCATCCAGCGGTATTACTTCCTTATGAACCTTGAGACCTTTAAAAAGTTCCGCATGGGTAGCTTTTTTCTTCCGTGGACGTGGCTCCTGACTGCAGTCTTCTTCCGGAAGCTCCGGATCCTGGTAAACTTCAGCTCTCGCAGCTGAATGTCCTTTGCACTGGAAGCCACGCTTTTTCTCCTTGGTTTTGATACCTTTATTATACCAGAAAAAGCAGGCTTCCTAAAGGAAAATCACTCTTGAAAAATGCCGAAAATATGCGGTTTGCAGGCATTTTTCTGTGCATGTTTTTATTCCTGTTTCAGGGCTTTGGGCTGGTCGATATCGATACCGGACATGAGCCAGTCAAACTCTCTCCAGGTCAGATTTCTGACCTCAGACTGTTTCCTCGGCCACTGGTATCCGCCATGCACTGTCAGCTTTTTATAGATCAGTACAAAACCATCTGCATCGCGGTACAAGGCCTTGATCCGGTCTCGGCGTCTGCCACAGAACAGAAACAGAGAACTGGATGCAGGATCCAGCTTCAGCTGTTCTTCCACGACTGCGCAGAGTCCGTCAATAGATTTGCGCATATCGGTGTAACCGCAGACAATGTAGATCCGTTCCAACCCTGAAATATCGCCTAACATAAAGAACCTTTCAGAATCTGAAGCGTTCTGGAAAGTAGCTGGGGATCCGTTTCATTGGTAACGCGTATCGTTGCAGATCCTAGAATGATCTCTAATGTATGAGGATTGTCAAGGTACGGTGAATACTGTACCGGGAAATGTTCCGGTACTATGTCAATGGGAACCACGTCCTGTTTGGGGCGGGGATTCTCAGAATGACCATAGGCAGGTGCCGGTATCTGGGCTGCTTCTTTTCGAAGCTGCTTTATCCAGTAGTAAAAGGTGCTGACAGCAATGCCGTGCTCGCGGCACCAGTCAGTATCTGTCATGCCACTGGTCCGGCATTCATTGATAAGATTCAACTGTTCTTCCTTTGGAACTCGAGATTTTCTGGTGTTTGCCATGATGTTGTCCTCCATAATTGTAGTTGTTGTAGTAAAATAGTCTAACTACGATTATGAAGCTAGAGGCGTTTGTTGGCTAGCCGCGGGATTATTTGGCGCTTACTTTTATTCAACTGACAAAAACTTTACCCTATAGTATAAAAACTTCATCAAAATCTCTTTTTGATTCCTACATGGCGAAATTTCAGCCCCATCTCGAGACCTGTCCCCTCTGTGGAAGTACCTTCAATCCTTTCGACAAACAACAGCTGAAAGAAAAAGACCAATTCATTTCCAAGGACTTTATTGATGAAGTTTTCAAAGTACATTTCTAAGGCTGCGACTCAGGTCATGGCCTTATTTCAAAAGCAACGCAGCTACCTTTCAAAAAAGGCTACGACAATCTGCGGTCAAGCCGCGGAGAATCTGCGACAGGTGTCGATACGGCACGGTCGGGAAGGGGTTGCTACCAAAATCAAAGTGCAGTTTGTGCCTCCCACAATGTGCCGTCAGACGATGTATCGGCTTCTACTGAATGTTTTCCCCTATAATTTCATTTCTTTAAATTCTATTTTATACATCCCATTTACTACAACCATTTGATACAACTTAAGCTCATACTTCCGTGCTAATTCTTTAAATTTTTGAACTTCTTCCTGTTTCATTCGAATTCCAAGGTAAATTGCGTCTATTGCTGTTGTCTCAATCCATGGCTCATCTTCTTTCATATCACTACAAACAATACGCCATTCCTGTTCATGAGACCATTCAATACTTTTTTCATAACAATAATTAAATCCACTGCTATCCTTGAAAATATTTGTGTACTGAACCTTTTTACAATTTTCCTGCAGGATACTATCTTTTTCCGGATTAAATCTAATGCACACTCCGGCATAATTATTGGCATAGTATGCCCACATTAATAGTGAGTCATATATTTCCGAAAAACATGAAATCCACTCATTAGACACCTGCGCAAATCCCCTTCCCTGAAATAAAACTCTGTTTATGGCATCTAATAAATCATCTTCCGTTACAGTGCTGTCTTTTTGGCAAATATAATCTATAATGTTTCCTATTGACCAGTGTTCTTCCTGCATTTTGCTACGTTCTGCTTCCGACAAGCAGCTAAAGAAATTCTGTAATCCTTCTTTTTTTAAAAATGTACCTAATTTCGCAGTATATAATCTTTGTTTCGTTATTTTCAGAGCACTATCAAAAATATCATTATAAGAATCCGGATTTTCAAAATGTATTTGTTTGTTTTCTATTGCGCTCCTTGCATACTCAAGTTGTCCATAATATTTATACAAAGGAATCGAAACCTTGCTATTATCATATTTCTGATACTTCACCCTGCTTACTCCTTCCCTGTACACTTTTACTCTCCAATCCCGCAAAATAAAGCATTATCCACATGATAGGTACCGTAATCTGTCCCGGTGTCACAACCATTTCCAACATTCCAAAACATGCTATCGCCAATAAATATGCCACGCATACCCAACCTTCCGGCTTTCGCATACGTATAGCACGTATAATTCCATATATCCAAATTAAGATAAATAAAATTCCTGCCGGAATTCCATAATGATATGCTGTTTGAAGAAACATATTATGCGCATGTCCCCAATAGGTCCACTTATTCATATAGAATCCCTGTCCCTCTCCAATATGGCCTAACAGATTCAGATGATTCCAGTAATATGAATAAATTACGATTCTATCCCACATAGCATTATTTGAATCAACATCATCCAGCATATATGGATTATCCGGCGAGCTCCCCGCTTCTCCTATTTCCTCTATCTCTTTTGCACACACTTTCATAGAGCCTAAAGAATTCTCATATTTTTCATAGATAATATCTATTCCTATAGCATGCAAAATTCTACCAATATTATGATCTATCATCTCTTCTACGGAGATATATCTGGGACTATCCCAAGGATCGAAGGAGCGCACACTTTCATCTTCTCTGTACTCTCCTTCAAACCATATTGGGTGGTGTAAAATCGTAGGAAGATAACGTACCGTAACATACACGGCCGGCATCGTCAGTATAACGCACAATAACAACCCTGCTCCATGTAACAACCATCCGTAAAAGGACTTCTTTACCACAATATCATACACTGTCAGTATTACCAGTGTTACAACGACAGCGCCCAAAACCCCGGAACGACTACCCGCCAAAATCATAAACCCTACATTTCCCGCGGCCATAAGGAAGTAAAAAAAGCACAACCATTTATTCTGTTTTTCTTGCTTTCCCCACAACCACTTCACAAAAAAAGCACAGTACACCAGCATATAAAACAAACCACTTTGAGTTTCACCGGAATATAATCCCCTATATCGCACAAAATCATATGGTCTAAATCCGAAAGCAATAATCTGCTGTATAAAAAACCATGCGAGTATACCATTCAACATTCCTGTAAGGAAATCTTTTCTCTTGTTTTCCGGAATACCAATGATATAAAAACCGCCATAAATTAGTAAATACCATAGTGTTTCCGTCTTCTCATGCTGCGATAAAACCATCAATATAAAAAAAGCAAAAATAAGCCAGTAAAATGGCTGCTTTAAACGGGTTACTATATCCAACGATCGCCACTCTCTGAAAATATAGATCAACAGATAACTCCAAACCGTCAAATTCAATACCCCTGTAATCCACTGCCCTTTATATGTCCATGTTCTTTGTCCCAGCACTATCGCAACTATCGTCATAATCAAGCATATCGGCGTCCAGTAAAGATATATTTTCTGTTTAAATCTTTCGCAATTCAAGGATGGTATCAGTAACATTGCAATCGTAATGCCTGTGAGGTTGGAAAAAAGCATCTGTACCTCACCTACAGCGCTTCCTCGCCTCTGATCTATCATTCCTAATATCATGAAGCAAAACATATACCATAATTTATATCTATTCTGAAGAATTCTATTTTTCACTCTTTTGCTCCCTTCCGACAAACAATTTATTACTATATCATTATATCGTATCCTTTTTTCTCTGTCTATCTTTTACGCTTTTGTTCAACATGATATTCAAAATATCTTTTTTGAATTTATATTATTTCATTATTGACTTTTTTGCTTTTTGCTGTATCATATAAATAAATTCTATGTAAGGGAAGGAAGCATCTCATGAAAAAATTATCCATTCAATTACTCAGTGATGTCATTTTAGAAAAACGTAAAAATCGCAATATCTCTCAAGAGCAGTTGTCCAAGCTTACTGGCATCAATCGCTTAATGATTGGTCGTATCGAAAAAAAAGAATATATTCCATCCATCGAGCAGCTTCAGGCTTTAGCAGAAGCTTTACAGTTCGACATTACAACTCTGTTCGTAGAAGAACACTCTTTCAACGGTTCTTCATCTGCTAATTCCAAAAGATACAATATCGCCGTTGCTGGAACCGGATATGTAGGTCTCTCCATCGCCACGCTTTTAGCACAGCATCATCATGTCACTGCCGTCGATATTATCCCGGAAAAAGTAGATATGCTGAATCACAGACAATCTCCGATCCAGGACGAATATATCGAAAAATATCTGGCAGAAAAGCCGTTGGATCTAACCGCGACTTTAGATGGTGAATCCGCTTACCGCGATGCAGACTATGTTATCATCGCCGCTCCTACCAATTACGACAGCAAGAAGAACTTCTTTGACTGCTCTGCAGTGGAAGCTGTGATCGAGCTCGTCCTGAAGGTAAATTCGAAAGCGACAATGGTTATCAAATCTACGATTCCGGTAGGCTATACCAAGGCGGTCCGTGAAAAATACAATACAAAAAATATTATCTTCAGTCCTGAATTTCTGCGCGAATCCAAGGCATTATATGACAATCTCTATCCCAGCCGTATCATTGTCTCCTGCGATGATAGCACCGAAGAAGCTGCACATACCTTTGCCGCACTCCTGCAGCAGGGTGCTTTGAAGGAAAATATCGACACGCTATTTATGGGATTTACAGAAGCCGAAGCAGTAAAGCTTTTCGCCAATACCTACCTTGCGCTGCGTGTATCCTATTTCAATGAGCTTGATACCTATGCGGAATCCAAGGGGTTGAATACGAAGCAGATCATCGACGGTGTCTGTCTTGACCCCCGTATTGGAACACATTACAACAATCCGTCCTTCGGTTATGGTGGCTACTGCCTGCCCAAAGATACCAAACAGCTCCTAGCGAACTTCCAGGATGTTCCGCAGAATATGATGTCTGCGATTGTAGAAAGTAATCGTACGCGAAAAGATTTCATCGCGGATCGCGTACTGGAGCTGTCCGGTGCCTATGAAGCAAATAGCCAGTGGGATCCTTCCAAAGAGTCAAAAGTAGTCGTAGGAGTATATCGTCTGACAATGAAGAGCAACTCCGACAACTTCCGACAGTCCTCTATTCAGGGCATTATGAAGAGGATCCGTGCGAAAGGTGTCACAGTTGTCATTTACGAACCTACACTGAAGGACGGCGAATCCTTCTTCGGCTCTAACGTTGTAAATAATCTCAAGAAATTCAAGAAAATGAGCAAAGTCATTATTGCAAACAGATATGATAAATGTCTCGATGACGTCGCCGAGAAAGTGTATACCAGAGATATTTTTAAGAGAGACTAAACCTCTCACATACCTCGTCGTAGCTCTTACGATCTCCGATGTCATATCTTTTTCCCGGCATGATCCAGGCATACTCTTCCGTATGTCTGGACAGCCATGCTGCAAAACTTCCCGGGGCATCAACACCGCAACCATCTTCCAACGCTTCTGTAATTCGTTTCGCATCCTCGTTCCGATAGCAATAAAACGGTGGCACTGCCAAATTTCCCTTAGGTTGCTCTGGTTTTTCTTCATAAGAAGTAATCAGTCCATTTAGAGTTCTTGTAATAATAGCTGTTTTTTGTTGCTTTTGGATATTGTTTTCTTCATGACACATCACACAGGATTTACCCTTCTCTCGCATGTATGCGACAAATCCAGCCAATGAAAAGTCTAACACATTGTCTCCAGCAATAACCAGCAAATCATCTTCCAATTTCAATGTCTCTATGGCAAACTGAATATCTCTCACCGCTCCCAGGCGATGATCATTATCCAGTGAACCGTCATCCAATATAGTAATTGGATTTTTCAGATTCTGCTCTTCTTTCCACTTTGTAAAATGTGAAATAAACTTATGGTTGCTGATAATCACATGCCCATCAATCTCCGGAAGAATATCGATATCATCCAATAGCCAGTTTAATATCGGTTTACCACCTACCGGAAGCAATGGCTTAGGGAAATTCTCTGTCAAAGGGTATAATCTGGTCGCATACCCCGCTGCAAGTACTACACATTTCATACATTTATCCTCGTCTTATCGAATCGTTACTCCATCTGCACTTTCACACAGATGAAAAGAATATTTACCGGTGAGTGCCGGATATGTTTCCAGATAGCGTTCCTCTACCTGCTTCTCAATCTGCTCCGCATACTCCGGATCGATCAGCGCCATGCAACATCCTTTGAATCCTGCTCCGGAAAATCTACCACCATAGATACCCTCCGTCGCACCCATGATATCATATAATGTCTTCAGTTCCGGAGATCCGCTTTCGTAATTATAGATGCTACTATATCCACTTTCAAATATAAGACGCCCATATTCCTCCAGATCTCCTCTACGCCATGCCTCCGCACCAGCTTCTGCCCTCGCAGTTTCCTCATAGTAATGCACAGCACGCTTCCGCCAGTTCTCAGGCAATCGCTCCTCATATTCCCGGAAAGTCTCTACCGGTACATCACGCAATCTCGTATCTGCAAATTTCCCATACTCCTGGCCGCTAAATGCCTGCAGTGCATAGGCTGCTGCCTTACATTCATCTTGACGCATATTATACTTTGAACCTACAAGAGAACGTTCCAGTCCCGAGAAGAAGATTGCTATCTTATAAGGTTTCATAAATGGATTAGTGGGAATCAATTCATATGTATCGTCCTTCGTATCCAGATACAATAAATGATCCTTCCTGCATAAAACTTCACAACTTTGATCCAACTTACCACAGGAAACTCCCACGTATTCATTTTCTACCCGCTTGGCAAGCAGAATCAGTTCAGTCTCTTGTAAAGTAATATTGTTTAATCTGCACAATGCTGCCATAAATGAGATAATTACCGCAGCAGAGGACGATAGGCCTCCGATAGGAAGACTTCCTTCGATTACACCACATAATCCCACTCTTATAGGATAGAGTTCAGCCAATATCTTCACTGCTCCTCTAAGATGATCCGCCCAGTCTCCAACCTTTTCTTCCGGTACTGCAGATACATGAAATTGCGCTCGTTTCGGGAAATTCAATGAAGACAATTCGACAACACCATTATGTTTCGCAGCATAGGCAATATTTATTCCATAATTAATAGCCAGACCATTGATCTTCCCATACTGATGATCTATATGAGCTCCCAACGGGCAAATTCTATATGGGCAAAAAGAGACACCGTCCGGTTCTCTACGGTAGGTCTGATTAAATTTGATTACACATTCCAGTTCGTTCATTGTTCCGAATTTTTCAACTTTTACCATAGCTCTCTTCCCGTATATCCTTATAATGTTTTCTTATCTAATCTGACTATTATTAGTTCTGTTATCAGAATTATTATTTCCACTTATTTCCACTATTATGTAACAACTCCCAAGCTTCTTGTAACTCTTCCTTGTGTTCCTCATACCATTGTTTTATCTCTGCTGTCAGTTTAGAAGGCCACCCACTTTTCCCACTAGTATATAGTTTACCATCACTTATTCGAAATACAGCCGCATATTCTTTAGCAAGAACATGAAAATGCGGAGGATGATAATCATATTCTCTTGCTCTCACCTGAATTGTATATTTAGGTGAATCCCTCCATACTTTTGTTTCCGGCTCTTTATTCCAATATTTTATATCATAGATATTATTCAGATAACATTGTTCATCATAATCTGTATAAGAAACAACAATTGATAACTCTGAATCTTTATAATTAGGATGAATAAAAGAAACTATTTTTCCACCATTTAGTATCGCATTAGAAAAGCAATTAGGAACTTTAAATGAAGTTCCCTTATCAAAATTATATTCTTTAATCTCTATATCTGATATTTCAGTACTGTCCCAAAATTTTCCATCTTGATACAATCTTATTAAACGAGATTTTAAATTTAGATATTCTGCCGTCCTTTCGTTCTTTTTATCAGTAATCTGACACAGTTGAGTTCCTTTACATACTTCTGCTTGCCACAATGTGTCCTTTTTCCATATTACACTATTTTTCTCCTCTTCTATCTTTTTCAGAACCGGCAATGTATATCTACGTAGATCTTCAAGAAACTCTTCAATTTTTTCGTATTGTCCCGTTAATGAATATTCATTCAAATAGTAATTCATTTTCTTCTGTAATCCCCTTTTTACAGCCCTAACATACGATCTAGATCAATATCAAATTGATCAAACAGATCATCTAAACACATATCTTCATTTATTCCTATAATTTTCCCATACTTTCCAAACACAATAGGATTACATTGCGTCTCATACGCTTCATTTAAAGCAAAAAAATTAACCGTCAGCTCTTCAGAATCTATACTACCATTCGCCACTGCTACCCGAAGTCCATTAAAAATATGATCACTATGTGTTTCTACAAAAAGTTGTCTTCCCGTCTTACTGACAAAACACAAAAAATCGCACAACCTGGACTGCGCCTTAGGGTGTAAATGGATTTCCGGATTTTCTATTAACAGAATTGCACCCGATTCTGTACCCAGACAAGATATAATAATACTAATCAAATAGCTAATTCCTGATCCCACATTGACAGGTCTGCAATACATCGTTTCCTGACTAATATTGGCTGGATTGTTTGTATATTTTGCTTGTAAATAATTTGTTTTCTTAATATCACTAATGGATATCGTAGTCCCTATAATATAATTTAACCAATAATTTACCTGATCCAACATACTGTTGGTAATGTCACCATCTCTTACCTGGAGCTTTTCATCAATATTAACGCTCTCGTTATTTAACAGATAAGCAAGTGTATATTCTCCATCAATACCAAAATCTTTTTCATTTGGCATGTTTTTGTCATAAATGTCTTTTACTCCCACTCTATGACATGACAAATAGTGGAACTCTTTAAACGAAATCGCTGATGTCAGTTCCGGATCATCACAGTCGTCATAGATAACAGATTGTACATCCATATCACTGAATTCCGTCCGTACCAAGCAGTTTCCCTTTTCCTTGTCTTCACTAAACTCTATCCATGTCGGCTTGGTCTTTCCCTTGTCTATCGCTTCGATTTTGATGGAACTTTGGGGCATATTATAATTTCTTACTTCCCGGTAATCCCCAATAGCAATATATTCTCCATTCAATTTTTCCTGCGCTAATAGTAAAAGTGCCTGAAGAAAAGTTGATTTTCCTGATGAATTTGTCCCTACCAACAAATTTAGATTAGAACATTTAACGTCTAAATCTCTAATAGACTTTAGCGCTGTTATATGAATCCTTTCAATCATTACAGACCTCCTCAAATAGCTGTTTCATCAATTTAAATCTTCCCTCTACCTTTACAGTATTATCTCTACTATTGCCTATATAATATTCAAATTCTTCACTCATTGTAATTTTTTTCATTTTATTATATAATTCCACCCTGGATTTGGATGAAACTATTTTATCTGGAATTAAACTCATTAAATACATTGTTGTCTCAAAAATATTCATATTGATAGGCTTAGACTCTTGTAACCCTCTTCGAAATGCTCCCCTTCCAAAAATATCACTGGCTTTCTCTAAACATTTCAAAACCAATTTTTCTAAGTTCTCTAATGTCTTTAAATCCATACTATTTAATTGAATCAGCATTGCTTCAATTAAATCATCAGAATCGCCCGTATATTCGTATTTTTTTCCATCTCTATACAACAATCCATTCAGCAATAAATAAAATGACAAAAAACGAGTAATTAAATATGCTCCTTTCATTCTCGAATCTTTCGCATACTCAATTCGCGTTGCATTCTCAAACGCTTTTGATTTTGTTACATTCACTATCATGTCAAGTCCTATTCCATGATATAATGCATTTCTAATCTCCTGTTTATTTAATTTTGTACCGCCACGATTCACTCTATCGAAAATATCAAAAATTATCCTATCGGGTGTCGGAGGAAGTATCACATGAGAATATACTTGATAATCTTCCAACTGCGATTGATATATTCCAAAGTCATTTTCAAGATTTTTAAAACTTTTGCCATTCAAAAAATCTAAAATTTTTAATGACTTTAATACAAATTTATTATCCAGAAAATCAAATAATGCAGATAATCTCTGCTTTCCATCCACCACAACATATGTCGAATTATTTTGTTGTTTAAAGTAAAAAATAGGCAAAGGTAATCCCATCAAAATGCTTTCAATCAACTCGCTTTTTTGTTTCGTGTCCCACACATATTTTCTTTGAAATTCAACGTCTAATACTAACTGTTGCTTCTTATATTTCCTATATAACTCATATATAGAAAAATCTTTCTTGGTAACTCTTATCATGTCAAACGATGGTGTTTCATTATTTCCAGAATATTCCAAATCATTTAATTCTTCTTCATATTCTAGTTGAACTTCGCTCTCACTCAACTTATTTTTTTCATCAGCTTTTGTCATCATCACCGTCTTCACCTATCTCTCATCATTCAATTATTATCCATCGCACACCCGTTACAAAACCCTTACTTCTCCACTATATAGAACTGCTTGTACCATTCAGCAAACTTACGTAATCCTTCCCTCAACGGTGTTGAAGGCTTGTAGCCATAATCTCTCTCCAATGCACTGGTATCCGCATAAGTCACCGGTACATCTCCCGGCTGCATAGGCACCAGCTTTTTGTGTGCCTCAAAATCATAATCTTCCGGCAGCACGCCTGCGCGGATCAATTCTTCCTGCAGGATCTGTACGAAATCAAGAAGGTTCTCCGGATTCTGATTTCCAATATTATATATTGCGTAGGGTGGAATCGGCAGACCATCCTCTCCGTTCTCACGCTTCGGTGCCCCCTGCATTACCCTTACAACACCTTCAACGATGTCATCTACATAAGTAAAATCTCTCTTACAGTTTCCGTAATTAAAAATCTGGATTGTATCTCCGTGAAGCAACTTATTCGTAAATCCAAAATATGCCATATCCGGGCGTCCTGCCGGTCCATATACCGTAAAAAATCGCAGTCCAGTAGACGGAATATTATACAGTTTTGAATACGCATGGGCCATCAGTTCATTGGACTTTTTAGTCGCTGCATATAAGCTGACCGGGTTATCCACCTTGTCCTCTGTACTGTATGGCACCTTCTTATTGCTACCATACACGCTAGAGCTGGAAGCATACACCAAATGTTCCACAGGCGTATTCCCCTCATCATAAGAATGTCTACAAGCCTCTAGTATATTATAAAATCCTACCAGATTCGCCTCTATGTATGCGTCCGGGTTCGTGATGGAATAACGCACACCTGCCTGTGCTCCTAAATTTACGACAATCTGGGGCTGATACTGTTGGAAAATACTATGGATAAGATTTTTGTCCGCAAGATTTCCCTTTATGAAAGTAAAATTATCATACTTCATCAATTCTTTCAGACGATATTCCTTCAGGCGAACGTCATAATAGTCATTCATATTGTCCAGACCAACTATATCCGTCTCAGAAAAAGTCGCTAATAATCGTTTTGCAAGATTAGAACCTATGAAACCGGCAACACCGGTAATAAAAATTGGATTTGTTAGTTTTAAAACTTTCTTGCTTCCATTTATTTCCACTTTCAATGCACTCCCCTATAGAAATCATTTTTATTTTTTTGTAATAGTAGCAACCCTTTGTATACTTGTCACTGTTTTTCTTATAAGCAATGCTAACATTAAAGATACTATAAACGCCACAATATATGCGACAAATTGTATCCACTTCTTATTGACTATTTCCATTGTATAAAATTCAATAACGTAAGAAATTTTTTGATGAATCAAGTAAAGATACAATGACAATTCACCAAACCATACTATTCCCTTCGCAGACAATACTGATAATTTATTATTTACTGCCAGTAAGAAAATAATATTTGAAATTACAAATAGTATTGTAAAAAAGCCTCCTTGGAAATATACTGTGTAAAGACCTGAAACAACAATTGCAATTATGATTGGAATTCTATATTTCAACGATGCAGCACACGACAATATTTTTCTTTCCATTATGACAATTACTATAATTCCGGTAAAGTCTCTAAGTGAGCTGGGCAAATATCCCTTAACTGCAAAAGAGCCTAATATATATAGTATATAAATGTAGCTATTTCCCTTGAAAAGTTTCTCTATAACAGTAACCACAATTGTCAAATATATTAATGTCGCTATATACCAATGCGCCCCATCCACATAATTCACATGAGGAATAATTCCTGCAAGCATTGTTAAATTAAGAAAATATGTCTTTAGCGATACCGCTAAATCAATCTTAGTAGCCCCTCTCGTAACAGCATAAATAACTGTTATAGATAAAACATAGGGCAGCCACAATTTTTGGTACAATTTTTCTATCTTGATTTTTAATTGTTTATAAGTTTCTTTAAATACAGACTCTGTTGGTACCCATGGGCAATCCACCATAAACCATGTACTTATAATTAAGAAAACAATTACGCCAAATCTTCCTAATCCTGCATATTTTGAAATTTTGACAGCCCATGCAGTATCTAAAAAATTGTAATTGAAAGACCATATTATATGGTGAAATACAACCAGCAGGCATGCAATTCCTCTAAGACCTTCAATCTGTTGGTTCCGTTCCCTCTTATTCATAGATCACCTTTCCGTAATTTCCTAGCGTTCAACATTTTCCATTTTTACACTATTTTCCCTATTGTTATAAATTTCTGCCCCAAACTGCTCAATCCAGGTCAGATCGTGTTTCCACCATTTACTCTTTTCCAGCTTTTCTCTTAGTTCCTCCGGCACTCTCCATTTTATCAATTTTGCCGGTACTCCCCCCACAACTGCATAAGGAGGCACATCCTTCGTTACAACTGCTCCTGCTGCCACAATTGCACCATTTCCTATGTTTACTCCCTGCAATATTATTGCATTACTGCCTATCCACACATCATTCTCAATTCTTACCGGTATATTAATATCATCCTGAGCCCAGTCACAATATTTGGACAACTTTGATTGTCTATAGATTGTGGGAGATGTTGAAAAAAAGTTTAGCGGATGTTCCGGTACACCAATCTGTACATTATATCCTATACTGCAAAATTTTCCCACACTGGATTTTGAAAAAATAATAGTATTCTGCGAGCAATAAGAGTAATCGTCTATTCTCACATTCTCTCTTAAACTAACATTCTTTGCCAGATATATATTATGCCCCAGCTTTACCGAAGGATGAATATCATATGTAATTATTCGGTTCTCCCCCCACGGAAACTTTTAATCGTTTTTTATGTTTGTATTTTCGAACAACTTCTTTTACAGACTCTGGTATATAGTCCCTTATCATACCTCGCTCCTCACAATCCACTCAATAAAATCCCTTACTGCTCCATCTCCACCATTGTGTTCTGCAACATAATCAGATATTGCTAATACCTGGTTGGCTGCATCTTTGGGGCAGCCAACCAGTCCACCAGCCTCCTTGATCGGTATCATACAAGATAAATCATTAATGTCATCTCCGATATAGGCTACAGTATTCAATTTATCAGTGATTTCATACAATTTGTTCAGTTTATTATGAATTCCCTGATACACTCGTGTAATTTTTAGTTCCTTACATCTGTTTAACACTATTTCCGACTCTCTACCGGTAATTATTATTGGTTCTATTCCTTTTTGCCTCAGAACATCATTTATGCCACAGCCGTCTTTTATATTAAATGCCTTAAATACTTCTCCCTGATTTCCCATATATATTTTTCCATCAGTCAAAGTTCCATCAACATCCATTACAAGATATTTTATGTTATACATATTCTTCTCCTCTAACGACAATGCACTATTTTTTCAGTGCACTTTCGTATAAGCTGGGCGTAATCATTTCAAAAACACAGTCTGGATACATAGTATCAATAATATCGCTAAACATTTCTGTTATCTCTTTGTTAAGGGTAGCAAACTCTCCTATATGCCTCTTGTTTTGGAATGAACTGTCAGCGTAGTTCTCAACTTCGTCTTCCCTAAATCCATCAAATCCAGCGATTGCAATTTTGCCAGGATTTACTCTCTTAAGCAAATTAAGCAACATTATAGTGGAATTTTCAAAATACTTATATCCTCTGTTTATTAAGCTGTGATAATTTACTACGATATTTTTCTTGTCATCGCATCTTATATTTGATGAAATTATTACTTTATGCCCCACTCTTTTTTCTCCTAATCTTGCGTATCTCTTAGGATTACCAAAAAAAGCATAAGCTTCTTTGTCTTCCATGACAAAATTGACACTGATTACAATAGGGCGGACTTTTTCTATATAATTGTTGATTTCATTCCGATGTGTATTATATGTCTTTCCTGGTGCTATAACCAGGACATCTTTTCCACGCATAATTTCGCGTAATGAATTGACCGCATTTTTATCATCTATTTTTTCTGAAACATATTCTGTATACAACCGTTCTATATTGTCATAATTATATCTTTGCCTTTCGCCCGGCTCTATCATAGATAGAATTTTTCCTATATCTTTAGTATCCAGTCTGAATTTTTCTGTTAGATAAATTATATTGTTAGGATGAGACTTATAGATTCCAGCCATCATTGCCGCCGTAGAATACCCCCACTTATGCTCCAGACTATATTTATAAATATAATCATCAATCATATCGAGAATATCCTCTATTTCATAATTGTAATGCTTCTTTCTCACAAGAAAATCTACAATCAGTTCTGTATTAAGATTACCAGCTACTTTTCCCATTCCCCCAAGTGTTCCATCTATAATGATCTGTCGGTTATTTGTTCCGCTTAATTTTATTACCTCCTGGGCAAATGCAAAAGAAAGTTGATAGTTATTATGAGAATGGAAGTTGATACATATATCCGGAAGCATATTATGGTCTATCAGACCATACAATCGATCAACATCATCCATATACATTGCACCATAAGTATCTACAATGCCAAAGCTATATGGATGTACTTCATTTACCATATCAACTATTTCCAACAGCTCCCTGTCCGAATAATTCAAAGAATTTACGCCCTGTATAAATAATTTATATCCTTTTTCTTTTATAATCCTTATCCAACGTAAAACTTCTTCTTTTTCCTCATCATAGTTCTTTTTTGTAAAACCAAATCTAATTGCATCTATGGAAGAACCATCATATTCTCCTAAATTATCTATATCACACATCCCATAATCTATAAATGCCGTATATATTGCATTTGGATTATCTCGCTTTATAAACGGTTTTATCTGATTAACATCTGTGAAAAAAGTACTGTTGCCTTCATAATGAACCTTTCTTCCATCACGTATAAAGCCAACTTCTATGATATCAATGTTAGCCTCTTCCAGCCTCTGAGCAATTTCTTTTATCTCCTGATTCTCAAATGCACAGTCTATAATACGTCCACCATCTCTTAATGTGCAATCCAAAACTCTGACATTTTTCATTTTATAGCCTCTTTCTTTTCCAGATATGCCGCTACTGCTTTAGCAAATTCAAAATCTTCCGCTGTATCAATGTCTACTGCTTCAAACTGGTCTATTTCATATATATACGGTTTATTGCCTATTCTCTGTCCCAACTTTGTAAAAACTTCTTTTCTAAAAATAAAGAAAGCACCTGTTTCCATGTATATAGGATCCAGATCTTGTGTTCTTACTATATTTTTCATGTCATAGTTAAAAGGTTTTCCGTTCATCCACATATAATCCTGAAGAACAACTGCCGAAAATGCAGAATCATACTCTCCGGAAATTACCTTTTCCAAGGCTTTTTTTATGGACTCGCTCTTAGTAAACGGTTGTGTAACATGAGTCAGAACATAAATGTCTGCGTCAACATCCTTTACAAATCTGTCTATAATCTCCAGACCCTTTACCTGGAAACCATCCAGATAAGGATCTCTCTTTAAAAAATGCAGCCCCTTCTCTTCATAGGGTTGGATGTACGGCTTAATTGCCTCATCACTACAGTATACATATTTCTCATCAATGCTATCTACCTTACTGATGGTATCAAAAATGTAATCACAAGTAGGTCGTCCATTCAAGATCATTGTATTTTTTCCGGGAAGTCTCTGATTGTTTAACTTAATTGGAATAAATGATACTATTTTCATTATAATCTCCTCCATTATTTATTTTCATTGTTTAAATAGTGCCTGGTCAGTTCGAGCAAATTTTTTAAATTAAGAATACATATAGCAATAACCCCTACAAATCCAACTATATAATTTTGGTATTTAATCTCCAACAAAGCTTGTACTATTAATATGCACCACGAAATATAACCATTTCTTAAGGCTTTAAATTCTAATAAAGATTTTGCCGCATGCTTTCTCATACTAAATATAACAAAACTCGATATTGCCGTTGCAACTGTAGCCCCTAAAACCCCTACATACTTAATAAGTATATAATTCATAACAACATTGGTAATCGCACCCATTATAGCAGATTTTGCCATACTTCCAGAATCTTTATTGGCAGATAACAATGGACCTATAAATGTTGCGGACACTGAAAAGCAGGTTGAGATAAGCAAAAATGGGACATACTGCCATGCCTCATAAAATTCTTTCGCATATAATATTTTCGAAATAGGTCTTGTCAAAAAAATAAGACCCGAGCATCCCACTACTACAATCGAATTAAATGCTATATAAATTTTACTAAAGAATTTCTTGGAATCCCCGCTTTCGTACTCTGCTATTGCCGATATCTGCCATGCCTGTATAAAAAACATGCTGCACACATTCAATATTGTAGGTATTTTGTATGCAATCGCCAATAAACCACTTTTGTCAGCTCCATAAAATGAAGTTACCATGTACTTGTCCAGTGAATTATTGATGGACCATGCCAGTGATGACAAAATCAATGGAGCACTATATGTGACCATCTCTTTATGCAGTTCACCAGATACATGCCCCCTTACCCTAATATATTCCCATATTTTCAGTCGAATAGCATAGTATATTACCTGAAAAATATTTCCCAGTGTATTTGCTACATAAAAACCGACAATTCCCATTTTCAGCACAAGCAGCATAACAATATTTAGGGCAATCGTAGTCACAGTTCCAATCAATCCGGCAATACAGATATCTCCGACTTTTTCCAGACCCTTAGCTAACTGACATGCATATGCCTGAAATATGAATCCTATATAGTAGAGCAAAATCCATATAGTATTTTCAAGCAAAAACTGCGGCCATCCAATATATCTACATAAGCTTAAGAAAGCTGCAAATATCACACAACTAATTGACAAATACCTGAAACCTATTGTTGCTACATCACTTTTACTTTTATCCTTTTCAAAAAGAAAACGCATCACACCATCAGAAATATTGACCGTAATAATAGGTGCAGCCAGCTGTATCGTCGTAATAGCCAAATCATAATTTCCATATTCCAAAGTACTTAAAACATTTGTATATAACGGAACCAAAAAAAAGACAAGAATCTTACTTGAAAAATTTCCGATTCCCAATATTACTGCATTTTTGGATAGCATTCTTAATCGTGAAGACGACATACGTTTTTGAGCTTTCCTCATCATTTCATCCTCTCACTACTTGATTACTTTTATTCCCCATTAATTACGTCTTCCAATTTAACTCTTGGAAAGATCTCCAGTTTTCCCCCTCTCGTTGCATTATATATTTTTATGCCATGGGTGTCTGCATATTTTTTCGCCACCTCATAACTTACAAACATTCTTTCTTTCGCAAAAGCAATATTTTTGTCATCACTTCCATGCTCAATAAAATGTTGAGGTTTTCCTACTTCATAATTGCAGTCTGCTCCTAATAAATAAATTTCCTTAAAGCCAAAATAAATGGCCAGCTGTATGAGTGAATATGTGATTGTAAATCCATCATATACAACAGCGTAACAATCATCGCTAAATTTTGCAAAATTTTTGTGCAAATAATCACCCTCAAACAAATGATACCTTGTATGCATAGGAAATTCTTTGTAACTGTCCTTTATATCGCACTCGAATGAGACGGTGCTTCCCACAAAAATATTCTCGCAGGGGTAATTCTCTAAAGAATCCTTTATTTTTCGATATACATTTTGATCCTGAACTCCAAAAAAGGTCGGAATCCAATCCGTCAACTTAGAAGACATACATATAGAATTCATGCCAAAGGTAATTTCATTTTTGAGCAGGCTCAAATCTTCCACGGTCAAACTGGGACCTGTCGCAACAATAAAACATCTCTTTCCATCATATTTATTTTTATATTGCTTTAACCACTCATATTTTTTCCATCGAACTCCCATTTTACGCAATGCCGCTGTTATCCATTCTATAAATGCCCACATTTTAATTTTAAAAAACATGGCCATTTTGGTTAAAAAAGCCACCACAGGATTGGACGATTCCAAAAGTTTATCTCGAAACTTTGCTCTGGCTGCAATTTTTTTTTCTGAATGTCTTGTCATAAAGTCTTTACTCCTTTATCAATTAGTTCTATATGGTCTTTCCATCCAGATGCAGGTTCAAAAGCATCTATATTTTCCATTACAATCTCATCTAGTCTTTTTCCATCATAGTTTGTATTTGATCTGATTAAAATTTCTTCATCTTTTTCCAATAAACTATATTTTTTCCCTGTTGTCTTTTTAATTAGTTGTAATGTTGGAATCTTTCTACTGTCAAATCCCATAACCTTTGCTATTGTCTCATCCACATAAACGGGATTATCGCCTATTACTATCATTCCTACATTCTTTGGATGAGGATTTAATGGTCCGTTTCCCTGACCACTAACTATCATATCCGCAATAATTAAAACCTTACGTTGCGGTTTCTTTTGCATCTCCCCATTCTGGTCCGCATAGTATACTATTTTATTTATATCAGCTATGGTTTTGCATATTGTATTATTGCCATACCAACACCCTTCTCTATATTTGCTCTTATTTTTCATTGCAAGTGAGAAAATTCTAACTCCCAAAAGCCATATCTTAGCTTGTATATATTTTTCTCGATCCTGACATCTGTTTTTATTATCCAAACATTTTGATCTCAAATTCAATATTACCCCATCAATATCAGATTCATCCCCACCCGTTGAATGATCCCCCATTGTATGATGAGGTAAATATTCTTTCCGAACATTGATACCTACAAAATTTTTCAATGCTGCCGTCATTCCAGCAATTCTATGTGTCTTCGGTTTTGGAACGTTTATAATTACGTCTGCATCCATGACACAAGAGCTGATCATATACTCATTTGTATCTCCTGTATGATGTCCGCTTACTGTTTCCGGATTATAATTTGTTATTCTTAATCGTTTCTTTATTTCCTCATCCAGTTCATAAAATTCACTATCTTGTTTTAAATCAATAATGGTTCCTTTACTATTTGTTCTTTCTTCTAAATGATATATACCATTTTTTTCAACCGAAGCTGCGCCACGTAAATCGAGTAATAAAATATCTACTCCTTTTTTCTGATAATAAGAAATTAACTCCTGATATCCACTATCCTGAATTAATTTTTCAAAATTGCATTCTTGAACCGGTGCATCTCCAACGATAATCTTCCCTCTTCCACCTAAAGCCTTAATCGTATAGTCAATAATTGGCGCCACAACAGAGGGATGCGTATACAGACAGTCCGTTCCTGCTCCGGCCCTGTTAATATCCATCACGAGATTCGGTTTTATAAGAACGGTCATTCCCGGCATAATAAAATCTCCGAATGGATTCCACTCTTTTTCACCTATTCGTCCTCTGTCGAGTCCCATTATCTTTATAGACTCTCTCACAGCATCATATATTTCATTTCTGAGCGTTGAATATTCCTCAAAAATATATTCCGGATACCGCTCCCCCGGTCGAAATAATTCCTCTTTATCGGGATATGAGAATGTATCTTTTTTAACTATGCCTACTATATTTGTGCCTATCACTTATTTCTTTCCTCTAATTCTTTTTTTGTTGGCAAAATCATCCAGCTTCCTAATATATTGTCCCACTCCTCTGGCTTGAATTCCTCTATTCCATTTCCGGGACACAATGTTATTTCTCCAAAATAGGGATGACCATTAACCTCGTAAAAATCAACTCTTGCAAATGTCAGATCTGAAGCAAGTCTTTCTGCCATTTCTAACATTTTATCATAAGATTTTGGTTTTTGAATTGGCTCATTGTCTGCTTTATAATGTCTGGTAAACGGCATTATTTTCCAATCCATGTCATAAAAAGTTACATGCATACCATTTTGGGAAAATCTATTCGTCACTGTAAATACACATTTTGCTTTACCGTTAAAGCACATGAATTTATAATCGATCAATCCATTATTTCCATCATCCAGGTACTTCTCCGCAATAATACGTGGTCTAACCTCCTTATATGGCCATTCTCTTCCCCAGTAAAAAAGATTATGTGATAAGGCCTTGCTCAATTTCTTTTTTGCATTGGCAAAATTAAACTGATCCTTATCTTTGCATACGCAGACACTACCTGAATCATGTGTACATTTTAAAACAAACTGATCCGGTAGCTCAGCAAAATTGATGCTTTCATAGTTATCCCATATTCCTATTGTCGGTATAATATATTCTTCGCCTACTATTTTCCCAACTATTTCCTTTACCTGAGCCTTATCAACTAAATCTACATACTTGGGATTGTGGTCATATATTTTTAACCACTGTAGTTTTTCATTAAAACCTGCAGGCATCTCCAGATTTAATTTTTTCCCTACATGAACCTTATATGTCAATTTTACAAATGCGCTATCTGACATGAAATTAAAAATTCCAATATGTACTAAATGATTAAATACTGCAACTCCTAATTCTCTCTTATTGTTTTTCCATAAATATTTTATCGTATCTATTTTCGACATTATTTCTACTCTCTCTCCTATTTGTGCTATTATTTTTAATCAATGCTTCTACACATACAAACGAAAAAATCATAGGAATATATCCAACACAAGGTTCTGAATGTGTAACCTGCATCCAATCTAGTAATAATCTACTTACTAATAGTACCGTTCCTAATTGTAATAGTTCTTTATATATATGCTGATTTTTTACTAACATATATAGATTATTAAATAGCGGAACATAATATACTGCAAATCCTACAATTCCAAAATTACATAACAATTCTGTATAGTTACAATGGCTATATGAATAAACCGTACTTGTCAGACTTCCAAAGTATTTTTCTCCTCCACCAAATATGGGATGATCCCACATAAAAGTAAATCCTTCCATAAGCATTATCTTTCGCACATTTGTAGAATTCGATGCATGTCCCGGTCCTATTCCGAATAACTGGTACATCATATCCTCCACCCTATATCCGATAACATTATAAAAAACAGGAACTGAAAATACTAAAAACAACAATATTATTCCCGCTCCAATTACCAGCAGTAACGTCACTCCCTTATTTTTGGAATTTATAAAGAAATAAACTAAATCTAATGCTAAAATAATTAATGTCATTTTGGAACCTGTTAAAAGCATCACACCTACAACAAAGGCTAATATAATCCAATTAAAAATTTTTTTTTGCTTCTCGCATATATATACCATAAAGATAGATAAAATTCCAAAGTTAGCTCCTGCTACATTAACATTTCCGCTTAAAGAATCTCCTATTCGTACTCCACCAACTCCCAAATTACTGATTTCAAAAAACGCTAAAACAAACAGTGAAAAAATGGATGAGGTTAAAATAACATTCCTTATATATTGAAAATATTTAGGTGATATAACAATTTCTTTTAATGCTATAAATATTGCACCATTTTGTACACACGTATACAGCATCATGTCCCAATTATAAGTTCCATATCTCACTCTAAAAATTCCATTAATTGTAAAAATAGTATATATAATACCCAGCCATATAATGCATGAATAAATTGGAATCCTTCTGAAATTAATTTTTCGTATTATCTCATAGAATTCTATTATCAGACCAATCATAGTCAACAATAGATATAGCTTAAGGTGTTCCATTGTATAAAAACATATATTACTAATAATTAATATTGTCAATGCTATGGCATACGTATTCTTACTTTCTCTATCTCTATACACCTATATATCCTCTTAATCTCTAAAGGCTATTATAAAATTTTCCCATCTGTCAAATATCTTTTTTGATGAATGTGTCCGCCGGATTTCTAATGCATTCTTAGCCATTCTATCTGACTGTTCTGGACAAGATAAAACAGAAGTCATTCTTTCTGCTAACACTTCGATATCATTTCGTGGAACAATCCACCCGTTTTCTCCATTCTTGATTAAATCTCTCGCTCCACCTGGTTTACAATCTGTTGAAATACAAGGAACTCCTATTGCCATAGCTTCCATAAGTGCATTTGGCATTCCCTCATAGTCTGATGTGAGTACAAATAATGATGCAGTATATACTTTTTCAAGAATATGAGAAGTTGTTCCTTTCAATTCTATACGCTTATGCAATCCTAATTCCTCTATTTGTTCCTGTAAAATTTCTTTCAAATCCCCATCCCCATATATTTCTAATATATACTCCGGAAACTGGCCAGCAATTTTTGCAAACGCATTTATCAATAAAGTCTGGTTTTTTTGTTGATGCAGTCTTCCTACATTTACAACTTTCCTTTCTCTTTTTAAGCACGGCTGTAAAAATTTTCCTTCCGGTATCTCTACAGAGTTTTGAATTACTATTGATTTTTTTAAAACTCTTCCCTTAAAAAAGTCTCTTGCCCCTTCCGATTGAAATACAAATCCATCAACCTTCCTGAATGCTAAATAACGAACAACTCCAAGAATGCCCTTATACTCTGCATCTCCCGGATCTCCTCTTTCAGAATATATGATGCGTCCTGTAATTGATTTTTTCATCATTGCACACATATATGCAGACTGCAACCAATAATGAATTGATACATCTGGTCTTATTTTTGACAATTCACTTTTTAATGCACGAAATCTGTCAACAATCCTTTTTTTATTACTATCCTCTGCGTTTGTAAGATCATGTACGATTACATTTTCTGCTATTGAATATTTACTTTTATTTTCAGCTAATACAACCAAGTGCACATCATGATGCCTTTCGGCCAATGCATTTGCTAACATTATAATTTGTCGTTCTGCTCCACCTGCTCCTTGCAAATATCCAACACATACAATTTTCATTTCTTACCTCTTACCATATCTCTACTTCATTATTTTCTTTATAGCACTAAAGAAAAATACCGGTCTATACATATTGCATAATATCGACCATTCAAATATTTTTGCTTTATTCATCATATTTGAATTATCTATTTTTGCTTTTTTATCATATACATTTCTGAATTGATTTAATCTTTCAGAAGCTTTTTCCTTTTTTATAGTTCCTCTGTACATCTGTTGAATTCTATCCAACGAGACTACCGTTGCCGTAAGATTAAAAGCATTTAAAGTATTCGCATATTCATCATATAATCCATTTATTATAAGGTACTCTTTCATTTCATCAACCACCGGACCCCATGGATCATCCATAACTGTCTTTGACTGACTGTTTTCATGGTTAACATAAAAATATACCGGTTTTTCTATAAAACCTACTGTTTTTGCCTCCTTCAAAATTCGAAAACTATATAATGCCTCTTCCCCAACAGTATGCGAAGTATAGCTAATGTGGTCTCTCTTAAGTAATTCACGCCTAACTGCTTTTCTCACACCGCCCCATGGAATTTTACCTGTCATCTGTGATCTGAGGATTCTATCTATACTCCATTTTTTGTAGTCAGACATTGCTTCTCTTTTTAGAATTTTACCATCACTTGTCACCTGGTCAACGTCAACAAAAACAATATCTTTTTCCTTATTTTTTTCCAATAATGCAAAATATTCGGAATCAATATAATCGTCAGCATCCAAAAAAACAATGTAGTCTCCAGTTGCTATTTCTATTCCCTTATTTCTCGCAATACCAGGTCCTGCATTTTTTTGATGAAATTCCTTAATTCTAGCATCATTTTTGCAAGCGGCTTTCATAATTTCTGCACTACTGTCACTTGACCCATCATCTATCAACAGTAATTCCCAGTTGGTGTAAGATTGGTGTACTACACTTTCTATGCAATTATTTAAAAATTTTTCGGCATTATACACCGGCACAATAACAGATATTTTCATCTATATTTCCACATTTTCTATTTCTATTTTCTCAAAAACTTTTTATATAACCAGTTCTGTATACCTATTGGCATGATATACATCAACGTCTGTGCCCCGGCTATCACTACTACATCCATCCAACCAGAATACCCCATCTTATGAAATCTCCGAATAGTATCAATATAACTCCAGGTATTTTCCCATGATTTCCGTCGTTTCGCCAGATTCTCGTCAGACCGGAACCATAGCAGGGATTCTTCGAAGTTGGCCGCCTTGCATCCGGCGAACAGCATTCTGCCGAACAAATCCACATCCTGATTCCTGCGAAGGTTTGCGTATCCTCCATGCTCCAGCACTACACTTTTCCGGTACATAACAGAAGGATGATTGAACGCACTTCTGCGCTTTGCAAACTGATAGATTTCCTCTGGCTGAGTGGGAACCACCCTACGGCTCGTCACGTTCTCCGGATTACCGTAAAATTCATCTACCGCGGATCCAATGATTGCATAATCTGGATGCAGTACAAATGCTTTCACCTGTTTCTCACACCGTTCCTGCTTTGCGATATCGTCTGTATCCATGCGCGCTACAAGCTCATTTGTGCAATATGACAGTCCGTAATTTAATGCCAATCCCAGCCCTCTGTTCTCTTCATATCCAACAACATGTAATAACTCCGGGTATTCTTCCGTGTAAAAATCTAATACATCCTGTAATTCCGGCGTTATTTTACCATCTTTCACGATGACGATCTCATCCGGTTTCCAGGTCTGGTCTATCATACTCTTAATCGCCAGGCTCAAATATTGCGGTTTTTCCTTGACATAGAGAGACATCAGAGCACTGTATTTCGGCAGTTCTCCCTGCTGGCTATACTGTGCTACTTCCTCATCCACTGTTTTTTTAATTTCCCTACTCATGATCTTCTTCGCTTTTTTCTGCTGTTTTTCGTACTCGTCCTGACTGATTTGTCCGCTCCGCAGGAGATAATCTCCATAATCCTCTGCCGTTGCCATATCTTCCTGAGAGATCCCGTCTTGGTGGATCAGCGCTTTTTTCACCGTCGCTACGATAATCTTCAAATCCTCCAACAGGCTTACTTTTCTGATATATTTCAAATCCCAATCCAGCTTTTCTTCCCACGAGATTGCATTACGACCATTGACCTGTGCCAGTCCTGACAGTCCCGGCTTGGCAGTGTGACGCATCCTCTGCTCCTCAGTCATAAATACCATATCGCGAACAAGCTGCGGTCGGGGACCGATCACAGACATGGTTCCATTGAGAATATTGATGGCTTCCGGCAGTTCATCCAGGCTGGTCTTGCGAAGCCACTGTCCAAATTTTGTGAGACGCACTTCATCCGGCAGTAATTCTCCGTTTTCATCCCGTTCATCTGTCATGGTTCGAAATTTGTACATTTTGAAAACTGTTTCTCTACCATCTTCTGTAAGTCCGGGTCGTTCCTGTGTGAAAAGAACCGGAGATCCCAACTTGCATTTGACCAACAGTGCTACTATCAAATAGACCGGCGAGAATACGATCAATGCTCCCGTTGCACAGACAATATCTATTCCACGCTTTATATACTTCTCATAGAGTCCCATTTTTCTAGGAGTAATCTTAGAGATACCCTGTGCTCCATAGGTTGTTTTTTCTGCTCTCTTTCGGGCAACATAAGCTGCCAGTGTAATGGCTACTGCAACTGTTCCTACAGTCATTCCCACTTTCTTCTTTTTCACACTTTTCATCTCCCAAATCAGTGCTTATTCAAAACAGGCTCGAATCACTTCTATAATGCGATTCTGCTGTTCCACAGTCATTTTATTATCCGAAGGCAGGCATAGACCTCTCTCGAAAATATCTGCCCCAACATCCATAACATCCCCAGCGATATAGGCGTTGCTGCGTCCTCTGCCGTTACCGTCTCTTACTATAAACGGGTTCATGCGATAGATTGGCTGCATATGCATGGGCTTCCAGATAGGTCTACCCTCTGCATTGATACTGCTGATAGCTTCCAATATTTCAGCAGGGCAGCTTTTCCCGCTCTCCGGAACAAATACTGCTTTCCGTTCTCCCCGCACACTTTTGCACATTGCTTCCGGCTCAATGATCATACAGGACAGCCAGTAATTGGGGGCTCCGTGCACCGGATTCATCTGGACCGGAAGTCCTTTCAATCCTTCTGCATATCTCTCATAGATTTCTTTCTTTTGCGCTTTATGCTCTTCTGCATAGGGCAGCTGTCCTCTGACCACTCCCGCTATGATATTGCTCATACGGTAATTATATCCAAGCTCCTCATGCTGATACCATGGAGCATCTTCCCTGGATTGTGTACTCCATTTTCTGATTTTTTCCGCCCAGTCCTGACGATTGCAGAGCAGCATTCCTCCACTGGAGCCTGTGATCAGTTTATTTCCGTTAAATGAAATCACTCCGATATCGCCAAAGGTACCAGTCTGTTTTTCCTCATAGGTGGCACAAAAGGACTCTGCGGCATCTTCTACAATAAGAGCACCGTGTTCATCTGCAATTCTGCGAATCTCATCAACTTTACCGGGAGTACCATATAAATGTGCCACCACGATCAATTTCGTCTCCGGATATAATTCAAAAGCTTTCCTCAAGGCTATAGGATCCATATTCCAGGTGTCTCTTTCAGTATCTATAAATACTGCCTCACCCCCCTCATATGCTACCGGATTCACAGAAGCATCAAATGTCATATCCGAACAGAATACTTTCTTTCCTTCTAACACTCCATGCCCCACACGTGGTTGCCCATATAGAACTTCTCCACACAATCTGATTGCTAAATGCAATGCTGCAGTACCGGAGGACAAAGCTACTGCATAATCGCATTCAATTTTTTCTGATACCATTCTTTCTATTTCATTGATATTAGCACCTACGGTAGATACCCAATTCGTCTGAATTGCTTCATCTACCCACTTTTGTTCTTCTCCATGCATTGTCGGAGAGGATAACCATATCTTTGATTTAAACGGTTCAAATTGTTGTTTCAGCATTATCTTCTGCTCCTTTATTTCTTGTGCTGCCTGCCTTTTTACTCTTCTACCATAATCCCACCCAGCACTTTAATCTGCTGTCTATCTAACAACTGCAGTTCCTGTAAGATCTCGGTATACATGGTTTTTCCTATTGTCTCTATCAATACTGCGCCTTTTGCTTTTTCCAGTTTTTTCAGATTTTCTGCATTGTATAAAATATTCTCTGCTACAATTACCTCTATACCAGATGCTTGTAATTCTTTTTGTAAAACATCACAAAATTGATGTGTATTCTCATCCATTCCTGTTCCCACAAAATAAACCGTATTCAAGGAATTTTTTTCTACTGCCATGTGTACAGCAACGGCAGCAAGTTCTGTGGCTTCTGTTCGATTAAATCTGCGGCAATTATGATAATACATTCTCATTATCAATTCATCTATAAAGGAAAATACTCTTTTCTTTTCCTCTTTTTTTGTAATTAATCCTAATTGAGGAATTCCGAAGAGATCCTGCAAGTCATCTTTTATTTGCACTCTGTTGTTTGCAACACACTTTAAACACAATACCCCTGCATAAGCAAGAACAAACAAAATCGCTCCCATCAACATATATTTTTTGCTGATTGCCGGAGCTGATAGGGATATATTTTGTGTCTGATCAGATGTTTTTTCTACATTCTTCTGTTCCTGCATACATAATAAGTCGAAATATTTCTTCTGATCTGCCGAAAAGTCCTTTGTCAACTTTGCCTCAGATGTACGCAGATTAATCATATCTGTTTTCAGGTCTTTCTGACTATCCAGCAGGTCTAAATCGTTTACTTCTGCATAAGACTGCCCAATCAAATTAATCTCATGTTCTCCTACAGAAGCGCTGATTTCCGTATGTTTCTCTACAATATAATTCATAACATCTCGTGCTAAAGCGTCACACATATCTGCATCGACATACTCAATCTGCACATGAAGAACATTGCTGTTATGTAGATCAACCGTATCATCATCTCCTGCTATAAAAAGCAATGTATCTACACTATTATTACAAATTGTTTCAAGCCGGCTTCTCATTTCCCCACTGTTTAAGAGATTTGCATATACATCCCGGATGCTATATGCCTGTGCCATGTCTAAAGCATCAACTTGGTAAATCAAATCCGCAATATACATATGTAAAGAATCTGCCTGCATAAATTCTGACGTTTCCAAATAATGTTTTTTAGCATTATATTGCTGTTCGTATAAAAATGCATTTTCTACATTAGTAATTTCTTCCTCTGTCATTTTTTTTGCAAACAGTTCTCTGAGCTCTGCTTCTGATTTTCCACTCAATTCATTAAAATACTGTTCTTCCTGTTGAAGTTTTTCATTCCGACTCTGAATATTCTGAACAGATTTTATATAACTCATTCCTCCCAGCACTATTACTCCACACATCATTACTACAATCATGCTTCTCCAATGTATCAACACTGTCATTAACAATTCTAACAAATCAATCTCCCGTGTATGCGTCATATCCTGTCTGTTATCCATTCATTTTTCCTCCCTGTTTCTATTCTATCTTCTTTGCTCTTTCAGCTGATACGTCGGTACGATTTCCTTAATATCCTCACGAATCCTATCCGTCTCGTCATAAGCATCTTTATAGATCTTGTCCAACTGCTTTTGAAATACTTCATCATCGAATTCGATGGGTTTTCCGATATAGATCATCTTATTGGCAGTCTTCTTCAATCCCTCTTCGTTCATGAGGAGTTCCTCGTACATCTTCTCTCCGGGACGCAATCCGGTGAATTTGATCTCGATATCCTCTCCCGGCTTGTATCCGGACAGTTTGATCAGGTTTGTCGCCAGGTCTACGATCTTCACCGGCTCTCCCATATCCAGTACAAAGATCTCTCCTCCTCTGGCATAGGCGCCCGCCTGCAGTACCAGAGATACTGCCTCCGGTATGGTCATGAAGTAACGGATAATATTGGGATCCGTTACCGTAACAGGACCGCCTTCCGCGATCTGTTTCTTGAACAGGGGAATGACACTGCCGTTACTGCCCAGTACGTTACCGAAACGTACTGCCACGAAATTGGTCTGTGACTTACGGTTCATCATCTGGATCACCATCTCACACATTCTCTTGGAGGCACCCATGACATTGGTGGGATTCACCGCTTTATCTGTGGAGATCAGCACGAACTTCTCCACACCGTATTTATCTGCTGCCTGTGCGGTACGGTAGGTACCGAAGACATTGTTCTTGATTGCCTCATTGGGGCTGACTTCCATGAGGGGCACATGCTTATGGGCCGCTGCATGGTAGACAATGTTCGGACGATATCTGCGGAAGATATCCTCGATGCGTTCCGTATTGCGTACAGAAGCGATCAACACTACCAGATCCAGCGTCGGATATTTACGGATCAGCTCCTGTTGGATCGCATAGGCATTGTTCTCATAGATATCGACAATGATCAGCTGTTTCGGCTGATGACCGGCGATCTGCCGGCACAGCTCGCTTCCGATGGACCCGCCACCACCGGTGACCAGTATGACCTTATCCCTCACATAGTTCAGGACTTCTTCCGTGTTGATCTCTATCGGATCTCTTCCTAAGAGGTCTTCGATCTCCACCTCTTTTAATTTAGCCACGGAGACATCTCCGTTGATCAACTGATACATACCGGGCAGGGTTCGCATCTTACATCCGGTCTCTTTACAGATATCCAGGATCTCTTTTTTTACATGGGTATTAGCAGAGGGAATAGCGAAGATGATCTCATCCACATTGTACTGTCCTACGGCATCCGCGATCTTGTCTCTGCCACCGACGATAGGCACACCCCGGAGGAATTTACCATGGCATCCGGGATTATCATCGATAATACACTTGGGGTTGAGGTTTAAGTAGCTGCTGGTCTCAATTTCCTTTAAGATAGCATTCGCTGCTGCTCCGGCACCGATGAGCATGACATTGCTTCCGTCCTTTTTCACCCGCAATTCTGCCCTTTTGGAATTGATCAGGCGTAAGATCCGATAACTGAACCGGATCACCGTAGTCATTCCAAATAGTAGGAACCAATATAGAACATAGTAGCTTCGGGGCATCTTCTGGTTCAGGATATGGCACAGGATCATCTGTGCTATACTGGCACAGGTGGTAGCGAATACAATATTCAGCAGCTCCGTCGCACTGGCATAGCGCCATACACTTTTGTACAGCTTCCATAATGCGAAGAAGAGTAATGTCAGTATGATATTGTAGACAATAATATTTTCAAATTTGATAAGGTATTCCTGAGGGATTCCCTCAAAACTGAAATCAAAGCGAATGTATAATGCGGCAAAGGATGCCACAACAATAGACATAATATCTAACAGGATCAGTGCAAGGATTCTGTTAATGGGTATTTTCAAAAAATTCTGCTTCATCTTCTTACTTCCCTTTCGGTACATATAAAAATAGTCATAATTCATTTTATTGTACCACGTAGGGAAGTAAAAAGCAATTTTCACATAAGAATCCACAAAAAAATTAAGAAATCCTCCCTGCAGCCCGGGAGTTTGACACTTCTTTTTTTAACATTTTAATGCAAATCCTTTATTTAAGCCATCTATGTCTTATTTTTTGTCAAATTTTATGTTTTTATAGTGCTACTTTGTACGCTTTGTTGTATAATAAAGAAAATGGATTTTATTTATAGGAGAAAAGCGTTATGTATGTATCTATCACTGGAAATAAAGGTAATCAGGATGTTTATATCAAGCAGTCCTACCGCAAAGATAACGGTAAAACTTCTTCCCGCATCTACAAAAAACTCGGGAAATACACTGATCTTCTAGCACAGTTCTCCGGAGACGAAACTGCCATGATGGACTGGGCGAAAAAAGAAGCGGAAAAAGAAACTCTGCTCTACAACCAGCGCAGGGAAAAAGTTACGGTTTCCTTTTCCCCGCTTGCCCGTATCCCACTGGACGAAGAGCGGCTCTTCAACGTCGGCTATCTGTTCCTGCAGCAGCTCTGCACCGATCTGCGGCTCGACAACATCTGCAGAAATATCCGTAACCATCACAGGTTTACTTACGATTCCCTTGCTATCCTTACGGATCTGATCTATGCCAGGATCCTTTCCCCTTCCAGCAAGCTCAGCAGCTTCTCTTACTGCCAGTCCCTGCTGGAACCGCCAAAGTATTCCCTGCAGAATCTTTACCGCTCCCTTTCCGTTCTCGCAGAGGAATCTGATTACATTCAGGAAGAGCTTTACCAGAACTCCAACTTTATCCATCCCCGTAACTCAAAAATTCTTTACTACGACTGCACCAACTATTATTTCGAGATTGAAGCCGAGGATGGCATGAAAAAGTATGGCAAAAGCAAGGAACACAGACCCAATCCCATCGTGACCATGGGGCTTTTCATGGATGCAGACGGCATCCCTCTTTCCTTTGACCTGTATTCCGGAAACCAGAACGAACAGCTTACCCTGAAGCCTCTGGAGACGAAAGTGATCCGGGATTTTAACTGCAGCGAGTTTATCTTCTGCTCCGATGCCGGGCTTGGCAGTAAGGGCAACCGCTTTTTTAACAGCTTTGGAAACAGGTCTTATGTGATCACGTATTCCCTGAAAAAAATGAAAAAGGAAGAACGTGAGCTGGCGCTCCTGCCGACACAGTTCAGGGTTCCGGGGTCAGATAAGTTCATAGACATTTCCACGCTGGATGAAACCGACCCCGAAGTATATAACACCGTTTATTACAAAGAATACCCCATTGTCACGGGAGATATGGACGAAACTGTTATCATCACATACTCCCCGAAATACAAAGCATACCAGCAGAGGATCCGGGCTGGTCAGATCGAACGTGCCATCAGGATCATGCAGTCCCCGGATAAAGCCAGGAAAGGAAAAAATCCTAACGATCCTTCCCGTTTCATTCAGAAAACAGCAGTTACCGGTGACGGAGAGATCGCACAGAAACAGATTTTTCAGCTGGATGAAGAGCGTATCCGGGAAGAAGCCATGTATGACGGTTTCTATGCAGTGGTAACGAACCTGGAAGGAGATATCCGTGAAGTCATCAACATCAACAGACGCCGCTGGGAGATCAAAGAAAACTTCCGGATCATGAAAACAGAATTCGAAGCAAGAACTGTTTTTGTAAGACGGGAAGACAGCATAAAAGCACATTTCCTGACCTGTTACATCAGTCTTCTGGTGTACCGACTGCTGGAAAAAAAGCTTTTAGAAGAATTCACCTGCAGCGAAATTTTGAAGACACTCCGGGAAATGAATATGACCCTGCTGTCCAAAGACAGCGGCTACATTCCTTCCTACAAACGCACGAAACTGACAGATGCCCTGCACACAGCCTTCGGTTTCCGAACGGATTATGAATTCATCTCGAAGGCAGATATGCGGACAATCATCAAAGAAACAAAACAGAAAAAATAGCACAATTTACAAAATAGTACAATATCGATGCAAAAGCCAAAACAGCCACACCCCTGATAAACACCGGGGTTATGGCTGTTTTTGGCTCTATAAAGTGTCAAATATGGGATTTTAATCAATTTAGGCTACAAGTACAAGCTTTTATTTATTATCATAGAAATTCTTAAGAAAAAACTTCAAGGAGAACATACCTATGAACACTTTAAAAGATTATATTTCAGAGTATCTCAACTATTGTGAATATCGTAAGCAGCTGAATTTCAAAACAATTAAAGCATACAAAATTGACTTAAATCAGTATAACAGCTTCTGCCTAGATATTTCTGACCCTTTCTCCAAAAAAGCTGTAGATTCCTATATTACAGAATTGTTCAAACATTACAAATCCAAATCCGTCAAACGTAAAATTGCCAGTCTGAAAGCTTTTTTCCATTATCTGGAGTATACGGAGTTTTTAGCGCAAAATCCCTTTGACAAACTGGATGTATATTTTCGCGAAGCCAAGCTTCTTCCCAAGACTATCTCATTTCATTCTATTCAGAAGTTCTTATCCGTACTCTACGCGCAGAAAATGCAGACCGTCTCTGCCTATCAGTTCAAATGCTGTCTGCGTGACATTGCCGTAATTGAATTATTATTTGCCACAGGGATGCGTATTTCAGAGTTATGTTCTCTGAAGCCTTCGGATATTGATTTAGAGAACAACACTGTACTGATCTATGGGAAGGGCTCTAAAGAACGTATTCTGCAGTTTGGGAATTGCGAGGTCATTTCTGCCCTGGCAACATATCAAAGCACCTTTAAAGCGGACATTTCTGCCTGTGGGTATTTTTTTGTCAATAAAAGAAAGCAGAAATTGTCTGATCAGTCCGTCCGTTTTATGATTAACCGTTATGCTGCTCTCGCCGGAATCGAACAACATATCACACCTCATATGTTCCGCCATTCTTTCGCCACCCTGCTGTTAGAGCAGGATGTCGATATCCGCTATATCCAGAAAATGCTTGGGCATAGCTCTATTAGTACAACGGAGATCTACACTCATGTATCGAATACTAAGCAGAAAGACATTCTGGTGAATAAACATCCTAGGAACTTTATGGTGGTTAATGAAGGATAATTTCTAATTATGTATTGAAACATTAAGCGGCATAATAATCGGT
>ERZ1023897.45-NODE-45-length-59938-cov-18.530334_pt1 | contig 59938 bp, 49 predicted proteins | sample MGYA00380399_ERZ1023897 | MGnify/ENA primary metagenome ERZ1023897 (study PRJEB33179, sample SAMN07448995) | human gut metagenome | biome: Human-gut; feature: Human associated habitat; material: Faeces | host: Homo sapiens | place: India: Bhopal | collected... | reverse complement strand
AGAGCGTTGACCCTAGCAAGCGGTCTGCTTCTGACGGTGAGTTCCTTTGCGCAGACAAATGCTGTTAAGGGACATGTGAAAGATGCTTCCGGTGAGCCTATCATGGGTGCTACCATTACAGTTAACGGTAAGGCAGTGGGCATTACCGACATGGATGGTAACTTCTCAGTTGATGCAGCGCCAGGTGCAAACCTTACTTTCACTTATCTTGGAATGACACCAAAAACAATCAAAGCAACATCTAACATGATGATTACCTTGGTTGACGACCAGAAGTCTTTGAACGAGGTCGTTGTCATTGGTTATGGTCGCGCTAAGAAGAACGACTTGACTGGTTCTGTTACAGCTATCAAGCCTGATGAGATGTCAAAGGGTATCACAAGCAGTGCCTCAGATATGTTGGTAGGTAAGATAGCTGGTGTAGATGTACAGACTGGTGGCGGTCAGCCTGGTTCTGGCGCACAGATTCGTATCCGTGGTGGTGCCTCTCTGAGTGCTTCTAACGACCCTCTCTACGTAATCGATGGTTTGGCTATTGATAACAACAACCTTACTGGTACAAGTAACGTCTTGGCGATGATTAACCCTAACGATATCGAGAGTTTCACCGTATTGAAAGACGCTTCCGCTACCGCTATTTATGGTTCTCGTGCTTCTAATGGTGTCATCATCATTACAACCAAGAAGGGACGTTCTGGCCAGAAACCATCTGTTACCTATAATGGCGATGTAACATTGTCTACCATCCAGAAGAAATATGAGGTAATGAATGCCAGCGAATACAAGCAGGCTCTTACCAATCTGGGTATTGACACTAACGGTTTGGGAACTGCCGATACCGATTGGCAGGATGAGATTTTCCGTACAGCCATCTCTACCAAGCACAGCCTCAGCATTCAGGGCGGCTTGAAGAATATGCCATATCGAATTGGTTTAGGTTACGATGACAACAATGGTATCGTCAAGACTACTTGGATGAAGCGTTTCAACACTTCTGTCAATTTGGCTCCTTCCTTCCTCAATAAGCACTTGAACGTCAACTTCACAGCGAAGTATATGTTCGAGAAGGATCGCTATGCAAGTTTTGGTGATGCCATCGGTGCTGCACTGACCATGGATCCTACACAGCCTGTTCGTGTAAGCGACCCTATGTACAATTGCGTAGGTGGATATTTCCAGTATCTGGACAATGCGGGTAACACAATTACTGATCCTAACTGGACAAAGATTGCCAAGGCTCAAGTACCTCAAAACCCTGTGGCTCTCCTCGACAACCAGAAGATAATGGCCAACACCAATGACATTTCATCAAATCTTGAGGTGGACTATAAGATTCATGGTTTCGAAGACTTGCATTTACATGCTGCTATAGGTGCACAGTACACAGATGCCAAGCAGCACAATGATATAAACAAGTATTCCTCTTCTAATAACTATTTTGGTTATTACAAGACAGACCATCAATACAAATACAGCATCGAAGGAAAAGCTTTTGCCGAATATGCCCACAAGTTTGGTGTACACGACATCGACATCATGGCAGGTGCTGAGCAGAGCCACTTCCACAGAGTAAGCTATAACTTCGGAAGTGGTATTGATGAGTACTTGAGAGATAACGATCCAAAGATGGTTGATGGTGAATGGAACTATGTAAATAACCCTACATATCAGAAGAACACCATGTGGAAGAGTCACAACTCTTTGGTATCTTACTTCGGACGTTTCAACTATAACCTGTTAGATCGTTATCTGCTTACAGCTACATTCCGTGCCGATGGTTCTTCTCGTTTCAGAGATGGCAAGAAGTGGGGTTACTTCCCAGCAGCAGCTTTTGCATGGAAAATCAACAACGAGCCTTTCCTCAAGAATGTAAAATGGATTGACGAATTGAAACTCCGCTTGGGCTGGGGTAAGACTGGTCAGCAGAATGGTATTGATGACTTCTACTATGCTCCTGTATATACCATCAGTGATACATATGCACAGTATCCATTTGGTGACAAATATTACACAACAATGCGCCCATCCAAGTACAATCCAGACTTGACATGGGAGAAGACTACAACTTACAATGGAGGTCTCGACTTCACCGCTCTCAATGGCCGTTTCGGCTTCAATGTCGATGGTTACTATCGTAAGACTACCGACCTTTTGGCAACCGTTGCCATTGCTGGTGGTACCAACTTTGGCGACCAACTCTTGAAGAACATCGGTTCTGTAGAAAACTATGGTGTAGAATTGGCATTCAATGTAAAACCTATCGTTACCAAGGACTTCTTGTGGGATGTAACCTACAACGTAGGATGGAACCACAACGAAATCACTAAGTTGGAGGCTGGTTTACAAGACTGGACTTGGACAGGCAGCAAGGTATCTCGTGGTAACAACACTTTGGTACAGGTAAACAAGGTCGGCGAGCCTCTCAATTCATTCTATGTTTACCAGCAGGTTTACGACGAGAATGGCAAACCTATCGAGGGATTGTATGTTGACCGCGACGGTAATGGAAAGATTGATAATGACGACCGTTATTGCTACAAGAACCCTGCTCCTGATGTAATCATGGGTCTCACCACTAAGTTCATCTATAAGAACTGGGACTTCAGTGCAGCTTTCCATGCTTCTATCGGCAACTATGTGTATTACGATTTCCTGAACTCCAAAGCTGAGTTGATGAAAATCAATGAAACTAACCTCTTCAGAAACACAACAGCAGAAGCCGTCGAACTTGGCTTTAAGGGTACAACTGATCTCACGACCAATGCCAGCGACTACTTCGTACGCAATGCGTCTTACCTGAAGTGTAGCAACATGACATTGGGATATAGCTTCCCAGCATTGATTAAGGCAGGTGCAGAGAAGATTTGCAGCGGACGCATCTTCTTCACCGTACAGAACCCATTCATCATTACCAAGTACAAGGGTATCGACCCAGAGGTAAGCAACGGTATCGATAGCAATCCTTACCCACGTCCAATAAGCTTCCAGCTTGGTTTGAATCTTAACTTCTAAAATACAAAAAAGGAGACAATTATGAAAAAAATATTTATAACGACTGCAATGGCAAGTATGTTGTGCATGGGCTTTGTCTCTTGCGCAGACGAACTGAATATCAAGTCCATTGACCCACAGTCTTCCCCATCATATACAGTAGATGGTCTCTTGGCCAAGCAGTATGCTACGCTTGGTCTTACTGGACAGAAAGGTCCTGCTGGTTCAGCAGACTTGAGTGGCGACGAGGGTGAGAGTGGATTCATCCGTACCATTTTCAACCTGCAAGAGTTGATGACCGACGAGACAGCATGGGCATATCAGAACGATAATGCTATTGCCCCTATCACCAACTTCAGTTGGAATAGTGGTAATGACCGTGTGAACTGGGCATACCAGCGCCTCATTTTCGACATCACACTGTACAACCAGTTTATTTTCGAGCAGTCAGGTAGCTTGAGCGAAGACAGAATCGCAGAAGTTCGTTTTCTCCGTGCTCTGAACTACTATTATTTCCTTGACCTGTTTCGCAAGGCTCCATTCAAGGACACTTTCGACAACAATCTCCCTACCGAGAAAAGCGGCAAGGATCTCTATGAGTGGTTGGATAATGAGTTGACCACCATCGAACCTATGATGGCTGAGGTGGGCGCTTATAATAACAGTGAGAATTTTGGACGTGCAGACCGTGGTGCAGCTTATGCGCTCCATGCTCGCTTGGCTCTGAACTCAGCTGTTTATACAGATGGTCAGGTAAAGGACTACCAGAAGGCTATTCATTATTGCGACGAGATTATCAACAGCGGTAAATACGATCTTTGTCGTGAAGCAAAGAATGGCTGGAGCGGTTATCAGCAGCTGTTCATGGGCGACAATGACTGCAACCCTGAGGCTATGAAGGAAATCATCTTCCCTATCCGTCAGGATGGTTTGAAGGCTCGTGCGTATTCAGGTACCACATACCTCGTATCAGCAGCTACTATAGGTGGTATGCCTTACGCAAGCACACAAGACCCATGGAAATGTATGTTTGCCCGCGAAAATTTGATTGAGAAGTTCTTCCCTAACAAGGACATCCCAATGGCTAAAGTTGATGATGTTTTGAGCAATCCTACACAAGAAGAGGTGAGAGCTAAGGATAGCGAGAAGGGCATCGGTACAGCAGACGTAATCGCAAAGGCTGGAGACGACCGCGCCCTGTTATATATGGGTGTAGGTGGCTGCGAAACAGGCAAAGTTCGTACTATCAATCCAGGTGAGAACATCACAGGTCCTCTGAATGGTGCATCTTTTGTAAAGTGGAGCAATCTCCATGCAGATGGTTCCACACAGCACGATCAGAACTATTCAGATACAGACTTCCCTATGTTCCGTTTGGCAGAAATCTATCTGACCCGTGCAGAGGCTAAGTACCGCCTCAACGGCAGTCAGGAAGGTTTGGCAGACATTCTGGAAGTTCAGGGCCGTGCCAATCGTAAGATAAAAGCTACATCAGTAGATGATCAGACTCTTATCGACGAATGGTGCCGCGAGTTCTTTATGGAAGGTCGCCGTCGCTCTGACTTGGTTCGATTTGGCTTGTTCACAGGTTCTAAGTACCTCTGGAGTTTCAAGGGTGGTGTAGAAAAAGGTGCTGGTACTCCAGCATACTACGACATCTATCCAATGCCAGACAATGAGATCAAGAACAACCCTAACTTGCATCAGAACCCAAAATACTAAATTGTTAGGAAACAAGATTTAATTTAAAGAAATCAATTATGAAAAAGATATTCAAATTAATGTTGCTGCCAGCATTGGTACTTCCTTTGCTCTTTACATCCTGTGATGAAGACAGAGACAGCAACCCAACATTGGATCTGAGTCATCTTGCTGAGGGATTTGTATTGAACACTCCTGCTCTTGCAGAAAACAATACATATGATCTCAAGAGTGCAAAAAACCTTGTGCTTACATGCTCTCAGCCAAATTATGGTGATGCACCTTACGCAGTGAGGTACTATGCACAGGTTTCTATCGACCCTGCATTCGTCAATGATCCTACAACCACTCATACAGAGTTGGCGACATACGCAGAGAATGCAAGCAACTTGGAATTTAATGCATCCGAAGCAAACGATGCTATCGTATCACTCTTCCAGGCAGCCAATCCAGACACAAGCGTTCCTGAGGAAATGCCTATTTACGTCCGTCTTCGCGGAGTCATTAGCGGTACTTTGAATCAAACCTTGGGCGAGACCTATTCAAATGTCATTACCCTGCGTTCTGTCAAGGCTACCTACGAGGCTCCTGACGCTAAGTTCACAGATAACCTCTTCTTGATTGGAAGTTCTATCCAGACTCCATGGCAGAGTTGGAAAGCTATTCCTAAGGTAGAAGGCTTGGATGGCAATTACTATGGTATCATCTACGTGCCAGCTGGTGGCGAATTTAAGTGGGGTACCGAGAACAATGACTATCGCGGCATCAACCGTATCACCATAGACGATCAAGCCGGAGCAGGTATCTCTGAAGGTGAAAATCAAAACATCAAGGTGACCAACGCAGGCTGGTACACACTCCACTTCAAGGGTAAGATTACCGAAGATAAGAAGAACATCGAATGGACAATGACTATTTACAAGACTCAGGTATGCCTGATTGGTACTTGTATTGGTCAAAGCACTTGGGGCTTTGCTGACGATACAGCTCTGACTCCTCCAGCTGAACCAACTGGTGAATGGGTTTCTCCTGCATTCACAGCCAGTGAAGAGCTTCGTGTTTCAGTCAAGGTCGGTAGCATCGACTGGTATCGCACAGAGTTCACTGTTCACAATGGCGATGTGTTCTGGCGTAAATATAATATGCCAAACAACTGGGCTGAAACCATGGGTGCAGATTACTCTGTTAAGCCTGCCGTTGGCACGAAGTTGTATGTCAACTTTGATACAAATAAAGCAGAAGTTAGATAATTTAAGATCAAAGCAAAATGAAAAAGACATTTTTATATAGCTTAGCAGTCTTGGCAAGTTTAACACTTGCCAGCTGCAACGGCGACTACGATGATTGGGCTCAACCACAGCACAATCCACAGGAAGCCTCAGCTGCCAAATATGGTATCACCTTTACAGCGGGTCCTGAAGCAGAATGTAATATGCCTGACGAAGATGGAGTCATCAATCTCGTCACAGTCAATTCAACAGATGCCAATGTTACAGGCTATACATTGAAAGACTTGAAAGTGAATGGTGAAGCTATCAAAGGCGAAATCAGTGGCAATAGCATTCAGGTAGATGCTACTGAATTGGAGAAGATTCTTTGCAACGAGAATAAAACTCGCGCCAGCGTTGCAAGTAACATCAAAGTTGAGTCAAAGGTTACAGTCAATCTGGCATCAGGCGATGCTGTTGCCATCAACACAGTAGGTGAAACTACAGGTAAGATAACAACATCCCCAACTCCTGCTATCGACGAGAATGGCTACTACATGCTCGGTGAGGTAAACGGAAATGAATGGGGTCCAACAAAACCTGTATGGATGAACAAAGTGTCTGATGGTGTTTACCAGCTCAAGGTCACCACAGAGAAAGATAAGAACTATTTTAAGTTCTACGAAGGTAGCAAGTGGGATGAAACCGGCAACTGGGATGTCATCAACAAAGGTGTCATGGGTTGCGAGAAGGATGGTTGCGAAGATGCTTCTGGTACAATCTATTATACTGGCGACAGCTGGGGTACTCCACAGACAATGGTTATCGCAGGTAAGGGCACATGGATTGTAACTCTCGACATGAACAATCTGTCTTACTCTGTAGGCAAGCCTATCCTCTATATGGCAGGTGATGCTAATGGATGGGATCAGATTGACGTTCTCAATGGTGATGATGGTGTTCACTTTACAGGTTATATGTACCTGAACCAGAATGGTTTCAAGTTCTGTTCTCAGAAAGACTGGAAGGGTACCAACTATGGTGCTGACTTTGATACAGCTCCTGATGCAGGAAACATCGTGATAGCAGAAGAAGCAGGTTTCTATCAGGTAGATGTTGACTTGTCTGCGAAGAAGTACACACTGACTCCATTTACTATTGGTATCATTGGTAACGCAACTCCTAAAGGTTGGGATGGCGATACGAATATGAAATACAATCCGGAAGAGCGCTGCTGGGAACTTAAGGACGTCACATTGAGTAATGGCGAAATGAAGTTCCGTCACACAAACGATTGGTCTCTCAGTTGGGGTGGAGAATTAGATAACCTCACTACACAGAATGGTCCAAACATCGTTGTAGCAGCTGGTACTTACGACATTAAGCTTGTGGTTAATTGGGCAGAAGGAACAGCAAAGTGTGAGATGAATAAGAAGTAAGCATTTGCTTCATCAAATAAACTTAAAATTAATAGGCGGCTCTCAATTCCGAGAGTCGCCTATTTTTTCTTTCTCCTCCCCCTTTTCAAGTATTTTTTCCCTAAAACCTTGGAAGTTACGGATAGTTACGGCATCACAGAACCCTTTAGATTCAATCAAAGGGTTCTCTTTATAATCAGCTTTAACTGATTCATCAAGATAGATGCGAATAAGGGATGCCGCTTCTTCTACACGTACTACTTCAAAATTTGAAAGTATCTCTGATGGCAGAATTAATTGTTCCAACGCTAATAGTCCTTGATATTTCATGACACAAAGGTATAAAATTTTCAGGAAAAATAAAGTCCATAACAACAGACAATGGGATGGATTTTTGCACTTGCTTGTTGAATTCGCATTCTTTGTCTTCTATGAAAGATGATGCATATATATATAATAATGTGATAACTTGTATCTTTTGGTGTAAAATATTTAATGCGTCTGCCCTGGAGCATATACCTTCTCAGACATTGCCACTAGGCTCAGCAGCTCTGCCGAGCCTAGTCAGCAGGTCTGTTGACTGCAGTCAGCACCTCTGCTGAGCCTAGTGACAACACCTTTTAGTCGTACAACTATAACCTCTTTAGTCGTACAACTATCCACCCTTTAGTCGTACAACCGTAGCTTTATAGTCGTACAACTATAACCCTTTTAGTTGTACAACCGTAATATAATGATAAGCGGCTCCGCAAAACGTCAATCGTAAGAAAGGCTTCCCAAGTTCTTCCTGTTTAGACTTACTAACATTTATGCCTAAACACAGGTTTATGCAGGTGCCCCGAAAAGAAACCCTCATTTTTTCTTTATTATCATCCCTACATTTTTTTCAAAAACCTTGGAAGTTACGAGGAAAAGTCGTATCTTTGCCACCAACTAACAAAGACAAGGCATGACAGAAACAGAAATTAAGCAAATGCTTGCCCAAGGCGAACGACTTACCCTGGAATGCAAAAAAGCAAAGACGGAGCTCCCAAAATCTGTTTGGGAGTCATATTCCGCTTTTGCCAACACTATTGGTGGCTATATATTATTAGGTATAGACGAAAATAGAAAAGAAACGGATGTTGCCAAACGTTTTACTATCATCGGAGTTGACAATATCCCTAAGCTTATCTCTGATTTATGGAACACCATCAATAGTAACAAAGTAAATAGAAACATTTTGCTTGACTCAGATGTAGAGGTAAATACAATAGACGGGAAATCTATTATATGTATCCACGTGCCACAAGCAGATTGGCGAATGAAGCCTGTCTTCTTAAATGAAAATCCTTACAAAGGTTCCTTCAAACGCAACCATGAAGGTGATTACCATTGCACAGAAATGGAAGTAAGAGCCATGATTCGTGATGCTAACGAAGATGGCAATGACGGAGGATTACTAGATGGTTTTACTCTGGATGACATTGATACAAATACACTCCATGGTTACCGTAATCAATTCAGAATACTAAATGCCGACCATGAATGGAACGATAAGGACGATAAAGAATTCTTGCGACTTTTAGGTGGATATACTAAGAATAGACAAACAGGAAAAGAAGGACTGACGGTAGCAGGACTAATGATGTTTGGAACAGGGTTAGCCATAAGGGAGCGATTTGGAAATTTTCGCATAGACTATCTCGACATGAGCCATCTAGAAGGTGAGGAAAGATATAGAGACAGACTAACTTACGATGGGCGTTGGGAGAACAACTTGTATCAATTCTTTAGAATTGTTATGCCTAAGTTGACATTCGACTTACCTCACCCTTTTCATATGGAAGGTTATCAGCGTGTAGATGACACACCACAAATGAAAGCTGTAAGAGAAGGATTTACCAACTCGATTATTCACTCTGACCTATTTTTGGATAGTGGTATCTTAAGAATAGAAAAGCATGATGACTGCCTATGCTTACGGAATCCTGGAAATTTGAAACTTCCGATAGAAAACATCTATGAAGGTGGGGTTTCAAAAGCACGCAACCCAAGAATACAGAATATGCTCCGTATGATAGGATATGGTGAGAATATAGGTTCTGGATTTCCTAAAATTATCTCTGCTTGGCAAAAGGCAGGTTGGGGTAAGCCTGAATTAATAGATAAATACGAGTTACAAGAGGTAGAACTACGATTACCTATTCCTAATGAAACTGGTGGTCAAACTGGTGGTCAAACTGGTGGTCAAACTGGTGGTCAAACTGGATTACCAAAAACCATTGAAAAAGTTTTTGAATTAATAAAAGACAATCCGTATATAACAAGACAAGAACTCGTGGACAAAATAGGTATCAAGGCAAGTGCAATACAAAAACACATAGAAAAGCTAAAGGCTCAAAAAAGAATAGAGCGTGTTGGTTCTTCTACATTTGGAGGCCATTGGGAAATCAAAGAATAAATAATCCTTCGTTTCATCATCGAAACAACAATATTCAATAGGCGACTCTCCATTCCGGGAGTCGCCTATTTTTTTCTTTATCACCCTCCCTACATTTTCCCTAAAAAACTTGGAAGTTACGAGGAAAAATCGTATCTTTGCCAGCGAATAGCAATATTGCGTCCACGACCTGACCTTATAAAGCGTAAGCAGATGGCAAATAACATAGAAAATCAAGATAAAAGCAAACCGGTCGCAAATTGCGACCAGTACATTTGCAAACTTATTTTTTTCTCATTCATATCAAGTATTTTTCACTTAAACATTTGGATATTAAAGAGAAAAATCGTATCTTTGCGGCATCATTTAAAATAACATTAAAAGGAAAGCAATATGGATGTAGCTATAAATAATATAAAAACAACTATAACTGTTCCGCAAGTTGACTTCAACTTATTAAAGGAACTGGCAAAGAAGTTTGGCTGGGTTATTCAAACCGAAAAGAAAAGTGGTATTGAAGAAGCCCTAGAAGATGTTAAAGCAGGCAGAGTATATCATGCAAAAGATGCTCACGACTTAATCAAACAGTGCTTAGAATGAAATACTCTATTGACTTTACAAACAGATTTAAAAAGTCTTTGCGAAAAGGAGTGAAACGTGGGCTAGACCCTACTCTCATAGAAAAAGCTGTAGAGAAATTAGCTAATGAGGGTAAACTACCGCCATCATATAAATCGCATAAACTTCATGGAAACCTAGAAGGTATATGGGAATGTCACATAACCCCAGATTGGTTGATGCTGTGGGAACAAAACGACGAAAAATTAACTTTGCTGTTTCTCAACAATGGAACCCATAGCGATTTGTTTTGACTATAATGTAAATTCATATACAAACATTGTATTATAATTAATCTAACAGCCATTGTTCGACAAGCACACGGAGGCAGAGTGTATGGATATATTTGATTGTTGGATTTATATAGTGAAGAATATGAACATGTTTGAACAGATGCCATTCAGCGAGAAGTATCCAGTCTTCCGCAAGTTGGCAGAAATAGGCGACCTCCGCAAGCTCTCCCGAGAGGAACTAGAGCTGTATGACGAGGACATCAAGAATATGCGTGATATATATGCCACCAGAAAGTTTGATGAAAAGAAAGGGATGGAAAAAGGTATGGAAAAAGAAAAGCTAGCCACAGCTCGCCGCCTTCTGTCAATGGGCCTTTCTGATGAGCAAGTATCAACAGCCACCGAACTTCCACTGGAGGAAATCCAGAAATTGAAGGAATAAGTAGAGGCTAGCTGGACTTTCGCAAGTTTTGCCCCATACGCCCTGAAGGGGCAGAAGCCCCTAGCCCAGGGCATCGCCCTGGGTAATCATGGACGCAAACCTGTCGCCCTGTAAGGGCAAAAGCTTCAAAGAATCAAATATTTACGAAGCTTTTGCCCTTACAGGGCGCCTTGCTGTTTGCTATTATACCCAGGGCGATGCCCTGGGCTAGGAGCTTTTGGGCCTTCAGCCCGTTCTTGAACCGCATGCTAAACTTGAGTCAACTTATAGTTGAAAATTCAGTAACATCAACCGCCTCATTCAAGTACTTCATTCTGCAACTTCAACCACTTCATTCTGCAACATCAAGTGCTTCATTCTGCCACCGAAATTGACTCTTCCACCCAGTGAAGTCGTATCTTTAACCCAACGAAGTCGTATCCTTAACCCAGCGAAGTCGAATCCATCACCCAGCGAAGTCGTATCCGTCACCTCAATGAAACGTATGAACTTGTGCAATGACGTGCATGATTCCATCTGCTTATTCCCAAAGCCGAATTCTTTAAAAGAAAATTTTTTTCTCCAAATTAATGCCACATCTGCCACCTCGCACCTTAACCCACTGATTATAAACGAATAACGGGTGGCAATAAGGGGTGTTTTTATTGTCACCTTATTGCCACCTGTTACCACGCCCCAAACCACCTGTAAACGATCTGATAAGATACTTTTTCGAAAGAGGCTCACTTGATGGGAACCAGGATGCTTCTGAAATTACGTCCTGACGTATCTGTTACTGCGTCGGGACGTATCTTTTGCTGCGTCGGGACGTAGCAAATGCTGCATCGGGACGTAATTTTCGTTTCCTCAGTTGGCTATGATTCCTCCTCTCACCAGCCATTTCGCAAAGAAGCGGTCGCTAACCAGATAGCCAGTCGGAGTCTTGCTTACCAGCTGCTTATCTACCAATGCCTTTAATGCCGTTTTCACGCTGCTCGTAGCTGGAAGATGGTGGGTGCTGATAAACTGCTGGCTCAACGGCGAAGATACCAAATGCTCACGAGCTATCGCCCCCAAAAGCATCTGCTGGTTCTCGGTTAGCCAGGCACAATAGTTCTGATAAGTCATCGCCTGCTCCTCAATCAGCTCCAGAATCACCTCATCTACCAGAGACTTCGTAATCTCGGAAGAAGCATGCTCGTAGATGCCATGCAATATCGACTGCACATACCAGGTTACACGATCAGACTGCTGATAAATATAAGAAAAGGTAGATTCATCTATCGACCTGTGCTGAGATGCCAACAAGCGATTGGCAAACTCCCGATACACCTGCTCCCCGATGCAAGGCAAAGACAACACCAGCGAACTCTGGAAGAATGGACGGTTTGCCGACAGAAACATCTCCTGCATCATGTGCTGCTGACTGCCCGAAAACACGAAATATACATTCGGCAAGAACTGGATATAAGAACGGATCATCGCCTCAACCCCATCCTCCGGATAACTTAATATCTGCTGAAACTCATCAATGGCAATGTAGCATCGCTTTCCCGATTGCTTCAAATACTCAAAGATTCGCTTCAAACTCTCCTTCCCTTCACTCGGTTTCAAGTCTAAAGAAAAAGAAGGAATGCCTGTCAATTCATCTATCGTCAGAGTAGGACGCCAGCTGCTGAAGAATTCCTGTACCTTCCGAAGGGCTGATTGGGAAACAGTATCCAGCTTTCCGATGATTTCAGAAGCCATCAGTTGCACCATCTGCTCCAGATTCTTGGTGGCAAAGATGTCGAGATAGAAACACTTCACTTCCGCGTATTGCTCCTCCATCTGATGGAATACATGATGAATTAATCCCGTCTTACCCATACGGCGTGGGGCAACCAACGTGATGTTACGTTCATTATGCAGCGAAGAAATCATTTTCTCCGTCTCTTTCTGGCGGTCACAGAAATACTCTGCGCCCTTATAGCCATATACCACAAAAGGATTGTTCAATCTTGCCATATCTTGTTATCATTCATTATACAAACGTTCATTGCGCTTTTTACGCAACGCAAATTACGCAATAAAAAACGAGACCGCCAAATGTTTTCTAGTTTTTTAATAATAATTATCTCCTAAAGCCGCCTCTGATGTACAGACAACGGAATAAGCAAAAATACTTCACACTGCACTACTGCGGAAAGGTAAAGTCTGAAGCTGCTAGCCCAGGGCATAAAAAATCTGTGTAAATCTGTGAAATCCGTGGGACATAAAAAACTCCCACAGATTTCACAGATTCACACAGATTCATTATCTTTAACCCAAGTTTTACATAAACGAAAATTTTTTTTAAGCTATTTGGTGGCAAAGAAAATACAAACGAGCGCAAAGAAAGCTTGCTTTCAATTTGCCAAGTGCAGCTTTTCTTCTGCAAAGAAAATGCAAACGAGCGCAAAGAAAGCTTGCTTTCAATTTTCCGAGTGCAGCTTTTCTTATGCAGAAGATACGACTTTTCCTCGTAACTTCCAAGGTTTTAGGGAAAGAATACTTGAAAAGAGGGAGGAGAAAAAGAAAATAGGCGGCTCCCGGAATTGAGAGCCGCCTATTGGTTATACTATTTTTATTATGATGAAACAAATACTTATTCTACTGTGCAGTAGATATTGTCCTTAGTCTTTCTTGTAGGATACAACTTGACTGTGTTGCCTGCAACTGTAAGGTTGTCGCCACCTGCTGTCAGGTTGTTGAGACTTCCACCGAGGTTGATGTCCCAACCACCATTTACGCGGAACTTCCAACCATCTGCTGTAACACCTGCATTTGTTGCCTCGAAGCAATACTCTTCAGCATTCCAAGTCATGACTGCGTCGCCATCCCAATTGTTGAAGCCACCAATCATACCCATGGTCTCAACCTTAGTGGCTGTGATAGTGCCTTCTGAAAGATTAACATCCATGTAGTAAACACCTTCGCCTGCATTTACGCCGAGGTTGCCATTGTCGACGCCGATAGCAGCTCCAGCAAAGCTTACAAATGTACCTGCACCAATAGCGGTGTCCCAGTTTCCTGGCGCACGCTGGAACTTGAACTCAAAGCCAGCATTGTTAGGATCGGCCAAATAAACATAACCAGTGTATACGCCCTTTGCATCGTCTACGAGAGCAAGCTTCTGATCATTGGATTTCCAACCATCAGTACTACCGATGAAGTAGATGAATGGATCGTAGTTAACCTCCTCTAAGGTATAAGAGTAGTCCATCATGTTGATGGTGAGCTTATACTTACCAGCCTTGGCAATCTTACCAGCCTTAGCGTCACCGTTTGTCAGCGCACCAGTCATACTATCGTCGCCGTCAACCTTAGGTCCTACAACACCTGGAGCCCAGAGGTCATCTGCATCAATGTTTTTCTTAGGAATAATCTTCCAATACTGGTCTGCCTTGGTTGTTTCGAAAGATACGGTGAAGACCGGATCCTCATATACATCCTTGTCGCTGTGGTTGAATGCTTTTGCAACACCCTTAGTCCAACCATTTACGTCATCTGTAGTAAACATGTCGCCTACGAGGTAATAGCCTTCTTCGATAACTGGAGCCTCAGGAATAGCCTTAACCTGGAATGTTTCAGATGTAGCCATCTTTGCGGCTGTTGAACCATTGCTTAGCCATGCGTCAAGAGTAGCATCGATGTCGCGCTCTGTAGGACGCTTGCCATACTTATTGGTGATGTAATTTACCAAGTCAGCTTTTGCCATGTTACCATCAGCATCAATGTCGAATGACTGACCGTCGAAATTAATCTTGAAACTAGGCGTGTAAGTATCTTTGGTAGAAGTAGGAGCAACAATGCTCGCTACTTTTACCTTATCTCCTGTAACATCTGCCAAGTTGATGACACCTTCTGGAGTAACGCTACCGTTTCCAAATGATACAGCTTCCTCCTCAGGATTTGTCTGTGGGTTAGCCCAGTCTGTGTAGTCCTCGGTACAAGATACCATAGACATCAGCAGGGTCATTCCCAATAATATTTTCTTAATCATAATTGTCTATACTTTAAGTGATTTACAATTTAACGATGCTGAATGCACCTGTGATGTCGTTGAATGAGATGACGTACTTGCCTTCTGCCAAGCCGAGGTTCTTGCCACCAGCCTCACACTTACCGAACATATTGATATCGCCGTCTGCTTTGCCATAACCCCAGCTTGTATCCCAAGATCCTGCAATCTTGAACTTGAACTGTGCAGTCTCGCCAGCAGGAACTTCCATTACATAATACCAAGCGTGGTTCTCAACGCCTTCCGTGTTGTAAGGAAGCATTGGAGTATCTGCCCACTCGTTGAATGAGCCAGCAATCTGGATAGTACCATAGTTGGTTACATTACCCTCGTACTTCACCATAGTGGCTGTATTGTTGGCGGTGTTCAATGTGATTGTGTAGTAACCGTCTGCTCCTGCAAGGATATGACCACCATCGCTATTAGTTGAACCACGATAGGCGATATTGTCCTTCAACTTTCCACCGCCGTCCATACTGTAATCCCAGTTGAAGCTTGAAGGCAGAATCTTGAAACCTGCTACAGCAGATTCTGCATTATCGTTGAATTCGTCTGTAAGGAAGTAGTTGGTGTATTCAATCTCACCAGCACCAGTCTTCTTGTCATAAGAGAAGTTAGGCTTCAAGAACATAGGAAGCGCATCAACACCAATACTCTTGTCACCAGCCCACTTGCCGCCAAACATGTTACCTACGAGATACCACATTGTTGGAGTAGCATCCTTCAACTCAATATAGTAAGGTTTTACCTTAAGTTGTACAGAGTTAGATGCGATAGGATTCAGACGATTTGTGCCCTCAAGGATGAAAGCATTCACACGTACATACGCATCCTGCTCTGCAGGAACATTGCCTTCTGTTAATTTCAGAATCTTTACCAAAGCCTTGTCTATTTCTTCAGCAGAGGCTGAAGTTTTGCATTCCAGTGTAGTGTGGCTGAGTGCTGCATAATCGGCAACTTTCTCGCCACTTTCATCTGCTGCAGCCTCATCTGTAGAAACCGTGAAAGAGTTGGTTGGAGATACCTGTACCTCGTATGTTACATTGATAGGAGCGTTGTCGGCAGTATACTTAGGCTGTGACCATGAAAGGCTAAGTTCTGTAGAATGCTCCAAGTCAATAGTAGAATTTACATATTCTGGAGTATTCAACTTGAACTCCGTAGGCTGGATCAGCGTAGGGTTTGAGTCGTTGTCATCCGAACATGATGCGAATAAGCTGATGATGCCGACAAGCATAGCACCAATTATATATTTATTCTTCATATTGCGTTTACTTTTTATGAATCTATTATACTTTAGTTTTGAACCTCGTTATATCCGTCAATCTGTGTCAGGTTCGGGTTGGCAAGAAGCTCAGAAGATGGGAGAGGATATACATTAAACTTCTTGTCGAAGGTAGTACCCTTCTCGTTACCACCCTTAAGTTCCCAATTGTATGTAGCCTGACTGCCACCAAACTGATTGAAACGAATCAAGTCGGTACGGCGGAGACCTTCGCAGTACAACTCACGGGCACGCTCATCAAGCACGTCTTCAAGAGAATATGTTGAACGTTTTGCTGCGTGGGCACGATCGCGAAGAGCATCAATCCATCCCTTAGCCTTATCAGAATTTGCGCCGTTAAGATGCATTTCTGCTTCAGCAGCGTTGAGGTAAGCCTCTGCTACACGGAAGAGGAAGAAGTCTGTATCTACTTTTTCCGTATCATGTGTAGTTCCATGGTTGGAGTAATTGTTATTCCATTTTACAATGGTGAGTCCCTGTTTGAAGGCGTCATTCTTACCCAGGTCTAATTTATGGTCTACACCCCAAATCATGGCACGGTCATCAATACCCATAGCACGAATCTGTTCAGCAGTCTTACCTTCGAAATCCGAAGGCTTGTTGACAAATTTGGTTAAGAATGAAGGACGAACACGCATACCTGACCAGTTGGTAGCAGATGTACCTAATGTCTTACCTGTAACAGTTCTGGAATTAGCATCTATACTTGCAGCAACGAAGAAAAGTGAACCTCCGTAGCCTTGGGTCTTGTCGCCATCCTGCATCAATGGCAGAAGAGCCTCGCAGCTTGCACCATTCGAACCATTGTCGCCCATGAAGAGCATGTCGTATGGCTTGTAGCCGTTAGCCTTTGCCTCTGCAGACATATCTGTTTCGAGGAAGAGTTTATAGTCTGAATTAATTACTTTCTCTGCGTATTCAAGCGCCTTGTCCCAATGAGGATTGTTCTGACCATCATTGTTGAGGTATGTACCGGCATTGAGGTACAGACGGCTTAAGAGCAACCAGCATGTTCCCTTGTCTACACGACCATAGTCTGCTTCTGTATCTTTCTCAGGCTTTGCTGCCAATAGGTCTGGCTCTGCAGCAAGCAATTCGCTTTCTACCCAGTTAAACAAGAACTCACGACCCATCTGAAGAAGCTCTGCACGAGTGTAACTCTTGTTTGGATCATATTTAGTATTGTAGGTGTGAGCCTGACGTGGAGTCTCTGACGAAATCTTATCTGTGAATGAAGGATCGCCCCAGAAGTCAAGCATCAATAAATAGTGGTAAGCACGGATAACACGTACCTCTGCATACTTGGTCTTATCTTCTTTTGCTGCCTCGAGTCCTAAGAAATGATTCTCGAATGAGATATTAGACATCATACGATAGTACAAATACTTCAGAGTTTCATTATCTGCTTTGAACTGGTTGTAGCTAATTTCGGTGAGACCACCATCAGACCACCAACAGATTGATTCGTCAGTAGGTAACTCATTGAAGTTGTATATGTTACGTATCAAAGTGGATTTGCCGTTGTCTTGAATGTTGAAATCGGCATTACCATCATTACCTTCCATGATAAGTCCAGCATAGCACTTGCTATACAAGCCTGTTATGTTTGGATTTGCGTCACTATTTGGATCAATGTTTCCCTTGTCCAAATCATCCATACAAGAGCACAAACTTGCTGAAAACAGAAGCGCTGCAGCAGGAACGATTGTTTTGAATTTATTGAGTTTCATATTGAAATCTATTTTAAATTGTTAGAAGTTGAGGTTCAAACCGAGCAGGAATGTGCGGCAGCGTGGATATACGTTGCTGTCCTTACCTGATGTCTGTTCTGGCTCGAGACCTTTGTACTTTGTGATGGTAAACACGTTAGAGCATGAGGCGTAGATACGACCTGAGATACCCTTGTAGTTACCCATCTTAAATACATTATCAAAATTGTAGCCCAAAGTGATATTGTCACACTTCAAGAAGCTTGCATTCTGTACAAAGTAATCGGTACGAGGATAGTTGTAGGAAGTCCAACCTAAGGCTGCTATTTCCTTTGTACAATTCTCATAATATCCCTTTGGATTACAGAGAACAGATGTGTTAGCCTTGCTTTCTGCGTATCCGTTGTAGAGATAGTTTCCAAAACTTGCACGGAAGTTACTTCCAAGATCCCAGTTCTTGTATGAAATCTTGAAGCTGAAACCGCCTGTCCAAGGAGCTACGATATTCTTGTAGAAGTATCTATCGTTCTCGTCAATAGAACCATCACCATTGCGGTCTACGTAGCAACCCATGATAGGGCGTCCGTTCTCATCGTATACCTGCTGGTAAACCAAAAAAGAGTTGGCTGGCTTACCTACCTTATGATAGGTGATTGGCTGGGCTTGACCTACTGTCATTCCTGCTTCAATCATATCGCGACCGCCTGCAAGCTCAGTAATCTCGTTCTTGTTGTAGGCTGCGTTCACGCTCAATTCAACAAACCAGTCTTTGGTCTGGATAGGACGACCTGTTACAGCAACTTCAAAACCCTTATTCTCCAAGGTACCAGCATTCTTCAACAGTTTGTTGTCGAAGTTCTGGCCTGCTGGGATGGTTGTTTCACTCAGAAGGTCTGTAGTCTTGCGGTAATATGCATCAAAGTTGAGGACCAATCTCTGGTCGAACATACCGTAATCGAGACCGACGTTCCAAGTAGTGGTTGTCTCCCAAGTCAGGTCATCATTGTATGCCAATGGACGATAGAGCAATCCAGTGTTGTCGCCGCCACCGATAGGATAGAGGTGGTGATTACTTGTACTCTTCTTATAGGTAGCGGTGTAGTACTCTCTACCTGTATCCTGCTGACCGGTCTTACCCCAACCAAGTCGGAGTTTCAAGTCGCTGATAGCGTCAACTTCTTTCAGGAAACTTTCTTCTTTAACACGCCATGCGAAGGCTGCTGCAGGGAAGAAACCCCAACGGTGTCCGTCTGCAAATCGGCTAGAACCATCATAACGTGCGGTAAATGTAAGGAGGTAACGATCCAACAAAGAATAGTTGGCACGACCATACCAGCTCACGAGATAGGTCTGACCTCTCCATCTGCTGGTATCGTAAGCCTTTTCTGTACCAGCAAGAGCTTCACCCTTGTCATTCTTTCCTTCGTAGGTAGATGGATACATGGTTCTGTTCCATTTGTCTCCCCAATATTTCATGTGGCTATACTCGTAACCAGCTGTGATATCGAAGTGGTTAGCCTTGTTGAAGTCCTTGGTATATTGGGCATAGGCTGTTGCTACAACGTTATACTTCTTTTCTGTATCTTCACTTTCTCCACCATAGTAGTATGCGTAGGTAGACTGTGGATTCTTGTGATCATACTCACCACCGGTGGTATATTCACCAGCTAAGTTGACATGCAGATGCAGGTCTTCGAAACCATGAATCTTATAGTCTGCCTCTACGTTGCCCAAGAGAACATGTGCACTCTTGTTAAATCCGTAGTTCTCTACCTTTTCAACAGGGTTGGCTGGAGCATCTGAATTGCGGTCGTATGGGAAGGTTGGGTCGTATGATTTACTCTCTTGTGCCCACTGCCAATAGCCGCCCCAGTTCTTGAATTTCTCATCACTGCTCTTAACAGGACGGGTAGGGTCCATTGTGATAGCTGCACCAACGGCATCCTGTCCACCAGGAACTGTCTTTGAGTAAGAATATTTACCATTGATATTCAGGTTGAGGTGCTTGTTGAGCAAAGAAGGACTGAGGTTGAAACCAGCAGTAACACGCTTGTAGTCAGAACCCTTCAAGATACCTTCCTGGCCAGTGTAACCAACGCTGACACGGTAAGGCATTGACCATGATTTCTTATTGATGCCACCTGATAAGCTGACATTATGCTCATGGCTGACAGCTGCACGGTAAATCTCATCCTGCCAGTCGGTATCGTATGTGCCGGCAGCATAGTTAGGTGTACCATCAGCGTTGTATTCCTTCCAACCTAAGCCTTGGTAGGCAGATGAACCTTCGCCATAATAGTTCTTGATGAAGTCAACGTATTCTGATGCGTTCATCACATCCAACTTCTTACCAATAGTACTTACTGAGACTGTACCATTGTAAGAAACCTGTGGCTTCTGACCGCTGCGACCCTTCTTGGTGGTAATGATGATGACACCATTAGAACCACGGGAACCATAGATGGCTGTAGCAGAAGCATCTTTCAATACAGTGAAGCTCTCGATATCGTTAGGATTGACAAGAGAAAGAGGGTTGTTAACACCCTTTGTATCATTGTTATCCATAGGCATACCATCGATAACAATCAATGGGTTGTTGCTCGCAGTAAGAGAAGCACCACCACGAATACGGATCTGTGCACCTTCACCAGGAGCACCCGTTGCAGAGTTAACGTTTACACCGGCAATCTTACCCTGGATCATATCCTGTGCGGATGTAATGATACCATGGTTCTTCTCATCTGGCTTGAGTGCTGCGACAGAACCAGTCAAGTCGTTCTTCTTAGCTACACCATAACCGATGACAACGATTTCGTTCAAAGACTTAGAGTCATCTTCCAAGGTAATGTTCATGTTACTAGATGCCTTCACTGTCTGCGGTGTCATACCCAGATAGGTGAATGTAATCTTGGCACCTGGCGCTGCATCAACTGAGAAGTTACCATCCATGTCGGTAATGCCTACTGCCTTACCGTTAACTGTAATGGTAGCACCCATGATAGGCTCACCAGAAGCATCCTTCACATGTCCCTTAATTGCATTACTCTGCGCAAAGGAACTCACCGTCAGAAGCAGACCGCTTGCTAGGGTCAACGCTCTGAGAGGCAATTTAATTTTTACCTGCTTCATCATTTGCTTGATTTTTAAGTTTGCAACTTGCCCTCTCCTTCAAGTTTCTGAAAGCATCATGTACCTAAAAGCGTACCTAAAGAGGCTTGATTTGGTCCAAAAGGTTCACCGCCTCAACCTTCTTTCCGTTCACTATCTCGGCATATACTTGCGTGGTTATGATGTTTTGATGTCCCAACAGTTTGCTGGTGGTATAGAGGTCCACTCCCATCGTGAGCAAGGTGGTGGCAAAGGTATGACGAGATACATGAAAAGTAACTGGCTTGTCAATGCCTGCCTCCCTAGCCCATTGCTTCAATCGATAGTTGACCGAGAAGAACGATGGCAGCTCAAATACCTTGTCATCAGCCCTTGCCTGTCCTCTTGCTGGCATCCACGACAAAGCATTCTCCGACAAGGGTACCGTTACCACATGACGGGTCTTCACCATCAACTTGCTAATATAGTATCCCTCCGTACCTTTTCCGATATCTGCCCATCGCAATGTCCTGACATCACTGATGCGCAAACCACAGAAACAAGCGAAGAGGAAAGCTTGCTTCACGGTTTCATCCTTGCAAGGAGTAGCCATCAACAATCTGATTTCCTCGATGCTGAGATAGCAGCGTCGGCTCTCTCCCTGACCAATCAGCTTTTTCTCTTCTTTCTTCAGTAGTTTGGTGGGATTCTCAGGTATGATACCTTCTCTCACCGCCTCATTCAATGCAGTAACAAACGTATTGTAATAGAGGCGTGCCGTACCCTTCGCCAAGTCTTTCTCATGATGTTCGCCCCGCTTGGGCACATCCGTGCCAATGGTCTTGGCATGAGCCAGATACTGTACCAAGCCTTCGCAATACACCTTGTCCAGTTGTGTCATGCGAATATTCTCACCCTTGTATCTTATCAAATGCAAGAGGGCATGCTGGATGTTGACAGCATGACTGCCGCTCTGTCCCTGCTGTCTTTTTTGATCAGCATATAGCAGCATCCAGTCTTTTAAGAGCATATCCTTGGTCACCATCTCTCGCTGATAGTTACCGTGGCTCATACTCCACTCCCTGATTCGCTCACATCGGATGAGCATAGCGGTGCGCAAAGTAGCTTCATTCTTTGCCTTAGCCTCCTTGTCGCTTCCTCTTTTGTCATCTACCAGCAACAATCCCTTCAACCGCTCGTAGGTATAGCCTCTACCCTTGCTTCCTGCTTGGTAAGTACGCAGATAGATTGCCTTGTTGCCATTCTTCAAAGGTTTCACCCAAATCTTGATGGGTTCCTTTGCTTTTGTTTTAGTTCTCTTTTTCGCCATAATCTTTACTGTTTCATCTGTGCAAAATTATAAGCAAAATATATCTTCATCAAGTCTTTCAAGTTAAAGTACCTAAAGACGTACCTAAAGAAACAACTTTATTAGTAAATGCAAACGTTTGCACAAGAAAATCGCTTGATTTGCATCAATTTTTGAACAAGCTAATGAAATAAATCGTAACTTTGCCAACGAAAAAGAATACAACTTACAATTAAACATAAGATAGTAATCGCAAAATACAATGATAATTATGAAGAAGATATACCTTACACTCATCGCTTTACTGGCAAGCATCAATATGTTTGCACAAGGCTGGCCTGCTAACTATAGTGGCGTCATGCTGCAAGGATTCTCATGGGATGCTTACGACTACTCCCAATGGACTGTCTTAGAGAAGCAAGCCGATGATATGAAAGGATTCATCGACCTTGTATGGCTTCCACAAAGCGGTAAATGCATCGAAGCTACTCAGGTAATGGGCTATAAGCCATATTATTATTTCAACCAGAATTCCTCATTCGGAACTGAGGCTGAACTCAGAAGCCTGATTGCCAAGTTCAAAGCCAACGGCATAGACGCAATAGCAGATGTTGTGGTCAACCACCGCAATACAGAAGGCTGGTTCACCTTCCCTGCAGAGACATACAATGGAGTGACATATAAGATGCTGCCTACCGACATCTGCAAAAATGATGATGGTGGAGCTACTGCTACACAGGCAAAAAAAGACGGGGTAAGCCTCAGCAATAACTATGATGAGGGAACCGACTTTGGAGCATGCCGTGATATTGACCATAAGAGCGAGAACGTACAGAAGATTATCAAGGCATATCTGAAATTCCTGAAGGAGGATATAGGATATACCGGTTTCCGCTACGACATGGTAAAGGGTTTCAGCGGTACCCACGTGGCTGACTACAATGATGCTACCGGTATAGGATTCTCGGTAGGTGAATATTGGGATGGAAACCAATCTATCATCAACTGGATAAACAAGACTAACAAGAAGAGTGCAGCCTTCGACTTCCAGTTCCGTTATAATGTACGCGATGCCGTAAACGGAGCGGCTAACGGAAAGGTGGCAACATCTTCAGACTGGTCAAGACTCAACAGTAACGACAATCTTATGCACGATGCCAATTATCGTCGTTATGCGGTTACTTTTGTAGAAAATCATGATACACAGAAACGCTCTGAATCAGAACAGAACGACCCTCTGCGCAAAGATACCATAGCAGCCAATGCCTATATGCTCGCCATGCCGGGAACTCCTTGCGTGTTCCAGCCACACTGGAGAGCCTACAAACAGGAAATCAAGAGCATGATTGAAGCCCGCAAACTTGCAGGCATCACCAACATGAGCAATTATACCAACAAGATGGCGCAGAAGGCATGCTTTGCCAACGAAACTACCGGCAACAAGGCTAAGCTCATCGTAGTTGTTGGAAATAACACCAAGGCATATACTCCAAGTGCTGATTATGCACAGATTCTCGAAGGATACCACTATCGTTATTATCTTTCTAAATCTGCAGAAACCGCATGGTGCAACATACCATCAGGCGAATACGAGGCAGGATTCAAGGCTAAGCTTACGGCTGTGAGCCAGAACAGCAATGCCAAACTGGTATACACTACTGACGGCACAGCCCCTACAGCCAAGAGCAAGCAGGTTACTACAGGTAGCACCATCAATATTGACAACACCTGCACCTTGAAGGTTGGCTTGCTTATCAATGGAAACGTAACAGGTATCCGTACCTACAATTATACCATCAAAGCATTCGAGCCATATACCATCACTGTATATGCCAATGCTGACCAGGTAACCAACTGGGGTTCAGCCATGTATTTCTACGCATGGAATACAAGCGGAGAGTTCACAGAAAAATGGCCAGGTACTGCTGTCACAGCAACCAAGACGCTGAACGGTAAGAAGTGGTACTATATGGACTTCAAGATCAAAAGCAAGGATGCTATCGTAAATGTCATCTTCAATCAGGGGAAAAACAAGAAGCAGTCCGTAGACATGAACGCTGGCAACAGCACCAAGTTCTACGAGATTACCACTACACAGAGTAATGGCAAATACACCTGCAAGGATGTTACCGCCATCTGGGCACCAACAGGCATCACAGGAACTCCAACCATAAGCAATACCACAACAGACAATGCATGGTATACACTTAGTGGTATGAAATTGGATAAGAAGCCTGCAAAGAGCGGTGTTTACATCCACCAGGGAAAGAAAGTGATTATCAAATAAGAATACAACAAATAAGTTCAAAGAATAGTTTCAGTTTTTAGTTTAAGTTTTTCAGTTTTAAGTTTTTAAGTTTTTAGGTTTATTAAGGTTTATGTTTTTAGGTTTAGTTTTGTGTGAACAAAATTATTAGTTAGTTGTTTTAGGTTAGGAAAAAGAGGTATACCCAAGATTCATCTTCGGGATATACCTCTTTTCTTATTTTAATTATTTTCTTATTCTACTTATCTTTCGCGCTGGTCAGCACCCCACATCAGTTTTTCTCTCAGAGTAGAGAAGTAACGCTGGTTGCGCTGCTTCACAATCTTGATGCTATGAGGAGCCTTGCGGATGATAAGGCGGGTCTCCTCCGTCATACGCTCACTACGGCCATCGATGGCTACCAGATAGTTGTGGCTGCGGCTCTCGATATCAAGCGTAATGACTGCCGTATCGTTGATGACGATAGGACGGATGTTCAGACTGTGAGGAGCCACCGGAGTAAGACAGATGCTGCCACTCTGCGGAATGATGATAGGTCCGCCATTAGATAGATTGTATGCCGTAGAACCTGTTGGCGTGGTAACAATCAGTCCATCAGCCTGATAGGTAACGAGAAATTCGCCATCAACCTGCGTACGGATGGAAATCATCGAAGCATCATCACGCTTCAGTACGGCGATATCGTTGAGGGCGAACGGATTGCCGGCAAGAATGCCACCTTCTGCCTCCACCTGAATCACCGCATGCTCCTCTATCAGACAATCACCGGCATAAAGACTGTCCAGCGCCGACTCTATCTCACTAGGCAGCACATCGGCAAGGAAGCCCAATCTGCCCATATTCACACCGATGATAGGCGTACCCTTGGCTCCCACACGGCTCGCTGCCTTCAGGAAGGTACCGTCACCACCCATAGAGATGACGTAATCCACATCGAAGTTGTAATCCTCGAACACCCCAGCCGCCTTCACATCAAGATGCTGGTCGCGGGTAAGAAACTCGTAATAAGCATTCTCCACATAAACTTCAGCCTCCTTCTTTTCGAGATAAAGAAGGATTTTCTCTATCGAAGCCGACTTCTTAGCCTGGTATTCATTACCAAATATTGCGAATTTTAAATGTTGCTGTGCCATTTATTTTGTTATTTCAATAATTATTCTTACTTTTGCAAAGGTAATCATATTATTTGAATAACAAGACAAAAAACAAATAAATTATGGCTAAGGTATATGAATTTCTTGCCAATGGCTTCGAGGAAATCGAAGGATTGGCTCCGGTTGACATCCTCCGCAGAGGTGGTGTAGACATCAAGACTGTAAGTGTAACGGGTACTGAATGGGTAGAAACATCGCATGGTGTAACCATCAAGGCTGACCTGAAGTTTGAGGATATTGCCAGCTTTGAAGATGCTGACATGCTGATGATTCCGGGCGGAATGCCAGGCAGTACAAACCTCAACGAGCACGAAGGTGTGCGCCAGGCGCTCATCGCACAGCACAAGGCTGGCAAGCGAATCGGTGCCATCTGCGCAGCCCCAATGGTTCTGGCAAGCACAGGCATCCTCGAAGGAAAGAAGGCTACCTGTTATCCTGGCTTTGAGCAGTATTTCGGCGAGAACACCGAATATACCGCCACCCTCTTCCAGGAAGACGGCAACGTGATTACGGGCGAAGGTCCTGCCGCAACCCTCCCATACGCCTATAAGATATTGAGCTATTTCGTAAGCAAGGAAACTGTAGCTGCCCTGCAGGATGGCATGATGTATGATCATCTCATGCAGAGCAAATAATAACAATGAGTGAAGAAAGGCAGAATTAGAATTCTTCACTCTTCACTTTTAACTCTTCATTTAAAAAATGGATTACGTAATCATAGTAGCCGGAGGCAAGGGCCTCCGCATGGGAAGTGAGATTCCAAAACAGTTCTTGCCGGTAGCGGGCAAGCCTATCCTGATGCGCACCATAGAGCGTTTTCATGAATATGACCCTGCATTGAACATCATCCTGGTTCTGCCGGAGAATCAGCAGGCATACTGGCACCAGCTCTGCGAGGAGCATCATTTCAGCATCAAGCACCAGATAGCCAATGGTGGCGACACCCGTTTCCAGTCTTCCAAAAACGGACTGGCACTCATTCCTGATGATGAAGATGGCGTAGTGGGTATTCACGACGGCGTGCGCCCATTCGTATCTAAAGAAGTCATCGAGGAATGTTTCGAGACGGCTCGCGAAGAATATGCAGCCATCCCTGTATATGCCGTAACCGACACCCTGCGCTATATCGACCAGCACGGAGGCGGAAAGAATGTGCTGCGCAGCGATTACCGCGTGGTGCAGACTCCCCAGACCTTTGACATCGGTCTGGCAAAGCAGGCTTTCAACCAGGAATACAAGGAACAGTTTACCGATGATGCTTCGGTGGTAGAAAGTCTTGGCTGTCAGGTTGCAATGGTAGAGGGTAACCGTGAGAACATCAAGATTACCACTCCATTCGACATCAAGGTAGCGGAAGCTTTGCTGGGCTGATAATCTGCATGTCATCCCTGTTAGACAGGATGACGAAGACTGAGCCATAAGCTGGCAAGTTCAAGTTCACTATCTGGCGGATTCTGGAAGTACCGGTACGGAAGGTTGCCGTAATCTGGCGCTCCTTATTCTCCTGATTAATCAGGAAATAGATATCCTTCCTGCCCGTTGCCTCCAGAACCAGACGGTGGGCATAATCCATATTCTCAGGCAGTATGACATCCGGATCGATGCCATACTGCGAGAAGTTCTTCGCCTGATAAGGCTTGTCGATGATGACGATGCCTTCCTCACGCAATTCCTCCAGTTTCGCTTTTATCTCAGCAGAGAGAGAGCTATCCGGCTGCGAAACCACGAGAATGCGATAATCCTGATTTCCAGGCAGTTTACCTTTCGGACTGTATTCGAAATTCCATTTCAGCAAGGCATCCTTGTTCATCAAATCGTATTTGTAACCACGAGGGGCACGATAGCTGTTCTTCTGTTCGGGGTTTCCCGAAGGATGAAACACAGCGATATCAACCACCGGTCTGCCCTGCTGCAGATAATGCTGACACATGGTGATGTAATCCATGAAACCTCGAGCCTCTGGATGCCGGACAATATCATGCTGGAAAATGAACCTGTTGATGCCAAGCGCCAGGTGGCGGTCTATCAAAGGTTTGAGCAAGGTGGGCGTTCCGTTCCGTGCGCCATTGTTTCCTGTACAAGCCACAGCCTGAACCGGATTTTCATTATAGATATGGGCTCTGCTTACGGCACGGAACATATCGTCGGGATGATCGGTACGCGGGATAGGCGCACAAGAAACCTCAACATACTGTTCTTCTGCCAGACGGGTGAAGGTCTGGAAGAACTTCTCCTTTACCAGTTCCTCGATGGTGAGACGGATATCATTCTGTACCTGTTCGTATCGGGAAGCCGACTCCAGCGGAACACCTGCCATGACAGGAAGATAGGGAATGAGATCATAGCCGCGGCGCACCTTGAATTCTTCGGCAAACTGACAGCCCCAGTTCTGGCTGCCCCACTCTCTCGGGTCGATATACAGATACGACACCACATCGCCATGCGGACGGTTCAGTAACGGCGCATACCAGGAATCGAATAGTTTCTTTACGGCTGCCGGTGAGAACCTGTCCACCTCAAGTCCCATACCTTTCCCATCCGTTGCATGAGTCTGTCCCGTTGAGGTATGTCCCATCCGCAACAGGCACCAGGAGCCCTTAGGCAACTTATTCTGCAAGATACCATTCACCATGACACCCATCACCATTCCCCCTTCCATCTTCAAGGGGAGCACATCAGTCATCGGCACCGCCTCGCTCTGGGCAGCCGAATCGGTTGCGTTGCGCCAGGCAGGACCCGTTTTTCCTTTAAAGCGGATGGCAAAAGCAGCAATATCCTGATAATATCCACCTTCGCTTCCGGCAGGCTGCATCTTTCCGTCCTTATAACTCTCGGGCTGCCACATCTGCAAGCCTTCAATCTTCTTTCCGCCCTTCACGATGGTATCGGTCCAGACAACCTTCTGCATCGATTCAGCAGGGAGGACAAGCGGATTGCCAGGCAAGACATGGATGCCCATGTCAAAATCGAGAGAGTCGGCTAGCTGGAAGGAATAATCCATCATCTTCCAGAACTCAGGCGACAGCTGTGCCACCCCGTCCTGAGATTCCAGACACTCACCGGCTTCACGTACCGGCATCAGCCAGATACCGCCCATACCTACATTCTTCATACCCGTCAGATCGGCATGAATACCCGGTCTGGAAACAGAGCCATACTTCCAGTTCCAGAAGGTCCAAGGCTTAGCCTCGTCATTATATGCCATTGCCGACACAACCAGAAGCGCCAGCAAAGCTATCACCATATATCTTTTCTTACTATTCATGAAAGTTTTAATCTTATTCGGTGCGAAGGTACGAAGAAAAATCAATATAAACAAATAAAAAAGCCACAATTGCGGAAAAAAAGAGTTAAACATTTTGGCTGTTTTGCCATAATGTTGTACTTTTGCATCATTATGAATAGTATTTTAGACCAAGACATCATGTTCCTGCCAGGGGTAGGACCCAAGAAGAAAGAGATACTGAGCAAGGAGCTCGGCATCAACTCTTATAGTGACCTGCTGGAATACTATCCATATAAATATGTAGACCGCTCCAAGGTTTTCCACATCAGCGAACTCAATGCCGACATGCCCTTTGTACAACTCAAAGGCAAGATACTCAGCTACGATGAGATAGATACCGGCAAGCGCAACAAACTGCTGGTAGCCCATTTTTCAGACGGCTACGGTGTGGCAGACCTCATCTGGTATCGCGGTGCCCAATACATCATGAAGACCTATAAGGTGGGAACCGAATATCTCGTTTTCGGAAAGCCAACCGTCTTCAACGGCAGATTCCAGTTTACCCATCCCGACATGGACGATGCCACCAATCTCCAGATTTCAGAGATGGGCATGCAGCCCTACTACTCACTTACCGAGAACCTGAGAAAGCGCGGCTACACCTCACGTTCCATAGAGAAGATGACCAAGCAGTTGGTCACCATCCTTCCTCCTCTTCCCGAAACGCTGCCAAGCCATATCGTAGACCGTCTGCATCTGGTTTCGCGCGATGCAGCCATCCGCATGATTCATTATCCGCATTCCCATCAGGAGATGCAGAAAGCACAGGTACGCCTTAAATTTGAGGAACTCTTCTATGTGCAGCTTAATATAATAAGGTATGCCACCGACCAGCGCCGCAAGTTCAGGGGCTATGTCTTCAACCGCATCGCCGACATCTTCAACGGGTTCTATGCCCATCATCTGCCCTTCGAACTGACAGGGGCCCAGAAACGGGTGATGCATGAAATCAGAGCCGATATGTGCAGCGGCAGACAGATGAACCGTCTTCTGCAAGGTGATGTGGGTTCAGGCAAGACGCTCGTGGCTCTCATGACCATGCTCATTGCGCTGGATAACGGTTATCAGGCATGTATGATGGCACCTACCGAAATTCTTGCCGAGCAGCATCTGCAAACCATCTGCGACTTCCTGCAGGGAATGGACATCCGGGTGGAACTGCTCACAGGCATCGTAAAGGGAAAGAAGAGAGAAAAGATTCTTGCCGACCTGGCTACGGGTGACATCCAGATTCTGGTGGGCACCCATGCCATCCTCGAAGACCCTGTGGTTTTCAGAAGATTAGGCGTAGCCGTCATCGATGAGCAGCATCGCTTCGGTGTGGCGCAGAGAGCCAAGCTGTGGAACAAGAGCGAGAATCCGCCTCATATTCTCGTGATGACCGCCACTCCTATCCCCCGCACCCTCGCCATGACCATTTATGGTGACCTGGACGTGAGCGTGATTGATGAACTGCCACCGGGCAGAAAACCGATACAGACGCTACATAAGTTTGATACCCAACTCACCAGTCTCTATCAGAGCATCCGCCGCCAGATTAATCTCGGCAGACAGGTATATATCGTCTTTCCGCTGATCAAGGAAAGTGAGAAGAGCGATCTGAAGAACCTGGAAGAAGGTTACGAAACGCTGAAACAGGCATTCCCGGAGTTCAGACTGAGCAAGATACACGGAAAGATGAAATCTGCCGAGAAGGAGGTAGAGATGGAGCAGTTTGTAAAGGGCGAAACACAGATTCTCGTTGCCACCACCGTAATAGAAGTTGGTGTAAATGTGCCCAATGCTTCTGTGATGGTTATCCTGGACGCACAACGCTTCGGTCTCTCCCAGTTGCACCAGCTGCGAGGCCGTGTAGGAAGAGGCTGCGACCAGAGCTACTGTATTCTGGTAACCAACTATAAGCTTTCAGAAGAAACCCGAAAACGTATTGATATCATGTGCGATACGAACGACGGTTTCCGTATCGCCGAGGCCGACTTGAAACTCCGTGGTCCCGGCGACTTGGAGGGAACGCAGCAGAGCGGCATGGCTTTCGACCTGAAGATAGCGAATATTGCCAGAGACGGTCAGCTGGTACAACTGGCGCGCACAGAAGCACAGGAAATTATCGACAACGATCCCGAATGCAATGCTCCTCACAACGCCCTGCTCTGGAACCGCCTCAGGGATTTGAAGAAAACCCATATCAACTGGGCAGCCATCAGCTAAAGCAGCAAGCAAGAGCAGTTCCTGCTATCAGAAAGCAAGCAAAAGCAGTTTCTGTTATCAGAAAGCAAGGCTAAAAGGTGGCTTCAGCTATCAAGCAGCCTCACCCCCGTTCCAGGCGATTCCATCGCCAGTCCCAAAAGTAAAAAGTATAATTATGGATAGAAGAAGAAAGCCGGCTATCAGGGAGCCGCGACCAGAAATAACCCTGGAAGAAATGAGAGCCATTCTCGAAAACATTACAGAAATAGAAAGCGCAACAGGCATCAGATACGTCAAACTGCATGTCACGGCAAAGATGATTATCGGTATCAGAGAGTCATCGGGTAAGGAATTTACCATCAATCTCAACGACCTCTACCGCGCTTATCAGGAATGCCTCCGATTCACCAGTCCGGAGGTAAAAAAGTATATTTTCATGGGGCATTCTCCTGCCGTAGCTCTGTTGAGAATGCTACAAAAGCATGAAACGTATTAAAAGTCAACTCCTTGCATCTCATTTTCCTAATGTAAGTTAAAAAAAAGGCTAGGGCGTTAAATATCGCCCTTTTGGCTTTAACAACTTTGGTTTTTTGAAGTTTTTTTGTTATATTTGCAACGTCTATATAACAAAACCGCTACATGAAGGCATTTGCTTTAGTGGTTTTTGCAGAATTTCTTGTATGATTCTGCGCTGTTGACACGAACCTAAAAAAGAAAATAGAAAAAGTAGTATGAGTTTTAAAAAGAGTATAAAGAAAATTTCGGTCGTTGCATTGTTGGCGCTAACAGCTTCTCCCGTTTGCGGACAAGACCTGTTGGCAAGACAGGCACCTGTAGACCACAGAATGAAATCGCTCGACACACTCGCTGTGTCGCATTATCGAATGATTGAAGACAGAGAGAACCCTGCAGCCGAGCTGTATGAGGATTTCTCTAACAAGTACGCTCACAGGGCTACAACCTTGCCTGAGCACTTCCGCATCGATCTCCGTCATTTCTGCATGCCAACTCCTAGTCGCGTTGTCACAAGTAACTTCGGTTACCGTGCTAGCTTTGGCCGCCAACATAAAGGTATGGACATCAAGGTTTATATTGGCGACTCAATCCGCTCAGCCTTTTCAGGCAGAGTTCGCATCGTAAGATATGAAGGTGGTGGTTACGGTAAGTACATCGTGATTCGTCACAACAACGGTTTGGAGACCATCTATGGTCACCTCTCTAAGCAGCTCGTTACTGAGGGCGAAGAGGTAAGAGCCGGCGATGTGATTGGCTTGGGTGGTAATACGGGTAGAAGTACCGGTTCGCATCTCCACTTTGAGACCCGTCTCTGTGGTGTGGCTCTGAACCCAGCACTCTTCTTCGATTTCCGCAACCAGGACGTTACAGGCGACTTCTACAGCTTTAACCGTAATACCTACGAAAGCGAATCAGCTGATGCCAATGCTGCCCGCGGCAAGGTTGGCAACGGTGGTTACACCAGAGAGCAGGTTAACGGCGGCGAAGTGGGAAGATACTACGAACTGCCTGCTGGCCACGAGAAGCTCTACCACAAGGTGAAGCCAGGCGAAACGCTTAGTTCTATCGCTGAAAAGCGCGGCGTATCTGTAGAGCAGATCTGCAGACTCAACGGCTACCGCAAAGACAAGAAGGTTAGTGTAGGACAGATTATCAGATACGTATAAAAGAATAAACTCAAAAAAAGAGGGTGTGTCATAAATTAATGACACACCCTCTTTTTTTTGACCTTTATTTTCTCGATTCCCCGACATTACAAGATGCCGAAGAGTCGCAATACATCGTTCAGGTTGGCAACGACAAGCAGAAGAATCAGTATGCCGAAACCAATATACTCAGCACGCTCCATGAACTTATCGCCCGGTTTGCGACCTGTGATAATCTCATAGAGAAGGAAGAACACATGTCCACCATCAAGAGCAGGGATAGGAAGAATGTTCATGAAGGCAAGAATGATACTCAGGAACGCTGTCATAAGCCAGAATGCATGCCAATCCCATACAGATGGGAAGAGACTACCCAGCGCACCGAAACCACCCAGACTCTTGGCGCCTTCCTTAGAGAAGACATACTTCATATCGCCCACATAACCGGCCAAGACATTCCAGCCGTATTTGATGCCGGCAGGGAAACTCTCGAAGAAACCATAGTTGACATGAGTAATCTTATAATCGAGCAAGACAGGATGATTGTAGAAACCAAACTTCACACCCTCTTCGGTAGACTTCAGGAGAACACTCGACTTGACGGTATCGCCAGAAGCCTTGAGATAAATAACCTGAGCTGTAAGTGCTCTGGCACTATCCTGCGGCGTCTCAGCCGAAGCAAGCACATCCTCTACTCTGCCCAATTCAATCTGAAATTCGTTGAAAGAGACTACCTTTTTATTATTAATAGCAAGAATCTTATCACCCTTTGTCAAACCGAGTTTGCTGGCAGGTGAATCTTTCATCACACTATCAATCTGCAGCGGTACATACACATCTACGAAGCGAGGACTGCTCTTAATCATACTGAGCATGTCGAGATCGCCAGGCAGATTAAGCGTCATCGGTTTGCCCTGACGGATGATATTGACCTGCTTAGCCTCAGAGAGATTACGATACAGATCGCCATCAAAGGTCTTGAACTCACCCAGATCGGTGCTTACCAGAATATCCTTGTCCTGGAAACCCAATGCCTTTGCCTCGGTATTGAACTTCATACCATAACTCATATCGCGGGTAGCCACATAATTGTCGCCCCAATGGAACAGAATCATGGAATAGATGAAGAGAGCCAGCACGAAGTTGACCAGCACGCCACCTATCATGATGAGCAGGCGCTGCCATGCCGGTTTGCTGCGAAACTCGTATGGCTGTTCCGGCTGTTTCATCTGTTCGGTATCGAAACTTTCATCTATCATACCCGAAATCTTGCAATATCCTCCGAGCGGCAACCATCCCAAACCATAGGTAGTATCCGAATTCTTTGGCTTGAACTCGAAGAGATGGAACCAAGGGTCGAAGAACAGATAGAACTTCTCCACTCTTACACCAAAGAGTTTGGAGAAGAAGAAGTGTCCGCCCTCATGGAGCAACACTAAGATGGAAAGCGACAGCATCAGCTGCAACGCTTTGATCAAAAATACTTCCATTTATTTACTTTGAACTTTGAACTTGGAACTTTGAACTTTATGATGAGCCCTATATCCTACGTTCATTTTAACTATTAACTATAAACTATTAACTATAAACTATTACTTGTGCATCAGCTCTGTAGCTATGCGGCGAGCCTCAGCATCGGTCTGCAGATAGACATCGAGGTCGGGATTACTGTCGAAAGTAGCCTTCGCCATCGTCTCTTCGATGATATCAGCCATCTGAAGGAAGCCACACTCACCTTTGCGGAAGCCGGCATTCACTATCTCGTTGGCAGCATTCACAATACATGACATATTACCACCCTTTCTGATGGCATCGAAAGCCAGTTGCAGACACTTAAACTTCTGATAGTCAGGCTTGAAGAACTGCAAATCCTGCGTTTTGAAGAGGTCGAGACGATCGCCATTCAGATGCAGACGCTGAGGGAAAGAGAAGGCATACTGGATAGGCAGACGCATATCTGGCACACCCAACTGAGCCTTGACAGCACCATCAACAAACTGAACGGCACTATGCACAACGCTCTGCGGATGGATAAGCACCTCTATCTTGTCAGCCGGAACCCCAAAGAGCCATTTAGCTTCTGTCACCTCGAAGCCCTTGTTCATGAGCGAAGCCGAATCGATGGTTATCTTGGCGCCCATATCCCAGGTAGGATGCTTGAGGGCATCGGCAGCAGTCACCTTCTCCAACTGCTCGTGGGTATAATTGCGGAAAGGACCACCCGAACAAGTCAGAAGAATCTTCTCTACCTCATTGTCGCCCTCACCCACCAGACTCTGGAAGATGGCACTATGCTCGCTGTCAACAGGGAGGATAGGCACATGATATTCCTGTGCAAGATTGCAGATCAGCTCACCCGCTACCACCAGCGTTTCCTTGTTGGCAAGACATATCTTCTTACGCGCCTTGATGGCATGGATGGTTGGTTCCAGGCCCGAGAAGCCTACCATGGAAGCCAGCACCATATCGATAGGCTCAGCCTGTACGATATCGCAAAGCGCCTGAGCACCGGCATAAACCTTGATATCAGGCTCATCACTGAGCATATCCTTCAGCTCCTCGTAGCGAGCCTCATTGGCTATGACCACAGCAGCCGGATGGAACTTGCGAGCCTGCTCGGCAAGTTCCTGCACTCGGTTGTTGGCGGTGAGGCAATACACCTCGTAAAGGTCACTATGCTGCTCGATGACATCAAGCGCCTGTGTACCGATACTTCCCGTAGAACCGAGAATACATATCTGTTGTTTCTTCATATTTCTTCACTTTATAACTCAAGCAATCCCTCTGGAATTGCCATTCTGATTTCTTTCTTTTCAGCACTCACCTCTTCAATGAGGTCGTTGCTGGCAGGGATGAGGATTTCATCACCTGCATCGGTTGTTACCTCGAAAAGAAGGTTGAGGGTAGAATCGTCTACATGTTCTATGGTACCTACCACCTTGCCGCTTACAGCATCTACCAGATGGAAACCGATGATTTCTGCCCAGCTCATGTTCTCTTCATCACTGTCAGAGAGATGACGTGGGAAGAAAACCTCGCAACCGGTATAGTTGCGTGCCTGCTCCTGGGTATCTATATCCTCAAACTTCACGAGCACATTCTCATCGTTCTTAAAACGATATTCCTCTAAATAGAAAGGCACGAGGATGCCATCGATGTCGAGTACCAGGTACTCGGCATCAACACGGTCGAAAACATCATCTGTAATGGCGAAAGTTATCTCGCCCTTCACGCCATGAGGTTTTCCCAACTTGCCTATCTTATATACTTCATCGCGTCTAATCATTCAACATTCAACATTTAACATTTAACATTGATTAATCACTGACACGGGTAATCTTGGCACCCAGCGCATTAAGGCGATGCTCGATATCCTCATAACCACGGTCTATCTGGGCGATATTGGCAATGCGGCTGGTACCGTTGGCACTCATGGCAGCAATCAGCAGGGCAATACCGGCACGGATATCAGGACTGGTCATTCTGCCAGCACGCAGTTTGATCTTATGGTCATGACCTACCACCACAGCACGGTGAGGATCACAGAGAATGATCTGCGCACCCATATCAATCAGTTTATCCACGAAGAAGAGGCGGCTCTCGAACATCTTCTGATGGAAAAGGACGCTGCCACGAGCCTGGGTAGCCACTACGAGGAGCACGGAGAGAAGGTCTGGAGTGAGTCCTGGCCAAGGGGCATCGGCAAGTGTCATGATGGTGCCGTCAATAAACGAATCGATGACATAATGCTTCTGCTCTGGAATCACAAGGTCATCGTCCTCTATCTTTATCTTCACTCCCAAACGGCGGAATGCATCAGGAATAATACCCAAATCCTTGACAGACACATTCTTGATGCGCACACCTTCGCCGCACATTGCCGCCATGCCGATGAACGAACCTACCTCAATCATATCCGGCAAGATGCGATGCTCGGCACCATGCAGTTTATCAACACCCACGATGGTGAGCAGGTTGCTGGCGATGCCGCTGATCTGAGCGCCCATCGCATTGAGCAGATGGCAGAGCTGCTGGATATATGGTTCGCAAGCTGCATTATAAATGGTGGTAGTGCCCTTTGCCAATACTGATGCCATGATGATATTGGCGGTACCGGTAACCGAAGCCTCATCGAGCAACATATAGCAGCCCTTCAGCTTCTTAGCCTGTATCTGGTAAACATTACGCTCATCATCGTGAACGAAGTTGGCTCCCAGATACTTGAAGCCCAGGAAGTGGGTATCCAGACGGCGACGACCTATCTTATCACCACCCGGCTGAGCTATGGTAGCCTTGCCACATCTACCGAGCAGCGGACCTATCATGAGCACACTACCACGAAGAGAAGAACATTTCTTCACAAACTCCAGACTGTCGAGATAATCGAGTTTCAACTCATCACTTTGGAATGTATAGTCGTGACGACTGTGCTTGGTTACCTTGACACCTATCTCCTGGAGCAACTTAATCAGGTTGTTCACATCCAGGATGTCCGGCACGTTGGTGATGCGCACAGGCTCGTCGGTAAGGATTGTGGTACAGATAACCTGCAGGGCCTCATTCTTGGCGCCCTGAGGTGTGATAGTACCTTTGAGCGGATGACCGCCCTCTATAATGAAAGACTCCATAAGCTTGTCTACTATATATAATAATGTGGATTACTTTTTCTTCTTATTATTATTTACATTCTTAGGCTGTGCCTCAATCTTCTCGAAAACGAAGGTATCGAGATCGAGCTGGATGTTGCCATCGGTAAAACGTGCCAGATCGGAAGCTACCTTGGCTACATCACTGGAGCCATGGCTCCAGGTTACCAGGTCGCGATGCATCTGGTTGGCAGTAAGCTCCACGAGTTTATCGCGCTCCTCACTTGGTTCCATCGTCTTCAGCTTTTCGAAAATCTCGAAGAGCATAGCTCCATAATGGCGCACCGGGATGTGCTGCATAGGATATGGCAAAGGCTCCGGCTTGGTTGCTATCTTCACAGCATCCGATACATCATAAGGGAAATCGATGTCGAGCTGGAAATTGCTCATGATGGCAAGCTGGTCCCAGAGTTTCTGCTCATGGTCCTCTACCCCTCTGTTCTCAGGGAACATACGGTCCATGACTGCAATAATGGTCTCTGCACAGCGCTGGCGCTCTTCACGGTCGGTAAGCGTCAGACAATGGTCTACCATCTGCTGAATCTCACGGCCATACTCAGGCAGAATGAGCTTAGCTCTCTGGGTATTATAGTCTAATCCTTCTATATTCATTCTTACAACATTTTATATAATCAATAATTCTAGAGCAGTTTCTTTGGCATCTTAGCCACGAAATCCTTGAGATAGAAAGGCACGAAATATGCCACATCTTCGAACTTGCCCTCTACAAAACGCTTCTCTGCCAGCGGAGCCATATTCTTAGCCAAAGGCTCAATGCCCTCTACGAGGTGAGCATTCGGATGGTTGATAGTCTCCATACACTTGGCAGCGCCATTTCCGAAGAAGTACACATGATGCTGGTCCAGATATTCCTTGTAGGTATCAGCATCCACAATATCAGCCTGAATAGGGCGAACCACCTTCAGGGCGCGGTCGAGCACTTCGGCATATACCTCCATGCGACGGGCGTCGAGCATAGGTACGATGAGGGCGTCTTCCTCCTCAGGATGTTCGCCAAGCAATACAGGCACTGCCATCAGTTCGAGTGTTGGAACAGCGATGAGTTTCACACCGCGACCATAACAGATGCCCTTCGCCATACTCACACCGATACGCAATCCGGTATAAGAACCCGGACCACAACTTACCGCCACAGCCTCCAGCGGAAGACCATGAGAATCGAGGAAATCAAGAGCCTCATCCACAAACACACCCAACTTAACAGCATGGTTCGGACCTGTGTGATCTTCCTGGTTGAAAATCACCTGTCCACTATCACTAATTGCCACTGAGCACACGTCCGTACTCGTCTCAATATTCAAAATACACGACATAATTAAAAAATATATTCTTAAATAAGGTGCAAATATACTCATTTTCTCGCTTTTTTTTGTACTTTTGCAGAAATTTAACGCGAAAGATTATATGATACAGTCAATGACAGGCTTCGGAAAAGCTACCGCGGCCTTTAAAACAAAGAAGATTAATGTAGAGATAAAGTCATTAAATAGCAAGACTCTTGACCTCTCTACTCGTATTGCTCCGCTCTATAGAGAGAAGGAGATGGAAATCCGTCAGTATATCTCTAAAAATCTAGAAAGAGGCAAGGTTGACTTCGCCATCTGGATTGATAAGGATGCTACTACAGATGCTACTCCTATCAACGCGGCGCTTGTACAGAATTATTACCAGCAAATCAAGAAGATTTCGGCTGAAACAGGCATTCCTGAGCCAACCGACTGGTACAGCACTCTGTTGCGTCTTCCTGATGTAACAACGAAGACGGATGTGGAAGAATTGAGCGATGAGGAGTGGGAAGTGGCAAAAAATGCAATTTGCGAGGCTGTGAACCATCTCGTAGCCTTCCGCAAGCAGGAAGGAGCCGCTCTCCAGAAGAAATTCACAGAGAAGGTGGATAACATCCAGACTCTCCTGGCTAGCATCGAACCATACGAGAAGGCTCGCGTGGAGAAGATCAGACAGAACATCGTTAACGGCCTGCAGCAGATTCCGAATGTGGATTACGACAAGAACCGCCTGGAGCAGGAACTCATCTACTACATCGAGAAGCTCGACATCAGTGAGGAGAAGCAGCGCCTTGCCAACCACCTGAAGTATTTCCGCGAGACCATGAATGAGGAAGGTCATGGTGTAGGAAAGAAACTCGGTTTCATCGCACAGGAAATGGGACGCGAAATCAACACCACCGGCTCTAAGAGCAACCAGGCTGAGATGCAGAACATCGTGGTGAAGATGAAGGACGAACTGGAGCAGATCAAGGAGCAGGTGCTGAATGCCCTCTAAACAAGAGACAGACACCTTCTCCCCCCAAGAGCCGCCTCAAAAGCTCCCTCAAGTGGCGTTTTTGAAAGCCTCGCCCCGTTCCAGGCGATTCCATCGCCTGTCCCAAAAGCCCCCTATCAAACAGCAAATAAAGAAAAGAAGAAGAAAAAATGAAGAACGGATTGTTAATTTTCAGCGCCCCATCGGGCAGCGGTAAGAGCACAATAGTAAACTGGCTGATGAAAGAGCACCCGGAATTGAAGCTGGCTTTCTCTATCAGCTGCACCTCTCGTGCTCCGCGCGGTACAGAACAGAATGGTGTAGAGTATTTCTTCCTCTCTCCAGAGGAATTCAAGGCTAAGATTGAGGCTGACGAGTTTCTGGAATATGAGGAGGTTTACCAGGACAGATTCTACGGCACCCTGAAGTCACAGGTAGAAAACCAGCTTGCCAAGGGCGAGTCGGTGATTTTCGATGTTGACGTGAAGGGTGGTGTAAACATCAAGAAGTTTTATGGCGAGCGTGCCTTGAGCATCTTTGTCCAGCCACCTTCGGTAGAAGAATTGCGCCGCCGTCTGGTTGGCCGCAATACTGATGCGCCTGAGGTGATTGAGCAGCGCCTTGCCAAGGCAAGCTATGAGCTGACCTTTGCCCCTCAGTTTGACCACGTGGTCGTAAACGATGACTTGGAGAAGGCTCAGCAAGAGGTTTATCAGCTCGTCAAGGCCTTCCTAGACGCAGAGTAAGAAATGAAGAAGGTAGGAATCTTTGGCGGTAGCTTCAACCCCATCCATACGGGCCATATTGCATTGGCGAAAAGCCTTTGCGAGAAGGCCTGCCTGGATGAGGTGTGGTTCATGGTTTCGCCCATGAACCCATTCAAGAAGACCGCTACCGACTTGCTCGACGACCAGCTGCGCCTGGAAATGGTAGAAAAAGCGCTGGAGCACGAGCCACTACTGAAGGCATGCGACTACGAGTTCCGCCTGCCTAAGCCATCTTATACCTGGCACACGCTGCAAGCCATCAGCAAGGATTACCCGGAAAACGAGTTCACCCTGCTGATTGGTGGCGACAACTGGGCTGCTTTCGACAAGTGGTACCACCACGACGACATCCTAGCCCACTATCCCATCGTGGTTTATCCGCGCCAGGGAGCCAACATAGGCAATGTACCAGAAGGCGTTACCATCGTAGAAACTCCACTGCTCAACATCAGCAGCACGGAAATCAGAAAGCGTATCAAAGAGGAGGAAAGCATCAGGGGAATGGTGCCGGAATGCATCGAGCAACTGGCTGTCAGAAACTACAGGCAGCTCTAGGCATCCCTCTCTCCGAAACCGCTTTAAATCATATTTAAACAACAAACAGCAAAAAATGAGTTGGAAAGAAATCATTAAGAAGTGTCTGAACGTGGCTTCTGCGCCGATTCGCAGAAATGCCAACTTCTTTGTGTTCATGTACCTGCTGGGCATGATCAGTTCTATCGTGACTACACCTGCCAAGGGGACTTTATACGACAACCTGTTCCTGGAACTCTTTGTCGACCTCTATGTGGTGTGTGCCGTTGTCGCCATCTTCCCCAAGAAGGTGCGCTGGGGTCTGCGTGCCGTACTATACCTTATATTATATAGTACAGCTGCCGCCGACACCTATTGCTACGTGAATTTCGGCTCTACGCTCAACCCTTCTATGCTGATGCTGGTGGGCGAGACCAACAGTTCGGAGGCTAGCAGTTTCCTCTCAGCCCTCATCTCTGCCGAGGTTCTCTTCAGTAGTGTGGGCTGGATCCTGCTTCTCGCTCTCATCCAGATTCTCATCGCCATCTTCCGCAAGCAACTCATCAAGCTATACGTTTTCATCATTACCGTTCTGGAGTTGGCTTCTGTCAAGAAACGGCTGATGGCTATCCCCCGCATGACTGCAGCCATGCCTGCCAGCTTCGGAATCCTATGCCTCATCATCTTCATCATAGGATGCTGCACCTCCTGGCACAACAAGATGGCTTACCATAAACTCATGAATGGTAGAACGATAGGCGAAGTAGAGCATATCCTGACAGAAAAGGATCATGCTGTACTCTATCTGCCAATCTACCGACTCCAATTCAGTATCTATGCCAATCAGCTGGCAGCACATCAGATTACCCAACTCATTCATGCTGCCCACGATGTGAAGGTTGACAGCTGCAGCTACCGCTCGCCAAACATCGTGCTGATTATCGGCGAAAGCTTCGGCCGCCATCATTCCCAGCAGTACGGCTATTTTATGGATACCACTCCACAGCAGGTAGCCTTGGAGAAATCGCGCAAACTCACCAAGTTTACCGATGTGGTAACCTGCTGGAACCTGACCAGTTTCGTTTTCAAGAACATGCTCTCTACCCATGTGGTAGGCGAGAAAGGCGAATGGTGCGACTATCCGCTCTTCCCTGAAGTGTTCCGAAAGGCAGGCTACAACGTAACCTTCATCACCAACGAATTCCTGCCACAGGCAAAGGAGGCGGTTTACGACTTCAGCGGCGGTTTCTTCCTGAACAACCCGGAACTGAGCAAACTCCAGTTCGACCATCGCAACACCCAGCTCCACGACCTGGACGACGGACTGCTGAAGGATTATGATGACAGTCTGAAGAACTTCCAGAAGGAGCACAACCTCACCATCTTCCACCTGATGGGCCAGCATGTAAATTATAAGCAGCGCTACCGCACCAAGCAAGCCCGGTTCTGGGCAAGCAGTTATGAAGACAAGCGCCCTGAACTGACCAATGCCCAGCGCAAGATGCTGAGTCATTACGATAACGCCACCCTCTACAACGACTCTATCGTAGCCCAGATCGTAAAGCGTTTCCAGAAGCAGGATGCAATCGTCATCTACGTGCCCGACCATGGCGAAGAATGCTACGAAGAGAACCGTGGCTTCATCTGCCGTAACCACTCTGCAGAAATCGACTGGCCGCTGGCTCACTATGAGTTTGAAATTCCGTTCTGGATATACTGTTCGCCAAAATATATCAGGAACCACCGCGATATCTACCGTCAGATACGCAAAGCTAAGGACAAGCGCTTCATGACCGATGCCCTGCCTCATCTCCTGCTGTATCTGGCTGGCATTGAGACACCTACCTATAAGGAGGAATATAACATTCTGAGTCCAAAATATGACGAGATGCGGCCACGTATCCTCAAAAACTCTGCCGATTACGACAAACTTCGTGATGCGCATCTGGAAAAGATAAAAAAGGAAGAAAGTAAAAAGGTAAAAAAGAAAGAAAGGAGAAACTGATTATGAATAGTGCTATTCTATCACGCCCGGCATGCAATGCCCTGAGAGGACTCGCCATCATCGGCATCTTCTTGCATAACTACTGCCATTGGCTGGGACCTATTGTCAAGGAGAACGAGTATCAATACTTCCAGCACAATGTTGACTGGCTGAACCAGGTAATGGTCAGCATGGACCTCAACCTGCCTGTGCACCTGCTCTCGTTCTTCGGCCATTACGGTGTGCCCGTATTCCTCTTTCTGAGTGCTTACGGACTGGTGATGAAATACGAGGCTAAACCTCATCTCTCTACCGAACAGCAGACCAGAATGTACAGCATCTCGGGCAAGAAACTTACAGGAAGCATCAACTGGCGCGAACCGCTCCACTTTATCCGCTATCACTATCTGAAGCTCTTCAAGATGATGATAGTAGGTTTCGTGGCATTCACGATGCTCGACCTTATCACGTCTGGCTCTCACCACTATGCAGCGCTCGACATCGTTGCGATGCTGGGCATGTTCAATAATGTATTGCCAAATCCGGATAACATCATCTGGCCGGGTCCGTACTGGTTCTTCGGTCTGATGCTGCAACTTTACATCGTCTATCGACTGCTGCTCTATCGCCGCCATTGGGGATGGACCGTAGGATTGATGGCCATCTGCATCGTCATCCAGCTCCTCCTGGGCTTTGACAATCCGGAGAGTGAAGTGATGAACCGCTACCGCTACAACTTTATGGGCGGCATGCTGCCATTCGGTTTGGGCATACTCTATGCCAGATATGGCGAAAAGATACTCATGACGTTCCATTCGCCTATCACCAACTTCTTTGGCTGCATCTTCTGCATCTCGCTTATCTACAGTCTGAGCGGCAGCATGGTTGGCTGGACCTTCGTGCCTTTCTTCTTCTGTCTGCTGAGCGTATTGGTAGCCAACTTGCTCCAGAACATCAGCTGGCTATCAGGCATTTATAAGGTATTAGAGTGGATGGGCAGCATCTCCGCCGCCCTCTTCGTATGCCACCCTATCACCCGCAAGATATTCATCCCTATCAGCCGTCAGGGCGACATCTATGCCGGCCTGCTCCTCTACATCATATCGAGCATCTGCCTGGCTTGGCTCTTCACCCAACTGATGAAGAAGATTCCAAACCCGAAATATTAAAAGAAAATCATGAAGATAAAAGATATAGAACTGGCGAATATCAGCCGGTTTCGCGGCGAGTTGATGGGAGCAGCCATGCTGTTCATCATCCTCTTTCATGTGGCATTGCCTAGAGAAGATGCCTTTTTCGGGCTTCGCAGAATGGGCAATGTCGGTGTAGACATGTTCCTCTTTCTCAGCGGAATAGGTCTCTGGTTCTCGTGGATGAAGAATCCTTCTGCCAAGCATTTCTTCATCCGCCGTTATCTGCGCATCTACCCTACCTGGCTCATCATAGCCTGCCTCTTCTATATCCCTTCTTTCCAGGGCGGAAGCACCTGGAACTGGATCTATCTCTTTGGCGAGATAACCATCAACTGGGGCTTCTGGCTGCATGATGAGCTCAACTTCTGGTACATCCCGGCTACGATGATGCTCTATCTCTTTGCCCCTGCCTACATGGAACTCATCAAGCGCCATCCTATCTACCGCTGGCTGCCGGTGGTGATGATCATGTGGTGCATCCTGGTACAATATGTTACCCCGATACATCAGGCTGTAGGACATCTGGAGATTTTCTGGAGCCGCGTGCCTATCTTCTTCATCGGCATCAACATGGGTGAGATGGTAAGACAGAAACAGACGCTCGACGGCGCTTCGATATGGATGATATGGCTCATGTTCCTGATGACGCTGCTGGCGAGCATCTTTCTGGAACAGGAGAAGCACGGCATGTTTCCGCTCTTCCTCGAACGCATGCTCTATATCCCACTCACCATCACCAGCATCCTGCTGCTGAACCGCATCTTCCGCCGCACCCCGAGCTGGTTTAACAAGGGGTTCATGTTTGTGGGAGCGCTGAGTCTGGAGTGTTATCTGCTCCATATCCACTTCGTGCTGAAATACATAGAACCGCATCACTTGGGCTATTGGCCTACCTTCTTCATCTGCATAGGCATCACCCTGCCTGCAGCATGGATTCTGAGCAAGATAGCCGGATGGATTTCTAAAGAGTTAGCTAAGTTTATCAAGTAAAAAGGAGTTTATTTATTAAGAAGAATAGGAGTTTTATGAACGAGAATAAATTGGAAGACAGTAAAGGGTTTGCAGCGCTGCTGCGACTGGTTCGCCCGAAACAATGGATCAAGAATGGCTTTATCTTCTTACCGCTGTTCTTTGGCGGCGCCCTGTTGCATACAGATGCTCTGCAGGCGGGTCTGATTACTTTCTTCGCCTACAGTTTTGCCGCATCAAGCATCTATTGCTTCAACGATATCTATGATGTGGAGGCCGACCGCCGCCACCCGGTCAAGTGTCATCGTCCGATAGCATCGGGGGCGGTCAGCATCAAGCAGGCATACGGACTGATGTTCCTGATGTTTGCCCTCTCTATGGGTGTATGCAGCCTGCTCGAATCATGGGAGACGATGGGAATCATCATCTTCTATTGGTTTCTGAATCTCGGCTACTGCGCCAAATTCAAGCAATATGCCATCATCGATGTGTGTATCGTGGCCTTCGGTTTCGTACTCCGCCTACTGGCAGGTGGTGTAGCAACGGGCATCGTACTCAGTAAGTGGATTGTGCTGATGACCTTCCTCATCACCCTCTTCATGAGTTTTGCCAAGCGCCGCGATGATGTGCTGCGCATGGAGAAGACGGGCGAGGCTCCCCGCAAGAATACCATCCGCTACAACCTCACCTTCATCAACCAGGCTATCACGATTACGGCTTCCGTAACCCTGGTATGTTACATCATGTATACGGTGAGTCCGGAGGTGATTGATAATTTCCATACTGATTATCTCTATCTTACGAGTGTCTTTGTGCTGGTAGGTTTGCTGAGATACATCCAGATAGCTGTGGTAGACCAGAAGAGTGGTGACCCTACGAAGATTATCCTGCGCGACCGCATCACCCAGTTTATCGTGCTCGCCTGGTTACTCTCCTTCCTGTTCCTTATTTATATCGTATAAGAAAATGAAGAAAAAATTATATTGTTTCGATTTCGACGGAACGCTGACAACAAGCGATACCCTGCTGGAATTCATCAGATATGCCAAGGGTACCGGTCGTTTTCTGATGGTTTTCCTGATGTACAGTCCGCTTCTGGTACTGATGAAGCTGCATCTCTTTCCCAACTGGAAGGCGAAGCAACTCATCTTTGCCCATCTTTTTGCCGGCATGCGTATAGAGAAGTTTGATGCGCTCTGCCGCGATTTTGCCGAAGAATACCAGCATCTGTTGCGCCCCAAAGGTGTTACGCTGGTACACGAAGCCCTGGTTGCAGGTGCTCAGGTTTTCATCGTGAGTGCCAGCATCGACAATTGGGTCCGCCCGTTCTTTAAAGTTCGCGGCCTGGATGGAGTCAGGGTTTTAGGCACCCAGATAGAAGTGATTGACGACAGACTTACCGGCAAATTCAAGAGCAACAACTGCTATGGCGAGGAAAAGGTGCACCGCATCTGCGAGGCACTGACCACCACCGCCAATGCCTACGGTACCCCCTCGTTATCTTTCGACCGCGCGCAATATGATATTGAGGCATTTGGTGATAGTCGAGGCGACAAAGAGATGCTCACCTTTGCCAACAAAGGACATTACAAGCCTTTCAGATAAAACGTGGTTATTAGCCCAAAATCAAGTGAATAGGTCATCCATTGTGATTTGTACTTGAGCCAAGGCCGCATACTGTGTAAGGCGCACGCCAAAAGTAGTAATCATCGTTGGGATAATGCCACTTTTTATCCCTGTTTCTGCCACGAAATCAGCCATACGATTACGAATGCGCATATCCTCCTCCTTAGTGATTGTGTAAGGCATCTGAGAATACTTGATTTCACATAGATTCACGAGATTATCGGCACGTTCTATCAGTAAGTCGATTTGCGCAGCTGGCTTTGAAACCTTACTTCGCCAAGAATAATACTCGGTATGGATTTGATCTATCCCCAAGAAATGCTTGATTTGAGGAATATGCAACATGCAAACTCGCTCAAAAGCCAAACCATACCAAGTATTTTGACGAGGTTTGCCCATCAAGTGAGTCCAATATTCCGTGTCCGTCGTACCAGGATGGCAAAACGTCATATAAAATAATGTATAGAGGTCGGTGAGCTGAAAGATTTGATCTTTCTGCTTTATCTTCTTATCCCTGGTATTATACCCTCTTACGAAATCGCAATTTATCAATTCACTAAGAACCTTTGTCAAGGTTCCACCCGATTTCAGTTTCAATTTCTCCGTGATTTCCTTTCGGGTCATACCTTGTCTGCATGAGGCAAGTGCCTCTATGACACGCATATAGACCTCAGAATTTCTAAACAAGGACGAATAAAGTCTTCCATATTCTCGCTTCAGTTCAGCGTGGGATGAGAAAAACAATCTGTCGACATTCCCTTCCACACCTTGCTTTTTATCCAACAAACTGAGATAATAAGGCACCCCACCCAGGATGCTATATATCTGAAGGATAGAAATGCGAGTCCATGAGAATCCATAAGCTTGCAGCATCTGTTCCGTCTCACGAAGAGTAAAAGGAGCAAGATACATCTCGTGCGTTATCCTATTATGAAGCCCACCATGACTATCTATCAGATTGGCTATCATCCATGACGTGGCACTGCCACAAACGATAAGCATGATTTCACTTTGGTAAGCTGCCCATCCGTTCCAAAAGTGCTCAAAAGCCTGTTGAAAACCAGATTTCGGCGTATCCAAGCATGGTAGTTCATCGATAAAAACAACGAGTCGTTCTCCTTGCATTTTTGCCTTTAGCAACTGTTTCAATGCCTCAAAAGCCTCTGTCCAATTCGTAGGAATAGACTGTTTAGACTCTCCATATTCTCTCAGCGCAAACCCGAAATTAGAGAGTTGCGCCTCAGCTGGTGCCTCTATAGACCCAGACATATCAAAGGCAAACTTATCACGGAAGAGATTTCTCACAAGATAAGTCTTGCCGATACGACGCCTGCCATATACAGCCACAAACTCAGCTTTGCCAGAATGATAATATTCTGTCAACAGCTCGATTTCTTTCTTTCGTCCGATAATTTGCTCCATACCTTTTAAATCTAACTTTAATAATGGTGCAAATATAAGATAATTATCCGAGAAAAGCAAGGATTCTTTAGCCAAATCGATTAATTTTAACTCGATTTGGCTAAAGAATAGGTTATACAATAGCCAAATCGAGCAATTTCCCTTCGATTTGGCTATAGAACACCTTGCTGATTGCTATTATCCCTCTGGGCTAAGAGCTTTTGAGCTTTCAGCCCGTGCCGTACAGTTCTTTAAGACTTGCACAGGCAAGATTTTGAGAATCTGGGGGAATTTTAGGCAAAAAGATTTTGAGGAAAAGAATATTTTATGTATATTTGCCACCAATTGTAACATCAACAAGTAAAGATTTTGAATATATTCATTATGAAACAAAGGAATACAGACATCGACTGGATAAGAGCCATACTCATTATTCTCATGATATTGATTCATATCGTGAGCTTCGGCAACGCATACCCCCATCTCAAGGCAGGCATTCTCTCGTTCATGATGCCTACCTTCCTCATCATCACGGGCTATCTCGTGAATATCGAGAAAAGCCCAAAGGAGATGGGAAGATACCTGATGTGTCTCGCTTTGCCTTACGTCATCATGGTAACCGGTTTCTCTGTCCTCTCCTATTTCATGCCGGTGAGAGATGGCATCACGGAACTGTCACTCTCTCAGATTTGCGAGAAGATATTCGTTACTTCCATCGGTCCTTATTGGTTCATCCAGACCATGATTATCTGCGGCATTCTCTATTACGTCAGTTTCAAGGGAGCAACCTGGGGAACCCTCAGACAGGGAAAAACGACGATGAGCACCACCACAAGTCTTTTTATCTTCGCCACCCTACTCCTGCTCCTGTCCAAGACACCCGCTCTTTCGCCCAGTGCCGCCACCTATTATTTCATCGGAGTGGTGCTCAGACAATGCCATATCGGCTTTGACAGAATCTTTCGTCCTTCACCGGTTGCCCTGCTGCTCTGGATCAACTTACTGGGCTTAGAAGAATGGTACGACTGGGGCACGCTCGCCATCGTCTTCTCCTGTTGGTGCTGCATTTCATCCCTGATGTGGATACACAGCCTCATCAAACGCCTACAGGATAATGCCTGCGTCCGAAAGACAGAAGACACCTTATTATATATAGGCCGCAACACGCTGCCCATCTACCTCTTCCACCCCATCTTTACGATGGCAGCCAAGTTCTATCATCCCCTCTTTAGTTGGGACAGGAGCGAAATCTGTTTTGCCCTCGTTACCATCTTCATCGCCATTGCCGGAAGCATCGGCATCGCCAAGATGATGGAGAAGACCCATCTGGCTTATCTCTTCGGAAAAGGAAAGATGCTGAGATAAATAATACCACGATATATTTGGTAATTTGGAGATTTTGAAGTACTTTTGCAACATGAATATCAAGAACAAGATAAATAATATGGATGATGCCAAGCGAGAGAAGCTGGGCGAAGTCATCAGATTCGGAATCGTAGGCGGACTGGCTACGGTACTGCAATATGTCATCTACCTGGCTATGATGCCAGCACTGACCCATTTCATCCCCAACATGGGCGACCACAGTCTGGCTACCACAGCCAACACCATCGCCTACATCGTGAGTTTCATCTTCAATTTCATCGCCAGCACCCGCTATACATTTAAGGTAAAGGCGAATGCCAAGCGCGGAGCAGGATTCACCCTCTCCCACATCGTCAACTACTCGATGCAGACCCTCTGCCTCAACCTCTTCGTAGGCTTGGGTCTAGCCAAACAGCTGGCTATGATACCCACCCTCTGCATCTGCATCCCGGTAAACTTCCTCCTGGTAAGGTTCTTCCTGAAGAAATAAGAGGATTCCCCAAACACGATAAAAGAAAGATATGAAAAAGATATTCGATATTTTTAAAATCAAGAAAGAGGAAAGAGTTTCAGCACTCGTCGCACTCATCATAGCATGTGCCCTCAATGCCCTGACTGTCATCAAATACCACAGCCAGTTCTCGCAGATTACAGAGAATTATCACAAACTCTTTGTCAAGACCTTCCATGTGGCAGGTTTCGACCCGCTTACCTATAGCATCGTATCTCACTGGGACACAGAATATAACGTATACCGCCACCCGCTGCTGGCGTTCTTCATGTATATCCCGAATCAGATAAATCAAGGATTGATGATGCTTACCGGCATCAACTGCGTTCAGTTTGTCGTGGGAGCTATCCTGGTGTTCTGCGCCTTCTATTCCTTCATTTTTCTTTACCGTATATTCAGAGAAGTGATTGGTACAGAGCGCTTTGATGCGAATCTGCTCTCTGCCTTCTATTTTTCTTTCGCCTATGTGATGGTTTCAGCAATGGTACCCGACCATTTCATCATGTCGATGATCATACTCCTCTGCACCCTGTATATCACAGGCGTATGCATGAAGAAAGGCAGACAGCTTACCATCTGGCAGACTATCCTGCTCTTTGTATTTACAGCGGGCGTATCGCTCAACAATGGTCTGAAGACCTATCTTGCCGCCCTCTTCACCAATGGCAGAAAGTTCTTCAGTATCAAATACTTCCTGATAGGAGTTATCCTTCCTGCAGCCCTCATGTGGGGCTTTGCAAGATGGGAATACCGCACCTTCGTATGGCCTAAGGAAATGGCAAGACACGAGGCTAAGATGAAGAAAAACAAGGAAGCCACAGCCAAGATTTACCAGCAATACCGCGACAGCACTGGCGTGAAAGACTCGGCAAAGGTAGAAGCTGCCGTCAAGAAAATCATCAAGGATAAAGCGCATGCCAAATATGTTCGTGACCATAAACAGATATGGAACAAGAACACGGGCAAGCCTATCGCCAAGGGCGAATTCATGAACTGGACCGACAAGACGACCTCCCGCTCGCAAACTCTGGTCGAGAATTTCTTCGGTGAAAGCATCATGCTGCACCAGCAGAACCTTCTGGGCGATGTATTGCGCAACCGTCCGGTTATCGTGAAATACCAGTCTGCGGTCAATTATGCGGTAGAGGCATGCATCGTTGTGCTTTTCTTACTTGGCATCCTTGCCGGAAGAAAATCAAAGTTCCTCTGGCTCACCCTGACATTCTTTCTGATGGATACTGCCCTCCATATCGGTTTGGGCTTCGGTATCAACGAGGTATATATCATGACTGCCCACTATATGTATGCCCTTCCTATCGCCATCGCCTTCCTAGCGCTCAAGGCAAAAGGAAAGAACCTGAAATGGGCCTTCAGAGGATTGATGCTCGCCATCACCCTCTATCTGTGGATAAGCAACGGATATCTGCTGGCAGGCTACATGCTAGGATAAGAAGCCTTGAACCACAACAAGTTGCTAGCCAAAAGCTGCCTTGATCCAGCGGATGATATCCTCATGCTCCATATCAAACTTACGGGCAAAGAGGCGGTTGCTTTGTTCCAGCTCCTCTTTGTCTGCCAAAGTCCAGACGTATGGATTGCCCCGTTTCCAGTCGATAAGTCGCATGCAGCCCTCATATTCATCTTTTTCTGAGTACAAGGCGGCCCGGAAATCGGGATGATTCCATACCAGGGTTTGCAGGAAGAACTCATCAGGGCAGAAAGTATAATTGAATCTTTTCAATACAAACGGCTTCTGGCTCACCACATACTCCACACATGCCTGCGTGATGCTCACCCAGTTGGCACCCTTGGCAAAATCCATCTTCTGGCGATGCAGGAACGGCATGAGCAGCATCGAAAGATATTTATTCAGTCGCCTGGTAATGGCATTCAAAGTCCCATACTTCGAGCGGGTAAGACTGGTAAATAGCCAATAACGCATCATCTTCCGGCGGCAATCCCATTCAAATTCCTCACCATGATTGATGCCCACAAACTCCTTACCCTGATGCTCCTCAAAGAACTGATGGATGTAATCCTGCGATTTGATAGGTAAATCCTGACCACTCAGCAGATGGTAGTAGGCATAAGGTCCATGCTTCAAAGCCTCCTCGAAAAGCACATACTCCGCCTTAATCTGGCTCAGATTTCCCCAACGCACATCCACCCTCTGTTCCAATAAAAAGAGGCGTGCCTTGGAAAGAACCAGCGGTTCAGCACCATCCAGCATATCCGATTTCCGGTCGATATGCAGAAATATATCATTGCGCTCATCATCGAGCATCGACAGCAATACCCTCAGAAGTGGTAAACTGCCATGAGCCATTATCAAAAAAGCATGTTTCATTGTCATTATTTATCTTTATTATCCAACTGTCCGTCCTGATGACTTTTTCATCATCATTGCGACAAAGATACACCAAATAAAAGAGAAAACAAAATAAAACTCCGTTTTTATCAGAAAAAAGACACAAAATAGAGCCTTTCTTTTTGAATATTCAGAAAAAACAATTACTTTTGCAGCGCTAAGAAGGAGATGCGGCATGCATCAGCCCAGCAAAAAAATAATCAGAGAATGAACAATATATTTAGAATTAAAAAAGGAGAAAGGCTCTTTGCCTTGATTACACTCATCGTTATCATCGCCTTCAATGTGCTGATGATAACCTATCATTTTGATGATTTCGGCAAACCGAAAGCAGGATTCTGGACGCTCTTCACCAAGAACTTTCAGATTTCAGGTTTCGACCCCTACACCTACCTTACCCTCTCGAAGTGGAAGGTGTATTACACGGAGTATCGCCATCCCATGCTCCCTTTCTTCCTCTATCCTTTCTCGCTACTGAACGGCTGGCTGATAGAACTCACCTCCCGCAACTGGGCAACTACCATCGTGGCGGTGATGATGACATTTTTCTCCACCTACTCCACCCTCTTCTTCAGAAGAATCTTCAGAGAGGTGATGCAGCTGAAGGCTATAGACAGCAATGTGCTCACAGCGATGCTCTTTTCCTTTGCCTACGTGCTGCTCGTCACCTTTGTAGATGACCATTTCGGCATGTCGCTTTTCTTCCTGTCGATGACACTTTATCTGGCAGGCAAACAGCAGCAGGAACACCGCAGCATGCCTTGGTGGCAAACAGCCCTGCTCTTTTTCTTCACGGCAGGCATCACGCTGAGCAATGGCGCCAAGACCTTCCTTGCCGCCCTCTTTACCAATGGCAAAAAACTCTTCCGCCCGAAATATCTGGCATTGGGCATCATCATGCCTACCCTTCTGATAGGTGCTGCTGGCATCTACCAGAATAAGGCATTCATTATTCCGAACCGTCTGGAAGGAGAACGGCTCGTGGCTCAGAAAGCTGCTAAAGACAGTACTTTCAGGGCAAAAATGGACCAGAAACAGAAGCACGATAAGGCTATCGCTGGCAAAAATATCCAGAAACGAGGCATGCTTTCATGGGCAGATATGTCTATCTCCCGTTCAGAATCATTGGTTGAAAACGTTTTTGGCGAATCGCTTATCCTGCACAGGGAGCATCTGCTGGAAGATATCCATAGCCACCGCCCGATATTCGTGAAATACCAGACACCCGTTCCTTATATCATAGAGGGTATCATCGTGATTCTGCTGTGTATGGGCTTTTGGATGGGAAGAAGATCGGCCTTTCTCTGGCTCACTGCCTCATGGGTGGCATGCGATGCCTTCATTCATCTGATAATGGGATTCGGACTGAACGAGGTTTATATCATGGCTGCCCATTGGGCGTTCATCATTCCGGTTTGTATCGGATATATCATCAGAAACTGTAAGGAGAAATATCTGCCTTATCTTCGTGGAACACTCGCCATCATCACCATCTTCCTGTTCTTCTATAACAGCACGCTGATATTCGAGTATCTCACAAGATAAAAAAGAGAACCCGACAAGATAAAAAAGTATCTTAGATTAAAACCATCATGCTGAAAATAAGTATCTTAACCCCTATCTATGGGGTAGAAAAATATATCGAACAGTGCGCCCGGTCACTGTTCGAGCAGTCGTATGCGTCTATCGAATACATCTTTGTAGATGACTGTACCCCTGATAAAAGCATCGGCATTCTACAATCGCTTCTGAAAGAATATCCTGAAAGAGCACAACAGGTACGCATCATCCACCACGATAGAAACCGGGGCGTGGGAGCTGCAAGACAGACGGCACTGATGGCGGCTACAGGCGATTATCTTTTATTTGCCGATAGCGACGATATGCTGCCGGAAGATGCAGTTGAGAAGCTGGCAAGAAAAGCAGATAGTAGCCATGCCGACCTGATTGATGGCGGCTACAAAGAGTGGTGCGATGGAAAGGCAGGAATGCTCCAGAAACCTTTTGAAGTTTCTGATGAGAAACTGCTCAAACTGCTTGTCTGTCAGAACATCATCACCAACCGGCTGTGGGGCAGAATCTATAAGCGTTCGCTCATCATGGAGTACAGGATATTCTTTGAAGAGGGCATCAACTATGCGGAAGATCTTTTCTGGAATGCCCAGTTCATGTTCTACGGCAAAAAGGTGAACATTGATGATGCAGTATATTACTACCGCACCGACAACGAGAATTCCTACAATCACAACATCTCTGAAAAGAATCTCCTGTCATACTTCAAATCAACCCGCCGACTCATCGATTTCTTCGAGCAGAACGATACGGAACATCAGTATCTCAGAGCTACAGAGATAGGCATCGTCAATGCCTACCGCTGGGCAGCAAACGCACAGGTAGCCTTCGAAAAGGTGGATCAGGCGCTCGACTACAAGCCTAAGAGTTGCCTCATCCGACTCATCATCAAGCTCATCAAAAAGGGGGTACCTGTCAAGAGGGTGAATCTTATCTACCTCGCTTACAGAAGGCTATACACTCTTCTAATATCTGCACCTTCAGCAGTTTCATGATACAGAAGTAGATGGTGGCTGAAACCAGCAGACGAACCAGCAGCAGGAGATAGATGTTCTGCAGGCTGCGGGTCATGAAATAGGTAACTACCATCGTAGCTGCCGCACAGAGCATGAATGGCAGTATATCCTTTGCCACATCCAGGAACCGCAATCCGGCAACACGCTTCATCATCCACTGCCAGACCAGAAGCCAGGCTATTATAAATAAGGTATAGGCTATCACCATGGTCTGGATGCCATATTGATGACAGAACAATACCAAGGCAAGCAAACCCACTACCTGACCGATGTTGCACCACATATATACATCAGAACGCCCCTTGCTGATGGCAAGGTTCTGATAGAGCGTGTAAATAGGCATAAAGGCACCGCTCACACAAAGAATCTGCAACAGCGGCACACTGGCTATCCATTTCTCATGAATCGTAATCAGGATGAATTCACGTGATACCAAAGTCAAGCCGAACATCAAAGGGAAAGAAAGGAATGCCGTGAAACGGAGCATCTTTCTGAACACCAGCAACTCGCGGTTCTTATCGTCCTGGATAGAAGCCAAGACGGGCTGAGCTATCTGTCCCACCGTATTGGCAACAAACGAATTAGCCTTGGTGTCCCAGTTGTATGCCTGACTATAGTTACCCACATCATTAATCGGATAGAACCTGCCGAAGACAAAGGTCAATACATTGTTGCTCACCGTATTGATGATGTTGGTAACCAGGAGTTTCACGCTGAATCCGAACATCTTCCTTACCGGTCCGAAATCGATATGAAAGTTCGGGCGCCATCCCGTATAATAATATCTTCCTATATTCAGCACGAGGATAAAGATAACCTGCTGCCAGGCAAGACTCCAGTAAGCCATGCCGTTGAATGCCAGTACCAGTCCCACGACATTCGAACTGATCAGAGCCATGAAATTAACGATGGTAATCTCCTTGTTCATCATGTTCTTCATCATATATCCGTTCTGGGCGATGCCAAACGAAGAGATGAAGAAACTCAGGAACACGAAGCGCGACAGGGAGGTGAGACAAGGCTGATGGAAGAAATCTGCTATCAGCGGCGCACAGAAAAAGAGCACCACATACATGGTAAGACTCACCAGGACATTAAACCAGAACACCGAGTTATAATCGTTGTCGGTGGGTTTTCTGATATTCACCAGTGCCTGGGTAAACCCGCTACTCTGCAGATTGCCCGCTATCAGGGTGAATATGGTGAGGATGCCGATGATACCATAATCGGCTGGCGACAACAAGCGCGCCAAGAAGATGCCAAAGAGGATATTGAGTACCTGGGTAGAGCCACTGTTCATCGCTCCCCAGAACAATCCCTTGGCGGTTTTTTCCTTTAATGATTCTGCCATCGTTTCTATCTGATAAATATGGAATATTACTTGTTTTTACTTTTTAGAATGCAAAAGTAGCATAAATAGTTTGAAGTTCAAAACTTTTTGCTTACTTTTGCAGCCGTAAAACAGAAAAAGTATGGATATTAAGAACATCAAGAAGGAATGGAACGCCACAATACTCGATATATTGAAGGCTTTCATCGAAATCTGCAACAAGTATCACCTCAGATATTACTGTTGTGCCGGCACCGCCATCGGAGCCGCCCGTCACCACGGAATGATTCCCTGGGACGATGACATCGACGTACTGATGCCACGCCCCGACTACGACCGTCTGCTCGAAATCGCCAAGCATGAAGACTTTGGCAAATACGAGGTAGTAACTCCCTACAACAACGAGTCATACCCTCTGTATTTTTCCAAACTCGTGAACCGCGAAACCACCCTTATCGAGGAGAAGGAGCGTCCCTGCATCATCGGTCTTTACGTAGATATCTTCCCTCTTGATGCCACCGACGATGACCTGGAAACGGCAAAGGCGCTGTATCGCAAATACTCTAAGACCATCAACCGTCTGAATGCCGTAACCACCCACAATACTTTCTTTGAGTACATTTCCCTGCTCCTGCACAAGGAAACCTGGGGCCGCTTTGCCATCAAGACGCTCGCCTTCTTCTGCCGCAGCAAGATGCGCCACCGCCTCATCCAGCAGATGGACGAGATGAGTCACCGGTATGACTTCGATAAGGCAAAGAACGTACTGGTGAATACAGGGTCCTACCACTATAAGGAGATTTTCCCGAAGGAATGGCTCGGCAAGGGCAAGGAATTCCCGTTCGAGGATACCACCGTCTTGCTGCCGGAGCAGGCTGATACCTATCTGCGCCACTTCTTTGGCGACTATATGAAGTTTCCACCCGTAGAACAGAGAGTAGAGAAACACCTTCGCTACTATCTGAACATGGAAAAGCGGGAAACATGGGATGAGATTAAAAGAAAGCTTTAGCCTTCCCTCACTTCCTGCAAGGTATGTCCGAAACCTTCTTCTACATCAAAGAGCGGTTTCCAGCCTAAAGCCTTGAGTTTATCCGTACTGAAGGTTGCCTTGGTGATAGGCGTGGTATTGCCCTGCTGCGCATCCGCCTCAGGAATATCAAACACCACCTTTCTATCCGCTTTCCGGGCTATCAGCTCTGCCAGTTGGCGGATGGAGATATTCGATTCTGAATGAGCCACATTATAGGCATTTGCCCTCTCGCCATCCAGCAGGAGGCGCAAGATGGCATGGGCGGCATCTACCACATAAAGCCAGGAGCGGAAAGCCTCACCCTTACTCTTCAGGACGATATCCTCACCCTTCAGAACATTGCGGATAAACTGGGCATACACCCTATTGTCACTCTCCGTAAAACCCGGACCGTAGGTATGACTCAGCCTGGCTATCACCACATCGGCATCATACTCTGCTCCGTATGCCATGCAGAGCGTTTCGGCAGCACGTTTGGAAGATGGATAGCAGGCACGCACCGATGCACAATCCACATAGCCGCTGCTCTTCTCGGTAAATTCAGAGCCATCGCCCTCGCCATAGATTTCACCCGAAGAGATATAAACCATGCGCTGCATGCGGTGACTCAATCCATATTCCAGCAGGTTGGATACGCCGTTGATGTTTGCCTTCATCACCTCTACAGGGTTCTGCTTAAAGAAGTTAGGACTCGCATTGCTGGCTGCATCGATGATGTAATCAGCGCCTTCAGCCAACTCATTATAGACTGGTTCCCCTATCATCCTGTCCATGCTCTTGATGACAGGCTGGGTAACGTCTATCTCTGCAAAGAAGAAAGATTCATCCTCCCAATAGGCAGCAAACTTCTGTCGGGCACGTTCCTTGTTTCTTCCGGCTGCTATCACCTTGTAGCACCGGGCAGGATTCTGCATCAGCACATCAACCACACAGCCTCCTACCAATCCTGTAGCACCAGCCACAAGAATGGTCTTGCCATGCAGACGCCCCAATTCCAAACCTTCCCGGAAAAGGCGCGCAATATCTTCCTTATATGGTGAATTTCCTATCATAACATGTTTATTTTAACCAAGCCTCAGGCTGAACCTTCATCAGTGCCTTCAGTATCTCCAGATCCTCAACGGTGGTTATCTTGATGTTCTTCTCTGAACCAGGCACGATATGCATCTGTCTGCCTCCCAGTTCTGCCATCAGGGTACAGGATGCCACCGAATTGGCGATGCCCTTCTCCTTAGCCTCTTCGTGGGCTGCTATCAGATTGCCCAAACGGAAGGTCTGGGGTGTCTGGGTACGGATCAGCTTGTCGCGCGGAATACTGGTGTTGGTCGTGAAACCATCTTCGCTCTCCAGGATAGCCTCTCTACATTTGATACCCGTAATGGCATAGCCATACTTCTGGCAGATGGCAATATTGGATGAGATGATGTCTTGCGACAAGAGTGGGCGCACGGCATCATGCACCAGCACCAGGTCGTCATCACCGCATCCCGCCTCTTTCAAGCCATAGATACCATTGTGGATCGACTCCTGACCATTGCTTCCGCCAGGGAATATCCATTTCAGCTTGGTAATGCAGAACTGGTTGGCATACGACTGCAGTACCGTTTCCCAACCTGCCAGACATACCACAGCAATACCCTGAATATCAGGATGCTTCTGAAAAGCCATCATCGTATGGATGATGATAGGACAGTTGTCTACATGCATAAACTGCTTTGGGATGTCCTGTCCCATTCTATTGCCAGAACCTCCGGCTATGATCAATGCATAGTTCATATTTTCTATCTTTAAATTGATTATTTCTGAATGATTCTCCCCGGATTCCCTACCACGGTAGCCCCGTCGGGAATATCCTGGAATACCACGGCACCGGCGCCTATCGTCACGTGGTTGCCGATATGGATGCCGCCGAAGACCGTGGCGCCGGTATAAATCTTCACGTCATTTCCTATGGTAGGTCTGCCGCCCTTGCCGTTGCCCAGCGTCACCATCTGCAGACAGTAGAAGTCATCACCTATACTTTCTGCGTTGAGATAGGTGGCATAGCTGTGCTCCAGATGCGCACCCTTCCCGATATGCGGACACCAGATGGTCATCGTACGCTCGGGAGGCAACAGCCAGCTGATGAAAACCGAACGGTATTCGCCCATGCGGTAATAAAACAGATTGCGGAAACTCCTTTCGCGGGTGCATGCCTTAATCAGGTTGAGCACCGTAGGCTTCCTGTCCTGCACCTTCAGCAAGTCGGCATCTATCTCCTTCTTATGGAGCAGATACAGAGCGATATGCGGCAACATGCGCACCGCCGAAGCTGACAATATGATGGTTTGTACTATCGGATTCATGACTCTAAATCTTATTTT
>ERZ1023897.39-NODE-39-length-65245-cov-58.678601_pt1 | contig 65245 bp, 60 predicted proteins | sample MGYA00380399_ERZ1023897 | MGnify/ENA primary metagenome ERZ1023897 (study PRJEB33179, sample SAMN07448995) | human gut metagenome | biome: Human-gut; feature: Human associated habitat; material: Faeces | host: Homo sapiens | place: India: Bhopal | collected... | reverse complement strand
CTCTTTACCTCCACAAATATCGATTTTTCGTTCTCTGCGCCTTCCCAATAAACTGGAAGTTATCCGCATTTCCACTTCCTTATTGCCTGCTCCACTGGGTCGCCTTCATAAAGCCCGCACAGAAAGCTGAAATTGTTACTGGTTAAAGCAATCACGAATTGAAGTAGACAACTCTTCATATCCTTTCAATATTTCTTCTTTATGTGCCTGCATTTCTTCATTCATTTTTGTATAGTCCAAACAGTTCTGATAACCTGCCTCACCCCAATATAGAACATTTTTGTCGGCATTATATAAAAGTCTGTCAGCACATTCAATGGAGAAATTCTCAGCATTTTCAAACTTTATCGTCTGGTCAGCAGTATATATAATCTCGATAAAGCAGTCTGTATCATTCCAAATTTCACCTTCAGAAGTTTTTTGGATTTCCATCAAATGACCGCCGCAATTGGAAATCTGACTTGCAAAAGAGCGGTATTGATAGGAATCAATGCTAATGCTCCGTTCTTCTCCCTCAGAATAAACATTGATTTCAGCAATGCTATTTTCGACAGCAGACAGTCCATCCGGTAGCTGTTTTTCATTGTCCCCCACTGCATAAATTCCAATCAAACAAAGTGCAAGGGTCAAACATAGTGTAACAATGGAAACAACTGCTTTTCGGCGATTTGTCTTTCTTTCGCATATGGCGGTACAGACAATATAGCCTGAAAATCCGCCCAAGGTATTGATTAGAAAATCTTCCATTTCCGCATATCTGCCGCCAAACAACTGTAATAGTTCAATCAAGAATGAGATTAAACCGCTAATAATCGCCACCTTTTTCCAATTCCCTCTACAGGAACGAAAAATAAGCGGCAACAAAAAACCAAGAGGAAAAAACAAAGCGAAGTTAAGCAATATAGGGACAATAGAACTCCCAATAAACGGAAGCAAATTATAATTGAAAGGACCATTCAGACTATAACTTAGTGTGAAAATCCCCGTTAGGTTGAGAAGCGTAACGCAGTAAATGCAGAATATTCCCTCAAACATATAATTCCATGAGATAGTTCTGCGTTTTTTGAAAAGATACAGCAACACAAAAATAACAATATAAATTATGATACCTAAGAAAAACGATTCTTTAAGTGCTTGTATACCTTTTATCATATAATTCATACTATCACCTTCCCTCAAGAAATACCGATTTGTTTAACCTCTTAAAATCTTTTTCTTTACAAACATGGAAATTAACTCTGCTACAATTCCTAGGAGCAAATATCCAAACGCATATAAAATAAATGCTTTTTCTCCAATACTAAAGAACAGCCATGTCCCAAGCAAAAAGAATAGTGCTGTAATAATTGGTAGTGGCCAAAATATTTTTATGTCCTTGCTGGCGTATGCTCCGGAACAAATTGCATAAATAGGATTCACTGCAAAAAACAGAATGAAGCAAACTGCCATGCCGCCATCACCTTTTATGAATGTAACCGCAAGCCATGGAAACACCAACATAATTACTGCTGTCGCTAACATCCAAGGTATAATTTTTTTCATGTAATCCACCCCCTTGAGCATATATCAATTTATCTATTTGCATAATCAATCAAAATCTTCTTACAACTACTACAACGATAAGCTTCACAATGAGGGATTCCTCCTGAACCTTTACTCAATTCCAGATCGTCCGTTTTTTTAATACGAAAAACTTTTGCCAGATTATCAACTGCAAAAGTAATGTCTCGTGAACTCATTAGGTATCCTCTAATCATTTCATCACCACAATATGGACATTTCATGCAGATTTACCTCCTATAAATTTCGATTCCTCTTTCTATTCAACTACACGCCAACTTCTTTAAAATTTTAACATTATATTTAAGCTCATTCAAAGAACTCAAATAAACACCCAAGTGGAATACCTCAAATTAAGTTTGTTTATTTGAAATTGCAATATAACTGCATATAGATAGAAATCAGGAAACTTATACAGTACAAAACAACCGCTCCAAAACTAAACAATACTTCTCCCAAATAAGTTAGTCCTGGCATAAATCCATATCCAGGAAGATTATTATAGTAAATCATCAGTCCTATGGATATAAGCAGCGGAACTAGTTCTGCCGAAAACAATATCCGCCAAAGCTTTTTTGTTTTCTTGCGAATGGATATCACAAATAATATTATTTGAAATATTAAAATCACTATATATGTAATCAGTAGGAACAGTGCCATTACTATTTTCCTCCGTAAATCTCGATTTTTCGTTCTCTGCGACTTCCCAATAAACTTGAAGTTATGAACTCAAGCTCGTTACCAGTGACGAATATCTTTCTGTCTTATTTATAATATCTTCCTCAGTAACACCATAATAACTGTATAAATCTCTGGCTATTTTCTTAAACTTTTTCATTACCGCTTTATTTCCTGAATAAGACATTCCAAATATATTCCAAGTATAATCTATTTCCATTTCAAGAAAATTATCATTAATTCCTATTTTATACAAATGAAAATCCATAGGAATTATACTATCGGGCATTTCAGCAATCATTTCACTTCGAGTCTTTATTTTACCAAAATACTCTATAACAGATGCTTCATTAAAATAATCTGGTAATGAAATATCCTTCATTTCACCCAAAAGTTCTGGTTCATGTTGCAAAATCAAACTTTCTTTTAGGCATTTTATTTGTTCAATATATTCTCTATTGCCTGGAGCAGTTTCTGTCAATCCGTATTTTTCTTTTGCATACTGTACTGTTTCAGAAAGAGAATGCGGATTTGCAACTATTGTCTTCTCTACTTTTATTCTCTTATATCTATATATGCTATTTTTGATCCTAACCTTTAATGGTTGCTTTTCTGAAGGTCCAGCTATAAAAATGCTTGTAGGACCATCTGCACCACCTATGATTGAAACCCCATTTTTACTTTTTTGTTCCATCCGTCTTTTCCTCACAGCTCCCGATTTTTCGTTCTCTGCGACTTCCTAATAAACGGGAAGTTATGGCTTTAATTTTCTCCAAATAACCAGCTTTAGGACAATACATACGACCACCACAACAGCAACCATGGCACCATCCAACAGTAACTCTGTGTACCACGGTGCAGACTGCATGACATATAGATTTGAATAGGTTTTAAAATGCCAAAACTTATAAATTCCGAACCCAATGAAAACTCCTATGAATGAACCGATAACGATGTTAAAAAAACAATTCAACTTTCTCAGCATGGCAGTGCACCCCTTTCCAAATTCTGATTTCTCAGTTTCAAAAACTGGAAGTTGACTATCAACTGATAATCAAAAATATCATTCCTAAAATTGCAAATCCTTCACAGATCGCAACTATCTTAAAATTTTTTGAACTCATTTTCCCATTTTTATACTCATCGTGGCACAAATAAATTGTAAGTGCTGCAGACACAATCGTCATTATCCCAATAGTTGGCATCATTTTTGCCACCTCCATAAAATCCGATTTTTCATTCACCGTGACTTCTCGATAAACTTGAAGTTATCCAGTGCTTATCTTTTAGAAAACAGCCAGCTACAGCGACGCCAAATCCAAGAAGATCTAGGACATATCCAAAGAAATTATTTCCGTACAGAGATTTATAAATCATCTGCTCTCAAATCTTGAAATCATCTCGCAATATTGTCATTTTTCTCGTATGGCATCGGCTCCCCATTTTCCTTATGTAGGCGTCCTATTTTATCGCAGATTCTATCGTACAAATTATCATTCACATATGCAAGCTTTTCCATATCCACACTGTTCTCTGATATTTTCCCACTGTAGAATTTTTTGGCGTATGTTCCACATTCTTTTATGTAAGCCATTATTAAATTAATTTCTTGTTTCTCGGTTTCTGAAAAAACAGGTTGTTCGGTTAATTTTCTACCAATAAAATCACAAAAATAGGAATAGTCATCATCCCAGTTAATATTTCCATTGTCCTGGGCTTCACATCGGATCTTTTCTATTTCTCTTAATAATTCTCCCTGCAGATTATCTGCTTGTCCAGCTTGCGGAACATAATTTTTCCAAATATATTTACATTCATCAAAATACTGCTGCTCATACTCTTCGCTTATGATCGCATCCATCGTCAAATTGCTTTTTCCTCTTTTCAATTTATCAAATAATCCCATAATTCACCTTAATATCTCTTTATCAATCTGTTTCATCTTTTTTATAGATTTCGCCGTCCCATGCATGATATCCAGCAATATATTCATAATCAGGATATTCATTTATTTTATATAATTTCATCCCCGTATCAGTTTTACAAATCAGAACATTTGAAATAGTATATTCCTTCAAATCAGATGACGCTACCGGAGAATATTTTATTTCATTTAAATATATTGCATCTCCGCATTCTATTGCCTGATTTTTATAACTTTTATTATGCAAAAATAAATATCCGCCGCTGATTATTATAAGCAATAGAACTATTACAACTGAAACAATTATAAGTATTCCTTTTCGATTTCTGTTTTCCATCATATTATCCTACTTCTATGGTGTTAATCCCAACCTCTCTGTTTTCTGCCCTTTTCAATCATAAATACTGTAGCCGTTAAAGTTTATATTGCATGAAGTTGCCATTATGTACAAATCCAAAATCCGTATATAATTTAACTCCCATATCAGACGCTGTAATCTGTATTGTTCCACAGCCATATTCCCTGGCGTCATCTATAACACGGGATAGCAGCTCCTTTGCAATACCTCTTCTTCTATATTCCGGATCAGTATACATACTGGACAACAATCCTATCTTTCCACTTGGGCATCCAAAATAGGGAGGCTTCTCCACAAATGACATCCCGCTTGTTCCAATAATATTTCCCTCATCAAGGGCAAGCCAAGATACAAATGTTCCGTCCGTCATATGTCGAGTATAATATTCGTTCAATGCAGGAACCAAATCTATCTCTTCTTTAGCCCCTTCTTCTCTAAGCTGATTTATCCTCATGTGAATAAACGTATTCAGTTCTTTTTCTGTAAGTCGTTTATATCTAATATCCATTTTCACGATCCCCTTTATACAAACTGGAATTTATGTCAATGCGAACTCAATCTCATCAAGTTTATTTGTTATTGCGTTCTTTCTCCCTGTCGCCTTAAAGCCTATTCGACGATAGAGTCTCTCAGCATTTATATTATTCTCAAGAATCCACAGCGTAGGGGTATCCGTACATTGGCCTACTGCGTATAGTAACAATTTCGTTCCATAACCCATGTTTTGCATATCTGGAAGAATATAAAGATCCTCTATTAGACCCTTTGTTACAGAAACAACCCCTATTGATTTTTCTTCTACAAGCATATAGAGCTTTGTTCCGTTGTTCATCTTGTTTCTCAAATACTCCCGTTGCCGATCTGGCGTGTGTGTTTCTATGAAATCAGGAGTACAAAATGCACGATGCGATTCCTTCCAGGATATTGAATGGATGGTTGCGGCTTGAAGAAGATTTGTTTCATCTACAGGTACTATCATACTTACCTCCACAAATTTCGATTTTCTCAATTCTCCAAACTTGAATTTTCAAATTAGTCTTTGCAAATAACCTTTGAACCTTCACCGTCAATTACAATTCCCTGACGGTTGTTAATTGGGCATAGATTCAAATCCGAAAACTCAGTCATTATTTTCTCGGTAACTTTCTTAAATGGTGCTGTAAGATAATGCGGAAGAACATAGAAATCAATCAAATCAAGCCCTGCATCATCTTCTTGTGAGTAGTCCTCCGGCTTTTCATCCATTTGCTCGATATATTGGATGCTTGGAGCGCATATAATCGCACCTGCCGATTCACCAATCATCAGTTTTCCCTTTGCCAATTCTTTCTTCAACAGCTCATCCGTTCCCGTTTTACGGAGCTGGTCTATAAGGAAAAAAGAATTTCCGCCGGTAAAATATATCACATCCGCATCTTCAAAAACAGACTGTATCGTTGAATAAGCCTCCGTTGAAATATCAATTTCAGTTACGATTGCTCCCAACTTTTTGAATAATTTTCGAGCCGAGCCGACATAACCGGTGTAGCCTTCACGCAGCGAAGCTGTTGGAATAAATGCGACTTTTTTATTTTCAATTTCTTCCTTTATCAGACTTCCTACACTTGAAAAGTGCGAACATAAAAACAGTTTCATCAATATTCTCCTTTATATATAAATTCCGATTTTGTATAACAGTAGTCTAACACATGTTGATAAAAAGCACTACAGCCAAACTAATGTCTGTGATTTGCTTTCCATAAAATGTTCCTTTCAAAAATAAATTATATTTTCTATATTGAGGTGTTGAAAAAATGGTTCATAGACATTACCTAAGATGTGTATTCATTGCCTTAAATGTACAACTACATGAAGTATAGACATTATAATATTTATAGACACAAGAACAAAATAATAACTTAACGTTTCTAAAAATATAAAAAGGCTCTCCAGATTATCTGAAAAGCCTCTTAGGATTGTATTTGAATTTGGACTACTTGATTTTCTAACTGCATACGCAATTCGTGAAATGTATAATTATACTGTCTTGATATTAGACACACAAAGGTAAATAGGGACAAATATAATAAGTTATGATGATATTGAAATAGAAACAGGTAAAAAATATATTTTACCTACAATAGCTAAAACCAGGAGGGGAATATGTTATTATCATATCATGAATGTCTGGAAAAATATGGTACAGATTATCAAATTAAAAAAACATACAGGAAGGTCATCTATTTATAACAGAAAAGGGTCTCTATTCAGAGGATAGGTATGTGCCGGAATTAGAGATCATCATGAAAAAATATCCGAATGCAATACTGACACTTAACAGCGCATTTTATTATTATGGACTGACCGACACCATACCGGATCATTATTATGTCGCAACGCCCAAAAGTAATAGAAAAATTGAAGATGTACGGGTGAAGCAGATTTATGAGAACAGTAATGCTTTTGAAATGGGGAAGACAACGATAGAGTATGATGGAGTGGATATAACAATTTATAATGAAGAGAGACTGCTGATTGAATTAATACGTAATAAGCGCAAATTTTCTTTTGATCTATACAAAGAAATAATAAGTAACTATAGAAAGCTGATCCATAAAATGGACATGACACAAATTATGGAATATGCATATGAACTGCCAAAGACAAACATGGTGATGGAAACTATCAGATTGGAGATTTTATAAATGATTTCTATACGAAAGCAGATTGAGCAGGAAAAGAGCAGGGGTTACAGAGAAGATAATGCGTCAGCAAAATTACAGCAGGCCTTGTAGAACTAGCGGAAAAAATATAAGGGATATTATGTTTCACTGTGTAACACCGTGCTGTCTCGTTGAATCAAATGTGGCAGGGCGGTATAGGTCTGGATCAGCATCTCCGGGTTCTGTATCTTTTTCAGCAGAGATGCTCCGGCACGGGTGCCAAGACTGTACATATCAATATCCACGACAGTCAGAGATGGTGTGATCAGAGGTGCATAAGGGTAATTGTCGAAGGAGACAATAGAAATGTCCTCCGGAATGCGCAGGCGGAACTGACGGATTGCCTGGATGACACCGACGGCGATAAGACTGTTAAAGCATAGAATGCTGTCGGGAGGTTCCGGTAGTCGCAGAAGCTCCGTGGTATGTTGGATGATTTCTTCCAGATTGGAAGAAGTAGGGATGACATAGGCATCTCGGGGTGAGAGATTGTTGCGCTCGAGAGACAGCCGATATCCCAGAAAACGATCTCTGTAAATATTGTCTTTGTCAGAACCGCCGACGAAGGCGATTTTTTTATGCCCGAGAGAGACCAGGTGAGTGATTGCCAGATTGGAAGACAGAGAATGATTTGTGTCAATCCAAGATAGCATGGAGTCGAAAGAGGGTTTTCCGATACAGATATGCGGGAAATCGGTGGCTAATAGTACTTTCTCAATTGCAGGAGTTACGTAATAACCGTTGATCAGAATGCCATCTGCTTTTTTAGATTGTATGGCGTTGATGATCTGCTCTTCAGCTTTTTCTTTGGAACGATCCAGATCCAATAAGCCGAGAAAGTATCCTTTTTTGCGTAATTCATGGGACGAACCGGAGATAATGTCGAACATATGGGGATTCTCGTAGGGGCGTCCCTTGTAAAAACTGTCAGCATAGAGGACAGTTGTGCTGCTTTTTTTAACCAGGGATACCGCGGAAGAATTGGGAATGTAATTCAATTCGGCTACGGCATCCTGGATTCGTTTATAAGTGGAAGAAGAGACATGCATCTGATTGCTCAGTACTCGGCTGACTGTGGAAATAGATACATTGGCTTTTTTGGCTACATCCTTGATTGTTGCTACCATCTGAGATCCTCCATTGGTAAAACGTTTGCGTAAATTGTGCATTTTTTATGGGCTGTTTCGTTGCTATTTCGCAGGCGGTCTGCTATTTTTAGTATATCGAATTCGCAAAGAAGATTCAATACTTTTTAAACATAGCGCTGTGTTTTATAAAAGTAGAAAAACGTTTTATCAAAAGGAGGAAGCTATGAAGAAAAAAATTGCAATGTTGCTAAGTTCACTTTTAGTAGTATCCATGTTAAGCGGATGCGGATCAGAGGCAACCGTAAATACAGAAAGTAATGTAACCACGACAACGGAAAATCAGAATACGCAGACGACAGAACCGGTGAATATTACCGTATGGCATTGTGCGGATGCCACTATTGCCGATACGTTACAGAAGCAGGTCGATGCACTGGCACCGGAGATTGTAGTCACTTTTGAAAGAAAAGAAAATATGTCGGATGCCTTAAAATTAGTGGGTGACGATCCGGAAAGTGCGCCGGATATGTTTATGTGGGCACATGATAAAGTAGGTACCTTTGCACAGATGGGAATCCTGTCTCCGATTACCGATGTGTTGACGGAGGATGATCTGGCGGATTTCCTTCCTATGACGTTAAGCGCCGGGGAGTATCAGGGAGACAAATATCAATTACCGTTGTACTATGAAGCATTGCTGTTTCTGTACAATAAGGATCTGATGGAGACTGCACCGGAGACCACGGATGAATTGTTGGAACTTATGAAGAATGAGACCACGGCGGATCAGTATGTATTTGTCGAGCAGCATTCCACTTCCTATAATGCAGCAGCCTGGATCCAGGGCTTTGGCGGTTATCTGATCAATGAGAACAGAGAGCCTGGATTGAATCTGCCCCAGACGGTAGAAGCTATGGAATATCATAAGCAGTTTGTGTCATATATGCCGGCAGATGGTGAGTACAATACCGTGACAACTCTGTTTACAGAAGGAAAAGCAGCAAGTACTATCGGAGGTCCCTGGCTGGTACCGGGTATCAAAGAAGCCGGTATTGACTTAGGAATTGCGCCGATGCCGGTCCTGCCGAACGGCACATCTCTGACACCTTTTTCCGGAGTACAGGGCGTTCATGTACTGAAGCATGCAGCAGAGACGAAAAAGGAGGCGTTGGCAGAAGTGTTGAAGGTACTTGGATCCAAGGAGACCGGTGTGGCACTGGCAAATGCCGCAAGCTGTGCACCTGCCAACAGTAAAGCTTATGAAGATGCATCTGTGTCAGAGGACCAAATGATCATGGCACTGAAGACTATGGCAAACAATGTAGTACCTATGCCCAACATTCCGGAAATGGATGTGATGTGGTCAGTGACAGATGACCTGCTGGCAGCAGTGAATAAGCGTGGAGAGGATGTGCAGACGGCATGCGATGCACATCAGAAGGAAGCTTTGGAACAGATTTCTGCAATGCAGTAATTTGCAGATGTAATGACAGGTAAGGAGTGAAAGCAGGATGAAACGAGGAAAGAAGAAAGCATGGTTCTACAGTATGCCGTTTCTGATCATTGTAGGGTTGATGATTGTCGTGCCCTTATTGTATACCGTAGAAATATCCTTTACCAATATGAGTATTTATCATTGGAAGGATTATCATTGTGTTGGACTGGACAATTACAAAAAGGCATTGCTGGCTTTTGATTCCGGATTTCTTCCTGCTTTTTTACGGACTCTATTATGGACTGTATCCAGTATGGCATTACAGTTGATCTTTGGCTTTTTCATTGCCGTTGGGCTGAATGCGAAGGGATTAAAACTGAGAAGGGTCTACAAGACTCTGCTGATCGTGCCATGGGCGATGCCGGCATATGTATCAATTCTGTTATGGCGCATGGGAATCTTTAATACGGAATTCGGACTGTTTAATCAGATACTGAAACAGATTGGAGGCAAAACGGTAAATTTTCTGTCCACAAACGGTATGGCATTTATCAGTTGTCTGGTGGTGAACCTGTGGCTGGGAGTTCCGTATATGTTCACGATGATGGACGGTGCCATGCAGAGTATTGACCGGAATATCTATGAAAGTGCGGAATTAGATGGTGCGGGATTTTGGAAAAAACATTTCTATGTGACCATTCCGCAGATTCTTCCCATTCTGATGCCGGTGATCATTATGGCTACATTTACGGCGTTTAAGCAGTTTGACATTGTGTATCTGATGACGATGCAGACCGGCTCGAAGACTGGTGCAGATATTAATACGGTAATCACCTATGTATATGAAAAAGCGTTTATTACCAGCAACTATGGATATTCATCCGCTGTGGCGTTTATTGTATTTTTGATTATACTGGTGCTTTACAAGACCATGAACCGAAGAGAGTTTTCAATCTCGGAACAGTGAGGGGAATATGACAGGGAAAAAAATTAAAGAAAAAGTAAAGCTGATATTGCTGAATATAGGATTCATTTTACTTTCTTTCCTGACACTGATTCCTATCCTGTATGCATTCAGCATATCTATCAGTGGGAGTAACAGTATTATTTCCACAGAATTTCATGTTTTGCCGAAGACAATCACTATGGATAACTATATTACGATCCTGACGGAGAGACCTTTTGGGAGATGGTTTGTGAACAGTCTTCTGCTAAGCGCACTGACCGTTCTGCTAACTATGCTGGTGGCTGTGCCGGCTGCGTATGTATTTTCCAGAATGCGGTTTGTCGGACGGAAGAGGACTTTATATATTTTACTGGTGTTAAATGCGTTCCCGGCAATTCTCTCCATGTTTGCAATTTATCGGATTATCAAGACTCTGAATCTGTTGAATTCTTATATGGGATTGGTATTTATCTATGCGGGAAGTATGGCGATTTTTGTTTTCTGGAATATGAAGGGATATTTTGACAGTATTCCTGAGGCTATCGAGGATGCAGCGAGAATTGATGGTGTGAATGACAGACAATTGATCACGAAGATCGTCATGCCGCTGGCAAGGCCAAGCATCATCATCTCTTCTGTTCTGGTGGTGATCTATGTGTGGAATGAATATATTTTCAGCACAGTCTTTTTGTCAGGCGCGGAGAAAAATACACTGGCGGTAGCGCTGTATTCTCTGCAGGCTACGGACTATACGCGTAACTGGCCGCTTTTTTCGGCAGCGGCAATTCTGACAACACTTCCTGTATTGATTTTGTTTTTCCTGGTGCAGAAATACATGGTATCGGGACTCTCTTCGGGAGGTGTCAAAGGTTAAAAGCAGGAGGAACTTATGATTTTACAAGAAGCAATTTTACATATACCGCTGTCGCAGTATGCATTTGCGAACAGTGAGATGAATCTTACAATTCGTATCCGGGTGGCGAAGGATAATCTGACAGATTGTGTTCTGTGGTACGGAGACCGCGTACAACCCGGTGATCCTATTGTGTTTACGGCAGTGTATATGAAGAAGATACTGTCGGATATGCATTTTGACTATTATGATGCAACTTTTGAGACTCCGTATGACAGGGTATGCTACTATTTTGAATTGAAAGACCCGGAAGAGACGAGGTTTTATTATGCAGATATCTGCGCAAAATATCTTCCGGTAGAGAGAAGCGAATTTTACCAGTATCCGTTTATCCGCAGAGAAGAGATCTGTGAGGAACCGAAGTGGTTTCGGGAGGCAATCGTTTACAATATTTTCCCGGACAGCTTTGCCAGCGGACACCGCGAGATCGTAGGACAGGGAAAAGAGATGGAATGGCAGAACGGCATCCGGTTGAAAAGCCGTCTGGGCGGAACCATACAGGGGATCCGGGAGAATCTGGATTATATTCAGAAGCTGGGATTCAACTGTATCTACCTGAACCCGGTATTCACGGCGGGAGAGTATCATAAATACGACCTGCTAGACTATTTTCATGTGTCCCCCAATATGGGAACGGACGAAGAGTTCCGGGAATTGGTGCAGGATATTCACAACAGAGGAATGCACATTGTCATTGACGGTGTGTTCAACCATTGCAGCTGGTATTTCCCGCAGTTTAGCGATGTGGTGGAAAAAGGAGAAAGCTCCGAATATGCCAACTGGTTTTATCGGCTGCAGTTTCCGGTGATACGCCCGGCAACGGAAGAAGAAAAGCCGACATACAGTTGTTTCGCTTATGAGCGGAAGATGCCGAAGCTGAATTCTTCTAATCCGGAGGAAAGAGCTTATTTTATGGAAGTATGCCGTTATTGGATTCGGGAATTTAAGGTGGATGGCTGGCGTCTGGATGTGGCAAATGAAGTGGATCGGGGATTTTGGAGAGATTTTCGTAGGGCTGCTCATGAGGAAAATCCGGAGAGTGTTATGATAGGGGAGATATGGGAGAGCTCGGAGACCTGGCTGAACGGAGACATGTTTGATTCCACTATGAATTATGATTTCCGGAAGAACTGTCGTGATTTCTTTGCCCTTCGGAAAATTTCCGCAGAGGAATTTCATGATCGTATCGTGAAGATGCTACTGCGATATCGTACCGGAACGCTGCGTGGGCAGTTAAACCTGTTAGACAGCCATGATGTCAACCGGTTCCTGTCGTACTGCGAGGGAGACCTGCGAAGATTCCGGCTGGCAGAGGTGTTCCTGTTTACCTCTCCCGGAATTCCCTGCGTATTCTATGGGGATGAACTGGGAATGGACGGCAGTAGCGAGACAACGCTGCGGGGACCCATGCCCTGGGAAAAGGTGCAGGATGAAGAGGATGATTTCTTTTCCCGGCTGATTGCTATTCGTAAAGAACATGAGGAGCTGACCTATGGAGATTACACTCTGCGATATATGGATCATGACGGAGGATATATCTATCAGAGAACCTGGGGAGATCACAAGATTACAGTCTGTCTCAATAATGGCAGTACAACGATTGATCTGCGGGAGTATTTGGGAAAGGGCAGCGTGCTTTTGAGTGAATCCTATGAAGCCGGAAAGCTTGGAAGTATGGGATATGCGATTATAGAAGAAAAATAGAACAATAATAAGAGACCGGATGGTGAGCGATCACTGTCCGGTTTTTTTGACTACATTTTACACAGAGTGTTGCTAGTTTTCGGTCGTGTTTTCCTGCGGGATATGGTAAAATAAATATCAAGGAAACATTTTCAACAATTAAAAAATGGACATTCAGAAAGAAAAAACGGATATTCAGAAGGTAAAGGTGGACATTCGAATATAAATGTAAACATAGGAAAGGCAGGGCGAGGTTATGAAGGATTATGATGTAATCGTCATCGGCGCCGGAGTGAGTGGCTGCGCCATTGCCAGGGAACTGGCGAAGGAAAAGCGTAGGATCGCTGTACTGGAGGCGAAAAGTGATGTCTGCGAAGGCACTTCCAAGGCAAACAGCGGCATTGTGCATGCGGGGTATGATGCGGTGCCTGGAACCCTTAAGGCAAAATTAAATGTCCGGGGCAACGAAATGATGGAGGAACTGTCGAAGAAGCTGGACTTTCCGTTTCGCAGGAACGGTTCCCTGGTACTGTGCTTTGAAGAAGACGGCATGCCCGGACTGGAAGAACTGTACAGACGTGGCATAGAGAATGGGGTCAAGGAATTGAAGCTTCTGTCTCCGGAGGAAGTATGGGCTATGGAGCCGGCGATTTCCCGGAATATCGTGGGAGCATTGTATGCACCCACCGGCGGCATCGTATGTCCTTTCGGACTGAACATTGCGCTGGCAGAAAATGCGGCGGAAAACGGCGTAGAGTTCTATCGTGACCACAAGGTGACAGCCATCGTGGAACAGAGACCGGTATGGACCGAGAACCCGCCTGCGAAGGAAGGACGGATGTATCAGGTGCAGGCGGATGGTGAGATATTCGAGGCTCCCATCGTCATCAATGCGGCAGGTGTCTATGCGGATGAAATCCACAACATGATCTGTGAAGAGAAGATCCGTATCGTGCCTCGCAGAGGTGAGTATCGTCTGATGGACAAAAATTGTGGTGATCTGGTAAATTCCACTATTTTCCAACAGCCCTCCAAAATGGGTAAAGGTATCCTTGTAACTCCTACTGTCCATGGCAATCTGCTGGTAGGTCCGACAGCGGAGGATATTCCGGATAAGCAGGATGTGGACACCACGGCAGAGGGACTGGCGAAGGTTTTGAACCTGGGAAGCAACAGCGTGGATGCCCTGGACGGCAGACAGACGATCACTTCTTTTGCTGGATTGCGTGCTCATCTGGTGCACGAAGATCCTACGGAAAAATCGGATTTCCTCATCGAAGAGGCAACAGGGCATCCCGGGTTCATCGATGTGGCGGGTATTGAATCCCCGGGACTGACCAGTGCACCGGCGATCGGTGAGTATGTGGCACAGATTGTTGAAAATATTTATCCTGCAGAACGTAAAGCGGATTTTGTTGACACCAGAAAAGGAATCCCCAGCATGGCGCTTGCCACGGAAGAGGAGAGAGAAGCGCTGATCCGGGAAAATCCCGCTTTTGCAAACGTGATCTGTCGTTGTGAACTGGTGACGGAGGGAGAGATTCTGTCAGCCATTCACCGCCTAGTGGGAGCGACGACATTGGATGGCGTCAAGCGCCGCACCAGAGCCGGCATGGGAAGATGCCAGGCGGGATTCTGCTCCCCGAAGACGTTGGAGATACTGTCGAGAGAACTGCATCTCGATCCGGCACAGATCACTAAGGAAGGAACCGGCTCAGAGATTCTGACCGGTAAAAATAAAGACACCGCACCCGGAGAGGGCGGAACATGGAAGAGGACACAGGAACCTGGCGGAAAGGAGGCACTCCATGAGTAAACGTACAGAAGACATCGTCATCATCGGAGGAGGTCCCGCGGGACTGGCAGCAGCGTTGTCTGCGAGAAAAGCAGGTTGTGAAAAAGTGCTGATCTTAGAGCGTGACAGAGAACTGGGAGGCATTCTGAACCAGTGTATCCACAACGGTTTCGGACTGCATACTTTTAAAGAGGAGCTAACCGGACCGGAATACGCGGAACGCTATATTGACATGGCAGAAGAAGCAAAAATCCCTTATCTGCTGAATACCATGGTAACAAATATTTCCCTGCGCTCCGATGGACGCAAGAAAGTCACTGCCATGAACAAAGAGGACGGCCTGTTGGAGATCGAGACAGAGACCGTGATCCTGGCGATGGGCTGCAGAGAGCGTTCCCGTGGTGCGTTAAATATTCCCGGCAGCAGACCGGCAGGCATCTACAGCGCCGGAACTGCGCAGTATTATGTAAACATCCGCGGACGTATGCCGGGTAAGAATGTAGTCATCCTGGGCTCCGGTGATATTGGACTCATCATGGCGAGACGTATGGTGTTAGAAGGCGCCAAGGTGCAGTGCGTGGCGGAGCTTCGTCCCCAGAGCGGTGGACTGAAGCGTAACATTGTCCAGTGCCTGGATGATTTCAACATCCCTCTGTATCTGAATACTACCGTGGCACAGATTCACGGCAGAGACCGTGTAGAGGGAGTGACCCTGACAAAAGTGGACGATAATGGAGAACCCATCCACGGATCCGAGTGGGAGGTTCCCTGCGATACTCTGTTGTTATCCTGCGGGCTGATCCCGGAGAACGAACTGACCAGGGGCTTAGGAGCGGATATGGACGGCAAGACCGGAGGACCGGTAGTGGGAGAGAATCTGGAGTGCACTATCCCCGGCGTCTTCGCCTGCGGCAATGTGCTCCATGTTCATGAACTGGTAGACCATGTATCCGCAGAAGCGGAAAAGGCAGGAAACTACGCTGTGGAATATATCCGACAGAAAAGAGGGTGAGACGATGACAGAGAAGAAAACAACACAAAAAGAACTGACCTGTATCTGCTGCCCGGTGGGGTGTGCCCTGACTGTGACCATAGAAGGTGACAATAGTGTCACAGTGAACGGCAACCGCTGCCCCCGAGGGGCGGCTTACGGAGAGAAGGAAGTGACCAACCCTACGCGTATTGTGACATCCACCGTACGCGTGACAGGATATCCGGATGCTGTGGTATCCGTGAAGACAGCTTCCGACATTCCTAAAGGCAGGATTGATGACTGCATGAAAGCTCTGGCAGATGTGACTGTAGCGGCACCCATCCATGTAGGAGATATCATCTTGGAAAATGTGGCTGACACAGGTGTCAATATAGTGGCAACCCGGTCGTTTCGGGGATAACAGAAGATATCATATAATTAGAGCAATGACCACATATCCCAACGGCTTCCGCAAATTTATCTGAGTGGGATATGTGTCAATTGTGATGAAATGAACAACGGGAGGTTACATAACAGAATGGGAGATATACAGAACACACAGAAGAAAACATACATCATGGCACTGGATCAGGGTACCACCAGTTCCCGCTGCATCCTGTTTGATAAGCAGGGAAACATCTGCTCCATGGCACAGAAGGAATTCACACAGATCTATCCCCAGCCCGGCTGGGTAGAACATAACCCTATGGAGATCTGGTCCTCCCAGCTGGGAGTGGCGATCGAGAGCATGGCAGTCCTGGGTATCACGGATGACCAGATTGAGGCTATCGGTATAACGAACCAGCGTGAGACGACGATCCTCTGGGACAAAAATACCGGAGAACCGGTATACAATGCCATTGTATGGCAGTGCCGCCGGACTTCCGATATGATCGAGGAATTGAAAAAGGACGGTTTTGACAAAATCATCCGGGAGAAGACCGGACTGATTCCCGATGCCTACTTCAGTGCATCGAAGATCGCCTGGATCCTGAATAATGTTCCCGGAGCCAGAGAACGCGCAGAGAGAGGAGAGTTACTCTTCGGTACGGTGGATACCTGGCTGATCTGGAATCTGACCAAGGGCGCCGTACATGTGACGGATTATACCAATGCTTCCCGAACCATGCTTTTCGATATTCATAACCTATGCTGGGATCAGGAAATCCTGAAGCGCTTCAATATCCCGGAGAGTCTGCTTCCGAAGGTGTGCTGTTCCAGCGAGATCTACGGTAAGACCGATGCGTCCGTTCTGGGCGGCGAGATTCCTATCGCCGGTGCGGCGGGAGACCAGCAGGCGGCGCTGTTCGGACAGTGCTGCTTTGAGCAGGGAGAAGTGAAAAATACTTATGGGACCGGCTGCTTCTTATTAATGAATACCGGACACGAAGCCATTACCTCCCAGTCGGGTCTGTTGACCACTATTGCTGCCAGCACAAGCAAAAACGTAGAATATGCCCTGGAGGGCAGCGTGTTCGTAGCCGGTGCCGGGATCCAGTGGCTTCGTGACAGTATGCGTATGCTCAAGACCTCTGCACAGTCCCAGGAGTATGCGGAGCATGTGCCGGATACCGCAGGAGTCTATATCGTTCCGGCATTTGCGGGCATGGGAGCTCCCTACTGGGATCAGTATGCCAGAGGAACCATCGTCGGCATTACCAGAGGCTGTACCAAGGAGCATTTCATCCGCGCCACGCTGGAATCTATTGCATACCAGACGGCAGATGTGCTGGAAGCCATGGAGAAGGACAGCGGCATTGATTTAAAGAGCCTGAAAGTAGACGGTGGTGCCAGTGCCAATGATTTCCTTATGCAGTTCCAGGCGGATATCGTCAACACCCAGGTACGCCGTCCGGCATGTATCGAGACGACGGCTCTGGGAGCGGCTTATCTGGCAGGACTTGCGGTAGGCTATTGGAAGAATCGTGATGAGATCCGTGAGAACTGGCAGATCGGAGCAGCCTTTGCACCGCAGATGGAGGAGACACAGCGGCGACAACTATTAAAGGGCTGGCATCGCGCAGTGAAATGCGCTCTTGCATGGGCAGAGGATGAGGTATAAATTATATGATGCCAGGGTCAAAAGGTCTAAGCCCACATGAGCTTGCTCATAGGTGGGTGAAAGACCTTAGGACCCGCCCCGATATGAGCATAAAAGTGGGATGATAATCCCACGATATGCGAATATTGGGTAGGATTGTGGGAGTGCGTAGCACGGAGCAATCCGCAGGCATCAAAGTCGGGGGCTTTTGACCCCGACATCATTTTATATGACCATGGTATTTTTTGGCAAAGCAAACTTGTAATGTGATAAAGTACTGTGGTATTATGATGTCTGGGTGAAAGGTTATCTTGCAACCCAGACATTATATTTTTACGGAATGAATTGCAGTAAGGGGTTAAGGGGAGTTCACGGAAAGGAAACAGGATGGATTTAAACGGCTTACCACAGACCGTGCAGAACTTCATAAACGATACTATCCAATATAGAGAAACAGGCAGCTGTCTGGACTATGATACCTGCCAGCAAATATTGGAGTATGCGGCAGATACCGGATCACAGAAGCTGACAGGGCTTGGACTCTATTATCTGGCGGAGTGTTATTGGCAGAAGGGCGAGTATGAGAACACCATGCAATGCCTTACAGAGGGTGTCGGCTGCCTGGAAAATGCCCGGATGTACGAGCTGTTGGCCAAAGCCCATAATATGATGGGAGCGGTGTCCGACCGGAAGAATAACCGGATGTTGGCGCTCAGCTCCTACTATAACAGCCTGAAATATGCGGAAAAATATCATTTTTATTATATACAGGGCATGGCGGAGAGCAATATTGCCTATACCCTGGTCAGAATGCGCCTGCGGCAGGAGGCGATACAGCATTATCGTATAGCGATCGCCTGCTATGATAAGTCGGAAAAAACATATCAGCTGAATTATAACAGGATCAACTGTATGATCGAGTGCGGCTGCTGTCACATGTACCTGGGAGAAATGGAAGAAGCCCTGCAGCTTTGGAATGAAATAGAGCAGATTCTCAGAGAAGCTCCCGAAAGCTATTATTCGAAAATAACATTGGAAATGTATCATATTCCCTGCGAATTATTAAAAGGGCATGAGGAAGAGGCTTTAAAACTTGCGTCAGATCTTCTGGAGCAATTGTCAGACCGGGATATTTTTGAAGAGTTCATGGATGAACTGGTGATCCTGGCGGGAATCCTGGCAATCCTGCCCGACGGAAAATATCTGGAGGAACTGATCCGGATCATTGATGAAAAAAATGTTGAAGCGTATTACAATATCTTCCTGGATCTGTATCCTTTTAAAGTGCAGAGCATATTACGCAAAGGAGACATGGGGGAATATGTGAAATATACCCGGCAATATTTAGAAACTTATGAAAAATTCCGGCAGGAAAATCACCGCGCCTTGGTCGGTGTTATGGAATTACAGGACCGGTTGAGAAATGTAACGCTTGACAGAGAGAATATGCAGGCTTCTAACCGTGTACTGGAGGATCTTGCCATGCATGACGAACTGACCGGATTGGCTAATCGTACTTATTTACATGAATATCTGACCGGCTGCTTTGAACACGCCTATGCGGAAGAAAAGCTTCTGGGCGTGGAGCTTATGGATATTGATTTTTTCAAAGAGTACAATGATCACTACGGTCATCTGATGGGGGACCGGTGTCTGAAAGCCATTGCCGGAGTTCTGCAAAAGATACAGATTCCGGGACAGGTATTTTGTGCCAGATACGGTGGCGATGAATTTATGATCGTATATACCGGGATGACAGTGGAGCAGATCCAGAGAATTTCAGAGGACATTCTCAGAGAGGTGCGTATGTTAAAAATACCGCATGAGTGCAACAGGTGCAGTAAATACGTATCCATCAGCCAGGGAGTCTTTGCAAGAATCCCGATGGAAAATAACAGAGAGTGGGATTTCACTTCCAGAGCGGATGAGCTTCTCTATAAGGCAAAAAACTGTGGAAGAGACGGCATTTGTCTGTCCACAGAAAAGTCCAGTGATAAGTGTATAGAGATCAAATAAACAGCGCAGACAGCGCGGATGGGAGAGCGTAGTATGTTAGTTCAGAAATACAAAGACATGCTGTCGGGAAAATCAGTGATCCGGCAGCTTTCGGAATTCGCTACGGCAAGAGGACAGGAGATCGGATACGAGAATGTATTTGATTACAGCCTGGGGAATCCTTCCGTTCCGGTTCCCAGAGAATTTACCGACCGCATGATCCATATGCTTGCGACGAAGGAACCGTTGGAACTGCACGGTTATAGTCCAAGCCTCGGTATTACAAGTGTCAGGGAGGCAATTGCTGAGAATCTGGAGAAGAGATTCGGCCTGCCCTATCGCAAAGAGCACATTTTTATGGCGTCTGGGGCGGCGGGAGCGCTGGCACATGCTTTTCGTCTGGTGACGGAGCCGGGAGATGAGATCCTGACTTTTGCACCGTTTTTCCCGGAATATCATCCTTATGTGGATCTCACCGGGGCAGTACTGAAGGTGGTTCCGCCCAATCTGGAGAACTTCCAGATCAACTTCGAGGCGTTTGAAGAGATGCTGACAGAGAAGGTCAAGGCAGTACTGATCAATACTCCCAACAACCCCTCCGGTGTGGTATATTCCACCCCGACATTGCAGAGACTGGCAGATATCCTGAGAGAAAAGTCCAAGGAATACGGTCATATTATTTATCTGATCTCTGATGAACCTTATCGTGAGATCGTGTTTGAAGGCGTAGACAGTCCCTGCGTATCCTATTTTTATGACAATACCATCATGTGTTATTCTTTCTCTAAATCACTGTCCCTGCCGGGAGAGCGTATCGGTTATGTGGCAGTGAACCCGGCATGTGAGGATGCGGAGACCATGATCAATATGTGTGGACAGATCTCCCGCGGTATCGGACATAACTGTCCTCCTTCCATTATCCAGCTGGCAGTGGCACAGGTACTGGACAAGACAGCGGATCTGTCGGTGTATGAGACGAATATGAACATCCTCTATAAAGAACTGCTAGACCTGGGATTCACCTGTGTGAAGCCCGGCGGAACTTTCTACATTTTCCCGAAGGCGCTGGAAGAGGATGCCAAGGTATTCAGCCAGAAAGCATTGAAATATGATCTCGTTCTGGTACCGGGCGACAGCTTTGGCGCACCCGGATATTTCCGCATGGCCTACTGTGTGGACACGGAGAAGGTAGAGAGATCTCTGGAAGCCTTTCGAAAATTTGTAAAGACTGAGTACGGAAAGGAGTCATTGTAAGATGTATCAGGCAGGACTGGTATTGGAAGGCGGTGGCATGAAGGGTGTCTATACCGCCGGAGTGTTGGATTTTTTTACCGAAAAAGGAATTGACTTCTCCCATATCTATGGGGTGTCCGCCGGAGCGTGCCATATGTGCAGCTATCTGTCCCGACAAAAGGGACGGGCGCTGAGTGTCAGTGTGGACTATCTGGATACGAGACGATATTGCAGTCTGGAGAGCTTATTGACCAGCGGAGATCTGTTCAATGTGGATTTCTGTTATCACCTGATCCCGGAATATCTATATCCGTATGACTATGAAACATTTGAAAAATATCCCGGCAAGGCCTACAGCGTGGTGACCAACATCGAGACGGGACAGCCGGAGTATCTGCGTGTCCGTGATATCCGCAAGGATATTGACAAGATCCGTGCTTCCGCATCCCTGCCGTTAGTGGCACGGAATGTAAAAATAGATGGGAAGCTGTATCTGGACGGCGGCATCAGCGATGCGATCCCTCTGGAAAAATCAATCCTGGACGGCAACCGTAAAAACATTGTTGTCATGACCAAGGAAGTGGGATTCGTGAGAAAACCCGCCTCCGCATCGCAGTTAGGACTCATAAAACTCAGATATCTGAAATATCCTAAAGTATATGAACTTATGGCAGACAGACATATTCGTTATAATGAGAGCCTGGACTACATCGAAAGACAGGAGAAATGTGGTCAGGCATTCGTGATCCGTCCTCATAAAAAGAGTGATGTGGGACGGATCGAGAAAGACAAGGACAAACTGATCGCCTTATACGAAGAGGGGTATCGGGAGGCAGAAGCCTGCTATGAGGATCTGCTGGCATATCTGGAAAAATAAGTACTAAAAATATAAGAAAGTATAGAGAGAAAAGAAATGTTAGAAATTATCAAAGCGATTATTTACGGTATTGTAGAAGGTATTACCGAATGGCTGCCGATCAGTAGCACAGGACACCTGATCCTGGTGGAACGGCTGATCCCTTTTCAACAGACCAGTGAAGGATTTTTCGATATGTTCGATGTAGTCATTCAGCTGGGAGCTATTTTAGCGGTGGTTGTATTGTTCTGGAACAAGATCTGGCCCTTTTACCTGAAGAAAAATAAGCAGCCGAAAAAGGGAGGCATTGTAAAATCCGCAAAAGATCCCGCAGTGGGAAATGTGGCACTGAGCATGGATGCTTTCTGGATGTGGGTGAAGATCGTTGTGGCATGCATCCCGGCAGTCGTATACGGTCTGTTATTTGATGATGCGGTGGGAGAAGCCTTCCAAAAAGAGATCGGAAGCAGTGGTGTTACGATCCAGGTCATAGTGGTAGCTGTAATGCTGGTAGTGGTCGGCGTACTGTTTATCGTGATCGAGAATTGGAATAAGGACCGTGTACCTACCACAACAAAATTGTCTCAGCTGACCTACAGAGATGCACTGATCATCGGTCTGTGCCAGCTGGTAGCGGCGGCACTGCCCGGAACCTCCCGCTCCGGAGCTACGATCCTGGGAGCTATTATGATTGGTATATCGAGAACAGTGGCAGCGGAATTTACCTTCTTTCTGGCGATTCCCGTTATGTTTGGAGCCAGCCTCCTGAAGGTACTGAAGTTCGGATTTGCATTCACGGGAATGGAGCTTGCCTGCCTGCTGGTCGGTACGGTGGTATCCTTCATTGTATCCCTGTTCGTACTTCGTTTCCTGATGGGATACATTAAAAAGCATGATTTTAAAGTCTTCGGATGGTACCGGATCGTACTTGGTATTATCGTATTACTGTACTTCCTTGTATTCGCATAACAGTTGACAATTATAGGGAAAAGGAATACACTACCCTTATCGAGCACCGGAATACGGTACTTGTGAGGAGAATGAAAATGTTTTTGTACATGATTCGTACAGAAGGGAGACGGTAACATGGCAGTAGTTAAGAAAACTGTAGCACCTGTAGCAGCAGCGAAAGTGGAAGCGCCTAAGGCAGAAGTGAAGAAAGCAGCACCGACAACTCCAGTTAAGACAGAAACTAAGACCGCTGTGAAGGAAGCTGAGAAGGCACCTGTAGCAAAGGCTGAAGTAAAAGCACCTGTAAAGGCAGAGGTTAAAAAACCCGCAGCTAAGAAAGAGACAGCAAAAAAGGAAACCGCTAAGAAAGCACCCGCTAAGAAACCCGCAGCAAAAAAAGCAGAGTTAAAGAGCGAGATCAGTGTTCAGTTCGGCGGCAAGTCCTATTCTCAGGAAGATCTGCTGAAGATTGCAAAGGATGTATGGAAATACGACCTGAAGCAGAAGGCAGCTGATCTGACCAGAATAGAATTATATGTAAAACCCGAAGAGAACATGGTTTACTATGTAATGAACAAAGAGACCACCGGAAGCTTCTACATATAAACTATTCAGAGTAATAAAAAATAAGTATATATACGTTGAATGCTTGCATTCATAAGGATATATACTTATTTTTATATTACGAAGTAACCCTATGAGCAAAAGAAAAGCACCGTAGGTGCGGTTTTGCGAATAGGGTCTGAATAGTTTACCAGGCCCCAAAGTTGAATAATCACTTTGGGGTCTTTGTATCATTATTATCACAATGTTAAAGGATGACAGAATGCAGAAAAAATCAGAAAAGATTATTCTCACATTATATCTGCTGGGTTTTCTGGCACTGGCGCTTACCATCGCCCTGTTGCAGCCCCTGGCCAATACACCGCCCCTATTCGGCAACCCGCCCGATGAGCATGCGAGATATCTGATCCCGCAGTTTATCTGCAGATACGGCAGAATCCCTACGGGACTGGAGGAAGAAGTGCGGATTCCGGCGTATGGATTTTCTTATGCGTTGTATAACGTGTTTCCTTATATTGTACAGGGGTATATCATGCGTTTTGTCAGCCTGTTCACGGAATCCGAGATCGCGTTGCTGTACACGGCACGCCTGGTGAACGTGACTTTTGGACTGTTGATGGCAGTTGTTGTATACTTTATTGGGAAGAGAGTATTTCAGGATGACAGATTCCGTTGGCTGTTCTGTTTCGCGGTGACCTATCTGCCGGAAGGACTGTTTATGCATACCTATGTGAATACGGATTCCTGCTGCATGCTGTCCACGGCGATGATGGTATATGCGCTGGTCTGTGTCTACAGGGACGGCATCAACGTCCGGAACAGTCTGTGGATGAGCGGAGGTATTATTTTATGCGCACTTTCTTATTATAATGCTTATGGATATATCGTAAGCTGCATTTTACTGTTTGTAATGTTCTTTTTACAGAAAAAGGAGAGTGGCGGTTATTCTTATGACTGGAAGAAGATGTTAAAATACGGCTGCTTTATTGCGGCGGTGGTCCTGATAGGAATCGGATGGTGGTTCATTCGAAGTTATATAGTACTGGACGGAGATCTGTTAGGACTTGCCACCCGGGAAAAAATGGCAATACAGTATGCGGTAGAGAGCGTAAATCCCCTGACGATGCAGACCTATCACTCCATGGGATATACAGTATTCGAAATGTTCCGGGAACGATATACCTTGTCCGGACTGTTCCACAGCTTTGTGGGGGCATTTGGTTCCATGTCCATATATGGCTCCATTTGGCTGTACCGGGCATATAAAGTATTTTTTGCAGCAGGCATTGTGGGAGCGCTTCTGTATCTGATCCGTTATAAAAAGCGGCGTAAAATATCCGGAAGAGAATGGTTCTTTCATATCAATATGTTGTATTGCATTTTCATGCCGGTTTTTCTGACAATTTATTATGCATATACCACAGATTATCAGAACCAGGGACGTTACCTGCTCCCGGCATTGATCCCGCTAATGTATTACATGACAAAAGGGATTCAGAAGCTTTCGGAAATCAGCTTCAGAGGCAGGACTTTTCCGAGATGGCTGGTAAATGCAGGCATTGCGGTATGCTTCCTGATCATTATCGGAGGCGCAATAGAAATGGTATATATACGGGCACTTCCCGTGTATTTAGAGACAGGACTGGTACTGGAATAGTGCCGGTCCTGTCTTTGTATGGAAACGATTCAGAAAAGTCCGAAGAGGCGATTTTGCGAATGGAACTCGGAATAGTTTTTTTTAATAGTTTGTTTAGAATTATTTTCGGGAAAATCAGTTGACAATAATATCCTGTAGTGATATTTTAGGGTAAGAAGATGTTAGCACTCCTTTTAGACGAGTGCTAATAATCCCAAAGGGAGTGATGGAATGCAATTGGATGACAGAAAAAGAATTATATTGCAAGCCATTATCCGGAACTACTTGGAAACGGGAGAGCCGGTAGGCAGCAGGACCATTTCGAAATATACGGATCTGAATCTAAGTTCGGCAACCATTCGGAATGAGATGTCAGATCTGGAGGAGATGGGTTATATCATACAGCCCCACACTTCCGCAGGAAGAATTCCTTCCGATAAGGGATATCGCTTCTATGTGGATACCATGATGGCGACCAGAGAGCAGGAAGTCAATGAGATGAAGGATATGCTCTTAGAGAGACAGGATAAGCTGGAGAACCTGTTAAAACAGGTAGTCAAGACCCTGGCTCAGAACACACAGTATGCCACCATGATCAGTGCTCCGCAGGTGCATCATAACAAGGTGAAGTTCATCCAGCTGTCCCGGGTAGATGCCGGACAGATTTTGGCAGTCATCGTTGCCGAAGGCAATGTGATCAAGAACAATATCCTGGCAGTGGATCGCGAACTGGATGATGAGACGCTTTTGAAGCTGAATATCCTGCTGAACACACACCTCAATGGTTTGTCCATGGAGGAGATCAATTTGGGAATGATCGCAGCGATGAAACAGCAGGCCGGAATCCACAGTGAGATCGTCAGTGAGGTGATCGATGCCGTGGCAGATGCCATCAAGGCAGACGAAGATCTGGAGATCTACACCAGCGGCGCGAACAACATTTTCCGGTATCCGGAGCTGGCAGATCAGTCCAAGGCAAGTGAACTGATCAATGCTTTCGAGGAGAAGCAGCAGTTAGGCGGTCTGATCCAGGAATCCCTGGCAGACGAGGGCAGCACAGGTATTCAGGTGTACATCGGAGACGAGACACCGGTGCAGGGCATGAAGGACTGCAGTGTTGTGACCGCTACTTATGAATTAGGCGAAGGCATGAAGGGAACCATAGGAATCATAGGTCCCAAGAGAATGGATTATGACAAGGTCATCGGAACGTTGCGGACGGTGCAGAACCAGTTGGATGACCTTTACCGCAAAGAATAGACAGATTCCAGAAAGGAAAGTAAGAATGGCAGATCAGGAAAAAGAAATATTAGAGGAAGAAATGGAACAGGATCTTTCGGATGCCGAAGAACTGAAAGAAGAGACAGAAGATGAGGAGCCTGTGAGCAAGGAAGACAAAAAGGCAGCAAAGAAGCAGGCAAAACTGAACAAAAAGGAAGATTCCTACAAGGAGAAGATCGATCAGCTGGAAGACAGAGTAAAGCGTCAGATGGCAGAGTTCGAGAACTTCCGTAAGAGAACCGATAAAGAGAAGCAGGCGATGTTCGATACCGGTGCCAAGAGTGTGATCGAGAAGATCCTTCCGGTAGTAGATAATTTTGAAAGAGGTCTGGCAACGGTTTCCGAGGAATCCAAAGAAGATCCTTTTGTAGACGGTATGAACCGTATCTACAAACAGCTGATGACAGAGCTTGAGAATATCGGTGTAAAACCCATCGAGGCAGTCGGACAGGAATTCGACCCGAACTTTCACAACGCAGTGATGCAGGTGGAGAGCGATGAGTATGAATCCGGTGTGGTAGCCCAGGAACTTCAGAAGGGCTACACATATCATGACATGGTCGTAAGACACAGCATGGTAGGCGTTGTTCAATAATTTGATTATCACATATTTTTGAAAATAGAAACTATAAAATGAAAACAGAGAGTAAAAACAGGAGGAAAATATTATGAGTAAGATTATTGGTATTGACTTAGGTACAACCAACAGCTGTGTAGCTGTTATGGAAGGTGGTAAACCCACCGTTATCGCAAATACAGAAGGCGCAAGAACCACACCCTCTGTTGTAGCATTTACCAAGACCGGTGAGAGACTGGTCGGTGAGCCTGCAAAGCGTCAGGCAGTTACCAACGCAGAGAAGACGATCGCTTCCATTAAGAGAGATATGGGTACCGATCGTGGCCGTACCATCGACGGCAAAAAGTACTCTCCTCAGCAGATCTCCGCAATGATCCTGCAGAAGCTGAAAGCAGATGCAGAGAGCTATCTGGGTGAGAAGGTTACCGAGGCAGTTATCACAGTTCCCGCATACTTCAATGATGCTCAGCGTCAGGCTACCAAGGATGCCGGTAAGATCGCAGGTCTGGATGTAAAGCGTATCATCAACGAGCCTACCGCAGCAGCACTTGCTTATGGTCTGGACAATGAAAAAGAGCAGAAGATCATGGTATACGACCTTGGTGGTGGTACCTTCGATGTATCTATCATCGAGATCGGTGACGGTGTCATCGAAGTACTGGCTACCAACGGTGATACACACCTTGGCGGTGATGATTTCGATAACAAGATTATTCAGTGGATGCTGGATGAATTCAAGAAGGCAGAAGGCGTAGATCTGTCCGGTGATAAGATGGCTATGCAGAGACTGAAGGAAGCAGCTGAGAAGGCTAAGAAAGAGCTGTCCAGTGCAATGACCACCAACATCAATCTGCCTTTCATTACCGCAACCGCAGAAGGACCTAAGCACTTTGATATGAACTTAACCCGTGCTAAGTTCGATGAACTGACCAGAGATCTGGTTGACAAGACCGCTATCCCCGTACAGAACGCTATGAAGGATGCAGGCCTGAATTATTCTGATCTGGGTCAGGTACTGTTAGTAGGTGGTTCCACACGTATCCCTGCTGTACAGGATAAGGTAAGAGCATTGACCGGTAAAGAGCCCAGCAAGTCTCTGAATCCTGATGAGTGCGTAGCAATCGGTGCTTCTATCCAGGGTGGTAAGCTTGCCGGTGATGCAGGTGCCGGTGATATTCTGTTACTGGATGTAACTCCTCTGTCTCTGTCCATCGAGACCATGGGTGGTGTTGCTACCAGACTGATCGAGAGAAATACAACCATTCCTACCAAGAAGAGCCAGATCTTCTCTACCGCTGCTGATAATCAGACCGCAGTAGATATCAACGTAGTACAGGGTGAGCGTCAGTTCGCCAAGGATAATAAGTCCCTCGGACAGTTCCGTCTGGACGGTATTGCTCCCGCTCCCAGAGGAATCCCTCAGATCGAGGTTACCTTCGATATCGATGCCAACGGTATTGTAAATGTATCCGCTAAGGATCTGGGTACCGGCAAGGAGCAGCACATCACTATTACCGCTGGCTCCAACATGTCCGATTCCGATATCGAGAAGGCTGTCAAGGAAGCAGCTGAATTCGAAGCACAGGATAAGAAGCGTAAGGAAGCTATCGAGGCAAGAAACGAAGCAGACTCTTTCGTATTCCAGACCGAGAAGGCTCTGAATGAAGTAGGTGACAAGGTACCCGAGAGTGACAAGACTCAGGTACAGGCTGATCTGGAAGCTGTTAAGGCAATCCTGGAGAGAACCAAGGATCAGGAAATGAGCGACAGCGATGTAGATGAACTGAAGGCTGCAAAAGAGAAACTGACCCAGAGTGCACAGTCCGTATTCACCAAGATGTATGAGCAGGCTGCACAGGCACAGCAGGGAGCCCAGGGCGCAGGTCCTGACATGAATGCACAGGCCGGCGGCAGCAATGCAGGTGGTTCCGCAGATGATGATGTCATCGACGGAGATTTCAGAGAAGTATAAATAACTTCACAAATAGAGCAATCCGTGATATAACAGTAAATGCTGTGTAACAGTGATTGTGATAACAGGCGGCACAGGGTATGCGAAAGCGTGCCCTGTGCATAACCGTCTTAAGATTTATGTGATAGAGGTGCAGAAATGGCAGAGCAAAAGAGAGACTATTACGAGGTCCTCGGTGTAGATAAGAATGCAGATGATGCTGCAATCAAAAAAGCATACCGTGTATTGGCGAAAAAATACCATCCCGACATGAACCCCGGAGACAAGGAGGCAGAACAGAAGTTTAAAGAAGCTTCCGAGGCTTATGCCGTGCTGAGTGATCCCGAGAAGAGACGCCAGTATGATCAGTATGGCCATGCGGCATTTGACGGTGGTGCAGGCGGAGCCGGTGGATTTGACTTTAACGGTGCAGACTTCGGAGACATCTTTGGAGATATTTTCGGAGATATTTTTGGTGGCGGAAGAAGCAGAGGTGCCAGAAATAACGGACCTATGAAGGGCGCCAATATCCGCACCAGCGTGCATATTACATTTGAAGAAGCTGTTTTTGGCTGCAAGAAAGAAATTGACCTGACGGTAAAAGAGACCTGTAAGACCTGTAACGGCTCCGGCGCGAAGCCGGGTACCAGCCCCGAGACCTGTACCAAGTGCGGTGGTAAGGGTCAGGTTGTATTTACCCAGCAGTCATTCTTTGGTACGGTACGTAATGTACAGACCTGTCCTGACTGTCAGGGAACCGGTAAGGTGATCAGGGAGAAGTGTCCGGATTGTCGTGGTACCGGATACATTCCGATGAAGAAGCGTTATGCAGTAGATATTCCTGCAGGTATTGACAACGGACAGTCCACCCGTATGCCGGGACTGGGTGAGCCGGGTGTTAACGGCGGCCCCAGAGGCGATGTGCTGGTAGAGGTAATTGTCGGTCGTCATCCGATCTTCCAAAGACAGGAATTCGATATCTTCTCTACCGTTCCCATCTCTTTTGCAGTGGCTGCACTGGGCGGGGAAGTACTGATCGACACCGTAGACGGTAAGGTGGTCTATGATGTGAAGGCAGGAACGCAGACAGATACCAAGATCCGTCTGCGCGGCAAGGGTGTTCCTTCCTGGAGAAATAAGGATGTCCGCGGTGACCACTATGTAACACTGGTGGTACAGACACCCGATAAATTAAAACCGGAGGCTAAGGAACTGCTGAAGCAGTTCGATGCACTGACCGGAGATTCCCTGAATGCAGTGAAAAATGCAACCGAAGCAGGAGAAAACGGATCTAAGGAGAAAGACTCCAAGGATGGCAAGAAAAAGAAGTTTTGGAAATAAGATTGGTAGCGCCTTTTGCTGACAATCTTATGAATAGCGTGGCTCATTGCGGAGAACTCTGTATTTAAAATCCTTATTTTTACTAAAAAAATACAAAAATACGAGATATTACCATGCAAAAAGCTGTTATTTTCGCTGAGCGTGCAAAATGAAGAAATTCCGTACAAAAATTCCGGATTTGGGAATTTTTTTGTACGGAATTCATTGTTTTTAGAGTTTTTACACCAAACTAACTTGAGAGTTAGTTGAATACATTGGCAAAATCCACGAACTCCCGGATCATGCGATACACATGTCTCGATGTAAGGTCTCCGGATGTGAATTTTCTACGAAAAGTGATGAGTAGTTCTCGTCATGACGGGGCCGCCTACAGTCGACATCCATGTCGACAATCGGCTGACGCGGACATCGTGTCCGCTTTCCCCCTGTCTTTCAGCACTTTTCTAGAAAATATCAACATCCTCCGACAAACATCTTCGACATGGCACCGCATACTCCGGGAGTTCTGCGTTTTGGAAAGCTTTCAAAAACCAGTAGCCCTGGCTGGGTATAAGAATAAGCAGTGCCGTAAGCAGACGTCGGTACTTAGCGGTCGTATTGTGACCGCTTATGTACCGCTACGCTCTGCGACAGAGCGCGAGCGTGCCGCCTTTCTTATACCCTGCCAAGGGCTACGGGATTATTTCACTAACTCTCAATTTAATATACAATTTTACAATTTTGTAAAGAGTAAACGGTTTGACAGAAGGGGGAGAAACGCTTACAATTCAAGTAGTTATACAGGCTGTGGCACAAAGGAGACGGGCAGGAATGGAGAATCGGCGAGAGGAATTTCTGAAAACAGTATGTCAGATCTATATGGCTGCCGTTCTGGTCGTGTTGCCGCTGTACTATATTCCCGGAAATGGATATTACAAACTGGGCGATAGCAAATATTATTTATATCGCAATATCTCTCTGATCTGTATGGGGATTTGTCTGGCGGTACAGATCATCGCTGTGGTAAGAAGCTGCCGGATGGAAAACAGCAGTAGTTCCGGTATGTATATGAGAAAAACCGGGGGAAAAATAATCAGATGGTGCAGAGAGCATAGTGTTGTGACGGCCGTCTGCTTATATGGATTTTGCGCATTATTGTCTGCCATCTGTAGTTCTTACGGAAGGACCGCCTGGGCCGGAGAACGGGAATGGTACATGGGCGCTGTCACCATCTGCCTGATGGTAGGCGGATTTCTGATGGCAGCGGATTACAGAGGACAATGCACCCGGATTTTATATCTGGGAGGAGCAGCGTCTGTCATAGTGGCACTCATAGGATTACTCCAAAAACTGGGTTATGATCCTCTGGGACTGCTGAAGGGCTATGTGGTAGGGGACTGGGAATATACACATATGCTCAGTACTTTGGGAAATAATAACTGGCTCAGCGGGTATTACAGTGTGATGCTTCCTCTGTCACTGTCACTTTTTTGTAAGGCTGCGGAAGAGGGGAGAAGAGCTGCTTCCATTTTGCTTGGAGGCGGTAATGTCCTTGTGGTGATGATGTTGTTTTTACAGGGAAGTGACGGCGGTGTGATGGTGGCATGTGTAACACTGTGGATATGTTTTTGGAGCAGTCGTAAAAAAAACGGACTTTGGGAGCCGTTGCTTGTCCTGTTGTCCGGAGCCTGCGTTGGAATGTTATTGTGGGGAAAGGTGATGCAATCCCTGGGAACCTATGATATTTTATTACAGGATGGTATTGCAAGAAAAATGGCAGTATGGCAGGGATGGTTTCTGCTTGCAGTAGTGTGTCTGTTATTCTGCGGGATACATTATGCTCTTCCGGAAAAGAAAAAGAGGGCGCTACAGATCGGAGCACTGTGCGGCAGTCTGTTGTTGGCTGCGGGTGTGATAATATGGTATATTTTGAAACTGCAGGGCAGCGATTTTGTGGAATGGGGCAATCGCCGGGGAATGTTATGGCAGATGGCATGGCAGGGTTTCTGCCGTGGAGATCTTAAACAGAAGCTGCTGGGGGCCGGACCGGATTGCTTTGCAGGTTATTTGGAACAGGTGTTACCGGGAGGCACGGTACTATTTGACAAAGGTTATTTTGCCGGTTCGATTTTTACGAATGCACACAATGAATGGCTTACCACGTTGATCAACCTGGGGGTGCTGGGAACTGCTGCTTATGCAGCCGTATTTCTTACCGCATTGCGGAAATACCGCAGAAATTCCATGGCGATCATGCTGCTTTTTACTTATGGAATGTATTCCCTGATCAGCTTTCAGCAGGTATTGAATACCCCGTTCTTTTTTCTGTTGCTGGGGGTATGCGAAGCTGAACAGCGCATGAATCAGCAATATAATACAGATACACATGAGGAGTCTATAGAAGTCGGATGAAAAATATTTGGAAAATTTTCACAAAAGATGTCAAACAATTAGTGAAACAGCCTTTTGCACTGATCATAATTATTGGGTTGTGCGTGATCCCATCACTGTATGCCTGGTTTAATATTTTTGCCAACTGGGATCCTTATGCCAATACCGGCGGGATTCCCGTAGCAGTGGTGTCATTGGATCAGGACTACACGTTAAAGGATGGTTCCGTGGTAAATATGGGAGAATCCGTTCTGGAGAGTCTGCATTCCAATACCAGTGTAAAATGGATTTTTCCGGACACAGAGGAAGAAGCAAAAGAGGGTGTGGAAGCAGGAAAATATTATGCTGCTATTGTGATCACCGATAAGTTTACATACAGTATGTATAATGCATTTTCGGATGATTTCGAGAATCCGGCGCTGATCTATTATCAGAATCAAAAGAGCAATGCCATTGCTACGAAGATCACGGATACGGTAGCGGGAACGTTACAGAACACCATTAACGAGACATTTATAAAAGTGGCAGCCACTACCATTTTTGAAGAGAGCAATTCCGTATCGGCGCAGGTGCAGGGTGGCAGTTACGTGGATGAATTCCGTGCGGATCTCGCAGAACTTAACGACAATCTGAAAGAATACAGCGCGATGATCGATTCCTTCCGCGCGGGGAATACCCGACTGGAAGCTGCGATCACCCATGTAAATTATGAAATCCCGGCAATGCAGAAGAAACTGGATGCGACGACTGCCAGCCTGAACCAGAGCAGTCAGAATCTGTCTTCGACCCGGGACACGCTGGCTGATTTCAGCAATAATATTGATACTTCCATGGCAAATATCAACAATTCCCTGGAAAATATGAAAAAGACGCTGGATGCCAGTAAACTGGCGGATGATACAGCGCAGATGACCAAAGATCTGAACAAAGTGGCGAGGGATACCAATACCCTGAACGGACAGGTGAATGATCTGCTGGCAGTACTGTTGCAGCAGAAATTACAGGGCAGCGTCTCCGGAGGGGATGCATCTGTCTCCGGAGGCAACGCAGGTGCCGGCGGCAATGGAGGAAGTGCGGCTTCCGACGCGGCCATTGAGGCACTGAAGGCAATGCAGAAGGAACTGGATATGATGAACACCGTGGTGGGCAGTGTGCTGGAAGCTACGGATGAGCAGGCGGCGGAGAAGGCAAAAGTCAATGTCAACAATGCCATGAATAACCTGAAGAGCGTTATCGACAGCTGCGAAAATAATGTAAGCAATATGCAGGGCATTTATAAAAATAACCTGGTACCGCAGATGCAGAGAGTACTGACCAATATGACAGATTCCCTGAATCAGGTGACCGGACTGGTAAATACTCTGAGTAACACGGTGAAAAATGTGGGTGTGGTCATGGAAGGCGTAGGTGACGCAGTGGACGGCACCAGTGAAAGCCTTGGCCAGATTCAGAGCGTGGTAGACAGCATCAGCGACAAACTGACAGACCTGACGGAACAGCTGGAGGGTGCTTCCGAAGAAGAAATGATGGATATTCTGGTGCGTTTCCTGGGCGGTGACCCGGATAGCCTGGGAGCTTATTTTGCATCTCCGGTGACCATGGAGACTGTTGCCATGTATCCTGTGGCCACCTACGGATCCGCTATGACTCCGTTTTATTCTACACTGGCCATCTGGGTAGGGTCTACGATACTGGTGGCACTGGTGAAAGTAAAAGCCTCTCCGAAAGGATTGGAAAATGCACAGAGTTATCAGTTGTATTTCGGCAGATATCTGCTGTTTTTCCTGCTGGCACAGATTCAGGCAGCCATTATCGTAGCGGGAGATCTGTGGCTGCTGAAGGTCAATATTGTGGAGCCGGCATTGTTTTTCCTGGCGGCAAGCTTTACGGCAACTGCATTTTCCCTGTTGATCTATTCGCTGACACTGGCATTCGGAGATGTGGGTAAGGCTGTCTGCGTCATTGTCATGGTATTGCAGATCGCGGGATCCAGCGGCACGTTCCCGATTGAACTGCTGCCGGATACTTATCAGAAAATATATATCTTTTTCCCATTCCCCTATGCCATTACGGCAATGCGTGAGGCGCTGGCGGGAATGTACGGAACGGCCTATATGGAAGCATTGGCAAAGCTGATCCTGTTTATGCTGGAGGGCCTGCTGATCGGCCTGGTGATCCGGATCCCTTTCGTCAAACTGAATCACTTTGTGGAAGAGAGAATGGAAGACACGGAACTCATGTGACGCCTATTCGGAGCCATGTAAACATTGCAAAAGGAAAGCTCCGCAGGAGCGGTTTTGCAAATGAAGTACCAAATAGGCAGAAAGTAGGACAGAAAGGAAATTTCATGGAAAGAGACTACGAAGAGATTTTTCAGAAGGTGTTGGACTATGAGCAGACCCTTCATGAAAAAAACAGAAAAAGAATCAAGATCGGTCTGAAGTGCATCTGGATCGTGCCCCTGTTTTTCCTGGCATTGTTGTTCCTGACCGGCAGCAATAAAGTGATCTTCCTGATCCTGTGGATCGTGTCACTGTTCGCCCTGTCGATCTATCTGATCGTTGTGGAATATACGGATCATAACTTGCAGGAAAAGATCATGGAACTAAAGGGGGAAGAGGGAACGATCGAAGCAGTAACCCCTGCGGATTTTGACAGAGCGGCACAGATCATTCGCAAGACCCGTGAAATGATCGGTGAGGGACTGAACTCCCCGGCGGAGACACAGGCAGAAATGAAAGAGAAAAAAGACGAAGCAGAAGAAATACAAGAAACAGAAGACGGGGAGGAAGGCGAGTAATATGCGTAACATCTGGAAAATATTTACCACCGATATCCGTCGGATCAGCAATAATGTGGTGGCAGTTGTCATTATTATGGGACTGAGTATTCTCCCGGCACTGTATGCATGGTTCAATATTTTCTCCAACTGGGATCCCTATGAACCTGCGGCTACCAGTCAGCTGAAGGTGGCGGTGGCTTCCGATGATGCCGGAGCGGAGATCATGGGACTTTCCCTGAATGTAGGAGACAGTGTGCTGGAGGCTTTGGGGGCCAATACCACCATCGGGTGGGTATTCCCGGGGACTACCGAAGAAGCCCTGGAAGGAGTTAAGAACAGTGATTATTATGCGGCATTGATCATTCCGGAGAACTTCACACAGGAGATGTTGGGATTCCTGGACGGAGAAGTGGATCATCCTACCATTTACTATTATGAAAACGAGAAAAAGAACGGTATCGCACCCAAGATTACCGGAAAAGCGAAAAATGCCGTGCAGGAGCAGGTGAATGCCACATTTGTCAGCACCGTGGCAGAAGCTGTCATGAAAGCCGGAAATGCACTGTCCATGGCGAATGCAAGCGGACAGGTCAGTGTGACAGGTTCACTGGATTCCGTAAAGGCACAGCTGCAGGATTATGTGGTAATGCTGCAGTCCTTCCAGAGTATTATGAGTTCTGCGGAGATGATCATGGCCACCAGCCGGAATATGCTTCCGGATATGGACAATATACTGGAGAACGGACGAAATACCATGATCGGTATGCAGACCATGATCAATTCCAGCGTAGATGCAGTGGATGTTATGGGCGATATGGTGAGCAGCAGTATGGATATGGTGACGGAAGCGTTACAGTATCTGTCTGTGTTCTCGGATGGGTTGCTGGATCAGATGGGCAGTAACAATATCGGAAGTACTACCGATACCGGACTGGGTATGGCGATCGGTCTGGTACAGGGAATGCAGGCCAACATGGATGTGCTGGGAAGCCTGGTCACCGGACAGGATGCGCAGATTCAGTCGATCAACCAGTCTCTGAAAAATATCGAGGCGGATTTAAAACAGCTGCAGAACAGCAAGGGTCAGGTAGACACGGATGTGAATACGCTGCGGGCACAGATCCGGGAACAGATTCAGATCTGCAATAAGCAGCTGAACAACCTGATGAATGATTACAATAATAATGTCAGACCTTCTTTCCGGAATACCGGGAAATCCATGCAGCAGGCATTTTTAAATGCCGCGGCTATGATGAACGGAACGAATGTGAATATGGATGAGATCTCGGATATTCTGGGAGAATATGAGCAGACCATCCGGGAAGGCAATTTAAGCCTGCAGGATTCCCTGATAATTGCACAGGAACTGCTGGACAAGGTAAGTAAAATAGCGGATAATATAAAACGGATCACCGGAGCGGATTCTTATGAAGATATTTTGAAAGCCATGGCCAGCGATCCGACTTCCGTGGCGGAATTCGTATCATCTCCGGTGAAGCTTCAGACGGTACCGGTCTATCCGGTGGAGCACTACGGATCCGCGGCATCGCCGTTTTACACGATTCTGGCGATCTGGGTGGGAGCACTGTTTTTAGTGGCTATCATCCATGTGGGTGTGAAACCCATTGATCCCGGAGATCATTACAAAGAATATGAAAGATACTTTGGCAGATATCTGCTGTTTTTCCTCATCGGACAGGCACAGACACTGCTGACGATCCTGGGCAATCTCTACTACATTGAGATCCAGTGCCAGCATAAATTTCTATACTGGCTGGCAGCAGCTGTGGCAAGTGCGGCGTTCAGCTGTTTCATGTATTCCGTGACGTTTGCTTTCGGCAATGTGGGAGAAGCACTGGCTATCGTGGTCATGGTCATTCAGGTAGCGGGAAGCGGAGGAACCTTCCCCATTGAGGCGCTGCCGAAGGTGTTTCAGTGGATCTATCCTTTCCTGCCGTTCCAGTTTGGCATGAAAGCGTTTAAAGAATGTATTGCAGGAATGTACGGTGTGGATTACTGGATCAATGTGGGCAAAATGGTGCTGTTCCTGATCATCGCATTATTACTGGGACTGGCACTGGAACCGCCATTCCGCAAATTGAACCACAGGATCGAGAAGAGCAAAGAAAAGACGGGATTAATGATCTAATGCAGGTGATAAAAATAACATCAGAAAAGAAACATAAAATTGAAACGATTGCTTTATGGATGATTCTCATTCTGTGCACAGCAGTACTTTTCTCGCTGTGTCTCAATGAGGGAATAGACTATGATGAAGCATATAGTTATCGTACTGCCCACGATAATACTATGTTGGGGATCATTCGTGTGGTATTGGATGCACATGATACAGATGTGCCGGTATGGTATATGGGGCTGCGGCTGTGGTCATTTCTTGTAGGGGATGGTATTATTGCTTACAAAATGTTTGCACTGTTGGGAACCGTATTATCCATGCTGTTGGGTCCAACGGTGATACGTAAGCAGTGGGGATCGAAAACAGCAGCTCTCTATATGATTTTGGTCAGTTTGTCACCGGCAATGATGAAGATCAGTGTAAACAATCGAATGTATTCCTGGACGGTGTTCGGAGTTACTGTCTGCGGATTGACTGCTTATTTTTTGCGAGAGCACATGAACAGCAGAATTTTATGGATGATATTGTTTTTAACTACTTTTTGCGGTATTTTCAGCCATTACTTCACAGCGTTCAGTTATCTGTTTATTTATCTGTATCTGCTGGTTGTAATCTGGCAACAGGATAGAAAACAGATATGGAAACCTCTTGTGTGTGGTGGCTCCGTTGTATTGCTTTTTGTGGCATGGCTGATAAGATCCGATTTTTTTCATCTGCTGGTATCTGATGGAAACCCGACGAACCAGTACAAATTCGGTATTTACGAATTTTTTGATTTCATTTTTGGAACCAGAGTGAAATATGCGACCAAAATGGGAGAACTTCTTTTTGTACTGACACTGGTCTGTGCAATCCTCTTTTGGAAGCGGCTGGGGAGAAGAAACGGTGTTTTTGCGGTCCTGTGTACCTGTATTTTCCCTGTAAGTTATTTGATGGCGGCGCTGCTGGCATTACACGCATCCCACTTTTTTACCTACCGTCATGTTATGCACAGCATGGGATTGTTCTGGCTGGGAATGGTCATCATTTTATCCAGGATCAATTTGCAGGAATGGATTGCCTGCTTGTCCTTCACTGTGTGGATGGGGGTGTCTTCCTATGGAATTTCTTATCATGAAGAATATAGTACGATTCCACATCTGGAAGAGACGAAGGCATTCATAGCGGAGAATATGGAGCCGGGAGATGTGGTCGTCTACGATACGGATTCCCGGTTTGGACAGTTGTTCGGATGCTATATGCCGGATCAGATCTTTTATACCATGGAAGAGGTGCCGGATCTAGAAGAATTGGTGGGGAAAAGAGTGTGGTATTTCCAGTGTTTCGGACATCTGCTGGAGGAATCGGATAAATATACCGTCACCTATGAAAATATGGGACATTATGGATTCCAGTATATGGATGGGAATACGGATTTTGATATTTTAAAGGTGAACATAACGGAGGAAACGGGAAATGATTAAATGGGTGGAAAGAGGAATCCTGCTGGCAGCGATACTTTCCATGCTGTTTGTATGGCCGTATGGAGGAATCCGTGAAGATAAAAATGACAGTTCCTTAAGTGAGGATTATGGATATACAGAGCCTCTGCAGGAGGGAGAATATGCTTCGCAGTATTTTGTTGCGGAGACAGATTTTCTTGAAACACTGGAGATCGCGGTGAACTATAATGAAGAGGAAGCCCGAAACGGACTTCTGGGTCTGGAGATTTGGAAAGAGGATCAGAAGATATATGAGGGAGTGATCCCTTATGATGCCATGGAATCGGCAACTTTTTTCCCGGCAGTTATCGAGACTTGGCTGAAAAAAGGCGCTGTATACGAATACCGGATCGTGAACCAAAGTATTTCTGAAAATCTGCCACAGGTTGTATACACTACTACAGAAAAGGCACATGTGTTGGAAAATCAACAGTTGGTTGTACATGGAACAATTGTGAACGGACAGGCATTAAATCGTTATACCTGGAGAAAAAAGCTGGATGTGGTCAGCGTGTTGGAAATTGACAGTTTTATTGCTATATTGGCTGCAATGATATATGCTGTATTGGAACAATGGAAAGGAAAAAAGGAACAATGAAGTGGGTGAAATTCAGAATAAAGACCGTGACAGACGCGGAAGATATTATTATCAGTACCCTGTATGATCTGGGACTGGAGGGTGCACAGATCGAGGACAAGGTGCCTCTGACTGCGATGGAGAAGGAGCAGATGTTCGTGGACATCCTGCCGGACGGACCGGAGGATGATGGCATTGCATACTTAAGCTTTTTCGTAGAGGAAAAAGAAGACGGCAGTCTGGAAGTAGCTGGTGAGAAGACTACCACTGAGGCAGTGCTTGCCGATGTGAAGCAGGAATTGGAAGATTTACGTCAGTTTATGGATATTGGAGAAGGTTCCGTTGTCGTGGATGAGACGGAGGACATTGACTGGATCAATAACTGGAAGCAGTATTTCCATCAGTTCTATATTGATGACATCCTGGTCATCCCTTCCTGGGAAAATATCAAGCCTGAGGATACCGATAAAATGGTGCTCCATATCGATCCCGGCACGGCGTTCGGTACCGGGATGCATGAGACTACACAGCTGTGTATCCGTCAGCTGCGCAAGTTCATTACCCCGGAGACGGAGCTTCTGGACGTAGGAACCGGCAGTGGTATTCTGGCAATTTTATCTCTGATGTTCGGCGCAAAACATGCTGTGGGAACCGACCTGGATATCTGTGCAGTGGAAGCTGTGGCACAGAACTGTGAAGTGAACGGCATTGATCCGGCACAATTTGACATGATGATCGGCAACATCATTACCGATAAAGAAGTACAGGACAAAGTGGGTTATGAGTGCTATGATATCGTGGTAGCCAATATCCTGGCAGATGTGCTGGTGCCACTGACTCCCGTGATCGTACATCAATTGAAAAAGGGCGGTATCTACATTACCTCCGGAATTATTGATGACAAGGAGCAGACTGTGGTAGAGGCAGTGAAGGCAGCGGGCCTGGAAGTACTGGAAGTCACTTATCAGGGCGAATGGGTCAGTGTGACCGCAAGGAAGAACTAGAAGTCGGAAGCGGGAGTGTTTATGTATCAGTTTTTTGTAGAACCGGAGCAGATCGATGTGGCGGGAAAAAGCGTCATCATCCGGGGGAACGATGTGAATCATATCAAAAATGTACTGCGGATGCGTCCCGGTGAGGAAGTGGCGGTCAGCAACGGAATCGACGGCAGGGAATACCGTTGCGGGATCCTGGCGTTGGAGGAAGACTGTGTTCGTCTGGAACTACGTTTTATCAAGGAAGATGGTGTGGAGCTTCCCGCAAAGATCTACCTGTTCCAGGGGCTGCCCAAGGCGGATAAAATGGAACTCATTATTCAAAAAGCAGTGGAACTGGGAGCTTTTCAGGTGATTCCTGTAGCAATGAAACGCTGCGTGGTGAAATTGGATGAGAAAAAAGCGGACAGCAAAATAAAGCGCTGGCAGGGAATTGCGGAAGCAGCCGCCAAGCAGAGCAAACGAGGTGTGATCCCGACGGTGGCACCTGTAATGAGCTATGCACAGGCAGTGAAAATGGCATCAGAAATGGATCTGAAGCTGGTGCCCTACGAACTGGCAGAGGGGATGGAACAGACGAAACAGCTGATCGAAAGTGTAAAGCCGGGTCAGCGGATCGCTATTTTCATCGGTCCGGAAGGCGGCTTTGATCCAGAGGAGATCCGGACCGCCACAGAGGCCGGAATCCAACCCATTACGCTGGGGAAGAGGATTCTTCGTACAGAGACAGCCGGATTTACGACTATCGCATGGCTGATGTATCAGTTGGAAAATTAGCGGATGGGCGGCACAGAGTATCTGCCTTTGGCATATTTTAATCATAAGAAGAATATAGTAACTATTCAGAGTAAACGGAAAGTCTTGAAAGAGCGATCTGACGAATGGACTTTGAGTAGCTGCTGCACAGATAGATAGCAAGGAGAAGAAGAGAATGGAAGTCTATTTGGACAATTCCGCTACGACCAGAACTTTTCCGGAAGTAGCCGAATTGATGACGAAGATCATGTGTGAAGATTACGGAAATCCCTCCAGCCTGCATATGAAGGGAGTGGAGGCAGAGAAATACCTCCGTTATGCCAAGGAGACTCTGGCGAGGATACTGAAGGTGGAGGAGAGAGAGCTTTTATTTACTTCCGGGGGAACAGAATCCGATAATATGGCGTTGATCGGCTGCGCTCTGGCGAATTGCCGTAGAGGCAATCATCTGATCACGACGCAGATCGAACATCCTGCTATCCTGCAGACCATGCGTTATCTGGAGAGTCAGGGGTATCGCGTCACTTATCTGCCGGTGGATCCCTGCGGACGTATCCGGCTGGAAGACTTAAGGAAAGCTATGACACCAGAGACCATCCTGGTATCTATCATGCACACGAATAACGAGATCGGAGCCCTGCAGCCCATAGAAGAAGCAGGGGCATTGATCAAACGGATGAATCCGGATACCTTATTCCATGTGGATGCAGTGCAGGGATTCGGAAAATCCAGAATTTATCCTAAGAAGATGCACATTGATCTTATGTCCGTCAGCGGACATAAGATCCACGGACCTAAAGGAGTAGGATTGTTATATGTAGGAGATAAGGTGAAAATCCAGCCCATTGTATTCGGAGGCGGACAGCAGCAGAATCTCCGTTCCGGTACGGAAAATGTACCGGGGATTGCAGGACTGGCAAAAGCAGCGGAAATGCTGTACAGTCGTTTCGATGAAGATCATGCGAGACTTTGTGCCTGCAAGAGACGATTTATCGAGGGCGTAAGAGAACTGGATCAGGTGACGGTCAACGGACTTCTGCCGGATGCACCGTACGGTGAGGGAACGGCGGCACACATTGTCAGCGTATCTTTTGCCGGCGTCAGAAGTGAAGTGCTCCTGCATGCACTGGAGGACAAGGGAATCTATGTATCGGCGGGAAGTGCCTGCTCCGCACACAAACCGCAGCCTTCCGCTACACTGAAAGCCATCGGTGTCGACAAATCCCTGCTGGATTCCACCATAAGATTCAGCTTTTCCGTATTTACCACGGAAGAAGAGATTGACGTATGCTTACGGGCATTGTACAATATAGTACCTATGTTACGCAGATACAGCCGTAGATAAAACAAGAAAGGAAAAGAACGTGTTTACATCATTTTTGATAAAATATGCCGAGATCGGCATTAAGGGAAAAAACCGTTATCTGTTCGAGGATGCTCTGGTACGCCAGATCAAATACGCACTGAAAAAATGTGAAGGAGAATTCCTGGTGCACAAGACGCAGGGACGTATCTTCGTGGATGCAGAGTCGGAATTCGACTATGATGAAGTGGTAGCGCACCTGCAGAGAGTCTTCGGCATTTCCGGGATCTGTCCGGTGGTGCACGTACAGGATGAGGGCTTCGAGAAGCTGTGTGAGACCGTGATTGATTACATTGCAAAGGTATATCCGGATTGCAATCAGACGTTCAAGGTGGCAGCGAGACGTGCCCGGAAAAATTACCCCAAGGATTCCATGACTATCAACATGGATATGGGAGAAGCTATCCTGAAGGTTTATCCCAATATGAAGGTGGATGTACATCATCCCGATATCATGCTGAACATTGAGATCCGTGAAGAAATCTATATCTATTCCGTGATCCTGCCCGGTCCCGGAGGAATGCCCGTAGGTACCGGCGGCAAGGGAATGCTGCTTCTCTCCGGAGGTATTGATTCTCCCGTGGCCGGTTATATGATCGCCAAGAGAGGCGTCAAGATCGATGCAGTATATTTCCATGCACCGCCTTACACCAGCGAGCGTGCGAAGCAGAAAGTAGTGGATCTGGCGAAGATCGTTGCCCGTTATACCGGACCGATCTACCTGCATGTGATCAACTTTACCGATATTCAGTTATATATTTACGAGAAATGTCCGCATGAGGAACTGACCATCATCATGCGCCGTTATATGATGCGGATCGCGGAACAGATCGCGAAAGAGACGGAATGTCTGGGTCTGATCACCGGTGAGAGCATCGGACAGGTGGCATCCCAGACTATGAATTCCCTGATCGCTACCAATGAAGTATGTGAACTACCGGTATACCGTCCTCTGATCGGATTTGACAAGCAGGAGATCGTAGAAGTATCCGAGAAGATCGGCACTTACGAGACTTCCATTCTGCCTTATGAAGATTGTTGTACCATCTTCGTGGCAAAACATCCCGTGACGAAGCCGAATGTAAAGGTGATCCGCAGACATGAACACAATCTGGATGAGAAGATCGACGAACTGGTGAAGACCGCATTAGAGACCAAAGAACTGATCATTGCGGAAGCATAAGTGCGAATGCAGAGTAACTATTCAGAACCGGGGAAACAGAGGTACTGAATAGTTACTTTTTTGGAATGGCATATAAAAAACACCTCAAGAGGATTGCGTCTCTCAAGGTGTTCTCTGTTTTACTATGTATTCGGACTTCCGAATCGGTAACTTATACCAGATAAGGCTTTAATACTTCCAGAACCTCATCAGCGCCATCCTCTGCATGGATGTTCAGGTCGATAGGCTTGGAAAGATCCAGACTGAAGATACCCATGATGGACTTTGCATCAATTACGTATCTGCCGGATACAAGATCGAAATCATAATCGAACTTAGTAATATCGTTTACGAAAGATTTTACCTTATCAATAGAATTTAAAGAAATCTGAACTGTCTTCATGTTGACTACCTCCTTAATGTGTGTCATACCTTCTGACTTCATATTAATGGCTGAACGACCAAAAGTCAAGACGAAAACAATACAAAAAAAGTGAGGAATCCTATGAAAAGTGTAGCATTACACAACCTTGGATGTAAGGTTAATTCCTATGAAATAGAAGTAATGCAACAAATGTTACAAGAAAAAGGTTATACTATTGTACCATTTGATGAAATCGCGGATATTTACATTGTAAATACCTGCACAGTTACCAATATTGCAGACCGGAAAAGCCGACAGATGCTTCATCGTGCGAAGCAGAAAAATCCGGCGGCACTGGTAGTGGCAGTGGGTTGCTATGTGCAGACCGGAAGGGAAGATGTGGAGCAGGATCCCTGCATTGATCTGGCGATCGGCAACAACCGCAAGAAGGATCTGGTCTCCATTCTGGAGGAATATTTACGGGATCTGGAACAGGAAGATGCGGTGGCGGAGAATGCAGAAAATGCCGGACATGGTGTGGACAAGACTATGCATGACACTACTGTCATAGATATTAACCACACCGCAGAATACGAAGAAATGACTCTGAAACAGACGGCGGAGCACACCCGTGCCTATATTAAAATTCAGGACGGATGCAATCAGTTCTGCTCTTACTGTGTCATCCCCTATGCCAGAGGCAGAGTCCGCAGCCGCAGGGCGGAAGATATCATCCGGGAGATCACTGGCATGGCGAAGAACGGTTACCGGGAGATTGTACTGACAGGTATCCATATCAGCTCCTACGGCATTGATTTCGACGAGGAAGCCTGGAAGCGGGGAGAAAGTGTCTCCGTATTAAAAGAAGACGAGGAAAGAAGAGATTATTCCGGCAGCAGCAAGCTGATCGATCTGCTGGAACGGATTCACGACATTGAAGGAATCGAGAGGATCCGCATCGGTTCCCTGGAACCCCGCATCGTCACAGAGGAGACCGCAGCAAGAATGGCGGCACTGCCGAAGCTGTGTCCCCATTTTCATCTGTCCTTACAGAGCGGCTGTGATGCGACACTGCGCCGTATGAACCGTAAGTACACTTCCGAAGAATATGCGGAAAGCGTAGCACTGCTCCGCAAGGTGTTTGATCATCCGGCCATTACTACGGATGTCATCGTTGGATTCCCCGGGGAGACCGAGGAAGAGTTTACGCAGACAAAGCAATTTTTAGACAGGATTCAATTCTTCGAGATGCATATTTTCAAGTATTCCAAGCGGGCAGGTACCAGAGCGGCCGTGATGTCTCACCAGGTGCCGGATCCCGTGAAAACCACAAGAAGCGGAGAACTTCTGGCTATGGAGAAAGAGCAGTCGAAGCGATTCCGGGCGCATTATCTGGGCAGGGAAGCGGAGGTGCTGCTGGAGGAGATAAAGGAGCTGGACGGAGTGGAATATCTACTGGGACATACAAGAGATTATGTGAAAGTAGCGGTTCCCCTGGCAGAGAACGGCGAAAAAGCGGTGACCAATACCGTAGTGCGCGGCACGGTGGAAGGATTTGTAAATGATGAGATTCTGTTGTTATCACCCCTTGAATTTTCAAAGTAAATGCGGTAATATAAGGCATAACGGAAAATTTGCAACTATTCAGAGCTGCACAGCAGCGGTTTTGCGAATGGGGCTCTGAATAGTTACAGAAATTGCATTAAGGCAGAATAAGAGGATCGTATGCAGGACTTAGGAAATACACAATACTTCAAGGTAGAGACAGAACCTGAGACCGGCGTAAAGCTGGTGCTCTCTACCGTATATGAGGCACTGACAGAGAAGGGATATAACCCTGTGAATCAGATCGTTGGTTATATTATGAGTGGAGACCCCACTTATATTACCAGCCATAAGAATGCCCGCAGCCTGATCATGAAGGTGGAGCGGGATGAATTGGTAGAAGAACTGCTCACGGAGTATATCAGGACCAAACACTGGAAATAATCACAACTATCAGGAGGACCCACATGCGTATCATGGGTTTGGATTTCGGCTCACGTACCGTGGGCGTGGCGATCAGCGACAGTCTGCTCTTAACTGCGCAGGGTGTGGAGATCATTCGCCGCAAAGAAGAAAATAAATTACGACAGACGCTGGCCCGGATCGAGGAACTGATCGTCGAGAACGAAGTGGACGAGATCGTTCTGGGACTTCCCAAGAACATGAACGATACCGAGGGTGTCCGCGTGGAACTGACCAAAGAGTTCAAGGAGAAGCTGGAACGCAGGACCGGTCTGCCCGTGTACTTCTGGGATGAGAGACTGACTACCGTAGCTGCGGACAAGGCAATGATGGAAGCGGGGATCCGTCGCGAGAACCGCAAGGATTACGTGGATATGATCGCAGCAACCCTGATCCTGCAGGGATATCTGGATCGCAGGAACAATGAGAAGAAAAAGGAATCAGAATGAGTAAATTGGAAAAGATCACATTTCGCCCGGAGGGCGAAGAACCTGTAGAATTTTATGTACTGGAACAGACCAGGATCGGTGGACACAATTACATCCTGGTAACCGATGTGGAAGAGGGAGACGGAGATGCCCTGATCCTGAAGGATATGTCTCAGGATGGTGAAGAAGAGAGCATTTATGATGTAGTCTCCGATGATGAAGAACTGGAAGCGGTATCCGGAGTATTTGCGGATATGCTGGAGGACATTGATTTAATTTAATTTTAGATAAATACAGGCGGTCCTGCGAGAAGGACGGTCTTATATTTATATATGATTTGTATGATTGGCAGAGAGGGATATTGGAGGCTTTGCCGATTTCGACATATAATGGATTTTATGCCAAAAGTGACAGGGAATACACGAAGGGCATGAGAAAAAACCGTTATTTTGATGAAATCGTAAGATCTGGGATATCTGATTTTCACGGGAGTTTTCGAGAAGAGAGCCGTGAAAACGGGAGGTAAATCACAGGTCTTTCTTTGCAGAGCATAACAATCCATTCTAACGCCGGGATACATACACTAAGAACAGTTGTATAGACGTATAGAATTTGGAGGTAATTTCGTTGAAAAAGAAAAAAGAGAATAGTAACGCTTCAGGCCTGAAGATCATTCCTTTGGGCGGTCTGGAGCAGATTGGTATGAACATTACTGCCTTCCAGTATGAGGACAGTATTATTGTGGTGGACTGCGGACTGTCTTTCCCTGCGGATGATATGCTGGGAATCGATCTGGTCATTCCCGATGTAACATATCTGAAGGATAATATCGATAAGGTAAAGGGATTTGTCATCACTCATGGACATGAGGATCATATCGGAGCACTGCCCTATGTGTTGCGTGATATCAATGTGCCCATCTACGCAACCCGTCTGACCATGGGGATCATTGAGAACAAGCTGACAGAGCATAATCTCATGAAGAAGACCAAACGCAAAGTGGTGAAGTTCGGTCAGTCCATCAATCTGGGTGATTTCCGTGTGGAATTCATCAAGACGAATCACAGCATCGTAGATGCCGCAGCACTGGCAATTTATTCCCCTGCCGGTATCGTGGTACACACCGGAGACTTCAAGGTAGACTATACTCCGGTCTATGGAGATGCCATTGATTTACAGCGTTTTGCCGAGATCGGTAAAAAGGGTGTACTGGCACTGATGTGCGATTCCACCAATGCCGAGCGTCCCGGTTTTACCCCTTCCGAGAAGACCGTAGGTAAGACGTTTGATACCTTATTTGAAGAACATAAAAATACCAGAATTTTTGTGGCGACTTTCGCATCCAATGTGGATCGTGTACAGCAGATCATCAACACAGCCTATAAATTTGGCCGTAAAGTAGCTGTGGAAGGCCGCAGTATGGTGAATATTCTGGATACCGCCATCAAGCTGGAGTGCATTAATATTCCCGAAAACACTCTGGTGGATCTGGATCAGATGAAAAATTATCCCGATGAGCAGCAGGTGATCATCACCACCGGAAGCCAGGGCGAGAGTATGGCAGCCCTGTCCCGTATGGCCAACAACATGCACCGCAAGATCACCATCGGCGCGGGAGATACGGTTATTTTCTCATCCAACCCGATCCCGGGAAATGAGAAGTCGGTTACCAAGATCATCAATGAATTGCTTCGCAAGGGCGCAGATGTTATTTTTCAGGATGCCCATGTATCCGGACACGCCTGTCAGGAAGAGATCAAGCTGATCTACACGCTGATCCATCCGAAGTATGCGGTGCCCGTGCATGGTGAATATAAACACCTGAAAGCACAGGCAAAGATCGCAGAGAGCCTTGGTATCAGCAAGGACAATATTTTCATCCTCTCTTCCGGAGATGTACTGGAAGTCAGCGAGGAACAGGCGAAAGTTGCCGGAAGGGTACCCGTCGGTGCAATCCTGGTAGACGGACTGGGTGTCGGTGATGTAGGAAATGTGGTCCTCAGAGATAGACAGCACCTGGCAGAAGATGGTATTATGATCGTGGTTATGAGTCTGGATAGGGCCAGTGGTGAGCTGGTAGCCGGTCCGGATATTGTATCCAGAGGTTTTGTATATGTGAAGGAATCCGATGAACTGATCGAGGAAGCACGCCGCACTGTGGATGATGCACTGCAGGCATGCCTGGATAAGGGAATTACGGATTGGGGCAAGCTGAAGACCACCACCAAGGATGTTCTCAGTGATTATGTGTGGAAGAAGACCAAGAGACGTCCCATGATCCTTCCCATCATCATGGAAGTGTAGCAGGTTAATGATAGCCGGAAAGGTCATAAGCAGATGAAGATTACATCGGACGAAAATGTGAATCAGGCCGTAGAACAGATGGTACAGGCGATCCGCAATACGGATGCGTACATGGAGTATCGCAGACAACTGGGTCGTATAAAGGAGCAGCCGGAATTAAAAAAGCAGATCGATGACTTCCGGACAAGGAACTTTGAATTACAGACCAGCAAAGATACCAATTTCGACAAGATCGATCAGTTCACCAGAGAGAATGAAGCATTTCGCGAGAATCCGCTGGTGTCTGATTTTCTTGCTGCGGAATTGGCTTTCTGCCGTATGATGCAGGAGATCGGACTCTATGTCACCGATCAGATGAAGTTCGAGTAAGAAAGGGCATAAGATATGAAGACAGCAAATTTGGCGGGTGCCGTATTGGGCACGATCTTAAAAGTAGTATTTGTGGTGGTTGTAATATATCTGGTCTACACGGGAGCTTCCACCTGCTATGACTACGGTTATCGTATTTTCACAGAACCGGCGGTCTCTGCCGGAGAGGGACGTAAGATCACAGTAACCCTGACCTCGGACATGTCCGCAACGGAGATCGGCACAATGATGCAGGAAAAGGGCCTGACACGTGACGGCAGACTGTTCGCATTACAGTATCTGTTATCTGAGTATAAAAAGGATTGGAAACCCGGAACTTATGAACTGAGTACTGCCATGACCGCAGAGGAAATGATGGAAGTCATGGCTGGACAGACGGAAAGTACGGAAGAAGAATCCGTTGAGACCATAGATAACGGCAGCGCACTGACCGGCGAGACACAACCGCTGGAAACCGTTGCACAATAAAAACGGACAATAGAAACGGGGAGTATTATGATCATAGACGAGAGAATGTCCGCATTTATCGATTCTCTGGACAGCGGGAATCCCGCATGGCTGAATGAAATTGAAAAATATGCGTTGGACACGCAGGTTCCGATCATACGCAGATCTATGCAAAGCCTGTTAAAATTTTTACTGACATACACAAAGCCGAAGAGCATCCTGGAAGTCGGGACTGCTATCGGCTTTTCTGCGTTACTTATGAGTGAATATGCGCCGGCGGATTGCCATATCACAACCATAGAAAAATATGAAAAACGAATCCCCATAGCCAGAGAAAATTTTGATAAATATGGAAGAGAAGACAAAATCACTCTTTTGGAAGGCGATGCCACAGAGATACTGAAAGAATTGGATGGTACTTACGATGTGATCTTCATGGATGCGGCCAAGGGGCAATATATCAATTTCCTGCCGGATATTCTGAGACTTCTGTCTCCGGGCGGTCTACTGATCTCGGATAATGTATTACAGGACGGAGATATCATAGAATCCCGATTTGCGGTCACCAGGCGCAACCGTACGATTCATGCGAGAATGCGGGAATATTTATACGAATTAAAACATCATCCCGAACTGGAGACAGTGATTCTGCCCGTGGGGGATGGCGTGACGTTGAGTACTAAGAAATAAGGAGAAAGAAAATGACTTATAAAAAACCGGAACTCTTGATCCCGGCCAGCAGTCTGGAAGTATTGAAGACTGCGGTAATGTTCGGGGCAGATGCAGTATATATCGGAGGAGAAGCATTCGGACTGCGGGCCAAAGCGAAGAATTTCAGCAGTGAGGAAATGGCAGAGGGTGTGGCATTTGCCCATGCGCATGGCGTAAAAGTATATGTAACGGCCAATATTCTGGCACATAACTATGACCTTGACGGGGCCAGAAAATATTTTGCCGAGCTGCGGGATATGAAACCGGAACAGCCGGATGCGCTGATCATTTCAGATCCGGGAATGTTCATGATCGCGAAGGAAGTATGGCCTCAGGTGGAAGTGCACATTTCCACACAGGCTAACAATACGAATTATGAGACCTATCTGTTCTGGTGGAAACTGGGAGCAAAGAGAGTCGTGTCGGCCAGAGAGCTGTCTCTGGTGGAGATCAAAGGAATCCGGGAAAAGATTCCGGCAGAAATGGAGATTGAAAGCTTTGTCCATGGTGCAATGTGTATCTCTTATTCGGGAAGATGCCTGCTGAGCAATTTCTTTACCGGGAGAGATGCCAACAGAGGCGCCTGTACCCATCCCTGCCGTTGGAAGTATGCTGTGGTGGAAGAGACCAGACCCGGAGAATATCTGCCGGTATATGAGAATGAGAGAGGAACTTATATTTTTAACTCCAAGGATCTGTGTATGATCGAGCATATTCCGGAACTGGTGGAAGCAGGTATTGACAGCCTGAAGATCGAAGGCCGTATGAAGACGGCATTGTATGTCGCAACTGTGGCCAGAACTTATCGGAAAGCCATTGATGACTATTTTACTGATCCGAAATTGTATGAGAAAAATATGGACTGGTATCAGGCTGAGATCTCAAAATGTACCTACAGACAGTTTACCACCGGATTTTATTTCGGAAAACCAGATGAGAATACACAGATCTATGATAATAACACCTATGTGAATGAATATATCTATCTTGGAATCGTGGAGGCGGTAAAGGATAATCTGTGCCGGATCGAGCAGCGGAATAAATTCTGTGTGGGAGATGCTATCGAGATCATGAAGCCGGACGGCACAAATGTACCTGTAACGGTGGAAGCAATGTATACAGACGATGGGGAAAGTGTGGACAGTGCGCCCCATCCCAAGCAGGTGTTGTGGATAAAGTTATCCGAGGCTGCGAAGAAGTATGATCTGTTACGTTGTAAAAGTGTTTAATAAATAGATATTGACCATCATAACGCACGTGTTGTAAACTATATTGGATAATAATTCTATAGTATACCGAAGGGAAGTAGTAGGGACATGCGCGAGGAATTGAATGTAGAGGAGCTTTTTGCCAGCAAGGTATTTACCCTGGGCAAGATGAAGGAGAGACTCCCCAAGAGCACTTACAAAGAAGTAAAAAAGATTATGGATCAGGGAGGAGAACTTTCCCCGGCGACAGCAGATGTAGTGGCGACGGCCATGAAAGACTGGGCGATTGAGAACGGGGCGACTCATTATACTCACTGGTTCCAGCCGTTGACTGGTATCACCGCTGAAAAACACGATGCTTTTGTAACACATCCCGATGAGGATGGTCGTATGATCATGGAATTTTCCGGTAAGGAACTGATCAAGGGCGAGCCTGATGCATCTTCTTTCCCGTCCGGGGGCTTGCGTGCGACTTTTGAGGCAAGAGGATATACCACATGGGATATCACATCCCCTGCATTTATTAAGGAGACCGCGACCGGTCCGACCCTTTGCATCCCCACTGCTTTCTGTTCTTATAAGGGCGAAGCTCTGGATAAAAAGACACCGTTACTTCGCTCCATGGAAGCTCTGAGCAAACAGGCAATCCGTATTGTGCGTCTGTTCGGTAATACAGAGGCAACCAAGGTACTGCCCTCCGTCGGCGCAGAGCAGGAATATTTCCTGGTGGATTCTGCCAAGGCATTGCAGCGTGAAGATATTATTTTCGCCGGACGGACCCTGTTTGGTGCTCCTGCGCCCAAGGGTCAGGAGATGGATGACCATTACTTCGGCGTTATCCGTGAACGCATCGGCGGTTTTATGCACGATGTGAATATCGAACTGTGGAAACTGGGCGTGACTTCCAAGACCCAGCACAACGAAGCGGCACCCGCACAGCATGAGGTGGCACCGATTTATGAGTCTGCCAATGTGGCAGTAGATCATAACCAGCTTGTAATGGAGACTTTGAAACGCGTGGCAGGCAAGCATGGCCTGCGCTGCATGCTGCACGAGAAGCCTTTTGCCGGCGTGAACGGTTCCGGTAAGCATAACAACTGGTCCATCACTACGGATAATGGTGTAAACCTTTTAGAGCCGGGACAGACTCCAAATGAAAATATTCAGTTTTTGTTAGTGCTGGCATGTATCATGAAGGCAGTAGATACCCATGCGGATCTGCTGCGCCAGAGTGCGTCCAACGTAGGCAACGACCACAGACTGGGTGGTTATGAAGCACCGCCTGCTATTATCTCTATTTTCCTGGGCGAGCAGCTGGAGGATGTGGTGGCACAGCTGGTGGAGACCGGTAAGGCCGACAATCTGAAAGAAGGCGGCGTACTGCGTACCGGTGTATCCACATTACCTGATTTTGTAAAGGATGCCACCGACAGAAACCGTACTTCACCCTTTGCTTTCACAGGCAATAAATTTGAGTTCCGTATGGTTGGCAGTGAGGATTCCATCGGAAGCCCCAACACCACTCTGAATGCCATTGTTGCAGAGGCTTTCTGTGAAGCGGCCGATCGGCTTGAGGGAGCGGAAGACTTCGATATGGCAGTACATGATCTGATCAAGGAATATATGACCGAGCACCAGCGTATTATTTTCAACGGCAACGGTTATGCCAGGGAATGGGAAGAGGAAGCAGCCAGAAGAGGACTGCCCAATATTCCTTCCATGGTAGCAGCAGTAGATACTCTGACCACACCTAAGGCGATCCATCTGTTTGAGAAGTTCGGTATCTTCACCGAAGCAGAGCTGCGTTCCCGTGCGGAGGTACTGTATGAGACCTATGCGAAGACCATCAATATCGAGGCACTGACCATGGTGGATATGGCAAATAAGCAGATCATCCCCGCAGTCATGAAGTACAGCAAGTCTCTGGCGGATGCTGTCATTGCCATTACGGAAGCAGGGGGAGATACCTATGTGCCTGTCCGTATGTTGCAGCAGATCACGCAAAAGCTGACTGAGATGGAGAAGGCTTCGGAGGCACTGCTCAATGTCGAAAAGAAGGCATCCGCAATGGAGAGAGGCAAGGAGCAGGCATTCTGCTATCACGATGAAGTCATGGTGGCTATGACTGCGCTGAGAAAGCCCGCAGACGAACTGGAAAAACTGGTAGATAAAAAATACTGGCCGTTCCCGACGTATGCGGATCTGCTTTTTGAGGTATAGAACGTTTCAAAGGCCGTTTCGGATGCAATAATAAATTTTTTTCAAAAAGGGTATTGCAATCGAAAAAAAACTGTTGTATAGTAATGAACCATAGAGGAGCGATCCTCACAAGTAAATATTTTTCAATGCGAACGAAGGCGTTTACACTAGTAGTGTAGCGCCTTTTTTTTGTGACTATTCAGAGCCGTAAATATTGAACATATTTGTCGAATGCTTGCATTCGTAAAAATATGTGTCAATATTTATTCGGCGAAGTAACCTCAATGAGCAAAAGGAAAGTCTCGTAGAGACGATTTTGCGAATGGAGGTTCTGAATAGTCAGCACGGAATAGTCGCAGGAAGCATGAAAAATTGCAAAATTAAGGAGGAAACGAAGATGAGTGAAGTATTAAATGTGGAAGAAATCTTTGGCAGTAAGGTATTCACTCTGGGGAAAATGAGGGAAAGATTACCCAAGAGCGTATACAAAGAAGTAAAGAAAATCATTGATCACGGCGGAGAGCTGTCACTGGCTACCGCAGATGTTGTAGCTAAGGCAATGAAGGACTGGGCCGTTGAGAATGGTGCAACCCATTATACACATTGGTTTCAGCCGTTGACAGGCATTACCGCAGAGAAGCATGACGCATTCGTAACTCATCCCGATGAATCCGGTAAGATGATCATGGAGTTCTCCGGCAAGGAACTGATCAAGGGCGAGCCCGATGCATCTTCCTTCCCCTCCGGAGGCTTACGAGCAACCTTTGAGGCAAGAGGCTATACTGCATGGGATATCACATCTCCCGCATTCCTGAAAGAGGATGCTACCGGCGTGATCCTTTGCATTCCCACTGCTTTCTGCTCTTACAAGGGTGAGGCACTGGATAAAAAGACACCGTTACTGCGTTCCATGGAAGCTGTCAGCACCCAGGCACTTCGTATCGTAAGACTGTTCGGCAACACTGGAGCTACGAAGGTAGTAGCAAGCGTTGGACCTGAGCAGGAATATTTCCTGGTAGACAGAGATAAATACCTGAAGCGTGAAGATCTGATCTTCGCCGGACGTACCCTGTTCGGTGCACCCGCACCCAAGGGCCAGGAGCTGGAAGATCATTACTTCGGTACTATCCGTGAGAGAATCGGTTCTTTCATGAAAGACCTGAACATTGAACTGTGGAAGCTGGGTGTAACTGCGAAGACACAGCACAACGAAGTAGCTCCCGCACAGCATGAACTGGCTCCCATTTATGAGACCGCCAATATTGCAGTAGATCACAACCAGCTGGTTATGGAGACCATGAAAAAGGTAGCCGGTCGTCACGGCATGACCTGCCTGCTTCATGAGAAACCTTTCGCCGGCGTGAATGGTTCCGGTAAGCATAACAACTGGTCACTGGGAACCGATAATGGTGTAAATCTTCTGGATCCCGGCGATACTCCGAACGAGAACATCCAGTTCCTGCTGGTACTGGCTTGTATCCTGAAAGCTGTAGATACGCATGCAGACCTGCTTCGTCAGAGTGCATCCGATGTCGGCAACGATCACAGACTGGGAGCTAATGAGGCACCGCCCGCAATCATCTCCGTATTCCTGGGCGAGCAGCTGGAGGATGTGGTAAAGCAGCTGGTGGAGACCGGTGATGCAACTCATTCTATCCAGGGCGGTAAGCTTTTAACCGGTGTATCCACACTGCCTGATCTGGATAAGGATGCAACAGACCGTAACAGAACTTCACCGTTTGCTTTCACCGGTAATAAGTTCGAGTTCCGTATGGTAGGTAGTGCAGATTCCATCGCCAGCCCCAACACTACTCTGAATGCCATCGTAGCAGAGGCTTTCTGTGAGGCAGCAGATCTTCTGGAGAAGGCAGACGACTTCGATATTGCAGTACATGATCTGATCAAGAAGTACCTGACTGAGCATCAGAGAATTATCTTCAATGGTAATGGCTATTCCGAGGAATGGGTAGAAGAGGCTGCCAGAAGAGGACTTCCCAACATCAAGTCCATGGTAGAAGCTTCCGAGACTCTGACCACCGAAAAGTCTATCAAGCTGTTCGAGAAGTTCGGTATCTTCACCAAGGCTGAGCTGGAATCCCGCGAGGAGGTTCTGTATGAGACCTACTCCAAGACCATCAACATCGAAGCTCTGACCATGGTAGATATGGCGAAGAAGCAGTACATTCCCGCAGTTATGGAGTACACCAAGACTCTGGCGGATACCGTACTGGCTGTTAAGAGTGCAGGTGCTGATGCTACTGTGCAGACCACAGTCCTGAAGAGTATTTCCGAGAAACTGGCAGAGGCACAGGCAGCAGAGACTTCATTGGAAGATAAGCTGGCAGAGGCAGCAGGTATCGAAGATCCCAAGAAGCTTGCCTTCTTCTATAAAGATGTGGTACATACCGCAATGGATGACCTGAGAGCTCCCGTGGATGAACTGGAGATGATGGTTGATAAGAAAGTATGGCCGGTACCTACCTACGGCGACCTGATCTTTGAAGTATAATCATTGCTTATATCGTTTCTCTCATTTTTTAAATATGACGAGGCCGCAATCACAAAAAAGGTGGATGCGGCCTTGTTTTTGGCTGAATTGTTCCAATTTTGTATACTTTTTTAAAATTTTTTAAATTGGGTATTGCAAAATGGGAAAAGATAGTGTATACTTCATCAAGTAAACGACATAGGGCTATCGCCAAACGGTAAGGCAACGGACTCTGACTCCGTCATTTCAAGGTTCGAATCCTTGTAGCCCTGTTAGGGAAAACCTCAGTAGAGAAATCTGCTGAGGTTTTTTGTTACATCAGAAAAAGTAACAAACACCGAACATATTTTCGATGATATCTGTACTTTTCCAAAAAAGTCTGCTATAATCTGTGCGTGACATGAAATAATAAAGGTAACAGATAAGTACGGAGATGCGGTATGAAGCAATCTAACGAACCCTCACAATTCAAATTACATTCCGAATATCAACCAACCGGAGACCAGCCGCAGGCAATCGCGGAACTGGTAGAAGGTTTCCGGCAGGGCAATCAGTTTGAGACCCTCCTGGGTGTCACCGGTTCGGGTAAGACTTTTACCATGGCGAATGTGATCCAGGCGCTGAACAAGCCAACACTGATCATTGCGCATAACAAAACACTGGCGGGACAGCTTTACGGGGAAATGAAGGAATTTTTTCCGGAGAACGCAGTGGAATATTTTGTCTCCTATTACGATTATTATCAGCCGGAGGCTTATGTACCGTCTTCGGATACCTATATTGCCAAGGATTCTTCCATCAATGATGAGATCGATAAGCTGCGTCTGTCGGCGACAGCATCCCTGGCGGAACGCAGGGATGTCGTGGTGGTGGCCAGCGTGTCCTGTATCTATGGTCTGGGAAGCCCGGACGAATATCAGGATCTGATCGTATCTCTGCGCCCCGGAATGGTGAAGGACCGGGATGAAGTGCTCCGGGAGCTGATCGATATTCAATACAACCGTAATGATATGGATATCCAGCGTGCCACCTTCCGTGTCAGGGGAGATGTAGTGGAAGTGTACCCGGCACAGGGCGGAGACTATCTGATCCGCATCGAATTTTTCGGAGATGAGATTGACCGGATCGCCGAGGTGGAGCCTCTGACAGGGAAAATTCACGCAGAGCTGAACCATGTGGCAATCTTCCCGGCATCTCATTATGTGGTATCACAGGAGAAGATCAAGGCAGCCTGCGACAATATCGAAGAAGAGATGAAGGAGCGGGTGCAGTTTTTCAAAGGCGAAGACAAGCTGATCGAGGCACAGCGGATCGCGGAGCGGACGAATTTCGATATCGAGATGCTCCGGGAGACCGGATTCTGTTCCGGCATCGAGAATTATTCCAGACATCTGAACGGACTTCCTGCGGGAGCGCCGCCCATGACGCTGCTGGACTTTTTCCCGGATGATTTTCTGATCATCGTGGACGAGTCTCATATGACGATTCCGCAGATCCGCGGCATGTATGCAGGAGACCGTTCGAGAAAACAGACACTGGTAGATTATGGCTTCCGTCTGCCCTCGGCACTGGACAACAGACCCCTCAATTTCGAAGAATTCGAAGCACATATAGACCAGATGATGTTCGTATCTGCGACACCTTCCGATTATGAGAAGGAGCATGAGCTGCTCAGGACAGAGCAGATCATCCGTCCGACAGGACTGTTGGATCCGGAAGTACAGGTACGCCCTGTGGAAGGACAGATCGATGACCTGATCGGAGAAGTAAATAAAGAGATTGAAAAACACCATAAGGTACTGATCACCACGCTGACCAAGCGTATGGCGGAAGACCTGACAGACTATATGAAGGAAGTCGGTATCCGGGTAAAATATCTGCATTCCGACATTGATACGCTGGAGCGTGCCCAGATCATCCGTGATATGCGACTGGATGTATTTGATGTGCTGGTAGGTATTAATCTTCTGAGAGAAGGACTGGACATTCCGGAGATCACACTGGTAGCGATCCTGGATGCGGACAAGGAAGGGTTCCTAAGAAGTGCAACATCCCTGATCCAGACCATCGGCCGTGCCGCACGTAATGCGGAGGGACATGTCATCATGTATGCCGACACGATCACGGATTCCATGCGGGAAGCGCTGGACGAGACCAACAGACGTCGCGAGATTCAGATGAAGTATAACGAAGAACATGGCATTACCCCGCAGACGATCAAAAAGGCGGTGCGGGATCTCATCAGCATCTCCAAGGTGATCGCCAAGGAGGAGGTACGCTTCGAGAAGGATCCGGAATCCATGACGAAGAAGGAACTGGAGAAGCTCATCGGCGAGATCCAGAAGAAGATGCAGAAGGCAGCGGCAGACCTGAACTTCGAGGCGGCGGCAGAACTTAGAGATAAAATGCTTGAATTAAAGAAACAATTAAATGATATGGAATGATATGAAATAAGAAAGGCAAGACAATGGAAGAAGCAAAGAAGATGCGCCCCCGGGAGTACATTAAGATCAGGGGCGCCAATGAACATAATCTGAAAAACATTAATGTGGACATTCCCAGAAATGAACTGGTGGTACTCACCGGTATGTCCGGTTCCGGAAAGTCTTCCCTGGCATTTGATACGATCTATGCCGAAGGACAGAGGCGTTATATGGAATCTCTGTCCTCCTACGCGAGACAGTTCCTGGGGCAGATGGAGAAACCCAACGTAGAAAGTATCGAGGGACTGTCTCCCGCCATTTCCATCGATCAGAAGTCGACCAACCGTAACCCTCGTTCCACTGTGGGTACGGTAACGGAGATCTATGATTACTTCCGTCTGTTGTATGCGAGGATCGGTATACCCCACTGCCCGAAGTGCGGCAGGGAGATTTCCAAACAGACCGTAGACCAGATGGTAGACCAGATCATGAACATGGGAGAAGGTACGAAGATCCAGCTGCTGGCCCCCGTGGTCAGAGGCCGTAAGGGCGAGCATGCCAAAGTGCTGGAGCGTGCCAAGAGAAGCGGTTATGTCCGGGTACGGATCGACGGCAGCATGTATGAACTGACGGAAGAGATCAAACTGGATAAAAATATCAAGCACAATATCGACATCGTGGTAGACCGTCTGGTGGTAAAGGATGGTATTCAGCGCCGTCTGACAGATTCCATTGAAAACGTACTGGAGCTGGCCGAAGGCCTGTTGGTGGTGGATGTGATCGGTGGCGAGCCGGTGACCTTCAGCCAGAGCTTCTCCTGTCCGGACTGCGGCATCAGTGTCAGCGAAGTGGAGCCGAGAAGCTTCTCCTTCAACAATCCCTTCGGTGCCTGCCCGGTATGTTTTGGACTGGGTTACAAGATGGAGTTTGACGAGGATCTGATGATCCCGGACAAGAGACTCAGCATCAATCAGGGAGCGATCACCGTGATGGGGTGGCAGTCCTGCGCGGACAAGGGCAGTTTTACCAATGCCATATTGCAGGCACTGGCCAAGGAATATCATTTTGACCTGGACACGCCTTTTGAAGAGTACCCGCAGAAAATTCATGATATCCTGATCCATGGAACCAATGGTAAGGAAGTTATGGTACATTATACCGGCCAGCGCGGAAGTGGTGTGTATCCGGTAGCATTCGAAGGACTGATCAAAAATGTGGAGCGTCGTTATCGCGAGACTGCATCCGAAAGCTCCAAACAGGAATACGAAACCTTTATGCGCATTACCCCCTGTAAAGAGTGTAAGGGAATGCGTCTGAAGAAGGAATCCCTGGCAGTTACGGTATGCGATAAAAATATTTACGAGATCACTTCTATGTCCATCCGTGACCTGCAGAAGTTTTTAGATACCATGACACTGACGAAACAGCAGCAGTTCATCGGAGAGAGAGTCCTGAAGGAGATCCGCGCCAGAGTGGGATTCCTGGTGGATGTAGGACTGGATTATCTGTCCCTGGCCAGAGCTACCGCTACCCTGTCCGGTGGTGAGGCACAGCGTATCCGCCTGGCGACCCAGATCGGTTCCGGACTGGTGGGCGTGTGCTATATTCTCGACGAGCCCAGTATCGGACTGCACCAGAGAGACAATGACAAACTGTTGAATACCCTGAAGAATCTTCGGGATCTGGGCAATACCCTGATAGTGGTGGAACACGATGAGGATACCATGCTGGCAGCGGATTATATCGTAGATATTGGTCCCGGTGCCGGTTCCCACGGTGGCGAGGTTATCGCCTGTGGTACTGCAGAAGAGATCATGCAGATCCCGGAGTCCATTACGGGACAATACCTCAGTGGTAAAAAAAGAATTCCTGTGCCGGAGACCAGGAGAACTCCTGCCGGCTGGATCAAAGTACTGGGAGCACAGGAAAATAACCTGAAAAATGTAGATGTGGAGATCCCATTGGGCGTCATGACATGCGTTACCGGTGTGTCCGGCTCCGGAAAAAGCTCACTGGTGAATGAGATTCTCTACAAACATTTGGCGAGAGAGCTGAACCGTGCACGTTGTATTCCCGGTAAACATAAGGGAATCGAAGGCGTGGAGCAGCTGGATAAAGTCATCAACATCGACCAGTCCCCCATCGGACGTACCCCCAGATCCAATCCGGCTACCTATACCGGAGTGTTTGACCTGATCCGCGATCTGTTCGCCTCTACGGCGGATGCCAAGGCGAAGGGCTACAGCAAGGGCCGCTTCAGCTTTAATGTCAAGGGCGGACGCTGCGAAGCCTGCGGCGGTGATGGCATTATCAAGATCGAGATGCATTTTCTGCCGGACGTCTATGTGCCCTGTGAGGTCTGCGGTGGCAAACGTTACAATCGTGAGACACTGGATGTGAAATACAAGGGCAAGAGCATTTTCGACGTACTGGACATGACCGTAGAGGAAGCATTGCCTTTCTTTGAGAACGTGCCCTATATCCGCAGAAAGATCGAGACCTTATATGATGTGGGACTTTCTTATGTGAAGCTGGGACAGCCCTCTACCACGTTATCCGGCGGTGAGGCACAGCGTATCAAGCTGGCAACCGAGCTCTCCAGGAGAAGTACCGGTAAGACGATCTATATTCTCGATGAGCCTACGACAGGATTACATTTTGAAGATGTGCATAAGCTGGTGGAAATCCTCCACAGACTGGCAGACGGCGGCAATACGGTAGTTGTCATCGAGCATAATCTGGATGTGATCAAGACCGCAGACTATATCATTGATATGGGACCGGAAGGCGGCGACCGCGGCGGTACCGTGATCGCACAGGGTACTCCGGAAGAGATCATAAAGGTGAAAAAATCCTATACCGGCTACTATGTGAAAAAGATGTTGGAGAAGGAGTTACGATAACTATTCAGCCCCCATTCGCAAAAATTCGACAAATAGTCGATGATATTTGCATGGTTCTGAATAGTTATAAAAATTAATAATTACCCTCTATGAAAATGGGAAAAATTCAGTTATAATATGATGTATATGACTAAAATAGCGTGTAGAGTCTAAACTTATATATAGATTGATACCATCGGAAAGGGGTAGAATAGAAAATGCAGTGCACAGACATCGGAATTGATTTAGGTACCGCCAGCATTCTGGTATACATCAGAGGAAAGGGAGTCGTATTAAAGGAACCCTCTGTTGTAGCTTTTGATAGAGACACGAACAAGATTAAAGCCATTGGAGAGGATGCACGTCTGATGCTGGGAAGAACTCCGGGCAATATCGTAGCGGTAAGACCCTTACGTCAGGGTGTTATCTCCGACTATACCGTAACTGAGAAAATGATGAAGTATTTTATCCAGAAGGCTCTGGGTAAGAGAACCTTCCGTAAGCCCCGTATCGCGGTCTGCGTACCCAGCGGCGTTACGGAAGTAGAGAAGAAAGCCGTAGAAGATGCTACCTATCAGGCAGGTGCCAGAGAGGTATCCATCATAGAAGAGCCCATTGCAGCAGCAATCGGTGCCGGAATTGATATCTCCAAGCCCTGCGGTAACATGATCGTGGATATCGGCGGTGGTACTTCCGATATCGCCGTGATCTCTCTGGGAGGTACGGTAGTCAGCGCTTCCATCAAGATCGCCGGAGATGATTTCGACGAAGCCATTGTTCGTTATATGCGTAAGAAACATAATCTGCTCATCGGTGAGAGAACCGCAGAAGATCTGAAGATCAAGATCGGTTCCTGCTATAAGAGAGCGGAAGTGGATTATATGGATGTCAGAGGACGTAACCTGGTAACCGGTCTGCCGAAGACCGTCAAGGTATCTTCCGAGGAGACAGAGGAAGCTCTGCGCGAGACCACAGCACAGATTGTGGAGACCATTCACAGTGTTCTGGAGAAGACTCCCCCTGAGCTGGCAGCGGATATTGCCGACAGAGGGATCGTGCTGACCGGAGGCGGAAGCTTACTGCGCGGTCTGGAGGATCTGATCTCTGCCAAGACAGGGATCAATACCATGACAGCTGAGGATCCCATGACAGCAGTAGCCATCGGAACCGGTAAATACGTAGAATTCCTGGCGGGATACAGAGATAACTGATAAAAAGGATAAAAAGGCAGGATGCCGAACATTTGTCGAAGGATCGAGATCCTAAATGGAGGATATAAATGGTTAAAGGATTATACACCGCATACACGGGTATGATAAACGAACAGAACCGAATGGATATCATGACCAACAATCTGGCCAATGCATCTACCGTCGGCTATAAAAAGGAAGGCTCCACCAGCCAGTCCTTTGATGATGTGCTGACAGTTAAGATCAAGGACCAGTCCGTAGGCATGCGAAATGTGCAGAGACTGGGAGTGAAGAATCCGGGTGTTAAGATCGGAGAAAATTATACCGATTATTCCCAGGGATCTTTCCGCATCACGGGCAATACCTATGATCTGGCGCTGTCCGGAGAGGGCTTTTTTGCCATCGAATTTACGAACAAGGCCGGAGAGACAGATACCAAATATACCCGTGCCGGTCAATTCACACTGAACAAGGACGGCTATCTGGTGACAGAAGAGGGTGACTATGTCCTGGATACCCAGAACAGACGGATCCGGCTGAATACTCTGATCGATTCTTCCATCACAGATGACGGCACGATCTACCAGAATGGTCAGGCAGTGGCTAAGATCCAGGTGACAGATTTCGAAGATTATGATTATCTGGAAAAATACGGCGAGACCTACTATCAGCCGATCCAGGGTGCCAAAACGATTGCGGCAAAAGCACAGGTGAAATCTGGTTATCTGGAAATGGCAAATGTGCAGATCGTATCGGAAATGGTGAATCTGATCTCCATTACCCGGGCATATGAGTCAAATCAGAAGGTAGTGCAGACGATCGACGATACACTGGACGTAGCAGTGAACCAGATTGGCAGAGTACAGTAATCTAAAATAAAAAAGAGCCGATATATATAATGATGCCAGGGTCAAAAGGTCTAAGCCCACATGAGCTTGCTCATAGGTGGGTGAAAGACCTTAGGACCCGCCCCGATATGAGCATAAAAGTGGGATGATAATCCCACGATATGCGAATAGAGGGTAGGATTGTGGGAGTGCGTAGCACGGAGCAATCCGTAGGCATCAATGTCGGGGGGCAAAAGCACCCGACCTTGATACACAACTTTCAGGATGGAAAACCGGATTATGGATGATATCAGGGACAGCGTGAGAGGAGACTACATATGGTCAGAAGCTTATGGACAGCAGCGACCGGCATGATCGCACAACAGACAAATGTGGATACCATTGCCAATAACCTGGCAAATGTCAATACCACAGGCTATAAGACACAGGTGAATGAATTTAAGAGCCTGTTATATCAAAACATCCAGACGAAAACAACCTCCGCTAATGGAGATGCGAAACCGAGCAGTGCACAGGTGGGACTGGGCGTACGGAATGCTTCCATCAGTTCCGTGTTTAAGGAAGGAAGCCTGACGGCATCCGACAGCGACACCGCATTTGCAATTGACGGTAAGGGATTTTTCGCAGTTCGCGGTGCGGACGGCAATACCTATTATACGAGAAATGGTAATCTGAAGTTTACCCTGGCTTCGAACGGTGGCAATATGCTGGCAACCTCAGAGGGACTTCCGGTACTGGATACGCAGGGACGTCCCATTGTCCTTAGTAATAACTATGTAATGAGCAAGGTTACTGTCAGCAAGGACGGCAGCCTCTGCTATCCGGATGCACAGAACAATCCGCAACCCATCGGTATTACGATCGGCGTATTCCAGTTCAACAATCCGAACGGCCTGGAGAGACTGGCAGACAGCCTGTATCAGCAGACAGCAGCCAGTGGACAGGCAATCAACGAAGCTACCAATAATAATGTGGAACGAAGCAGTATCATCCAGGGATATCTGGAAAGCTCCAACGTACAGGTAGTGGATGAGATGGTCAATATGATCGTGGCACAGAGAGCTTATGAACTGAACTCCAAAGCCATTACGGCATCCGATGAAATGTTGCAGCAGGCGAACAACCTGCGTAGGTAATGAGAAATGTCAAAGCGAAAGATGACAATTTGCCTGCTGGCAGGCAAAATTGTCAGATTGCGGTTTGATAGGGCGAATGCCCGACATCGAAGGAAACGCGAAGCGTTTTCGAGATGCATTGCTCATTACCGTGGAAT
>ERZ1023897.34-NODE-34-length-70639-cov-17.898773_pt1 | contig 70639 bp, 51 predicted proteins | sample MGYA00380399_ERZ1023897 | MGnify/ENA primary metagenome ERZ1023897 (study PRJEB33179, sample SAMN07448995) | human gut metagenome | biome: Human-gut; feature: Human associated habitat; material: Faeces | host: Homo sapiens | place: India: Bhopal | collected... | reverse complement strand
AGGTCGGAAAACGAAAGTAGGAGAAAAACTACTTCGTTTTCCTCCTACTCGATTATGTGATATTGTTCGATTATTCGAAATAGAATGTAAGTGCTATCATTTTGCTATGTGCTGACTTAGCTGATAGTGTATATGGGAGTGTACTCTTGTCTTTTACATTTTTGATGTGATTCTTATCGTATGTATCTGTTATTCCATACATGAATTTCAATTCAGGGCGAAGTTTGAAATAAGGCAGATAGAAATCACACCCCAATCCCAGTTCTAGGAACAGATCTGTTTTCTTCAGTTTGATATAATCTTCGTTCTTGCTGTTCAGATTCATCATTGGGTTGATTCCTGCCATGATGTATGGGCGGTGATTGTTGAATCTCTGTGCTGCAAATATCAGGTCGAGGGCACTGGAAATGTAAGCCGTCTTCATCTCCTGTTTCTGTTGGATCGGATTACCGGCTCCATCTTTTTCCAGCATGTTGTAGAAGGAGAGATGTCGGGTACCGAAATACATGGCTGGTGCTATGCGTAGCTGGAAGTGGGTGTTGAGACGGAATTCTCCTAGTACACCTACTGTAAATCCTGTATCCCATCTGTCCTGGTCTACTGTTACACAGCTTTGCTGCTCAATGCCGTCAGCATCAAGATAAGTCACCTGTCCTGCATTCTGGAATTCTATATCCTGGAAGTGGGTGCCTACTAATACACCGAAGTGGAATGTACGTAAATCGGTATAAGGACGGTTTTCTACCGTTCTTTCCTGTGCGCCAGCCTGGATTGTGATGGCAAGGCTTATGATGAATGTCAATAGTTTCTGTTTCATATATTTATAACGGAATATTCCTCTTCATATTGCTTTCCGTTTTATTTCGATTATGTATAAATTAATCTAATTCTTGAAAATTCTTATACCTAATTGTAGGTATTTCAGAAATTATTATTATCTTTGCACCATAATTATTAGGTAATATACCTGATGTTATGAAGTAAGACAAATTAAAAGCATATTATACAAAAACATTATAAACATTTAAACATTAATAATTATGGCATACGTAATTGGTGACGATTGTATCGCTTGCGGTACATGTATTGATGAGTGTCCATCAGGTGCAATCTCTGAGGGCGATAAGTATTCAATCAACCCAGACCTCTGCACAGAGTGTGGTACTTGTGCTGATGTTTGCCCTAACGAGGCAATCAGTCTTCCTTAATCTATAAGGATAGATACTTTTAGTTACATAAAACATTGAGAGCGGTTCCTTTGGAATCGCTCTTTTCTTTTTCTATTGTTTAAAGCTTTTGTTTTATCGTTATATCCTTTTATTTGCTTATAGTACAAATCATATAAACTAAAAGGGGATTGCATCAATAACTGATGCAATCCCCAATATGTTGTAGTTAATGTTATGCTTATTCACCTGGCTTGAGACCTGCCTTCTCGTAAGCATCGTTAGCCAACTTGTTCTGTGGATCAAGCTTCAGAAGCTTATCCCAGTATGGCTTAGCTGTATTGAAATCCTGCTTGTCGTAGGTATAGATGAAGCCCATATACTGGTAAGATGTCTTCAGGTAGCTGAGCTCATCTTCATCACACTGCTTTGCTTCCAGCTCATTGATTACTTCTGTATAAGCAGCAATAGCCTTGTCGTCCAACTCGTTCTGGAAAGCTGTGTTACCCTCTTGAAGCTTAGCAAATGGCTTCAATGTAGGATACTTCTCTGCTAACTTAGCGTATACGCTGATAGCCTTGTCAATGTTCTCAATCTTCTTGGCTGGATCTTTCTTAGCCTTGTTTACATAGATTTCAGCAAGCTTCATGAAGTCTGTAGGAGCAGCATTTGGATTCTTATCCATGTACTGCTGGTTGTACTCCAATGCCTTGTCTTCATCGCCCAACTCCTTGTAAGCCTCAGAGATATACTGCAATGGCTTAGGATTGTCAGCCTTCATCTCCAATGCCTTCTGGTACTGAGCAATAGCCTCATTATACTGCTTGTTGCCAGCCAAAGCCAAACCGTAATAAGCAACGATACTAGCATTTTTCTGGATAGAATCGGTATTCATTACGATGTTTGCATGCTTGAGAGCAGATTCAAAGTTCTTTACGTCAACAGCAGCGCGCATAGCCAAAACCTGCATAGCTGCATCCTTAGGGAACTTCTGGATACCACTTTCGCAAAGGCTCAAACTTTCTTCCTTCTTTCCAACGATATAAGCTGTGAAAGCATATTCGTACTGAGCATACTCTTCAAGTGTGTTTGGCTTAGCCTTTGAGAAATACTCATAAGCCTTCTCGTAGTTGCCGGCGCTGAAGAAGTTATGACCAGCTTCTGCCTCGATAGGGTAGTTAGGGTTGATTTCTCTCAGTTTGTTCAAAGCTTCCGCACTAGCCTGTGGGTCAATCTTACGGTAAACGTTAGAATAGCTGATGTATCCCTGAGGATTCTTAGGATCCATTGTCATACACTGACCATACCATGTAGCAGCCTCACCACCATTGTCCTGCATTGCATAGATGTCGCCTTTCAGAATGTAAGCGTCACCATAGTTCTTGAACTTAGCGATGACAGCATCAGCAACTGCATTAGCCTGATCATAGTTCTTGTTCATTGCAAGAAGGTTACCCAAAGCTACCAATGCCTTAGGATCCTTTTTGAACTCCTTCTGGTATTCCTTGATTTCCTTGGCAAAAGCCTTAGGATCTGCATTACCAGCCTTCAATGTAGTCTCTATAGGCTTCAGCATGTCCTTATAGTTGACATCCTGTGCCATTGCAGGTGCTGCCAAACCCATGACGAGCAAACCTGCTACTAAATATTTAATTGCTTTCATAATTCTACTTTTTTATATGCGTCTCTTTCTTAGCGTTTTACATTAACGGTCTTTATAGTGATGTCACCTCTGTATGGAAGTAATCCGGTTTTGAACAGTATGAGCTGACCTCTTGGGCCTGAAATGTAGTTTGCGAAGCTCCAAGGCAATGCCCTGTGAGGGTCAACTACAATAGCATATAATGTTCTGACGAACGGATATCTTCCATCCAGCAAGTATGCCTGATATGGTTGCCAACTGTTATATGGTGTTGCCACATCTTTGATAGATACTCGCATGACATGAATATTCTTCTTAAATGTAGTGTTGGTTGAATCACGGCGGTCGTTGAGCCAGTTAGATCCAATTACACCGATTGAGCCTGGGTTCTGATCCACATAGTCGATAACCTCTTTACTAGTTTTTGCGGCCATGATTTTTGCACCCATTTTAGCTCCGTGCAGTACAGAGTCTACTACATAATTGGTTGTTGCAGAGCGGGTATTGTCGAAAATAACTTCGATGTCTCCTCTCTTTGAACCTTTTACAATATCACTCCATTTAGTTGCCTTACCTGTAAGGATACGTTTGATATCTTTTACCGTAATACAAGTATCATTGTTTTGCTTGTTTACAATAAAGGCCAATCCATCGTAACCGATAGGGAAAACAGAAGGAATTACATTGCTTTTAGACTTCAAGTAGGCGATTTCACTATCTTTCAAATTACGTGTAGTGAACAAGAGCGCTGTTTTGAAATCTTTAATCATCTGAAGTCCGGTGACTTCATCTGTATACTTCGGCTTGAGTTTAGCTTTCGGGAACTCATACTCAAACTGACTTCTTTCTTCGTCAATGATAGGACTCAAACTCTCGTCAGCCACAAATTCAATTGTGCCTGAAGTAGGAGTATCAGTTCTACCATCTTTGGCTTTCTTCTCGCCACATGACGAGAAGAAAGCCATTGATAGTACTGTTAATCCTATACCTAAAAAAATATAAGATGTTTTTTTCATTCTATTACTGCAATCTAAATACAACTGGTACAGTATATTTAACACGTACAGCAGAACCGTTTTGCTTACCTGGTTTCCACCTAGGCATGCTCTTAACGACACGCTGTGCCTCACGGTCAAGTGAAGGGTCAACGGAACGAGCTACCCTAACATCAGAGATAGAACCATCACGCTCTACCACGAATGAAACGATAACACGACCCTGTACACCATTCTCCTGTGCAACTACTGGATACTTGATGTTGCTTGCAAGGTAAGACATCAGGGCGCCTTGTCCACCAGGGAATGAAGGCATCTCCTCTACAACATCGAAGACCTTAGTTGAAACTTCAGGTTTTGGAGCTGGTGGTGGAGGTGGGGCTGCTACTGCAATCTCACTTCTTACAGCTTCAATTGTACGGTCCTTCACACCTTCCTTGTTTTCAGTACCGACTGCAACTTTTTCATCCAGTTTATCCATCTGCTTAACCTGGTTTTCCTCTTTTACGAGTTCATCCTTCTTAATGACAGGTGCGGTAAACTTCTGAGTTTCGCGAGCCACAGGTATCTCCTTCTTTGGTTCAATCTTTGGCTTCACTGGCTCCTTCTTCTTTTCTTCCTTCTTAGCCTGCTGCTGGAGTTTAGCCAACTCCATAGCTTCCATATATGCCTGCTGTTCTTCGGCCTGTTTCTGTTCGATGACTTTCCAAGCCAAGAATCCACCCACGAGAGCTGCAGCAATGACCAAGATCAGAAGAGCCTTGATGTTTCGACCAGAAGTACCCTTACGGAGCTGGTATGCACCATACTCCTTGTTCTTTCCGGCGAAAACCATATCGACCCATTTAGGATCGTAAAGATCTATTTTTGCCATTTCTTTCTTGTTTAAAATTGTTTGTTACTCATCTTACATCTTAACGTTTCTAGACTTGAGAAGTTTCTCGTCGTCTGCGTTAATCTTATCGATGACGTAAGTACCAATGTTTGAAATCTGCATTTCGTCGAGAGCGTCAACCATATTCTTGTAAGAAGCGTTGTCGGTAGGCTTGATGACGATGGTAAGAGTAGGAATCTTTCCGTCCTTCAAGTTACCAGCCTTCAAATCGCTCAACTTCTTCTGATAGATGCTATCAGGATACTGCTTAGGATTCTTCTGACGGTCCATGTTCAACTCCTTGACAGCAAGTGCGATTCTTTCTACAGGGCGTGTGCCGTTTTCTGTAGCGTGCTCTCTCAAGACCTTACGGATGCCCTGGCTGCCCCATGTAGTCTCCTTGATCCATGATGGGTCATCGTACTTAGGAATACCTGCACCATAATAAATCTTGTTGTCTGCTGTTACGTAGAGTGTCACAGTCTCAGAAGCCTTTGCTTCGTTCTTCTTGTCCTCTGGTTGGTTGTCATCATTACTTGGCATAGTCAGCTCCATAGTCTGAGGTTTGCTCAAAGATGTACACAGCATGAAGAACGTGATAAGCAGCATGAGCATATCCACCATAGGCGTAAAGTCTACGCGGACATTCATTTTCTTTTGTTTGCTTTCTTTCTTTGCCATTTATTCGTCCCCCTGTTTTTTTAACTGTGTAATCATATAGTAATGACTCTCGTCCATATCCTGGAGTTCGTTCATCACTCTCTTAACGGTCTTGTAAGGTGTAGAAGCATCTGCCTTCAGGGCAATCTTGATGTCCTCGTTTACGTTACGAGCTGCGTCAACCCACTGCTGGAACTCGCTCATACCGCCCTTAATACTGTCGAGAGGAATACCTTTAGTCTGGAGATACTGTGGACGCTTAGAAGCGTTCATTGTCAGATAAGTACTCAAGTCGTTCATTGGTACACCAAACGTACCTTCGCTCTTGAATGTCTCAATCTGCTTTGGATTCAATGACACGCCGAATGCTCCTGTCATTGTGCTCAGTGTAGCTCCCAATTGATCAGTATTATCAATACTCATAAATACTTGGCCCTCGCCGGTAGGATTACCAGCCTTGTCCTTTTCTGGACTTACCAAGATAGTCAAGACGCCGTTCTCTGGCACCTTAATCTCAGACACAGATCCTGGTGTGTTAACCTTTACAGGCTCATTCTTTACGAATGTAGAGGTGAGCATGAAGAAGGTAAGCAACAGGGTCATAACGTCTGACATAGGCGTCATATCGATCCAGACGTCACTCTTCTTAATTTTTACTTTACCCATAGCGATAAAATTTTAAAGGGTTAGCAAAAATTAAGCCTCTTCTGCGTGGTTAGCTTCGTATGTCTGAGCAATTGAGTAACCTACCTCGTCGAGTGCGTATGTCAACTTATCTACCTTGTTGGTGAATGTGTTGTAAGATACAACGGCACACCATGATGTCAAGATACCGAATGCGGTGTTGATCAACGCCTCAGAAATACCTACAGAAAGTGCTGCTGAGTCAGCGCCACCACCTTCACCCATGGCCTGGAATGACTTGATCATACCGGTTACAGTACCGAGAAGACCTGTCAAAGTACCAAGTGTTACGATTGTAGCGATGATAGGCAAGTTCATTGTCAAAGTTGGCATCTCCAACTGAGTTGCCTCCTCGTGAGCCTGCTGGATCTTAGCTACCTTCTGAGCCTTCTTCAAAGATGCGTTAGCACCAGACTCCATAGACTTGTAAGCGTTCAAAGAAGCCATAACAACGTTAGCTACAGTACCGCGCTGCTTGTTGCAGAGCTGCTCAGCCTTAGCGAAATCATTTGCGTTCAAAGCTGCCTTGATGTTTGCAACGAACTTAGGAAGAGCACCTGTACCTGTAGCGGTCTTAAGAGCCAACCAACGCTCGATTGTCATAGCCAACACTGTGAGCAACAATGTGTGGATAACTGGTACGATTACACCACCTTTGTAGATAGTACCCCAAATGTCTGCTGGGTGATCCTGTACACCTGGATCCTGGAAGTGCATGTCATTTCCGAACCATGTGAAGAACAATGTGAATGCGATGATAGCACATACCACGATGATCCAGAATGCGCCTCTTACTCCCTGAAAGCCCTCAGACTTCTTAGCTGGGGCTGCTTGTTTTGTAGTTGCCATAATTTTACTTTTTTTAAATTATTAGTTAATAAATTATTAATATTTTCTTTTTTTTCTTTCTCGCTTCGTAGACCTTGAATGTGTCGTTTGTCAATAAACACAGTTGGGTTATCTATTTTGCATTGGCAAAGATAATAAATTAAAGTTTACTATCAGCCTAATTAAGAAGTTTTAACGAGATATTGGCTTATTTTATACCAATATCTCGCATTTTTCTTACATTTTGCCCCTTGAAAATGGTGTTTAAGCCATTTTTATTTCAACTTGCCCAAAGCTTCCTTGATGCGCTTGATAGCTTCAACGATGTTCTCGTCGCTTGTTGCATAGCTCATGCGGAAACAGTCTGGATCACCGAATGCGTCACCACCTACGGTGGCTACATGTGCTTCCTCGAGAAGGTACATGGCAAAGTCGGTTGAATTGTTGATGGTCTTCTCACCATTGCTCTTGCCAAAGTAGCTGTTGCACTTAGGGAAGAGATAGAAGGCACCCTGTGGCATGTTTACCTCAAGGCCTGGAACCTCTTTAGCCAACTTTACAATCAGGTTGCGGCGACGCTCGAAAGCTACGCGCATTTCCTCTACTGCACTCTGGTCGAGTGTGTAGGCTGCTTCTGCTGCCTTCTGGCTGACAGAACATGTACCGCTGGTATACTGTCCCTGGAGCTTGTTGCAGCCCTTGATGATCCATTCCGGACCAGCCAGGAAACCGATTCTCCATCCTGTCATGGCGTAAGCCTTAGATACACCATTGGCAATGATAACCTGCTCCTTCATGCCCGGTTCCTGAGCAATGCTGTGGTGCTTGCCGATATAATTGATGTGTTCGTAGATTTCATCTGCCAACACAAATACTTCAGGATGCTTCTTGAGTACTTCTGCCAGTGCTGCCAACTCTTCCTTAGAGTATACGCTACCGGTAGGGTTGCTTGGAGAACAGAGAATGAGCATCTTGGTCTTCTCTGTAATGGCATTCTCCAACTGCTCTGCTGTCATCTTGAAGTCCTGGTCGAAACCGGCATTCACAATGACCGGAGTACCTCCTGCCAATTTCACCATCTGTGGGTAGCTTACCCAATATGGTGCAGGAATGATAACCTCGTCGCCTGGATTTACGAGTGCCAATACAGCGTTGCAGACGCACTGCTTACCACCAGTACCAACGATTACTTCATTGGTAGTGTACTCCAAACCATTCTCGTTCTTTAATTTGGCTACAATTGCTTTTCGCAAGTCAGGATAACCTGGTACTGGTGAATAACGGGAATAGTTCTCGTCAATAGCCTTCTTTGCTGCCTGTTTGATATTGTCAGGAGTGTTGAAGTCTGGTTCACCTACGCTCATGTTGATTACATCAATACCTTGAGCTTTCATTTCACTACTCTTCTGTGACATCGCCAGCGTTGCTGAAGGTGCCAATCTGTTTAAACGATCAGATAATTGTGCCATAATTTTATTCTTATATTTGTTTATCGTGTGCAAAAGTAAGCAAATTATTTCTTTTCCGGAAGAAAATTGAGCATTATTTCATGTTTTGTATTGAAATAATAACATAATTTTATTATCCGAGGTGCAAAGTATGCCCCATGCGGTCTCTCTTGGTCTTGAGATAACGCTCATTGTACTTGTTAGGTACAACTTCGATAGGTACATTTTCTACGATTTCCAAACCGTATGCTTCGAGACCTACGCGCTTTACCGGATTGTTGGTGAGCAGACGCATTTTGTGTACACCGAGATGACGGAGCATCTGTGCACCGCAACCATAGTCGCGCTCGTCTGGCTTGAAACCGAGATGGGTATTGGCGTCAACGGTATCATAGCCTTCTTCCTGGAGCTTGTAGGCTGCAATCTTGTTCATCAGACCGATGCCGCGTCCTTCCTGCTGCATGTAGACAACAACTCCCTTTCCTGCCTCGTCTATCATCTGCATGGCCTTGTGGAGCTGCTGACCGCAGTCACAACGCTTGCTGCCCAGAATGTCGCCTGTAGCGCAAGAAGAGTGGACGCGTACCAGGATAGGCTCGTCTTCTTTCCATTCTCCCTTGATGAGTGCCATGTGTTCCAGACCATTGCTAGACTGACGGAACGGAATGAGGCGGAAGTGTCCGTATTCTGTAGGCATGTCAACCTCTTCGCCCACTTCGATGAGTGATTCTTTCTTGAGTCGGTATTCTATCATGTCTTTAATAGAAATAACCTTGAGGTTCCATTCCTGTGCCATCTTCATCAGTTCTGGCAGACGTGCCATGGTGCCGTCTTCATTCATGATTTCCATAAGTGCGCCTGCAGGATAGAGTCCTGCCATCTTGCAAAGGTCAATGGCTGCTTCTGTGTGTCCGCTTCTTCTTAATACTCCGTTATCTTGTGCGTAGAGCGGATTGATGTGACCCGGTCTGCCGAAAGTCTGTGGGGTAGAATTCGGGTCGGCAAGTGCTTTGATGGTTTCGGCACGGTCGTGTGCAGAAACACCGGTAGAGCAGCCTTCCAGTTTATCTACGGTTATGGTGAATGGTGTTCCCAATACAGAGGTGTTCTCTGAAACCTGATGAGGCAAGTCGAGTTCATCGCAGCGGCTCAGGGTGATAGGGGCACAGAGTACACCTCTTGCATGTTTCAGCATGAAGTTTACTTTTTCTGCGTCTATTTTCTCTGCGGCAATGATGAGGTCGCCTTCGTTTTCGCGGTCTTCGTCATCAACAACAATGACGAACTTTCCTTCCTTGAAGTCTTTTACTGCATCTTCGATGCTATTTAATTTGATTTCTGACATTTTGATACCTTATTATATAGTTACATTTTACTTTTTCTGTTCTCTAATCCGATGGATGATGTCCGTATTGGTCTGACTGATGAGCTTGAGGTCACGGAACAAGCGCAGTCGGAATCGCCACATTCTCAAGTACAGCAGTGTGCCCACTGGGAAAATGATGGCTGCAATGATGTTGAGCCATTTCCGCTCGAATGGGCGTGTATGTGCCTTGACAGAAAGAACCGGAAATTGGTTCATGTCGTGCAGGATATACTTGTTGGCGGTGTTGGTCAAATCTTCTATTACCTCTTCCAATTCTGCATTGATTCTTTCTATCTCATGATCAGGCTCGTATTTGAAGAATACATTGATGAAGTTTGGAAGATGAACCAGTTTGTGTTCCTTATTATATAAGGTGATGTCTTGGTTTATTCTTTCCAGTTTCTCTGCATCCGCCTGATAGTCCGGGTCGGTGATGATGACTTCCTTGCCGAAGTAATGGCGTTTCTGTCGTAAACCGAGCAGTTTCATGAAGAACTCTTTGTAAACATCCATATTGAATACGGAAGAGTCATTGGTTGCCTTGTAAGTTACGAAGATAGCCAAAGGCGTCAATACTGCCGGTGCAAGACCTTTACCGAACCAGATGGCCCACATTCCGCTTCTTGACATTCTGTATCCTGTATTGTCGAGGATAAAGAAGACGATGAACACAAGTACGGAGATGACGACAGGGAAACCCAGTCCTCCTTTTCGGATGATGGCTCCTAATGGCGCTCCGATAAAGAAGAATATGAGACACGAAAGGGCTAGAGTGAACTTGTTGATAGCCTCAATCTTGTGCTGTCTTATCATGTAGTCTGCATCGCTCGTTGACATCGATTTGAAATCAAGGTCAGAAAGCTCCTGTTGTACGGTAGACTGTGCCTGGTTTACCGCCATGAGTTTCTTGTCCTGTGGCAACTTATTATATAAGGTGTCGAAATTGAGTTTTTCGCCCTTCTTGATTTCTTTGAGAGAGTCCTTCTTGTTGATGCGCTGTGCACCTCCATAGAATCTCACGTTGGCTTCGTTCAGGTAGATTCTTCCGATTGAATCATATAATTGGTTGAGCGAATCGATGTCGTGGTTGATTTTCTCCAGACTTTTACCCTTCGCATTTCCTGAAAGCGAAGCTGCATCGGTCATACTGAAGTCTCCATCAAAGTCGAGAATGATTTTCTTGGAAACGAAAGTCTCTCGTCTGTATGGTACGGCAGCAGTATTGGCAAGTGCACTGCTTTGCATGTTCTCAAACCATTCTCCACTGTATAGGCTCAGAACAAGATGCTTCTTCTCCGCAGTACTCTGGAGCATGCCAGAGTCTGCCAATATGATGGCGGCATCTTCATAGCTGTCGGTCATGCGGTAAATCATGATGCCGTAAAGTTTTCCGGTTTTCAAATCCTTCTTCTGCACATAAAGGTTGCAGTTTGGAATACCATCATAGAAGATTCCTTCCGGAATTTCCAGTTCCGGGCTTTTCTGTTTCATGGAAATCAGAAGTTGTGCCAGTTTCATGTTCGACTTAGGTCCCACATTGTTCTGGAAATAGAATGAGCCAAACATGATGATGACGGTGATGACGATAAGTGAGCGGAAAGCCTGCATCAGTGAAATGCCGGCAGCCTTGATGGCTGTAAGTTCCGAACTCTCGCCGAGATTACCGAACGTCATGAGTGAAGACAGGAGAATAGCCAAAGGCAGGGCCTGTGGTACGAGCATCAGACCCATGTACCAGAAAAATTGAGCCATCACGTCCATCGTGAGTCCCTTACCGATGAGATCATCAATATATCTCCATAAGAACTGCATCATCAGCACAAACTGGCAGATGAAGAAAGTTCCCATGAAAAGGAGACCAAACTGCTTGGCAATAAATATGTCTAATTTCTTAATTCTAAGCATTTCAATATTCTGTTGTTTCAGACCTTTTCTTTATTTAAAATAATAGCAGGTCTGTTATTCAGCGTGCAAAGGTAATATAAAAAAATAAGAAAACCTTTATTTTTCGTTTTTTTTATATATATAATTAGGTGAATGTGGGGCTGGAATGTGAGAAAAATGAGAAAATAAAACTTTTTTTGAAAATTTCTGCCGAAAAATTTGTTCAATTCAAATAAATGTATTACCTTTGCACCCGCAAATGAGAAATCAATTGCTTGGATGGCGGGATAGCTCAGCTGGTTAGAGCGTCGGATTCATAATCCGGAGGTCGAGGGATCGTGGCCCCCTCCCGCTACAAGATGGGAGACATCAACTTTTTAGTTGATGTCTTTTTTATGCTCAAAACTTTTCCACACTTGTTCACTTCTCATAGATAAGTTATCCACATATGTGTTGATAACTATGTTATTCCGTTGGTTATCAGATGTTTTTCCTGTTGGTAACTGATGTGGAAAAGATAAATATGAAAGATTTTCCTATGTTTTTCTTGGTGTTTTCAGAATAAAATATTTGTAAAAAACTGACCAATGGGGCTAAAATACAAAAAAAAGTTGTATATTTGCAGCGGTAAAGTTTTATTTTTAGGCATTTGTTGAATGCCTATTCTTTATAAACATAGAAATTGTATAAGCTGTATGAAACGAAAATTACACCTTATTATATATGTAGCGATCATCGTGTTGCTGACCGGTTGTGCTCAGAAGCCTAGGAAGTTTGTCATTGGCGTATCCCAGTGTTCGGAAGATACCTGGCGCGATAAACTGAATGATGAACTGAAGATGGGCGAGTATCTCAACGATTCGCTTATCGTGAAACTGGCTTCTTCCAACGATGATAATGTGTTGCAGAATAAGCAAGTTAACCAGTTTATCGATGAGGGTGTAGATTTGCTTATCGTATCTCCTAATCAGCTGAGTGCTATATCCAAGGCTGTAGAGCGTGCTTACGATAAAGGTATTCCTGTGATTCTCTATGACAGGAAGACCAATTCTGATAAGTATACGGCATTTATCGGCTGCGATAACTATACGATAGGTAAATCGATGGGAACTTTTATCGCCCAGCAGCTTCAGGGAAAGGGCCGCATCGTTGAAATCAGAGGCTTAGAGGGCTCTTCGCCTGCTTTGGAGCGTCATCGTGGTTTTATGGATGCTATCAAGCCTTATCCTGGGTTACGGGTTGTAGCCTCTGAGGGAGGAAACTGGAAAGAAGAGGGTGGAATCCAGGCGATGAAACGCATATTGAAACAGACACAGGACTTTGATTATGTCTTTGCCCATAATGACTGTCTTGCCTGGGGAGCTTATGTGGCTGCCCGCCAGATGAAGGTAAAGCGTAACTATAAGTATACCGGAGTAGACGGCATGGCTACCGAAGGTGGTGGTTTGGAACTTGTGCGCGATGGTATTTTCGAAGCCTCTTATCTTTATCCTACCAAGGGTGACGAGGTCATAGCGCTTGCCATGAAGATATTGAAGCATCAGCCTTATGAACGCGACAATTATCTGAGCACTTCTATCATAACCCAGGCAAATGCTGCCCTTACATTGATGGAGGCTAGAGATGCCGAGCGTCAGACGCACAATCTGAAGACTTTGCATAAGCAGGTAAATCAGTATCTGTCTGATTATAACTCACAGAAAGTCATGCTCATAGGTCTGTGTCTGTTCCTCTTTGTTTGCCTCGCAGCTGCTGCTTTGATCTTCAGAGGTTATCTGATAAAGGTGAAACTGAACGAAACATTGGCTAAGACAAATGGCGAACTGAAGCGACTGAATGTAGAATTGGGTGAAAAGAATGGAGAATTGAAACGATTGAATGAGGAGGTCTTGGAACTCACTCATTCCCGTCTGGTATTCTTTACCAATATCAGTCATGAACTTCGTACGCCTTTAACCCTGATAGCCGACCCGGTAGAGATGCTGCTTGAAGATTCCGGCATCAAGGGCAAGAGCCGCGAACTCTTGAAAATGGTGCAGCGTAACGCCCTTGCCCTCCAACAGTTGGTAAGTAACATTCTTGATTTCCGTAAGATTCAGAATGGCAAGATGGAACTGAAACTCTATCGCTTCGACATTGTGAAGACCTTGACGATGTGGGTGGGCGACTTCCAGCTTACTGCCGAGCGCAAGCAGATCAGACTGCATCTGGATGTTGATGACTTGAAAGGCAGCCATGAAATGATTGCCGATCAGGAAAAAATTTCCCGTATCGTGTTCAATCTGTTGAGCAATGCCTTGAAATATACGCCTGCTGGTGGCGAAATCTTTGTTTCGTTGAAAGATGAAGGTGCCAATCTACGTCTTGACGTGAGAGATACGGGCAAGGGTATCTCGCAGGATGAGGCTGATAAGATCTTTGAACGCTTCTTCCAGGCCAAGGGTGCTGCCAGCGGTACGGGTATCGGTCTGGCTCTGGTGAAATCATTTGTAGAGTTGCATCATGGTGAGGCTAGGGTAGAAAGTGAACCGGGAAAGGGCTCTGATTTTATCGTTGTCATTCCTCGTGAGCAGGAGGGTGATTCACAAGTTATCCACAATGATGTGGATATTGTGGATAACTCTGTAAATGCTTCTGCGTCAACTGGTAAGAATGTGGTAGATGAATCTGTTTTGCAATATATTGACGATGGAGACAGAAGTCGTGGAAAAGTTCAGCGGTTGGTAAGCGAGAATACCAATCGTCCTACTGTTTTGGTTATTGATGATAATACCGATATCCGTCAGTATGAGCGTACTCTTTTGCAGGATGAGTATATTGTTCTTGAGGCCGCCGATGGTAAAGAGGGTCTGGCTGTCGCCTTGAAAGAGGTGCCTGACCTGGTGATCTGCGATGTGATGATGCCTGTTATGGACGGATTGGAGTTGACAGAACAGCTGAAGACGAATACGGCTACCTCTCATATCCCTGTTATTATGCTTACGGCGAAGAACCTGGAGGAGCATCGCGCAGAGGGTTATGAGCATGGAGCAGATTCCTATATTACCAAACCATTCCATAGCAAGGTGCTTCTCGCCCGTATCGAGAATCTCTTGCGACAGCGTCAGCTCCTGAAGAATCTTTATCAAGGTTCTAAAGAGGCTGAGAAGGAGATTTCTGAGGCTCATCTGGAAGATCGTGACAGGCAGTTCCTCAAGCAGCTTCAAGCTATTATCCAGAAGAATCTTTCTGATAGCGAGTTTGGAGTTGAGGATATGGGACAGCAGATTGGCTTAAGCCGTGTGCAGCTCTATCGCAAGGTGAAGGCGATGACAGGCTCTTCTGTTGTTGACTTACTCCGTAAGGCTCGCCTTGCCAAAGCTAGGCGTTTGCTCGAAACCCGGAGCATGAGTGTCTCTGAAGTAGCCTATGAAGTGGGCTTCTCAGCGCCGTCTTACTTCACAAAATGTTTCAAGGAAGAGTATGGAATGTTACCTGGTGATGTAGGTAATGTGATGAAATAGAGAGAAATACGCTATACCTGATGTGTAAAATCTGTGAATATATGGATAAAAATCGTTCATTTCCTGGCATAAAAGGTACATTGTATCATTTTTGTCACTATTTGAACGATAATTATACCTGGGTTTCGCCGAAACTTACTACCTTTGCACCAGAATTTAGAAGTTTATAAATTGTTTCATGCAGAAATAGTTGCATTTTCATAGGTTTAGGTTTTATGTTTTAAGGTTATAGGATTGAGTATTCATTAAGGTAAGTAGTTTTCTTTAAGGTAAAAAGTTTTGTTTTGGGAAATAAGTAGTAATGAGAGAAAGCAGCTGTATAGACGGGATGTCTGACAGCTGCTTTTCGCGTATTATGGTTTGTTTCTTTTTAAGCGGGCATACTATAGCTTTTTAAAGGGGGCTTATTCCCAATCTTCAAATTCCAGTTCCAGTTCTTTGTATTCGGGTTTGAAACTGCTGTTCTCCTTATCTTGCTTCCTGGCTTCTTCTGATGAGGCGTTGCTTACGGACAGACCAAGCAGGCGGATGGGATGAGCAGAGGAGTAATCTACCTGTTTCAGTAGCCGTTTGGCAAGAGGTAGAATATCATCCTTCTTTTTCAGAACCTTTTCTTGTGAGATGCTTCTTGTTATCTGTGTGAAATCGGCAAACTTCACCTTCAGCGTCAGGGTTCTTCCTTCGAAACCGCTTTTGGCGATGCGCTCCAGCAGTTCGAGTACAGTATGGTACAGTTCGATAATCACAGCCGTTTTTAGATAGATATCTTCCAGGAAAGTCTGTTCGCAGCCTACCGATTTCCGTTCCCGGTAGGTGATGACAGGTCGTTCATCTATCCCCCTTGCGAAATCATAGAAGATGTGTCCGGCTTTTCCGAACACTTCTACCAGATGTTCTTCGGATACTTTCCTCAGGTCAGCTCCGTTGAAGATACCCATGAAATGCATCTTTTGCAAGGTTTTCTTGCCCACACCCCAGAAATCCTCTACAGGCAGCTGGGCGATGAAATCGAGCGCCTTGTCGGGATGAATGGTGCAGATGCCGTCGGGCTTGCGGTAATCAGAAGCCACTTTGGCGAGAAACTTGCAGTAGCTGATGCCTGCCGAGGCGGTGAGTCCGGTTGCCTCCTTGATACGGGTTTTGATTTCTTTGGCAATATCCACCGCCAGTTCTATCCCTTTCTTATTCTGCGTTACATCAAGAAAGGCTTCATCTATGGAGATGGGTTCGATGAGGTCGGTATATTCCTGGAATATCTGATGTATCTGATGGGATATTTTAGCGTAATAATCATGCCGGCAGGGCACGATGATGAGGTTAGGGCAGCGCTGCTTGGCTTGAGCGATGGATTGCGCCGAATGAACGCCATACTTCCTTGCCTCATAGCTGGCTGTAGAAACCACACCACGAGGTCCGTCGAAGCCAACCGCTACCGGTTTGCCCCGAAGTTCCGGATTGTCTCTTTGCTCTACCGCAGCAAAGAAGGCATCCATGTCGATATGTATGATCTTTCGCTCAGTCATTGTTATGCAAACTGGCAATATAATGCGTAGTTTGGCATGAATTCATTCTCTATGTGTTTATATTTCATTTACTTCGTCAATTCTCGCCAGTTCCCATCCCTTGAACTGCATGATAATCTTATGGAGTGTCGTGCCTTGGCGTAATGCTTCCACTCTTGGTGCTTTGGCATATCGCTTGATTTGTTCCTCGGCATCAAGCCATTGCTTCGCTCCCTTGGTCATCTTGCTATCTTCTGTTAGAGTATCGAATTCTTTCTTAGACAATACCTTTAGCTCGATGATATAACTATGCTTCGTAGGGTAGTGGGTCAAGTTTGGCAGGAGGAAGAAATCGCAATAACCATGGTTCAATTCCAACTCTGGGGCAGTATAGTAATAGTTGTTGAGGCTGAAATATGCCATGAAGAAACCTTGCAAGTTGCGCTCAGCCTCGATACCATCCCTAACAGATGATACTTCGGCGTATGCTTTTGCCATATACTCCAAGCATTCCTTCCACTTGCCCTCAAAAGCCATATAGGTAAACATGGTCTTGAGGTTTGAGGTATTGATGTATTTCTCCTCTTGATACTGCTCCAACAGATAATTATAATATTGTTTGCGTACATTATTATTAGGAATGCCCAAAATCAGTTGGTCTCCAAAAGTATCCTTGATGGTCAACATGCCATAGTAGAACAACAAACTGATGAATATTTCAGGATTTGTCAATACCTTTGCCGGGAATGATTCCTCGATGTTTCCTACAATTTCTCCTTTTTCCGCAATGGTCATGATGACACCCTTTCGGTCTCCGTCCAACTTGTCGAGCTGGAGGAGCTTCTTCATCTTGTTGTAGTCGGTCTTGGTGTTAGGGTCAATCATCTGGCGTGGAGCTTCCCCAGTCTCCATATAGTTGCGGAGATAGTATAGTACCATGTCGCAGTTGAATACCTTGCTTTGGGTTCTCAATGCCTCCTCTGAAAAACAATAGTTGTCGTACCAAGGTTTCATGTCCTCGATAATAGCTTCTACATCTGTATCGGCTGGTAAGTCGCCTGAATTCTTGTAGTAAGTGAACAGGTCTCTCACATCTTCTGTGGAGAAACCAAGCATCTGGTTGAAAGGCGCCTTGGTAGAGATATGCCAGCCGATGTTGAAACCGCTGGTCAAGTCATCGAGCGTTACAGGGCTTACACCAGTCATGAAGATACGGGCAAACATGCCCTTGAATACCTTGAAAATCTCGCGATAGAAGCCACTGGCATGAGTCAATGCCCAATACATATCCTCCCCGTGCTCGTTGAGCACCACGTTGGTGAAGTTGTCGTATTCGTCCACGATGAGGAATAGTTGATAACCATTCTTCTGAGCCTCCATTGCGAGGGCGTTCAATTTGCCCGAAGCATAGTTGATGCCTTTTATCTTGGCGATAGCCTCTGGGGTATAGTAGTCCTTGTAAAGGGTATCTACAAAGAAATCCACACACTGACCGCAATAGTCATTGAATCGGTCTTCCAATAGTTTGATGCCGCCTCCTATCTTCGAGAAGTCAAGGTATAGTACTTGGTACTTGCCCTGCTGTGGGGTAGGATGGGAGCCAATCCAAAGGTTGCCAAAAAGTTCTTGGAACCTTTCTGTCATGCTGATGTCGTAATAAGCACGCATCATGCTTATCAGCAAACTCTTGCCGAATCTTCGAGGACGTATGAAGAAGAGAGCGTCTGCCTCTTTTTCCAGCAAAGGCAGATACATAGTCTTATCGACATAATACTGGTTTCGCTCGATAATATCGACGAAATTAGATACTCCGTATGGTACTCTTTTAGATTGTTCCATGATGAATGATTCCTTTCTTTCTTATTCTTTTTGCAAAGATAATGGAAATATTTGATATATGTGCCATTTTGGTGAAAAAAATGTTTTGAATCATTGCAGAAGCCCCCATACTTTTCGTTTATCCTCTATTGCTTATGTTGGACGAATTCTTGTATTTGATGCAATGGTTTTTTAACGCTGTTTTTTGTATGAGTCATTTCTTTGCCTATTGAAACAGGCTTCGTTGGTCATCGCAAGTACTTGCGTTAGCCAATGAAAGTACTTACGATAGCCAACGAAGCTATCTGTGTCTGTTTCTGGTGTCGTTATAGGTTACCATAACCGTAATGTTAGAACAAAAGTTAGAGTACGCTCATAAACAAAATCTATTGCGTATCTTTTATTTTGTTATAAGAAAGTCAAAGTTTGTTTCGCTAGAACTTTTTTCTGTTCCATCTTCTTCCTTGAGAATTGCTAGACTTTTAAGCCTATGGATTCCAACGGATTCATTTGATAATTTATATTTGAATGTATATGGGAAAGATGAAGTCTGTCCAACGAGTTTGTCGTCTAGGTAGTATTTTATCTCGTAACTATCCTTCTTTGCTCTGCCAATATAACTTTTAGAAGTCAGTTGAATTGTTTGCCCATTTTTGTATTCTTTGATTCCATTCAATAAGTCCGTACTTACGATTTCGTCTTCTTCACCTCGTATTTTAATGCTACTATAAGACATTGTGTATGTGATTTGCGAACTACCTTCTGTACAAACGATGGTTACAGTTAGATTGTGTTCTGTACCAATATCTTCTGTAACTTGGTGCTTCCAGTCATATGGGGACGTTACACTTTCGTAATTTGTGCCATCCCAAGTATATGTAACTTTGTTTATGTGAATATCGTTTCCTATAGGAGGGTAAATTTCTACATGAAAAATGTCTCCCTTGGTTACATAGTTGTAGTCTATATCAAAATAACCATCCAAGTTAGGAGAAATGACAAATATGTCATCTTCTTGATCGATGTTTACCTCATTACATTCCTCACCGCCGATAGTAAATTGTGCTTTGACTTTATGTTTGCCAGCATCAAGTAGACTTCTTTTTGTGACTAATGTTTGTTCTGAACTATTTCCTGTTCCAACCAATATGCCATCTACATAGTATTTTGCACTTTTCAGTTGAAGTCCCCAAAGCGACAAGTCGGTTCTAGTAATTGGTGAAAACTTCATATAAGCGTATCCGTCGCTTCCGTTCAATATTGTGGCATCCAAATCGAATGCGTATGCTGGGACATATTTGGATATGTCTCCTTTTAGCTTGAAATCGTCTTCATTTGTTTGTTCTTCGTTACAGCTAACCATGCCTATTGTAAGCAACAATAATAAGCATAATGATAAAAGCTTATGAATAGTATTCATATACCAATTGCAATAATTTCTTTTCATAATTACCAATTTTTAATATTACCAATCCAAGGAATACTGGAATCCTAGACTAAAGTTAAAACCGTTGCATTTTTTGTATTTGAATGCATAGTCGTAGCCAGCACCTACCACTAAAGACCATTCGTCAGATAAAGGAATGAAACCTTTGATGGAAGGTCGTAACATAAACTTCAGTTTTTCTGCATCACTTTCAGAAGTACTGCTTCCAAATGAATAACCTCCAGTGTAAGACGTATAATGACTAAATTTGGATATTTCGTTTCCTTTCATGTACAAGACTCCAACTCCACATCCCACGGCTATATATTTTAGGTTCAACGCAGGAGTTATGGTGAAGAACATCTTTGGCTTTAACGACGTGGTTGTAATTGTATAGTTCATGATGTCTGTCATTTCCACTTTGGTACTGGTAACAGCGTCCATTTTGTTAGCGAGTCCGAAGTCAAAGGATACCATAAACCAAGGAATAGCATAACTGATGGATGCTCCAATATTAAAATGTTGTCCATAATTATATGTTAGTCCGATAGTTTCTTCATCAAAATCAATGTCGCTCAAGTCAACATGGATCTTGTGTGTCTTTTCGTCAATCTCGTATGGAGCAATCTTGGTTATCTTTCCTTTTCTGACATAGAATAGGTCTTTGATAGAATATTTTAAAGGTCCACTAGCGTAAACATTGCAAGAAATATAGTCTATCTCTTCCACATCCTTTATGCTTTTTGCTCCATAAACTTGGATTTTTCTTTTGTCAACTTTTTGGTAGTTGTCCATTTGTATTTTTAACCCATGGCTCATTTCGACATCTATGCAGTTTAGATAAGAGTCCAATGTGAAGTTCTTATCGACAAGTGGCAAGTTGCGACGTTGTATTAAATCCTTGGTGATGCTATCTAATATACGGCATTTTTTGCTTGCGTTGCAAATTGCTTCTATGTTCTCTCGGTATGCAATGTTGCCTGTGACAATCCACATTCTGAGATTGTCACCAAAAGAAGCTACTACAGAACGAGAATCTAAGGTATTTGCGGCGTTGCACAATAGTACCTGTAGAAAAAATAATAGAGTTAATGCTTTTTTCATTTTACTTCGAGTTTTAAGTCTTTACTATATGCTATATACTTTTTTTGTTTGTAATCATAGATTCCAACTTGTATCTGAAATTCCTTGCCGCTAACAGCGATAACATCATTGAGTTTTATCAAAATGACCTTATTTGAGAATGATCCATGAATGTAATGGGAACCAAAGTCAACACTTTTCATCTCTTTGTTCGAGACAAAGGCGACAATCTTGCCTCCTTGCTCATTCATGTGATGAGTGTCAAAACTAGCCATTGTAGCAATGTATGTTCCGTCTTTCAAGTTCATGATGTTGGCTGTTACTCTTTTGAATGATGCTTCACCCAAATCACCAGTTGGCTGTTGTGAAGGAGTTGGGGCAGGGGTAGGAGTAGTTACCGCAGATGCTTCTAGCAGATGTTGTGGCTGCTGAGGACCCGCAGAACTTTCAGTTGTGCTATTGTATGCAGCTTTTGCGGCATCTGTCATGACTGCTTCCCAAGTAGGAGAACTCTCGGCAGCGTTGGATGTGGCATCATAGATGGCGTTCCTTAGACAAATAGCATAGACGTTTCCTGGATTGCTTCCTCCTGTGCAGCTATAAGAGTATTGACCTCTCTTGCTTGCGGAACATTTGATGTAAAGGTGGCCTGAGAAGCCAGTGAACAAAGTCTTTAGTTTTGATTTGTCCATCATGGAGTATCGGCGATTTTTGCCAACTTTTGCTCCCTCAGAATCCATATTACAGCAACCTGCAATGCAAATTGTTAGCTTGGCGTTTTTACACTTAGCTTTCAGTTGGCTGTAAAGTGTCGTCTCCCAATATTGTTTATCTAGGAACGCCATGTGAGGCCATTCGTCATCATCCCAATTACAGCCATGGCCGTCATAATAGAAAATAACGATGTCACCATTTGCAACATTTAGGTTGTTTATATCTTGGACAGCCATGGCAGAGGTGAACTCTGCACCACTATGTTGGCGGAGATTATGCTTGTAACCAAGTGCTGTTGCTACTTCTCTACAGAAACTAGCCATGTTGTTATATTCGGCAGTTCTATCTAGCTCTCTGCCTTTTTCCTCTTTGTTTGCAAAAATCAATGTGTGCATAGTTTGTGCGCAAATGGAGGTTACAGAACAAAGAAAGAACAATCCTAGAATTATAATCTTATTCATTTTTGTTTCTTTTATCTTGTTATACCTGCGATTCTTCTCAAATATCGGTCTTGCGAATAGGTGTCCAATGCTATTTGTAAGATAGACTCTCGTATCAACTCCCCATTGTAAACATATGTGCTGTCTTTATGGTTGATGTGGCATACGTTGCAATAGAAAGAATAAGCAAATGTGACAACCTTCTTTCCCCTTTTGTACATAAACATGGCTATGTCTGGCAAAAAGGTGCAGTTCTTTTGAAAGTTTTCTTTTACGAAGGATTTTTTGTAAAGAAGTGTTTGCTTGAATGCTTCTGATGCTTCCGCATTCAGCCTAGTTTGTTTCAAAATTTCACCATAATCTCCTAACCTTAGTGTCGTAGTATCTTTTGAAATAGGGTCTAGAAGCAAGCAGGAAACAGAGTCGCATTGTTCGATGTCGGAAACTAACGCTTTTTCCAAAATCACATATTGTGTTCTGTCTGTTTGTTTTTCTTGATAGTTTTTGGTGAATAAGTTCTCTGAGTTTGTTTTACTGGTTACCTCAGATGGCTTTGACGGAATGTTTTTGGTAGCAGTTGGTGGTATGGCTGTACCATGGATTCTTCGTAGGAAAGTATCTTTTTGTTTGCCGCTTATAGCTTTGAAAGAAGAAATCAACCAACCTGTGTTTGACTTTTCACGCTCAAAGTATCGGATATGAAATATGTAACCTGGTACTTGTGTAAAAACAAATTCCAAGTTTTCAACATACTCTATTCGGAGCTTCTTGCTATGAACTAAATACGCAAAAACTGAAGTCGGATCATACCCAAATCCCTTTCTCATAAACTTGCTCACGTTTTGGGGTTGTTCTATTGTCATGTGGCTCATAGACATAAAATTAGTCTCATGGTCATCTGGGGAAAGGAGACTTCCCTTTTCCTTGTTGTCGGCCTTAATACTAAACATGCTTCCTTCTGCTCGGTTTATTACCCATTTGTAGCTATTGCCTTTATATTTTTCTACTGTGAGATATAGATCGAACTTTTTAGGTTGCCCATTTAACGAACCCACGCAGTGTGCAACTGCTGCCCATGTTGAATCTTCGTAATGAAGCTGGATGTTTTCTTTTATGATTATGTCAGCCATTAGCGAAGCTTTTTTAAACAAGGTATCCTTTTGGGAGGAAAACATGCCAAGATTATAAAGCATCATGAGATTTCTTTTGCGACTATCTTTTGCCGACTTAGGTAAATCAGGATGCATTTCAGTACCATTAAACCTGTTGAAGAATTCGTCAACAAGTCCGATTCTTGCTTTTTGGACATATTTATCCAAAGAACTTTGTCCGCCAAGTGTTTGCGAATAGGCTTTGTTCGTAAACACTAAGGCGAAACTAAGGAATATTATTATTGTAAGCTTTCTGTTCATATTTATAACTTCTCTGTAGAGATACATTGTGTGTCTCCTAGTAATACCATCATTTCTGGGTCTTCTTCATCTTCGACATATTCAAATGTCACGTAGCACTTGATGCGCTTGACAACCTTGTCTTTGTAAACAAAACTGTCATTTCGTCCCTCGAAGATTTGTACATATTGACAAGTACACTCATAGACATTGTCTTTTTCTGTCTTTTTCAAATTGCTGATTTTCATTTCTGCAACTTCTGAAGATGTTATTTTTACCGATGTGTATTGGAGTTTTGTCAAGTTGTCGAAGTAATTACGAATCAACGGTTTACTAACAGCTCTTCTTCGTGTGGATGAAACTTCCATAATAACACCTTTGCATGGATACCCATCACGATTGTATTCATAACCTTTTCCAATGAAAAGGTTAAGTGCTTTGTTTTTGTAATATCTACGATAGTTGAGATTTTTCTCTTTGCTTGCCATGAATGATACGTAATCGTTCATTTGGGCAACTCTTTCTGCGGCTCTTTGTTTTGCCAGTTCTTCTTGTGCATAGGTTTGCGCACAAACATTACTTGCCATAAATAAGGAGGCAAGTAGTATAAATATCAATTTCTTCATTTTTTATCTCCTTGTTTTATATGTTTCTTTTACCTTTAGCAGTGTAATCTTGTTGTTAGAATCTTGGCTTCCATCAACAACTTGTACTTTTAACAATAAACGGCTAGTGGCTAATCTGCCAAGAAATACATCTGCCAGCTCCTTGTCGTAAACAGCAGAACCATCTTGGCTAAGTATCTTGATGATTGCTCTATTTGCAAATAGCCGATTCATCTGTTGTTCCATCTTGATTCGTACACCTTCCTCAAAGGAAGAGTTGGCTAACTCTGTTAGTTTGTTGGTCAACTCATTCCAATCCGTTTGAGTTGTGGTTGTCTTGGTTTGAGTTGGAAGCTCGGGTGGTGTTTGAGTAGGTGTAGTGCCTACGGGGGCAGATGGTATTTTGGTATCTGCTAGATGAGCTTCAAAGAAAGGGGTTTGTTCTTTGTCAGACGATGCTTCGACAAGATCTCCTACAGTGTTCAAGAAACTTTCCCAAGTCAATTTTTCAGTCCAAGAGTTTAACTTGTTCTTGAAAATGTCACAAATGGCTGCAGAATAGTAGTCCATTGGACCAAATATGGTTTCAGCTCCGATGGAGGATTGGGTAGGTAATGCAGATGTAGCAATGACGTTACCTTTCACTCCTAAGAATAGTTCTTGTATTCGTGAAAGTTTGTTGTCATTAATTCTTGCAGTACCATAGTTGGCGGAAAATGTTGGTCCAGTTTTTACTACCATGGTGTTGTCGAGTGAGTTGCAAGCCATTCCGATGGTTACGGTAAGTCTTGCACCTTTTGCTTTTAACGTATTGTTTATCCATTCCAATGGTATGCACTTTTTGCCATCCTCTTGTGCCAGATATAGTTGGGGATATGGATGTTGCTCAATATGCTCAGAACCCGTGTTGGGTCTTCCACCATGCCCTATATAATAGAACACAATGATGTCTTCTGGACTTACTCTTAGTAATTCTACGGCAGACTTGCAGTTGGCTGGCGATACATTTTCGCCAACAAAATCTTGTATGTCAGATTCGTATCCTTTTTCTGCAAGAGCGGCATTGACATCGTTAATGAAGTTGTTGTATAAGACTTCATGGCCATTGACATCAAGCTTTCCAACTCTTCGGTCTGTAGTATCGACAAATGTAATCCAATGGATAGTTTGTGCTGTTGTGCCTAATATGACAAATAGCAAGCATGTAATAAAAACTAGTTTTTTCATTTTTTGTTGGTGAGATTAACGTTCAACATTTCTAGGGTTTTATCATTAGGGAATACAAGACGTACCAGTCGTATGAACTGTGCCCGATTTTCTTTCATGTCGAACGTGCAAATCGGGCGCATGTTTGTGTCAAGTAGTCTCCATTTTGCCAGACCCAAATCTAACTCGTAAAAGATGCGTTGTTTTTTCTTGACTTCAAAACAGAAGCTAACCCAAGGACGGAAAATTCCATATACAGTAGTATTTGTCTTGAAGTTTGCAGGGTCTAGGAATAGGTACTGGGATACAGATGTGAGTTCCTTTGGCAACTCACAAATCGAGTCGTTGCGTAAAGAGTCTGTTGGACTTTTGGCGACTAATTGACAAGTTACCTTTTTCGTATTGATAACAATTTCTGCTATACTGTCCTTCAGAACATTGCCGTACCCTAAATGCTTTTCCGTTTGAAAGACACTGTGTGATTTGCTTCTTGACTTTGCATGGCAATTGATGCAAGTCATGAAAACAAGCAGAACAATCCCTGAATATAGGGAAGCTGTGTTGAGTTTTCCAATTACGCTTTTCATGCTCATTCTCAAAAAATACAGATGGTCTCCAAATCTGTGGAAAAGTTATAAATAGGTTTTGCGACAAAACAAAAAGAGCGTGGAGAACCTACCTGTTGTTCATCCCACTCTAAGAGGCTCTAGCACTGCCCAATCCTGTAAGAATGAACAACGTCAGAGCCCACGCCGATATGATATACCTACCCCTCACCGATATAGAGCCAATTATGGCTAACCATATCCAGTAAGAGACGTGAATATACACATCCCGAGGACATCTACCGTTGCTTTTCTCTGACAGGGTTTGGAAATTTGCTAGATTTCTTAGAGTCAAAGATAAAGCGTCTGATAAACGCCTTCCCATTATGTCGTGATTCCAAGTTAGTCCCATCCTCGCCATCATGGTTTTCGTTGTAAACAATTATTGCCAGTTTGGCACGGCGTGAACTCAGTCTTTCGAAAAAGACATGGAATCGAGTGCAAAGATAGAGAATATTTTTTATAATGCAAGCAAAAGTGTAATAAAGAAAGTTAAAGCTCTTTTTTTCTTTATGGATAAAGTGTTTATATGGTTAAACAAAGGGTGCAAAATCCATCCTGTACTTGCTTCTTTCTTTTCGTACCAGTGAAAAAGTGATAGTGTTCCTATTAGAGTATGTTTCGTGCGGTACGTGGTCAATATGTATATTCCCTTTCCTGTAAAAATAGCGTGCCGTCATATAAGAAAGGGCATGGCATAGTTGCCGAGACTGTCTGCTTAGGATAGTTTCACTGTCTCGGTGTGACTGCCTCATTGTCCTGGGCAGACAGTCTCTGCGTACATCGGCAGAAATTCCCCTAGATGTATGTGCTTGATGCCATCCATGATACTTCCGCTAGTCCATTCGTCCAGGCTAACCACATATTTAGGAAAATTGTTGCAAATGACTTGGAAATTACCAATTAGCTATCTGTGTCTGCTTCCGGAGTCGTCTCCGATAGCTAATGGTGTCGTCATCGATAGCTTATTGAGTCGTTATCGATAGCTTATAGAGTCGTCTCCGTTAATTCATTGAGTCGTCTCCGATAGCTTGCAAAGCCGATTGAATATGCTAACTCAGTTACTTTAGTAAGCTCACTCAGCCACTTTCGTAAGCTGATTCAAGCACTTGAACTCGTTAACTCAAGCACTTGAACTCGTTAACTCAAGCACTTGAACTCATTAACTCAAGTACTTGACCTCATTAACTCAAGTACTTGACCTCATTAACTCAAGCACTTGAACTTATTAACTCCAGTACATTATGATACGTTCTTGATAGTCTGTTGTGATTGTTTTTTTTCTTGCAAGAATAGCCATATTGCCATATCTTACAACTAACTGTCAGATTATAAGTATATTAAGGCTATGGCAATTCTTTGTGTTTAGGATTTATCTGCCATATAATTGCCATAAAAAGGCGATATTCAGGCGTTTTAGAGGCAAAAAAACAGGAAGCATTGAGCAAAAATACTTATTTTCGGTTCGATACTTAGCGATTTCCATTGCTTTTTTTTGTAGTATTCGGTTCAATGCATGGTGAATCCCATAGCTTTTCCGTAATGTCTTTGACGAAACCGTTGAAATTACGTCCCGATGCGGCATCTGATACGTCCCGACGTAACAACCGACGCGTCACGATGCAGTGTAAGCTACGTCGCGACGCATTTTCAGCTACGTCCTACCACCATCAAGTGAGCCTCTTTTGGATTTCAAGTAAGCCTCTTTTGGATTTCAAGTGAGCCTCTTTTAAACATTACGTAAGCCTTACTTAAACATTACGTAAGCCACTTTGGGGAGCTGCTACAACTCGAACATCCAAATTTGCGTATTTTCAAAGGATTTTGCAATATGAATTTGCGTGTTTTCATATATTATTCGTATCCAAACACCAGCTTAGGTGTCTGATAGTCTGTTAGTTTTATATAGATAAATGGTAAAGAAGTAGTAGAAAAGTGTGAAATTCCGTTCATGTAATAGCAATTATGTTACAATGAACGGAATTTTTTATTCGATGAAATGATTTTTTAAGCCGCTGTTCAGACCTTTATGTATTTTTGCAGCAGAAATCAAAACATTAACGCTAACAAATTAAACATTTAAAGTATGAACAACTTATTAAATGGAAAGAGCGCAGCCATGATGCTTGCACTTTCATTGGTAAATGTTACAGCAGCTTTTGCACAGGATGATAATTCAAGTGCTAAGGAAGAGGGTAATCGTAATGTGATGCTCAATGCAGCCAGTGCGAATGGTCCTCGTGAGATTCAGATAGGCTTGCCTTCTGCTGATGTCAATGTATTAGAGAATGGGCTGCCTGTTACTTACGCAACCAATCCTCACTCTGTGAATACCATCTGGCGTGGCGATGCAAGTTTGAGCCATCAGGGTTTGCTCAAGATTGCAGAAACTGCCATCACTACTGGTAACATTGGTTATGCCGTGAACTCTTTTACCCAGAAGGGTCAGAAAGGATTCAAGGGTACGCTGAACTATAAGAGCAATCATTTCGGATTGCAGGAATTCTCTCTGAATATGAATGGTGATTTGGGTAAGGACTGGTACTACAGCTTTAATATGTATCAGGATTTCGATCCGGGAACCTTCAAGATTAAGTCTACTCCTTATCAGGACCGTACTCAGATTTACAAGGCACTCCTCACCAAGAAGTATAACGGCAATCGTGGTGAGTTCACTGCCATGTATAAGTATGCCAATAGCCATAACGTGTATAGCTATGCTACCCAGAGTGCTCCATTTATCTATGTAGGCGATGGAAGCGTGAAGGAGTATGGAGATTTCAAGCTCGGAACTACTTCTTATCTTCCTGTAGATAATGATATGACCTATCGTGATATGCGTACTGGTGAGATGAAGCAGACTTCTCTCTATGATGCCTGTCTGAACAAGACAAGCGAGGTAACCCTGATGAATAACTATCGTTTTGACAACGGTTTGAACTGGAAGGCTACCTTGAAGTACGATCACTCACGTGGTGCGATGGTTTACCAGTCTCCAATGTCTATCATCGATTTGAAGAGCGCTGCCAATCAGGGCGTATATAATTATATGTATCGCGACATCAACGGACAGACCAAGGCTTACAATGGTCAGTATGTTCAGACCCGTATGTCTTGTCTCAATGCCGGTAAGATTGATGAGGCTCTTTTCACCACCGAGCTCAGCAAGAAGTTCAAAACTTCCACCTTCCGCCTCGGCGTGAATGAGTGGTTCTATCATATTGATTATTGCTCAAATACAACCATGTATGACCAGAGTGTACCTGCTGATGGAAGTTATGCCCTGCGAGTTTGGGATGCAAAACAGCGCAACAGCTACTTCTATGATTTCAACAAGAATGCCTCTGAGTATTACAAGGGAAGCGAAAACAAGCTGGCTCTCTACTTCACTCACGATTGGGATGTTACCAACAAGTTGAATCTCTACTATGGTGCCCGTCTGGAGTGGCAGAAGCTGAAGGGTGAAAACGCAGCAGTGAAGAATGCAAAGGGTGAATTCGTAGGTCGTTTTGCCGATTACTATCTCGGTGCTACAGCAGATGGAACTAAGATTGCTCCGGCAGACTTGAGTTACAACTGGTTGAACTACGATTTCTCTGTAGCAGCAACTTATAAGTTGACCGATAGCTTCGGCTTCACTGGCGATTTCACTTACATCGTTCAGCATCCTAAGTTCGAGGCTTTTGCCCCAGCTACATTGCCAAATACGGATAAGATTTCTGTGCCACTCGGTCGTGCAGGTATCTACTACAATAACTCATGGTTGAGTTTGACATCGTTGTTCTCTTACATCTCAAAGACCAACAACAACTCAACTCTGAACTTGCAGCATGGCAGTGAAATCAAGGCAGCTCCTATGGCTTACGATATTCAGACATGGGGTTGGACAACCGATGCTGTGGCTCATCCTTTCAAGGGATTCGATTTCCACTTCCTCTTCACTTATCAGAAGCCAACTTACAAGAAATATGAGACATCGGTTACCTTCAGTGATGGTACCCCTGGCAACATCAATGCCACTGGCAATATCGTAGCAGAGATTCCTCAGATTCTCATCGAGTTGGATCCAAGCTACATGATTACCAAGGATATCAAGCTCTGGACCAGCTTCCGTTACTTCAGCAAGACCTACGCCAACATCAATGAGGCATATTACTTCAATGGTCACTGGGAGACTTTCGGAGGTTTGAACTGGCAGGCAACCAAGCGCTTGGCTCTCGGCTGCACCGTAGTCAACTTCCTCAATCAGACTGGTGCTAAGGGTAGTATCGCAGGTGCCGAGCTGATTACCAAGGATGAGGCAAAGGGAATCAAGAATCAGATAATGACGGGTAGCTATCTCCGTCCATTCACTGTAGAATTCACAGCTTCGCTGAAGTTCTAATTAGTTCAAACATAATAAGATAAGGCAGTACTATATAATAATGTATAGTGCTGCCTTTTTCTTGTTTGGGTTTTGAACTTTGGAGAAAACGCTGTTTTCCATAATAAAATAGGTGAAAAGAGTGTTTTTATCAGTCATGATTAATAAAATAGAGGAGTTTTAGTGTTTGTCTTCCTAAAAACGTCCGCAAAAGAAAAGTTTTAGGAATCAATTCCTAAAACTTTCTAAATAATCGTACTTTTAGTATGTAGATTCCTAAAAAATATGTATATTTGCAGCATGACATGTAAAAATACAAAAATGAAGAGAATAGAACGACATAACTATCTGAAAAAGCTGATAGCTTTCAAGGATAAAAAGCTTATCAAGGTGATAACAGGCATCCGCCGTTGTGGTAAATCGACCATTATGGAGATTTATCGTGACTGGCTGATAGCTCATGGAGTAATGCAAGAGCAAATCATCTATCTCAATTTTGAGGACTATGACTATTTTGAATTGCGAGACCCAAGAAAACTGTATTCTTATGTCAAACCTTTGATACAGCAAGATAAGATGACTTACATCTTTTTTGATGAGATACAGCATGTCACGGATTTTCCGGATATCATCAATAGTCTTAATTTGAAGCCAACAGTTGATTTATATGTGACGGGTTCGAATGCCTACATGCTTTCTAGCGAGATAGCTACACTCTTGTCTGGCAGGTATGTAGAGATTGCGATGCTTCCGTTGTCTTTCAAGGAGTATGCGGAAGGTATCGGTGGTACGGACCATCTTTCACAGACATATATAGAATATGTGAGCAAGAGCAGTTTCCCATATACATTGGAGTTGGATACGGCTAATGAGATTAGCGATTACTTGAATGCTGTTTACAATACGATAGTGGTAAAGGACATCATGAGTCGAAATAAACTTTCCGATGTGATGATGTTGGAGAGCGTGATACGTTTCACGGCAGATAATATCGGCAATATTCTCTCGACGAAACGTATTGCAGACTTGATGTCGGCTGATGGGCGAAAGATTGACCAAAAGACCGTGGAGAAATACCTGTCAACCCTTTGTGAGTCTTTCTTCTTGTATGAAGTGAAGCGATATAACATCAAGGGTAAGCAACTCCTCAAAACTTTGGGAAAATACTATCTGGTGGATATTGGTTTGCGACGTATGTTGCTTGGCTCTCGCTCTTTTGATGCAGGGCGCATTTTGGAAAATATCGTTTTTCTGGAACTCTTGCGTCGGCAGAAGAAAGTGTATATAGGCAAGATGGATAACTTGGAGGTTGATTTTGTTGCTATCGACGAGAATGACTTAGCCTATTATCAGGTAGCTGCAACGGTAAGGGATGAGAAGACCTTGAAGCGCGAACTCGCTTCGCTTCAGCAAATCAAGGACCAATATCCCAAGTATATCTTGACGCTCGATGAAGACCCGACGGCAGATTATGATGGTATCAAGCGAATCAATGCGTTGAAATGGCTGATGGGGGAAGTATAGTCTTGTTGCCTCCAAGGAGATGTGAGGAAAAGAATCGTTCATGCACTGCAAAAGATGTTGCATGAACGATTTTTTGTATCGGATGAAACGAGATTTATATGATAATTCCTGCTTTATTCTTATCTTTGCAGCAGATTTAAACAATAATGCTAACAATTTAAAAAGAAAACGATCATGAAATCCAATTCAATGATTACCAAGGCTGCCTGCCTCATGTTGATGGCATCAGCTACAACTTCTGCCTTTGCACAGAAGATGAACATCGAACACAAGGGTGATACTACTATCATCAAGGTGGAGAATCCTACCAAGTATCTTCTTCTCCCTATCCAGGAAGAGAAGGATGAGGCCCAGGTTTTGCTCGATACAGGTTCTAAGGATGATACCTGGATGGACGTTCGCCTGGCTCAGAATGGTTCTGATTACTATGTGCCTTTCGCTTTGGGCAAGGGTAAGACAGCTACAGTCAAGATTCTTGGCTTGAAGAAGGATGCTTTGGCACTCAACTTGCTCAAGCTCAGCGATACATTCGACACCACCAATACCGATTACTATCGCCCATCTTATCACTTCACTCCGCTCTATGGTTGGATGAACGACCCTAACGGAATGGTGTATAAGGATGGTGAGTATCATCTCTATTTCCAGTATAACCCATACGGAAGTAAGTGGGGCAATATGCACTGGGGACATGCCGTAAGCAAGGACCTCGTTCATTGGGAACACCTCGATCCAGCCATCGCCCGCGACCCTGTAGGTCATATCTTCTCTGGTAGTTCGGTTGTGGATAAGAAGAATACGGCAGGTTTCGGCAAGAATGCCATCATCGCCATCTATACCAACAACAGTAGTGTAAACCATGATGAGGTGCAGTGCATCGCTTATAGCAATGACAATGGTCGTACCTTTACCAAGTACGAGGGCAACCCAGTGTTGACTCCATTCGATGGCTTGAAGGACTTCCGTGACCCTAAGGTGTTCTGGTATGAGAAGGGAAAATGCTGGTATATGATTGTTTCTGCTGATAAGGAGACCCGCTTCTACAAGTCAAAGAATCTCAAGAAATGGACTTACGTGAGTGCCTTTGGTAAGGGTTTGGGTCAGCAGCCATGCCAGTATGAGTGCCCAGACTTCTTCCAGTTGCCTGTAAATGGTGATAAGAAGAACATGAAGTGGGTGATGACCATGAATATCAATCCAGGTTGCTGGTTTGGTGGCAGTGCAACCGAGTATTTCGTAGGCGATTTCGATGGCAAGAAGTTTACCTGTCCTGATGCCCACGATGTGAAGTGGCTCGATTGGGGTAAGGATCACTATGCTACTGTTACCTTCTCAAACACAGGCGACCGAGTATTGGGTATCACCTGGATGAGCAACTGGCAGTATGCCAACCTTACTCCGTTCAAGCAGAATCGTGGTGCCAATGGTTTGCCTCGAGAGTTGAAGCTTTACGAGAAGAATGGCAAGTATTATATTTCTGAGAATGTAGCTCCTGAAGTATATGCATTGAGAAAGGAAACCAAGGATTTGGCTGATGCTTCTGTTGCTGATGCCAAGGATCTGAAAGGTGTTGCAGCCAATATGGAGGGTGCCTTCGAGATTGAGGCTGATGTAACACCAGATGCCAACGGTATTGCCGGTATTGAGATTTCAAACAACAAGCGTGAGCGCACCCTGATTTATTTCGATATGAAGCAGGGCAAGGTGGTTATGGATAGAACAGAGAGCGGTTTGACCGATTTTGGCAAGCAGGCAGTTCCTCACGATATCGAGTTGGCTTGGGACAAGCAGCGTGCTGCAGAAGGCAAGGAGCCTGCCCGCATCACCAACTCCATCAACTACAAGAACGATTTCGCTCTGGCTACCTGGGCTCCATTGAGTCTTTGCGAGGATGGCAAGAAGACCTATCATGTTGATATTTTCGTAGATAAGTCATCTGTAGAACTCTTCGTAGATGGCGGTCGCATCGCTATGACCAACCTCGTCTTCCCTGTAGCTCCATACGAGAATGTGAAGCTCTACACCCAGGATGGCAAGGCTGAATTCAAGAATCTGAAGGTTCATAAGCTCGGCTTGTAATCACGTAGATATTGTATGGTCGAATTGTAGGTTTAAATGTAAATAGTAATGAGTCGCAACCTGATAATATTTTAGGTTGCGACTCTTTTTTTTGGCTCAGGGGAGATTGTCCGTGGATAAAACAACCTCTGTTCCTTATTTACCGGTTTGCTGTTTCATTCCCTCAAAAAACTTTTGCTGCAATTGTTTGGCCAGTTGATTATCAGGGTTGAGTTTGAGAGCTTTCTCGTAATCCTGCATCACTTCCAGATAATAGCGTTGACCGTTTTGCCCAGGATTCTGTACGATGCGTACCATATAGAGAAAACCGCGAAGGGTACAGATGTCAGACGGGTCAGCATGCTTTATATTCTCCATCTTGGCAATAGTTTCTTCTGTCTCTTTTAGAAGATTTTCTGTTTGTGGAGCATGCGGATTCATCACGGAATAATTGAGACTTTGCAAAGCTATCTGAAACTTGGGCTGGATGCTATCAGGAAACATATCATCAATACGCTTCATCTCTGCAATACAATTAAGTATGCTCTCTGATGTCGGTTGCTGAAGTTTAGCAAGCGACTGTCCGATAAGTCCCTGCATTGTGGATTGCTGGGCATAGATAACTATAGATGTTGTCATGAAGAAGACTGACATCAATACGAATCGTTTAAAAGTTTGAAATGTCATATGCTTTATTATTTTTAAGTGAAACAAATATGCCTATATATAAAAATCTGTCTCTAGATGGAACTATCGAACGTCCGTTAGTATTATATCCGAAAATGTTTGTACGGCCGAGGATGTTGTTCAGAGAAGAATAGATAATGACCTTGGGACTTAGCAGATAAGTAAGGTTTATATCTACGCTATTATAATGTGGTGTCTTGCCAATAAGAAAATGACGTCCGCTTGCATACGATTCAGTCAGCCCGATGATTGCTTTGCCGAATGAATATTTTGCTGTCAATCTCAGATTATGCCTTGAGGCGTAGTCAGGTATTCGCTCTTCTGTGTATTCGTGATAGAATCGCTTGGAATCGTTGTAGGAATATGAAAATGCTGTGGTCAGATGTTTGAAAAGCGAATGCTCTTCTACAAAAATGTCTATACCTTTACTCTTTCCATATCCTTTCGGTTGGTAAATACCCTTTTCCCATAAAGGCAATCGCTGATATTTTTTCCAGTAGGGTTCTATTCGTATGAGTGTACCAGGCGACTTATATTGTATGGATAGGATAGCATGATCTGCCGTACTTTGTCCAAGAGATTTCTTGTTTGTTGCAAGAAAGTCATCTTCTGGAGTCTGGCTATACCGACCGGTAGCAAATGAAAGCTGAAAATTCTTGTTAGGAATATAACATAGTGTAGCCCTTGGCATAAACAGCCAGTTGGCATGAGCCATATATTCTGTCCTTGTCGAAATATTCAGGAACACATGGGGCATCATCCTCCATTGGGCATCAATATGAGCAGCAAGAATATTATAATCCAACTTGTAGCAATCGTTTTCGTACTCCATGAGGCTGTTTCGCTGATAGTCCTCCATTCCTGCCGATATTTTTAGTGCATCCGAGCAAATTTTGCGTATTCCTGTTTTCAGATGTATCTCATTCCTGAAGTTGTAATATCGGTCACCAGCAATCTTCGCATCTTCTATATCGTTGAATACCGATGAGCTTGCCATACCGCAAAAGAGCGTGTAGCCAGCACCCCACTGTGCCTTATAGGTTGTGTTGGCATAGATATTATTCTCTTTGAGCGAAAGGTTTTGGTTGTCTATATGCTGTCCTACAGATGTAAAATCATAGCCAACGTATGTTTTCAATATTCCGGCATTTCGGAACTCATTCTTGTATTGTGATTCGCCAGATAGTTTTAGATAAGGCTTGTTGAAATCAAGCCTTTCTGAAAATAACTGATTGTAGATTCCCAAACTTGTTAGTGCGGCATTAAAGGATAAGCTGCTGTGGGAATATGCCTTGGTGCCACCGATGTTCCAGTCAACCAATGATGCGCTGACTCCATATTTGTCACTTGTTGCAGCATCTGATGTTTCCATAGGGAGAACGGAGGAAAGTGCTTGTCCATATTCTCCGCTATATCCACCAAGAGAAAAGTTGATACCTTTAAATATAAAAGGAGAGAATCGTCCACGTACAGCAGTATTTTCTGTGTTTGTACTATATGGAACAAGGACGTGCATTCCGTTAATGAAAGTCTGGCATTCTTCGCTTTCTCCACCACGGACATAGAGCTTTCCATTTTCTCCCACTTTTTGAGTGCCGGGTAAAGTTTGCAGGGCTGCAACAATGTCCCCGCATGAATTACCTGCCATCACAACATCTAAGGCATCCATAGTCTTGAAGTTGTCACTTTTCCCGAAACTGTAAGTGCTGGCAGATATTACAACTTCTTGGATTGTCGTAGCTTTTTCTTTCATTTGGATAGAAAGATTATGTAACTTGCAGGCATCTGTAGTCTGCATATATTCTTCAAAACCAATCATGGTAATCTTGATAGACGTTTCTCCGGTTTTTGATGTGGAAAAGGAAAACCTGCCCAGAGAATCTGTCAGGCATCCATCAATTGTGCCCATGATGAAAACATTGGCACCAGCAAGCGGTTCCTGACCGCTTTTTACCATGCCTGATATGATGGTCTGTGCAGCCAGGTTGCAGACTGAAGTCAGCAGCAATGCGATATGTATTATTCGATGTTTCATGCCGCAAAGATACTGCATGAAACTGGAGTTGCCAAATTCTTAGGATATACAACTAAAACTTATGATAGAAAGCTAGTTAAGATGCCGAATAACTAAGTTGAAGGACAAATAACTATGTAAGATAAGTCTTTAACTTGGGCACGAATCTTCGGGAAACGGGTATGATGTTTGTACAATTTCCGAGAGTCAGTTGATAACCATTTGAGTTGCCTCGTGCCGAAGTGATATTATTCACATTGACAGCAAAAGAACGGTGACATTGGAAAATGTTCTCAAACTCTTTCAACTCTTCAAGAGCATGGGTTAGTGTTGTATGGATATCAACAGCAACAACATTACCTTCTTTTAGAAAACAGACGGATACATTGTTTTTCTGTGCTTCGATATAAAGTAGATCGTTGATGGCAATCGACAGATCGTTTCCTCTTACGTTAGTATCATGGATGGTAATAGATACTTCTTCCTGTTCCTTTGTTGTATTGCGCAACAACTCTTCCATTCTCTCTCGTAATGTTCTGTTGTATTGCATTCCGATAGATAATGTCGTAAGAAATATGCCTATGATAATAGTCCAATTTAGAAACAAGAGAAACAGGCTGAATGTAATCGTATAATGAAACAAGTATGAGAATAGGAGGAAATTACCGAAGGCAATGATGAAAATCAGTCCGAGTATAGCTACTCCTTCATGCCAGATACGCCAGGGCTTGATAGTTTGATGCAAATACTTCAATATCGTTGCAGCGTATGTTATGTAGCATCCAAAAGTTACCAGTCCGAATAATGTAGCAACAAAGCATTTGTTACCTTGATATAAGCAGAGTCCAAATGGCTGCAGAAAATATAAAATTACCCAAATGATGAAGCCAAAGATGCTACTATCTTTTAGCAAGTGTTTACTCTGTTTAAAAGGATATGTTCGAGTTAGAAACGACATGTTGAATCTGATTTATTTAATTAACGCAGCACTATCATTTATCTTCTTTATCAGAGTACCTAAGCTACTCTGTTGGTGCACCGGGATGCTTGCCATATCCAGACATTTTGTTTATTATCGTGCTGCAAAAATAAAACAAAGTTCTGAATGACACGGCAAAAGTACAAATAAAATTTGAGAAACGCACTTTTGGAGACGTTTATTTTGGTAATGAAGCATTTTCTTATGATGTCTCAGGACTTTTTTTTCTTGATGACATCTGTAACACTATTTGAAATCAATAAGTAAATTTGTACTTGATCCAAATACCCCATATATTTTAGAGTCCTTTTCAAACGCCGCAAATATATCAATGTATAAATAATCCTAATATTTTACACCAAAAGATACAAGTTATCACATTATTATTAATATGCATCATCTTTCATGATAGCAAGAAACATCAATCCTACTCTGTTCGACCTCTCGGGAAGAAAAGTCCTTGTGCCACAAAAAGGACACATTTATATTATGGGCAACAAGAAAGTCGTATGGTAGGAACGTGTGTTTCGGATAAAATATAATAAAAGCCGCAATTTGTAAACGCAAACTGTGGCTTTTTCGTTTTTTTATGCTATCTTTGCACACAGATAGTGTTTTTAAAGATAGATCATGATGGAACAGCAAGTAAAACTACTACCTTATGGGGTGGCAGATTTTGCTACGGTAATAGAGCAGAATCTATATTATGTGGATAAGACGATGTTTATCCCGGAGCTGGAGAAGCAGCCTCGCAATCTCTTCTTCATCCGTCCTCGTCGTTTTGGTAAGAGCATATTCTTGAGTATGCTCTATTCTTACTATGACTGTACGCAGAGCCATAAGTTCCAGAGTCTTTTTGGAAATCTGTGGATAGGCCAGCATCCTACTCCTTTGCAGGGAAAGTATCAGGTGCTGTTCCTGGATTTCTCCCAGATTACGGGTAATATCGATAAGCTTGAGACTAAGTTTAATTCTTATCTCAGCATCAACCTCGATGCTTTTGTCCGTCAATACTCAGAATATTATCAGGCAGAGATGGAAGAAATCCTGGCGCAGGAAGATTTCGAGGAAAAGATGGAACTGATATTCAAGGCAGCCAAGGCGCACCAGTATCATCTGTATCTCATCATCGATGAGTATGATAACTTCACGAATGTCATTCTCAACGAACGTGGTGAGAAAGTATATCATGCAATTACCCATGCCGATGGCTTTTATCGTGATGTCTTCAAGAAGTTCAAGGGTAATTTTGAGCGTATCTTCATGATGGGTGTGAGCCCTGTAACCCTGGATGATGTGACGAGTGGATTCAATATAGGTTGGAATATTTCTATCAAGCCGGAGTTTGATGAGATGCTGGGCTTCTCTACCACTGATGTGGTGGAGATGTTTACCTATTATAAGGAGCATGGTAGTATTCCTGCCGATAGTGATATTGATGCCATTGTCAACGATATGAAGCCTTGGTATGATAACTATTGCTTCGCCAAGCAGGCATTGAAGAAAAAAACTCGTATGTTTAATTGTGATATGGTTCTTTATTACCTTCGCAATTACATGGATGCCGGATGTCCGCCAGAAGAGATGATAGACCCGAATACCCGTACCGATTACGGCAAGATGAAGAAACTCTTGCAGTTTGACAAGCTGGATGGAGAGCGTAAGGGCATTATCCGCAAGATAGCAGAAGAGGAGCAGATTGTTACCCAGCTTTATGAGTCGTTTTCTGCGTATCAGATTCCAAAGGCAGAGATATTCCCAAGTCTTCTGTTCTATTATGGCATGTTGACCATCAAGGGAACTCGTGGCTCCAAGCTCATTCTGGGCATTCCAAACAATAATGTCCGCAAGCAGTATTATGGTTATCTGGAAGAGGAGTATCAGGCAAAGGCTTATGTGGATGTCAACCAGCTCACCGATTACTATTATGATATGGCATATGATGGTAAGTGGGAAGATGGATTGCGCTTTATGGCGGATGCCTATGCCAAGGTTTCTTCGGTGCGTGATGGCATTGAGGCTGAGCGAAATCTGCAGGGATTCTTTATGGCTTATCTGAATCTGAATGATTATTATATCACGGCTCCAGAGTTGGAGTTGAATCATGGCTATTGTGATTTCTTCCTTTTGCCAGACCTTACCCATTATGCCAGTCAGCATAGCTACATTCTGGAGTTGAAGGTTCTTTCGAAGAAAGATTTCTCTTCGATAGTTGAAGGTGAGTTCACGGAAGATGGCAAGCCTATGACCAAGGCAGAGAAACAGTGGCGTGAGGCTCTAGATCAGATTCATCGATATGCCGAGGCTCCAAGGGTTGAGGCTTTGCGCCAAGGTACAAAACTCCATCTCATCATCATGCAGTTTGAGGGGTGGGAACTTAAACGGATGGAAGAAGTATAAAATCAATGAAAAGAATCAATATTATCTTAATAGTACTACTTAGTAGTATGCTTCTTCTTCTAGGTTCTTGCACCCAGAAGAAGATGGTGATAGGTGTGTCGCAATGTTGCGGCGGACTTTGGCGCGAGAAGGTGAATAAGGAGATGCGCTTGGCACAGTATCAGTATAAGAATGTCGATTTGCTGTTTGCCACGGCAGAGAATGACGGGAAGCGCCAGGCTCGGCAGATAGACAGTATGATAGCTAGGAAGGTAGATCTGATCGTTGTTGCTCCTGATAACGTGAATGATGTAACACCTGCTATCGAGCGAGCTTATCGTGCGCATATCCCGGTTATTCTCTTCGACAGAAAGGTAAAGACATCCCATTATACAGCTTCCATCGGTGGCGATAATGTAGAAGCGGGTAGGGAAGTAGCCCGCTTTTTGGCCAGGAAACTGGATGGAAAAGGTACCGTTGTTGAGATTACGGGCTTGAAAGATGCTTCTCCTGTCATTGAGCGCCATCGTGGTTTCCATGAGGTGATGAAGAATTATCCGGGAATCAAGGTGGTTACTCTGGACAGTAACTGGAAGATGGAGCGAGCCCAGGAGTTGATGAAGCAATATCTGGATAAGGGCGGACATGCGGATGGCGTGTTTGGACATAGCGACCTAGGTGCCATAGGAGCCTTTCAGGAAGCAGAGAGACGAGGCATTGATAAGCAGATGCTGATAGTAGGCATTGATGGATTGTCTGGAGAATGGGAAGGAGTGGATAGAGTGAAGAGAGGACAGTTTGCTGCTTCTTATGTCTATCCTACCCAGGGCGAGAAGATTATGGAATTGGCGATGAATATCCTTCAGGGTAAACCCTATAAGAAGGATAATGTGATGAAATCATTCCTTGCTACCTCTGAAAACTGTGATGCCATCGCCCTACAATATCAGGATTTGGAAGTCAAGATGAAGAATCTGGATCAGATTTCTGACAGTCTTGATTCTTATTCAGAGGTATCCCGCATCCAGCAATGGATGATTATTGTTGCCGTCGTTATTGTCTTAGTTCTGCTCATTATCATCTTCTATATATATAAGGTATATAGAAAGAAGCTGCAGAAGCAGAAAGCCGTGGCTCGTGGATTCATTGAGAACAAGGAGGGCTGGGCTGCTGAACTGAATCACTTGGATGAGAGTGATCGTTATTTCATGGATCGTTTCAAGAAGAAGATTCTTGATAATATGGGCAATGCTGATATGAAAATGGATGATTTGGGAGCCGAGATGCAGTTGAGTAAAGTACAGCTCTATCGCAAGGTGAAGGCTATGACAGGAAAAACGCCTGTCGAGCTCCTGAAAGAGATGCGTCTGCAGAGAGCCTATACGCTCCTGATGCAGACTGATAAGACTGTAGCTGAAGTCTCGGCAGAAGTAGGCTTTGCATTACCGGGCTATTTCTCTTCATGCTTCAGGAAGCAGTTTGGCGTTCTTCCTACCGATTTCAGAAATAAACAGTTATCTAAAAGAAAATAGTTTTCTAACTCCTTTAAAATAAGTACTTTAAAATCTTAGCAAAAGATAAGAAAATCGTTTCATGTAACATAATTATTGTTGCAGGAACGATTTTTTTTATTTATATAACAGTCTTTTCCCTAATTTTGCGGCAGAATCAAACAATGACAATTTTTGAAACTTAAAATGTTATAATAGTATGAACAATCTTTCAAGATTACTAATGAGCTCTGCGCTCTGTGCTGTTTGCACCGTAGCTAGTGCACAGCAGGTAAATGTAAATGGCATCGTAAAGGATGCTGCCGGTGAGACAGTCATTGGTGCATCTGTTATGGTGAAAGGCACAAAGACTGGTACTGTTACCGACTTTGATGGTAACTTCCATGTAGAATGTGCTCCTGGTTCCACACTTGTTATATCTTATATTGGATATAAGACGCAAGAAGTAAAGGCTTCAGACAATATGGAGGTAACACTTCAGGAAGATGCCAACGACTTGCAGGAAGTAGTTGTAACAGGTTATACCACTCAGAAGAAGGCTGACTTGACCGGTTCCGTGGCTGTGGTTTCAACCAAGAACCTGAAGACAAGTTCAGAGACAGACCCGATGCGTGCTTTGCAGGGTCGTGTTCCTGGTATGACCGTCACTACCGATGGTTCTCCTATTGGTTCAGGAACCGTGCGTATTCGTGGTATCGGTTCTTTCAACTCTTCTCAGGATCCTCTTTATATCATAGATGGTGTGCCTACCAATATGGCATTGAATACTCTCAATACAAATGATATAGAGAGTATGCAGGTTTTGAAGGATGCCGCTTCGGCTTCTATCTATGGTTCCCGTGCATCGAATGGTGTCATCATCATCACCACCAAGAAAGGTAAGAAGGGTAGCAAGGTGGCTGTTGACTTCTCTGCCAACCTGACTGCACAGTTCTATTCCAACCAGTCGAAGATGAAGCTGATGAACTCCAGCCAGTATGCTACTGCGATGGCTCAGGCAGCCCTGAACGATGGACTCGATCCTGTAGCTTATGCTGCCAACTACGGCATCGACTTGAATGCGGCCTCTGGTACTCCAATCACCGTTTGGAATCCTGCTACCAACCAGTATCAGAACTATACTATCAATGGTCGATATGATGGCTACATCAATGCCAAGAAGACCATGCGATTTTCAGATACCGACTGGCTCGATGAAATCTCTCGCACAGGTTTCTCGCAGAACTACGACCTCTCTGTATCTCATGCCAATGACAAGCATAGCGCTATGTTCTCCTTGGGATACAAGAACAATGAGGGTGTCTTGAAATATACCGACTTCGAGAATATCTCAGCTCGTTTGAATACTTCTTGGAATTTAAATAAGATCGTAACCGTAGGTGAGAATGTAACATTGACTTATACCTCTCAGGTAGATTGCCATCCGATGGAGAATGCCTTGAAGATGCCTTCCATCGTTCCGGTTTACGAAGAAGATGGCAAGACCTTCGCAGGTCCTGTAGGAAGTATGGCCGACCGTCAGAACCCTTGTCGTGAGCAGTATCAGAACCGCAACAACCACCTCGACTACTGGCGCATCTTTGGTAATGCCTTCGTAGAATTGAAGCCTGTCAAGGGATTGACCCTGCGTTCTAACTTCGGCTTGGATTTCAAGACATCGTTTATCAATTCGATGACGAATACTTACCACTCAGATATCGTCAACAACGACATCGCGAAGACAACCTTGTCAAATAACAATGAGACTAACTGGACATGGTCTAACACAGCCCAGTACGTTACTCAGATTGGCAAGCACAACATCGATGTACTCGGTGGTATGGAATTTTCCAAGCAGTCGGTTATCGATTTCTCTGCCTATTCAGAAGGCTATGCGCTGGAAGATAAAGATTATATGTGGCCAAATGCTGCCACGGGAACGATGCGTAACTCGGGTGCAAAGGTAGGCTATCGCCTGGCTTCTTTCTTCGGAAAGGTGAACTACAACTGGGATGATCTCCTCTTGGCTTCCTTCACTATCCGTCATGATGGTTCTTCACGTTTCGGTAAGGCTCATCGCTGGGGTACTTTCCCTGCTGCATCACTCGGCTTCAGATTCTCCAATCTTCTGAAGAAGGATTGGTTGGATGATGCCAAGTTGCGACTCTCTTGGGGTCAGACGGGTAACCAGGCTATCGACAACAATGCACAGTTTGGTCTTTATGTAGTGGATTACGGACTAGACCGTGTAACCTCTACTGCATACGATCTCTTCCTGCAAGGTTCAGGTACCTTCCCTTCTGGTTATCGTGCCACACAGTTGGCTAACCCTAACTTGAAATGGGAGGCAGCTACCCAGTATAACGTAGGTTTGGATTACACCCTGTTTGGCAACACCCTCTATGGTACAGTGGATGCCTATATTAAGAATGTAAAGGATATGTTGATTAATCCTGCTTATCTGGGTGCAACTGGTGAAGGTGGAAATTCATGGCAGAATGGTCCTTCGCTCCGCAACTGGGGTATGGAGTTCACCGTGGGTTATCGCAAGACCTTGGCTAATGGACTTGGCATCGATGTGAACGGCAATCTGGATTTCTTCCGCAACAAGGTTACTTATTTGCCAGCATCAACAACAGGTGCTTACGCTCACACATCTAAGGAAAACCTGGTGCAGAGTGGCAAGTCATACGGTTCTATCGTAGGTTATGTAGCCGATGGAATTTTCCAGAATCAGGAAGAAGTAGATAAGTCTGGACAGCCAAACGCACGTGTCGGTGGATTGAAATACAAGGACTTAGATGGTAAAAATGGAATTACTTCAGATGACCAGACTTGGATTTTCGACCCTGTGCCAGCCTTCTCTTATGGTTTGAATATTGCTCTCAACTACAAGGGCTTTGATTTCAGTATGTTCTGGCAGGGTGTCTATGACCAGGATGTGTATAACAACCAAAAGTTCCAGACCGACTTCTGGGCTATTACTGATGGCGGTTCTAACAAGGGTACCCGTTTGCTCGATGCTTGGAATACCAACAACACTGGTTCTTCCATCCCACGCTTGAGCACCATGAATACAGCCGATGAAGGTCGAGCATCTTCTTACTTTGTGGAGAATGGATCTTACTTGAAGTTGCGTACCTTGCAGGTGGGTTACACCATCCCAAGCAGCATCCTCTCTAAGTTGAAGATGACCAGTGCCCGTGTCTATCTCTCAGGTCAGAATCTTTTGACCATCAAGAGCAATAGCCTGACCTGTTCAGACCCAGAGAATCCAAACTGGAACTATCCACTTTCAACATCCGTATCATTCGGACTTCAGGTAGGTTTCTAAAATGTTTCATATTTTTAAAGAGAATTCTAAGATGAAAAAGTTATATACAATGGTGCTTGCAGCAGCACTGGTAGGAACATTCACCAGTTGTGATGATTTCCTGGATTACACCCCAACAGCTGTGGTTGATGAAGACAAGGCTTTCAGCGAGCCGGACAAGATGGTAAACAGTGCCTATGCGATGTTGGGCGACTGTTGGTATTCTTACCCATTCAACCTTTGGCCATACGGCGACCTTTCTTCAGACGATTGTTTGAAGGGCGGCGGTGGTACCGGTGACACCGGTTATCACGATGTGGAGATCTGGAGTACCTTGACCTCTACTAAGGGCGAACTCGACGAGTTATGGTATCGTCTCTATTGTGCTGTTTCCCGTTGCAACCGTGCCTTGGTTTCTTTGCAACGGAATGGTGAGAGCACACTGGGTGCTGAGCTAACCAAGCAGCGTGAGGCTGAGGTTCGCTTTCTCCGTGCTCATTTCTATTTCAAGTTACTTACCATGTATCGTCAGATTCCTTGGATAGACGAGAAGGTTTATGAGGATAAAGCAACAGAGAGCACATCAAACACTCAGTTTACTTACGAGGAATTGTGGCAGAAGGTGATAGCTGACTTCCAGACAGCATACGATGTACTTCCAGCTAAGCAGAAGGATGGCGGTCGTGTCAACAAGATTGCTGCCGCAGGTTATCTGGCTAAGTGTTATCTTACCATTGCCTGGGGTGATGGCTATGAGGCAACCGATGGTGTTGACCATATTAATAAGGAGTATATGCAGAAGGTTGTCGAATATACTGATGTGGTGAAGAATTCTGACTATGGTTACATGGCAGACTTCGGTGACATCTTCCTGCCTGACAATAAGAACAGCAAGGAGTCAGTTTTTGCTGTCCAGGCTTCCGACTATAGCGAGGACCATACTACCTTCGGACGTGGCAACTGGTCTAACGTGCTGAATGGCTGTTGGGGTATGTGGTCTTGCGGATGGGATTTCCACAAGCCTTCACAGGACCTGGTGAATGCCTTCAAGACCAAGAACGGACTTCCTGAGTTTGATGACTACAACAAGACTTGTGATTATCCTGTAAATGGTGAGCCTAATAGTCAGAAATGGGATCCACGTTTGTTCCATACTGTAGGAATGCCTACCTTCCCATATAAATATGAGTCAGAATACACGATGACTACAGCCAACTCTCGTACACCAAACGTTTACGGTTACTATACCTCTCTGAAGGAAGTACCACAGCGTTCAAAGGGTGAAACTTACAATGGCTCTTGGCAGGCGTTTGCGATGAACGACTATGTGCTCCGTTATAGCGACATTATGTTGATGCGTGCTGAGGCTTTGATAGAGTTGGACCGTCTGGCTGAGGCTCGTACCATCATCAACGATATCCGTCAGAGAGCCAAGAATTCTGTGGATAAGCATATTGAATATGCCAAGGATCAATGTGATATAGCCCTCTATCCGGAGTCTTATTTCCAGGATAAGGAGACCGCAAGAAAGTGCCTGCGCTGGGAACGTCGCCTGGAGATGGCTATGGAGAACGGCCGTTTCTTCGACCTGCGCCGCTGGGGCATTGCTTCTGAGACATTGAACAAGTATTTTGCATCAGAGCAGAACGATAAGTATGGAGAGCAGACATACGCTCAATACCTGAAGGATGCCAAGTTTACTCCAGGCAAGAACGAGTTCTATCCGGTTCCATATAACCAGCTGTATTACATTCCTGGTCTTTATAAGCAGAATAAGGGATACGAGTAATTACCATCGGTATTTTTAGATAATTAGATAATTAGACAATGAAAAAGATATTTATTTCAGCGCTTGTCGCTCTTTGCGGTTTTACCGCCAGTTATGCCCAGCAGGCTTCCTTCTTGAGCAATAACCACTGTCTCTATCGCATCAGCCAGGAGAGTCAGAACCAGAAGTGTCTCTTGCTCCCTGTGCAGGAAAATGCAGAGATAGCCAATATTAAGGTGATTGCTGATAACAAGCAGGTGAAAGCCTTCAATGTGAAGTTGGCTAAAGACCACGTAGATTATTACGTGCCTCTCTATATGAATGAGTTTGCCGGTTTGAAGGGCCTGGCTCTCGATATCCATGTAAACGGCGATTATAGCAAGGAGGGTTTGAACGCCCTCACTTGCTGGGAGGACATGAAGTTCTCTGATTCTTTCGATATGAAGAATCGTGAACAGTATCGCCCAGTTTTCCATCACACTCCTGTTTACGGATGGATGAACGACCCAAATGGTATGTTCTATAAGGATGGCGTATGGAATCTCTACTTCCAGTATAATCCTTACGGATCACAGTGGGAGAATATGACCTGGGGACATTCTACATCTACCGACTTGGTACATTGGAAGTTCCAGGGTGCCCCTATCCAGCCAGATGCAATTGGTACCATTTTCAGCGGTTCTGCCGTTGTGGATAAGAATAATACCGCTGGTTTGGGCAAGGGTGCTGTTGTGGCTCTCTACACTTCGGCTGGTGAGAACCAGACACAGAGCATGGCTTACAGCACAGATAATGGCAAGACCTTTACCAAATATGAGGGAAATCCGATCATCACCAGCAATGTGCCTGATTTCCGTGATCCTCACATGTTCTGGAACGAGGACATCAAGAAATGGAATATGATCATGGCGGTTGGTCAGCACATGGAAATCTATTCTTCAGATAACTTGAAGGACTGGAAGTACGAAAGCTCTTTTGGTGAGAAGTATGGCAACCATGGTGGTGTCTGGGAATGCCCAGATTTGATGAAGATGAAGGTTCGTGGCACCGGTAAGGAGAAGTGGATGCTTATCTGCAACATCAATCCTGGTGGACCTTCCGGAGGTTCTGCTACCCAGTATTTCATCGGTGATTTCGACGGTCATAAGTTTACTTGCGACAGTAAGCCTGAGGTTACCAAGTGGATGGATTACGGTAAGGACCACTATGCCACAGTTTCCTTTGATAATGCTCCAAACGGTCGCCGTGTGGCTATCGCCTGGATGAGCAACTGGCAGTATGCCAACCAGGTTCCTACCCAGCAGTACCGTTCAGGTAACTCTATTCCTCGCGACTTAGGTCTCTTCGAGTATAAGGGTGAAACTTATTGCAGCGTGGTTCCATCTCCAGAGATGACAGCGGCAAGAAGCAAGAAGGCAGGCAAGAAACTTACAGCATCTTGCGAGATGGTAGTGAACCTGAAGGGAGATGCTACTATCACTTTGAGCAACGACAAGGGCGAGAAGGTAGTGATGAACTACGATGCCAAGGCAGAAACCTTCTCAATGGATAGAACCAAGAGCGGTAAGATGGATTTCAGCAAGGACTTCGCTGCAGTCACCAAGGCTCCAACCTATGGCAATATCAGCCAGCTGCGCATCTTCATCGACAAGAGCAGCATCGAGGCACTGGATGCCGACGGCAAGATGTCCATGACCAATCTCGTGTTCCCAAGCAAGCCTTACAACAAGGTTACTGTAAAGGGAAAGGGTAAGTATCAGATTTACGACATCAAGTAACCTCATCAGTTAAGAACTGAATCTATAAGATAATTGTTTCTAAGAGTGTTACTGATGTAACAATGCAACATAAATGGTAGCTGATGAACGATATTTTATGATATATTGTATCGTTTATCGCTACCTTTGCACCAGCAAAATAGAAACAATAACGCTAACAATTATGAATAAATCATCAAAATTGACAATCATCCCGGTGATGCTCTGTTTCTTCGCCATGGGATTTGTAGATTTGGTAGGCATCGCCTCCAACTACGTGAAGGAAGATCTCAACCTCAATGATTCGACAGCCAATCTGTTCCCTTCATTGGTATTCTTCTGGTTTTTGATATTCTCGGTTCCAACAGGAATACTGATGAATAAGATCGGTAGGAAGAAGACAGTAGTCCTGTCTTTGCTCGTTACCGTCATCTCACTCCTTTTGCCCATTTTCGGCGAAAACTTTGAGCTTATGCTCGTATCATTCTCATTGCTCGGCATAGGAAATGCCTTGATGCAGACATCCCTGAACCCTCTGGTATCAGTGGTGACATCAGGTCAGAACCTGGCATCCACATTGACCTTCGGTCAGTTTGTCAAGGCGATAGCTTCCTTCCTGGCACCATACATTGCCATGTGGGGTGCCATGGCAAGCATTCCAACTTTCGGTCTGGGCTGGCGCATTCTCTTCCCAATCTATTTGGTTATCGGTATTGCTGCCACCTTCTTTCTGGCTGGCACACCTATCACCGAGGAGAAGCAGGATGGAGGAGCTTCGGGCTTTATGGATTGTCTGAAGTTGCTTGGTAAGCCAATCGTATTACTTTCTTTCATAGGAATCATGTGCCATGTGGGTATTGATGTGGGTACCAATACCACAGCTCCTAAGATTCTGATGGAGCGCTTGGGATGGAGTCTTAATGATGCTGCTTTCGCCACATCGCTCTATTTCATCTTCCGTACCATCGGATGTTTCACTGGTACTGCCTTCCTCCGTATGATGAAGACCCGCACTTTCTTCATCATCAGTGTGGTGATGATGGCTTTGAGTATGATAGGCATGTGGGTAGGAACAAACCATATAGTGCTCTACATCGCTATTGCCCTCGTGGGATACGGCAACTCTAACGTCTTTTCCATGATTTTCTCTCAGGCGCTGCTTGCTTTGCCTGATAAGAAGAATGAGGTGAGCGGATTGATGATTATGGGACTCTTTGGTGGTACCATCTTCCCATTGTTCATGGGATTCGCCAGCGATACCTTCGGTCAGGTAGGTGCCGTGGCAGTCATGGCTGTGGGAGTTGTTTATCTCTTCACTTATATCAGAAAGTTATAATAATCTTCATTCGTAATCGTTTATACTATATATAGATAAGGTGTAATTATGGAAACAAAGAATTTGAATACAAAATATTGTGTAGGTTTAGGTGAGATTCTTTTTGACGTTCTCCCTACTGGTTCTCAACTCGGCGGTGCTCCTGCCAATTTCGCTTACCACGCTGGTCAGCATGGTCTGCATTCTGTAGCTGTCAGTGCTGTGGGCAAGGATGTCCTGGGCGAAACAGCTCTCCGCCTGCTCGATGAGAAGAAGCTGAAGTATGTGATGCCTGAGGTAGAATTCCCTACAGGTACAGTTCAGGTGCAGCTCGACAAGGAGGGTGTTCCTACATACGATATCAAGCAGGGTGTGGCTTGGGATAATATCCCATTCACTGATGATATCAAGGAGATTGCTGCCAATGCTGGTGCTGTTTGCTGGGGCTCTCTGGCTCAGCGCAGTGAGGTTAGCCGCAAGACCATCTATCAGTTCCTCGATCATACTCCAGAGGATTGTCTGAAGATTTTCGACATCAATCTTCGTCAGAACTTCTATACTCCTGAGGTGATTACCGAGAGTTTGAAGCGCTGCAATGTGTTGAAGATTAACGATGAGGAGTTGATTACCATCGGCCGCCTCTTCGGTTATCCAGGTTTGGATATCGAGAACAAGTGCTGGTTGATTCTCGGCAAGTACAATCTCGATATGCTCGTATTGACCTGTGGTGTAAACGGCAGCTATGTCTTCGCTCCGGGTGTGAAGTCATTCCAGGAGACTCCAAAGGTTGAGGTGGCTGATACCGTAGGTGCAGGCGATAGCTTCACCGGTACTTTCTGCGCCAGCATCCTGAAGGGTAAGAGCATCCAGGAGGCACACGAGCTTGCCGTTAAGGTGAGTGCCTACGTTTGTACCCAGAATGGAGCGATGCCTCAGATTCCTGAGGAATACATCCGTTAACCCCGCTTCCTCTATTGTTTATATAGCAATATAAGATGATAGGTTTAAAGAATAGTTGATTTAAAGTTAATGTTAGTTAGTAAGCTGCATCCTGTTTGCGAAGAATGGGTGCAGCTTTTTCATTTTCAGAAATACAATCTCTCAATTACAATAAAAGAACCCCCTAAAATGGTAAAATGATGCCCCAAAATGGCAGAAATGAATAAAAAGATAACGTTTTCATTAAAAATATTATAAAAGAGTTGCAGATTAATAGATTATTTTGTACTTTTGCATCTAAAATATTAGTAGAACATTAAAAATATAGATGTTATGAAAGACTTAGATTGGTCTAATTTGTCATTTGGCTATCGCCAGACTGACTACAATGTTCGCTGTTACTATCGCGACGGCAAATGGGGCGAAATAGAAGTTTGCTCTGATGAGTATTTGAAATTGCACATGGCTGCAACCTGTCTGCACTATGGTCAGGAGGCATTCGAGGGCTTGAAGGCTTATCGTTGCCCAGACGGTAAGGTGCGCGTGTTCCGTATGGACGAGAACGCTAAGCGCTTGCAGAGCACATGTCGCGGCATTCTGATGCCAGAGGTGCCTACAGAAATGTTCGAGGAAATGGTGAAGAAGGTGGTTCGCCTCAACCAGGAGTGGATTCCTACCTACGAGAGTGGTGCTACGCTCTATATCCGTCCGCTGCTCATCGGTACAAGTGCTCAGGTGGGTGTTCATCCTTCTAAGGAGTATTGCTTCCTTATCTTCGTAACTCCAGTAGGTCCATACTTCAAGGGTGGATTCTCTACCAACCCATACGTCATCATCCGTGATTTCGACCGCTCTGCTCCTCTCGGAACAGGTATCTATAAGGTAGGTGGAAACTATGCTGCTTCTCTCAGAGCCAACAATATCGCTCATGAGAAGGGTTATGCATGCGAGTTCTATCTCGACGCCAAGGAGAAGAAATACATGGATGAGTGTGGTGCTGCCAACTTCTTCGGAATCAAGAATAATACATACGTTACTCCTAAGAGTACATCTATCCTCCCTTCTATCACCAACAAGAGTCTGATGCAGTTGGCTGAGGATCTCGGTTTGAAGGTGGAGCGCCGTCAGATTCCTGAGGATGAGCTGGATACTTTCGAGGAGGCTGGTGCTTGCGGTACTGCTGCCGTAATCAGTCCTATCAGCTACATTGATGACTTGGATACAGGCAAGCGCTACAACTTCGGTGAGAAGCCAGGTCCTATCTCTAAGCACCTCTATGATACGCTCCGCGGAATCCAGTATGGTACTATTGAGGACAAGCATGGTTGGACAACCGTAGTTATTGAGTAATCAATGACTTCTTTATTGCGTAAAAACCAATATTAGAAATATAATTATGATCAGGGCACTTTGAGGAGTTCACGCTCCTTGGAGTGCTTTTTTTATGTCTTTTTTCTTGGAAGTTTCATAAAAATATCGTAACTTTGCCCGCAGAAATATAACTTCTTAAATAAAGAGGATATGAGTCCTAAATTTAAAGAAATAAATGGCTTTGTGTTCAAGATCTATTCCAATGAGGAAAAGAGAATGCATATTCATGTCGTTAAGGCCGAAAATGAAGCTAAGTATTGGCTTGAACCCAATATTGAACTAGCAGAAAATTTCGGATTCAATACAAAAGAATTAAGTTTTATAGAAAAAATACTTAAAGATTATGGAGACGATTTTAAAATCAAATTCGCAAGACACACAGGTAAGCGTCTTGATGATAAATGATAAAGGCATTATGCTTTCTGTGAAAGGAAACGATTATTTCATATCTTATAATCGGATTCCTTGGATGAAGAATGCATGTATTTCTGATGCTCTTGATGTGCAGATGAGTGGAAGGAATGCCATAGAGTGGCCTAAACTGGATGTAGATTTAGAAATAGAGAGTTTAAAGCATCCTGAGCGTTATCCTCTTATTATGAAGAGAAATGAAATGGAAGTTTTATAGAGTCTCAAAAAAAGGCAGAAAGCCTCTCAGCATCGTTTTGCTGGGAGGCTTTCTGCCTTTTTATGCCTGGGGGTTAACAGAGTTAACAGTTAACAGCTGTTTTTTCGATACTCCCCCTCGCGCGTACCTTATTATAATATAATATATATATACTTATTTTTATATGTGTGTGGGGGGAACCATGCATTTTTGGGGTGTTAACTGTTAACCTGTTAACCCCTCGCTCTTTTTTCCCCGTCTCTGTGCTTTGCGGGGCATAAGTCATAGAGTTGCGGGGGAAGAAACTATGAGTTAGGATTCTTAACACATTTCAGCATCATAAAAGCCTCATGAAAAGCTACCTAAAAACCTCTCTTGACAGCCCTCATTTAAGCCTCTGCCCCGTCATCATTTAAGCCACAGCCCGGTCTTCATTTATGCCTCAGCCCGGTCTTCATTTAAGCCTGAAAAACTGAAGAAAAGCCTCTTATTTTGCAACTGGGAACACGTAGTATTCTCTGTCTACATCGTAATCCAGAACCCACTGGTCAATCATCACATTATCGTCTAAAGCCTTGATGGTAACGTTATGGCTGCCGTCGGGCAAAGTAACGTAGAAACTCTTCAGCGTCTGTCCGCGCCACAGGTCAAACTTCCAGTCCTTTGAGTTGTAAACCTCCTTTAACTGGCAGATTACCGGTTCGGCACGGTCGATGCTCACACTCACCCTCATATCCTTTACAGCGTTGAGGAAGCAAGGAATAACGGCGATGGTAAAACGCGCATCACCGCTCTTGTCGCAGTAGAAATCATAGCTCAGACTGGCTCCCTTCGGCAATTTCACAGCCTTGCCACTATGGCCTAACAACGGACGGACGGTAATCTTCTCGGCTCCTCTTACGGCAGCCTGGGCAAGCGGCGATTCAGTAGCCTTGCTCCATTCCCAGGCATTCTTGGCAATGATGTCGCCGGTAACTACAGAGAGCGGCTTGAGATCGTTGCTGCGGTCGAAGGCATCTGCTTTCAGCCGCTTGATGTCGGCAGCCGGGAGTGTGCCCGGAATCTGCGGAGCCTGCATCTCTGTACCGTTGGTAAGGATGAAATTCTTCCATTTGCCGTTTCTGATGCGACTGTAGTAGGCATTGAGCTGCTTCAGTTTGTTGTAAGCATCGATGCTCACAGCTGCTGCAGCCTTTGCCTCATCGTCTTTATTAAACAGTCCCGGACGGGCGATGTGTCTTGCTTCCTGTGCCTCCAGCTCCTTTTCGGCTACTAAGGCAGCCAGGAATATTGGATATTTCACTACCTCGAAGAAACCGTCTTTCTGGTTCTGTGGCAGCATGCGTTCGATGGATTCAGTCTTCGCCTTCAACAGGTCGTAGCGGTAGAGAAAACGCTCCAGTTCGTTGCCGAATTCGCCTGAATGAAACTCAGTATCGCCGTAAGGCATCGCCATATAAGCGGAATGTCGGATGCTGGTAAGACGGTAATATTCTTCCATCAGAGGCATGATTTTCTTGCCCGTAATGGCGCCAAAGAATGCGTTGAGAGTGTTCTGGATATACGTCTTGCAACCTGCTTTCAGGGCGTTTTTATTCCACGCCAGGTTCATCATCATGGCTAGCTGGAAGGTTGACTGCTTCGGATTGGTGATGTTGGCTATCCAGGCACAGTCTTCGTCGTTGTGAGCGGCAGAGCGGTGCGATTTGCCGTGCTGGGCATTCTTGCTCTCCAGATAATCCTTGCTGTTGAGCATTTCGAGCAGCAGACCCGGCGAGAGATTGCTCATCTCCATCTGTGCATCCGAGCATACCAGCTTCACATTCTCAATGGTTTTGCGGTGTTTCTTCTTGTGCTTCTTGCCCACGAACTCCGTCACCTTGTAGTTTTCCGCCACGCAGATGTCGAAACTGTCTACCACAGCCTTGTTGTAAGCAGCCTCGTGCCTGCCGTCTACCTGCCACAGCGTATTGGCTCTCAGGCGCAGCATCAATCGGGCGATGCGGCTGTAGTTCTGTGGTTTCATCCACTGGCTGTTGTTCAGGGCAAGTCCTCTGAATTCTATTCTCGGAACCTCTATCCACTGCTGGTCTACGGGGGTATAGAGACTCTTGCGCTGAGCAGGCTGTAGGTCGTTCCATGCCGCCAGAGGCGAAACGCCAGCCAGCTCAGAGAGTTTCATGATGGCGTAAGCCGTTCCGCGGGCGTTGCTTCCGATAACGATGAGTTTCCCTTTTCTCGTACCGATGTAGAAAGCATCCTTTGCGGTGATAATAAGATGCAGCGGCGCACCGAGTTTTTCTACTGCCGAAAACTCCTTGTTGGTGAGCTGGTCGAGCTGGTAAATCTGTATCGGAGCACCTGATTTTTCTTTCGCATCGAATCCGGTTACGGCTTTCATATCGCCCGCAAACTCTTTGAGGGCAATTTTTACTACCGGCGAAATGATAGAGTTGGTGGTATAAGATACTCTTCCGTAGCCGTCGGTCCAGTAAACGTTGGGTGCTGCGGTCTGAGTTTCCGTCTTCTTCACTTTGGTTTCGGTCAGCGCGTTGGCATTCAGGCTAGAGAAGCAGGCCAGAGCCAAGGCTACGCCTAATATAATCTTTTTATATTTCATTTTTCTTCCGTTTTTGTCTGTTCGGTTGTAGATTCGCTTTTTGCTGAAACTACACATTTCTGCAATTTGCAAAGATACATAAAAGTGTTTAATATCTGAAATTATTTAGTTTTTATTTGCTTATTACATTATTTATTGTTACTTTTGCACCAAATAAATAAAAAGAAATGATGACATTATATCCAAAATTGATTGAAGAGGCGCTTGCTACGGTGATTTATCCAGGCACCAAGAAGAACCTCATAGAGAGCGAGATGCTGGCAGATACGCCTAGCATCAATGGTATGAAGGTGAAGGTGGTTCTTCTCTTTCCTCGTGATACGGATCCTTTCCTCAAGAGTACGGTAAAGGCGGCTGAGGCTGCCATCCATTATCATATTTCGAAAGATGTAGAGGTGGAAATCGTTACTGAGTTCAAGTCGGCTCCTCGTCCTGAAGTAGGAAAGATGCTGCCACAGGTAAAGAACGTCATCGCTGTGAGCTCTGGTAAGGGTGGAGTAGGCAAGAGCACCGTTTCTGCCAATCTCGCCATCGCTCTGGCTAAGTTGGGCTATAAGGTGGGCTTGCTCGATACGGATATCTTCGGTCCTTCCATGCCTAAGATGTTCGGTGTGGAGGAGGAGCGTCCTTATTCTGTTCACAAGGACGGCAGAGACCTCATCGAACCTGTCGAGAAATATGGCGTGAAGCTCCTGAGTATCGGTTTCTTCGTAAGTCCTACTACGGCTACTCTGTGGCGTGGCGGAATGGCTTGTTCTGCCCTGAAGCAGCTGATTGCTGATGCTGACTGGGGTGAGTTGGATTACTTTATCCTCGATACACCTCCTGGCACAAGCGATATTCATCTTACGCTGCTCCAGACGCTTTCCATTACGGGTGCAGTTATCGTAAGTACGCCTCAGCAGGTGGCGCTTGCCGATGCGAGAAAGGGTATTGACATGTATCAGAATGATAAGGTGAATGTGCCTATTCTCGGTCTTATCGAGAATATGGCTTACTTTACGCCTGCCGAGCTGCCTGAGAACAAGTATTATATCTTTGGTAAGGAGGGTTGCAAGAATCTCGCTAAGGAGATGAATGTGCCTCTGCTCGCCCAGATTCCTATCGTTCAGAGCATCTGCGAGGGTGGTGATGATGGTGCGCCTGCTGCTACCAAGGTTGATTCCATTACCGGTCAGGCTTTCCTCAGCCTTGCTCAAAGCGTAGTAACGGTGGTGAACCGCAGAAATGCCGAGAAGGCTCCAACCAAGATTGTTAGTACACACTAAGTAGTAAATATCCTATTTGATAAGGGTATAAAATAAAAAGCTAGGATTGCCCTCAAGCAGTCCTAGCTTTTTTTATCAGAGGAGTTAACAGGTTAACAGTTAACAGCTGTTTTTTGCATGGTCACCCCCGAAATTATTCATTGTACATTATCCATTCTCCACGATTTCTTCCGCCTCATCCTCTTCTTCTGCTACTTCGGCAGTAAGGTTGGCCTTGAGTCTGGCTGAGCGCAGTTGTTGTCTGAAAACCAGGCAGGTAGCCAGGAAATAGACACCGGTCTGAATCCAGAGTGCTCTGAATTCCGGCAGAATATCTGAAAGCGAAGCACCCATACTGCTGATTCTGAGGAACCCGCGGATGCCGAAAGTGGATGGGAAAACCCACGAAAATCCTTGCCAAAAGCCCGGAATATTGCTCAGGGGCCATGAAACTCCCGTCATAAAAAGCAACGGAACGGAGGTAAATACCACCAGAAGCATCACATTTTCACGATATCTTACCAGACACGACAGCATCAGACCGAAGAAAACGCACGAAAGAATGTAAGGAAGGAGGAAACCGAGAATAGTGGTCCACGTTACCATACTTACAAAACTGAATAGCTTAGGAACTACCAGCGTAAGATACATTCCCATCACGGCATAAACCATGAAATAAACCAATGCCTTGCCGAAAACAATGCGGAAAATACCGCCATAATGCTCGCTTACCGGTATGAGTTCGCGGTTTCTGTTGAGTTCTCTTGATGTTCCCGCTGCCATTCCTATGCCCAGCAGCATCGTCTGCTGCAGGATAAGAACCAGCACAGCCGGCAGAATGGCATTTCCGTAACCTCCTGTCGTGTTGAATATCGGAACCTCATCAAAGGCGAGCGGCTCGGTGGTAATCTCGTCGTCTCTATCCGTAAATCCTCCAGCCTGTGTTATCTGGATGCCCGAGTTGATGTGGCTGGCTACGGCCTGCGAGGTCTGATAAATCGCCTTATAGGTCAGCATCAGACTCATATCGCAGTAAACTCCCACATGCGCCTGTTCGCCCCGGTTCAGCTTCGTATCGAAGTCGGCAGGGAAGTAAAGGATTCCGTGAACTGCCTGTCTGCGCACCAGTTCCTTCGCCTCGTCCAGACTGTTGCAGTAATAGGTAGCCTTGGCGTCTGGTGAAGCATCATAATCGCGGATAAACTCGCGAGAACTGTGACTGTGGCTCAGATCCACAATCGCCGTATCCACTTCTCTCACCACCTCGTTGTTGTAGATCCACGAGTAGAGCAGCGGATAACCCAGCGGCACCAGAATGCAGAAGATGAGCACACCCTCATCGCGGAAAACATTGCGCATTTCCGTCTTCCAGATGTAGCACATATCCCAGATGCCATTGATAATCTTATATAATAAACTACTTTTTAACATTTAATATCTAACATTTAATCTTGAACATTCAACACTCAACATTCAACATTCAACACTCCTACGGCAAGTATTTGTAAACCAGCATTGCCTTCTTGATGTTCCAGATAGTGAGCATCGGCAGGGCACAGAACAGCACCATTGCGCCCCAGTGGAGCACAGCATCGCCCATAGGGAAACCATTGAAGATGTTTATCTGGTAAATCATGTAATAGTGGCGCATCGGGAAGAGCTGGCCGATAGCCTGGATCGGTGAATCCATCGAGAAGAGCGGATAGGTGGCTCCGCAGATGGAGAAACTCACCACGCCCCACAACGAACAGATACTCATCGACATGCGCAATGAAGGCATCAGTCCGAAGGCAAAGATGCCGAAACACTGGCAGGAGAGTACGCTCAGAATGCCTAACAGGATGATAGGAAGCGCGCCGCCCGGATGTGGAAACTGCAATACATAATAGATGTAGAATTCGAACAGCAGGAAGATACTCAGGAAGATGAGCGTCTGTGGCAGCATCTTACCCGCAATGGCGAGATAAGGATTGTTGCCTGCCATCCGCATCCAGTCTCTTGCCCGGTTGAACTTCAGTTCCGTACCTATAGAATAAGGTGTAATCAGGAAGATGAACAGCATGATGAGTCCCGGCACCATTACGCTCGAAAGATAATAGTTGTAGTTGGCGTATGGGTTACCTATCATGTGCAGATCTACGGCGATAGGCTGCAGGAAGGTCATGATTTCATCGTTCGTCTTTCCCAGTGCCGAAAGTTTCGCCATTCCTGCCGCCGCACCTCCCAGGGTAGAGATGGTTTTCAAATCGCGGAAGAGCAGGGAGCCGGCTGCCAGCGATACGCTGCTGTAATAGAATGAAATCTTAGGCTGCTTCTGGGCCATCAGTCCTGCCTCCGTTCCGTCAGGAATCAGCAGAAAGGCGTAGATTTCGTTCTTCTGGATAGCATGTCTTGCCTCTGCCATGTTCTCGTAATGAGCCACTACCTTGGTAGTCTGGAAGGCATCAAGCTTATGCACCAGCTGGCGCGATGTGGCGGAGTTGTCCTGATCTACTATGCCCACAGGCATGTCGGTAGGCACTCCTCCCTTCATCAGCGTGGTGAAGAAAATCACCACTACGATGGGGAAGATGACCATGCAGAAGAGATAAATGGGATTCTTCCACATGATGCCGCATTCTCTGAGGGCTATATGATATAATTTCTTAAACATAGATGTTATTTAATGATGAGTGACATTCCCGGGCGCAATCCCTCAATCTTTGTGACAGGACGGGCCTTCACCTCGAATGTCTTGCGGTCGTAGTCGCCATTATCCTTGGTTGCCTTCCAGGTAGCGTAAGAGCCCTGGTCTTTCAGGTAGTAAACCTTCATCTTGATGTCCTTGTTGAAGGCAGGAACGTAAGCGGTGAACTCATCGCCCTTGTTCAGACCCTTGAGATGGTCTTCGCGAACATTGAAGGTTCCCCACATATCGCTCATGATGGAGATGCTCATGATAGGAGAACCGAGGCCTACAAGCTCGCCTACCTTAGGATAGACATTGCTTACCTCGCCTTCGCACTGAGCCACCTGAACGGTTTCTTTCAGAAGATTCTTCACTACATCCACAGCGCTCTTCGAAGCCTGGGTGTTGTTGGCAGCCATGCGCTTCTCCTGTTCGCGGGCGCCGTTCTTCGCCATATCGTACTGACTTCTGGCAGCAGCCACCTGAGCCTCTGTAGCCTTGTAGGCTGCGTAAGCCTCATCGCGCTTCTGACCACTGATTACGCCCTCGTTGAAGAGGTTCTGCATGCGGTTGTAGGTTTTCTTGGCGATGGTTGCGGCAGCTTCAGCCTGCTGAACCAACTGGTAAGCGCCCTGAATCTGTTCCTTGCGTGCACCTGCATCCGTCAGGTCCTTCATAGCCTCGGCTGCAGCGTTGGTAGCCTGGAGCATCTGTTCCTGTGATTTCATTTCCGGCACTTCGAGGATGGCGAGTGTATCGCCCACATGAACGTAATCGCCTTCCTGAACGCGGAGCTCTACTACGCGTCCTGGCAGTTTGCAGGATACTCTGTATTCTGATACTTCTACCTCGCCCTGAATGGTGTCATCCTTCTGTTCCAAAGTGAAGAAACCGATGACGCCTACGAGAATGACTACTGCTGTAAAACCGATTACAGCGAGCAATATGTTGTTATGCTGTGATTTCTTAGACATTTGCTTAATCTGAATTTAAATTTGTTATTATTATTACTGCAGGATACCGAGCGCCTTGTTCAGCCCAACCTGAGTCAGCTTCACGTCGATTTCTGCATCAATCTTCTGGCTCTGTGCTTTCTGCCAGGCAGTCTGTGCAGCCATCACGTCGGTAACCTCCATCACGCCTTCCTTGAAACCGAGGTTGGCGCATCTCAGGTTCTCTTCGGCACTGGCGATATTCTTCATTGCCATGTTGAGCTTCTTCTGGGCTTCCTTTACCTTAAACTGGCTTTGGGTAATCTGCAGATGAATCTTCTCTCTCGTATCATCCAGGTTCATCTGGGCGATATTGCTGGCAGCCTTGGCGGCTCTCACCTTGTAGGCGCCGTCGAACCAGTTCCATACCGGAACATGAACCATCACGCCTACGTTCCAGACTCCGGTAAACTTCTTCTGGAAACCATTGAATACGTTCGGGTTCGAAATCATGTAGCCGCCTGTCAGCATGACGTGAGGCAGATTGATGGCGCGAACCATATTGGTAGCTTCTTTAGAGATGTCGAGCGCATTCTGCAGCATGCGGAGTTCCGGACGGGTGTTCATCGCTGAATCCTGTGCGGCTACTCTCTGCTGCTCGGTGTCAACAGGAGTTCCTGATAAAGCCAGGGTTTCCTTATCTTCATCGGCAAGTGTGATTTCCTGGTTCATCGGAATGCCGCAGAGCTGGCAGAGCAGCATCTTCGACAGCGCGAGTCCGTCTTCTGCCTGAGTAATCTGCATCTCAGCCTCGTTCACTTTCACGTCTACCTTCAGTCCGTCTGCCTTGGTGGCTACTCCCTGCTGAATCATCTTATGAACATCCTCGTTCAGTTTCTTTACGAGGTCGCGGTAACTGATGGCGAGTTTCTGCTTCTGCTTCAGCGAAACGGCGAGCCAGTAAGCCTGGTCTATGCTGTAGAGCGTGCTCTGGGTCTGCTGGTCGAGATCATTCTCTGCAATCTGCTCTCCGATATCGGCAATCTTGTTGGCTGCAATGATGGCTCCACCCATATAGATAGGTTGGCGAACCATCACGCTTCCTGCCCAAATATTGCGGGTGTCGGTGCGGAAAGCATCTACCAGTTTCTCTCCCAGCGCATTGCCTTGCTGCTGCAGGGGTCCCAGTTTCTCATTCATCAGTCCGCCTATCTGCTGCGCTATCTCCGGGGTAATCATTCCCTGACTTACAAGTTGGCTCATCAGATTGCTGGCTCCTCCCGATATTCCTCCGGTAACGGTAGAGCCGATATTGCTGAATGTTGATTTCTGACCGTCGTTCAGCAGCGAAATCTCCCTGCTGAACCATTCGTAACCGCCTAAAGCATCTACTTTAGGAAGATATTTGGTACGTGCCGATTTCTTCATGTTGTACGCCACGTCTTTCTTGAGCTTCGAGGCATTGAGCTGCTTGTTGTTGCGCAGCGCCATGGCACGGCAACTGTCAAGGCTCAGCGTTTGTGCCTGAGCCCCGGCAGGAATCAATGCTCCCATCAGCATGATAAGAGTTATATATTTTTTCATCCTTTGTTTATAATATTATATAATATTGGATGCAAATTTATGGAATTATTCTTAAATGACAAAGAAATTTTGTTTATCAAATCTTTAAGAATCAAAAAATATATTGCATTGTAGAAAAATAGAACATACCTTCTGGTTTTCCGTAATCCCTTAATCGTCTGTTTCTTAGAAATTCACCCGTTCTGTCTCGCCCCAGGTAGGGTCTACGGTAATGCCTATTCCACCACCCGTACTGTCGTCTCCGTCACCGAATCCGTCAGCAATGGAAATCTCGGTATAGGCTGTTTTGTTCTGATGGATTTTCAAATCGGCTTTTTCAAAACTCTTTACCACCTTTGCATCGGCATCCAGAAAGCTGATACTCATCTTGATGTTCTTCTCTTCTTCATGTGGGAAGGTGTAGACGGTAAAGTCTCTGCCGCCATCTTTCATACTGAAATTCTCGGTCTGACGGCTGTTCACGCAGCCGAATCCGGTGGTTGCATCCAGGGTGCTGCTGCCGCCGGTATAATAGAACTTGATGCTCCTGATTTCTTCGGGAATGGTTTCGTCGGTAATATGTAACTTGAAGGCGCCAACTGCTCGCCTCAGGTTGATGTCGGAGGTGGCTCCGTCTGCCGTTACGCTCAACCTACCGTAATAATAGAAGGTGTCGGTAAGCTTGTTGCTCGCAAACTTTACTTTCTCGGGTGCGCTGACAGAGCAGTTTCCCTTTCCGTTATGGGCAATCACTACCAGTCGGTATTCTCCTTCGTCCAGACTTACATAGGCTGTTCCGAAGCCATTGTCTGTTGAAAGCTGGTTCACCGTCTCCAGTTTCTCCTCTCCGTCAAAGATGGCAAGTGTCAGTCTGGAGCACACATCGCCCAGGGCAATCTGCTTGTCGGCTGCTTTGGTTGTCAGCAGTCTTGTTCCTTCTATTTTCTGCACATGGATAGTTACATTGGCGTTTGCCTCACGTGATTTTCCGGTTGTTTCGTCAATCGAAAACTTCTCGCATGAAGTAAGCGTCGCTACGAGCATCAGCAACAGGGATGCCAGTAACCGATAGGGCTTCTTACTCATAACCGTTCTTATTTACTAGTTGCTCTATGCGTTATCTCGGAGTTTCCTCGGGCATAAAGATGTGGCAAATATACGTTTTTTCTCTTTTCGATGCAAGTAAAATCTAATAAATCTTTATATTTTTTGTCATTTATCTGTTTTTTCGTAATTTTGCATCGGTTTTTCTGTACTTACAGAGCCGATTTTGCATTATATATATAATAAGGTATAGAAGATATTGGTATGGATAAGAAGATAAAAGCATTGTTTTTCGATATTGACGGCACCCTGGTGAGTTTCAAGACCCACAAGATTCCGCAGAGCACGGTAGATGCCTTGGAGCAGGCTAAGAAGAATGGGGTAGAGGTGTATATTTCTACCGGTCGTCCGCAACTCATCATCAACAACCTCGGTCAGATAGAACATCTCATCGACGGTTACATCACCACCAATGGAGCCCGCTGTTTTGTAGGCGATAAGGTGGTGAGCCAGCACGCCATCCTTCCTGAAGATGTAAAGAAGATTATCGAGGCAGCCGACCGTGATGATTATCCGGCAATCGTCGTAGGAGAGCATCATCTTGCTATCCATCATTATACTGACGAGGTTTATGAAATCTTTGCCAAGGGACTGGGAGTGGATTGTGAAATCTTCCTGACTGATGTGAATGAACTGGGAGATGAGCAGGTTCTGCAGGTTACTCCTTTCTGTTCGGTAGAGCAGGAGGCGCTCCTGATGCCTACGCTCCGCAACTGCACTTCGGGCAGATGGCATCCTGCCTTTACGGATATTACGGCAGCCGATGCGGATAAGGGTAAGGGCTTGCATGCAATGGCTGATTATCTGGGTTTGAACATAGATGAAACCATGGCTTTCGGCGATGGCGGCAATGATATTTCCATCGTCCGGGAGGCAGGCACCGGTGTTGCGATGGGCAATGCGGGAGATAATCTCAAGCAGGTAGCCGATTACATTACGACTCATGTGGATGAAGATGGTGTTAAGAATGCGCTCCTCCATTTTGGCGTGATTTAAATTCCCGGCGTTATTGACTCTTTTTTTTCATAACTCCCTATATATAATAAGGTGTAATCCTGATGAACCCTTTTTGATAGGTGAGTTTCATTTTAATAAAATAATAAGGGCAAACATGTTATTTATTGTGATAAATGGCGTGTTTGCCTTTCTGTTTTCAAAACTTCCCTTTTGTACCCAGTTTCTTCTCGTTATTTACTTTTTGAGGGAATAAATACCAAAAATACTTACGAAAAGTAATAAAATATGCGAAAAATATACATAAAGTACCATAAAGATGGTATTTTGTATCAAATTGTTTGCTAAAAATTTGTTTAATTAGCAAAAAGTATGTATCTTTGCACCCGATATTTGTAAGTTGTTTAATTTTTAAGAGAGAGAATTATGGTAAAAAGATTAACCATGCTCATGGGGGGGCTTGTTCTTTCAACAGGAATGGCTCTCGCTCAAACTACTGTTACAGGTAAAGTTGTTTCTCAGGAAGATGGTGAGCCAGTAATTGGCGCATCTGTAAGAATTGTAGGAACTAAGACTGGAACAGCGACTGATGTCGATGGTAATTTTACGCTTCCTAATGCCAGCAAGGATGCTGTCTTGGAAATCAGTTACCTCGGCATGCAGACTAAAACAATGAAAGCATCTGCTAAGATGAAGATCATTTTGGTTTCTGATGCAAGAAATCTTGACGAGGTAGTTGTTACTGCCTTGGGTATGAAACGTTCAGAGAAAACTTTGGGTTATGCTGCCAGTACAGCCAACGCTTCTGAGTTGACTGTGGCTAAGTCTGGTTCCTTGATGAGTGGTCTTCAGGGTAAGATGGCTGGTGTGCAGATTTCTGGTGGTGGTGTTACAGGTACCTCTCAGAAAGTCGTAATTCGTGGTATTTCTTCTGTTTCTAGCAACAACCCATTGTATATTGTTGATGGTGTGCCTATCAACAATGACCGTTTGGGTGATAACTCTGTTGACTTTGGTAGTGGTGCAGGCGACATCAACCCAGAGGATATTGAATCGGTAACTGTATTGAAGGGTGCTTCTGCTACCGCTCTTTATGGTTCCCGTGCAGCCAATGGTGTTATCATGATTACTACAAAGAAGCCACAGGGTGACAAGAAGGCTTCTATCACTTACGATGGTTCTTTGACATTTACTGATGTGCTTCGTGTGCCAATGACTCAGAATCTCTTTGGTCAAGGTTGGGGTTCCTGGTCTAATGAGGAGAACGGTTCTTGGGGACCTCGCCTCGATGGTCGTGAGCACTGGTATGGTTCTACCGGTCTTTCTAACGGCGAGACTTTAACCAAGCCTTTTTCTTATGTTAAGAACAATATCCGTGACTTCTATCAGGTAGGTAAGGAATGGAACAACAACGTATCTCTCCGCTATGGTGATGAGAAAGTAGGTATTGTTGCATCTTACGGTAATGTAAGTTCTAATGGAATTACTCCTAATGATGGTGATACATATAATCGTAATACCTTCTCACTCCGTGGTTACGCCAATATCGACAGATTCCATCTGGACATGTCCCTGAACTATGTTCGCAAGGATATGCGCCGTTCTCGTGATATGTATATGGAGTTGCTTCAGGGTGCTTCTGATGTTCGTTTCACAGATATGAAGGATTACAACCTTGAGCGTAACAATGTAGATAACTACTATACATTGTATGCTACCAACCCATATTATATGGTAGATAACTACTATTCTACTTACCAGGACGACCGTATTTATGGTAAGCTGGAGTTGTCATACGATATTACCAAGGATATCAAGGTAATTGGCCGTTTCGGTGGTGATTATACCAATTATAAGACCGAGCGCATCGAACCACGTATTCTTTATACCGAGGGTTCTTATCAGGCAAATGGTAATGGTACAACAGTAGGTAACCAGGGTTACTATTCTAAGTATCGTTCTCAGCGTGGACAGATTGATGCTAGCCTCTTATTGACCGGTAATCATACTTTCGGTGATTTTTCGGTAGGTGCAACCTTGGGTTGGAACTTGAACCAGAGAAACTATGATACTGTAGGTGGTTATAATGAGCAGTTGGAAATTCCTGGATGGAATTCCTTGGATAATACAATTTCCAATTCTCTTACTGATGCAACCTCATGGAAAAGAAGATTGATTGGACTTTTGGGACAGGTAGAGCTTGGTTATAAGGATTGGGCCTTCTTGAACCTTTCTGCCCGTAACGACTGGTCTTCTACACTTCCTGTTGGTAATAACAGTTTCTTCTATGGCGGTGCCAATGTATCTGTACTTCTGAACCAGGCTATTCCTGCATTGAAGAATATCAAGCAGATCGACTTGTTGAAGGTTCGTGCAGCTATAGGTCAGACTGGTAATGATGCTGATGTATATATGACCAATTCATATTATCGTCCATTCCAGTCTTATTATACATATTTGCCAATTTCTGGTGTGTTAGGTCTGACAGAGTATAACCGTTTGCCAAATACAAACTTGAAACCAGAGATTACAACTGAGTATGAACTTGGTTTGAGCGGTACATTCTTCGGTAACCGTTTGAGCTTCGATGTGGCTTACTATGATCGTACAACCAAGAATCAGATTATCTCTGCTACTTTGGCGCCTGAGACAGGTTATACTACGAACACCCGTAATGTGGGTAAGCTTCAGAACAAGGGTATTGAGGCGATGGTTAATTTTACTCCTATCCGTACCAAGGATTGGGAATGGAGCGTAGGGGCTACATACTCAAAGAACTGGAGTAAGGTGAAGGAACTTTGGGATGGTCTTGATGAATATACCATTCCTGTAGGTACTACAAGTACTGGTTTGTATTCTTCTATGCGTGGTGTATCTTACGTATTGAAGGTTGGTGAGCCTATCGGTATCTTCAAGTTGCCTGCAACAGAGAAGGTGACAGATAAGAATAGTCAGTATTATGGCTATAAGGTGGTAGACAACAATGGTTTCTTAAAGTCAAGTTCTACGGAATATGATTATCTCGGTTCTTCTCAGCCTGATTTCGTAATGGGCTTCACCACACACTTAAAGTGGAAAAACTTGACCCTTGCAGCTACTGGCGACTGGCATAAGGGTGGATTAATGTATTCTGAGACATCTTATATCACTCACTTCAATGGTAACTCTACAGAGACAGTATTCAATGAGCGTGATGCGTTTATCTATCCTCATTCTGTAAAGGTTGTTGGTGGACAGTATGTTGAGAATAATATCCCTGTTAGTTCAGAGAAGATGAATTATGCTCAGGGTAACTATAGTTACAACCCGGAGGTGCGTCGTGATTTCGTTGTAAGCCGTTCTTACTTCAAACTCCGTGAGTTGGCTTTGACATACGATTTCCCTAAGACAATCACAAGCGCATTGAAGATGCAGAAGTTGTCTTTGAGTCTCGTTGGCCACAACTTGTTGCTTATCACTCCTAAACATCAGAATTATATCGATCCTGAGTCTTCTAACTTTGGTAATGATATCAGCTCTGAGTTTGGTGAGACAATGGGTTCTGTATCAACTCGCAACTATGGTATTAACTTGAAGGTTGTATTTTAATTAAAGGAGATTTCTTATATGAAAAGATATAAATTTTTAAGCGCAGCATTGCTGGGAGCCCTCTTGACAATGGGTACTGTTACTTCTTGTAGCGATTCCGGTTATTTGGATATCAACTACAATCCTGATTACCCAACAACAGCTACTTATAAGCAGCTGTTCCCTTCTGCAGAGGCTTCAACAGTTGCAGTTTTAGGACTTTACGGACAATTAACTGGAAATTTCTGGTGTCAGTATGCCACACAGGGTAATAGTACAAACCAGTATAATACATTGGCTAACTATGCGGTAACGACAAGCAGCTCTTATCCTCCAGTTAAGGCTTTGTGGGATAATACTTATGCCAATGCTTTGAAGGATTTGAAATTGTCTGTAGCTTCAGCAGAAGGTGCAAAGGTATGGAATTATTGGATGGTTTCCAAAATATTGATGGCCTATAACTATTTGGTGTTGACCGATTCTTATGGAGACATTCCGTTTAGCGAGTCTTTGGATATTGATAACAATCCAAATCCTATATTTGAGGATAGTAAGACTGTTGTGTATCCTGGTATTATTAACATGCTTGATGAGGCTATTGCTAAATATAATGATGCATTAGAGTCAGAGAAGTCTTATCCTATAGGTGGTACTTTAGACTGTTTCTTGGGTGGAAGTATGGCTAAATGGGTCAGCTTTGCCAAGAGCTTGAAACTGAAAATGTATCTGAAGGATTTCGATGCTCATAAAGAGGATATTAAAAACTTGTTGGCTGAGGGTGGCTTGCTGGAAGAGGATTGTGCTTGGACAGCATGGGTTGATGCTACAAACAAGGCTAACCCATTATATGAATTTAATATTCGTCAGTTGAATACCACTGAGAATATGCGTGCTTGTCATACTTTTGTTGAGTATCTTCTCGCAAAGAAAGATCCACGCATAGTTTATCTTTATAATCAGACTGCTGCATCTAAAAAAGCGCATCCGGACTATAATACACCAGAGTTGTTGATAGCACATATGGATGAGTGCTATGAGGGGCTTCCTTGTGGTACGAAGCCTAGTACTCAGTCTGTAATTACTATCTCTCAGTCTTCACGTGTTAAGCAGGCTTATGATGATCCTGTATACTTGATGAATGAGGCTGAATGTGAATTGATGATTGCTGAGGCTTATGCTCGTTTAGGTAATACAGATAAAGCAGAGGAGTATTATAATAAAGGTGTGCTTGCTGGTTTTAGCCGTTGGGGACTTGATGGCTCAAGTTTTGTAAATGGTGTATATGCATTTGATAAAACAGATATGCTCAAGAGTATAGCTCGTCAATATTGGCTCACTTATGCTGGCGCTAATTCTTATGATGGCTGGATTACTCGTAATCGTTTAGGATATCCTGAAGTTCAGGGTGCTGTTACTGTACGAGTTAGTAACAAGCCAATGGAGCGTACTTTGTCTGATGGTTATCAACTAGGTAACTTGGTAGATCCAGGTGCTTCAAACTTGGCGACAGGTGCTTATCCTATGCGCTTAATTTATCCTACTTCGACTTCTTTGTATAATACCGCTGCTATGAAGTATATCAAGGAGAATGGTAACGACATCACCAAAAAGTTGTGGTGGGAAAAGTAAATTCTAGTTTTTATTAAATAGACTGAAATATGAAAAAAATATTCTTTTTATTAGCTCTTGTTGTTATGATGTTCTCGGCTTGTTCCGAAGGTACGGATTTCGACATAGATTATACACCGATAGCTCCAATAGGAGGTCAGTATGCTTTGAATATTGAGAAAGGTTACGATCCTAGTAAGACTGATGCGGAATATTGGGACTCTAACCCTTCCGATGTTGAAGAGATATGCAAGGTTTCCGATGGAGTTTTTGGTTTCTTGAGTAATACAACAGATTACGATAAGGATAAAGCTTGGATTCGCATTGGTAATTATAGCACAGCTACTGATTGGGCAATAAATGCCAAGGTTTCTATCAATATGAGTGATTATATTTTTAGTGGTACAGATGTGGATAATTTTATTGGAAACTCTGCAACTTCTAAAGGTAAGATTACTGTGTCTGGTAAGTGTGGACATAATACTTACAAGACTGCGACTGGTACTATTACCGATGAAATTACTATTGTTTATTCTCGTGCAGATCAGCCTGGTTATCATTATAGGGCTAAAGGCTTTAAGTATACAGGTTGGGATGAGGATTTAGAATAAATAAGTAGAATAAAGATATAAGGCAAAGTGATTTGCCTCGTTGTTGACCAAGTCAACACTTATATCTCTCTCGTCTAGGGGACTGGCGGTGGCCAGTCCCCTTTTTGAATTTATAAGAGAGATTTCTTGGTTAATGAGGGTGTGTCATAAGTCTGGATAATAGTTGGTGTATAACAGTTGGCTACCGCATGCACAACAGGTGTTGTGCATGCGCATATCAGCTGTTATGCAAGCGCACAACAGCTGTTGTGCGACCGAAGATACTGACTGTCTCAACAACATATCCTATCTCTTCCAACAACTTATTCTGTCTCTTTCAACAACATATCCTATCTCTTTCAGCAACATATCCTATCTCTTCCAACAAATAGAAGAGGGTGAATCATAAACTTATGACACACCATTTTATTTGTAGATGAAGTAGCTGCCTCCATCGCTCTGGCAATACTTCTTCAGAAGTTCGATGATGAATTCGGCATTCTCGCGGACGTGCTGTTCGTCTCCGTCATATCCGTTGATGAGAACCACCAGATGGGTGGTGTCAATACTCATTTTGGTTCGCTCGTTGTCGCTGGTCGGGGTTCCTACACCACCTGTCTTGTCTCTGTAAACAGGCAGACCTTCAATATTAATCATGCCTCTGCCGATGCCTTCGTATGGTTCGCCGGCTTTGCCCACGCCCAGGGTCAGGGTGTCGCCTTCAAACTTGTCTGCATCAAATCCGCCGATGCTGTAGCCGTATGCAATGCTCGCCAGGTTCACCAGGTCCACCAGCGTATCTCTCTGGTAGAGTTCCTTGCCCTGCAGCATTCTTCGGATGAGGGCTTCTGATGCAGGACGGTAGCGAGAAGGATCCTTGCCGCAGGCACGGTACACCTTTCGGGTGGCGGCAATTCCACTCATCTCTTTCAGCGATTCCGTGGTCAGCGTATGTCTGTATTTCTCACCGAGGGCATTGATTTCATCCCAAAGTTCCTGACAATAAGGGGTGTTTACCACATTGGCTTCCACGCATGCTCCCACAAAGGTGGGACATACCGATTCGATTTCTTCTGATACAATAATTTTCATAATGCAATTTCCGTTTTCTGTTAAACCTAACTGATTGGTTGGGCAAAAGTACGAAGAAATATTGGAATAGCCAAAAGTTCAGTCTATTTATATATATAATAAGGTGTAAAAAAAATCTAAATGTTTATAACTGTTAAATATTTGGCTAAAAAGCAACTTTTTTGCGAAAAGATTTGGTGGAATGAAAAATAGTTAGTACTTTTGCACTCGCTTTTGAGAAATCAAGCATTACTCATAGCAATAAAGAAAGAGTTCTTTGAAAGATTTTACATAAACAGACAAGTAGTACA
>ERZ1023897.33-NODE-33-length-71300-cov-18.704274_pt1 | contig 71300 bp, 62 predicted proteins | sample MGYA00380399_ERZ1023897 | MGnify/ENA primary metagenome ERZ1023897 (study PRJEB33179, sample SAMN07448995) | human gut metagenome | biome: Human-gut; feature: Human associated habitat; material: Faeces | host: Homo sapiens | place: India: Bhopal | collected... | reverse complement strand
TCATGGAGACTCGTCCTCTGTCTAAGACAAAGAGATGGAGATTAGTACAAATTGTTGAAAAAGCTAAGTAATTATGATACAGACTGAATCAAGACTTACAGTATGTGATAACAGCGGTGCTCGTGAGGCTCTTTGCATTCGAGTTCTCGGTGGTACAGGCCGTCGTTACGCTAGCGTTGGTGACGTTATTGTTGTTGCAGTCAAGAACGTTATCCCATCAAGTGATTTGAAGAAGGGTGCAGTATCAAAGGCTTTGATTGTTCGCACAAAGAAGGAAATTCGTCGCGCAGATGGTTCTTACATCCGTTTCGATGACAACGCTTGTGTATTGCTTAACAATGCAGGTGAGCTTCGTGGTAGCCGTATCTTCGGTCCTGTTGCTCGTGAGCTTCGTGCAGTAAATATGAAAGTCGTTTCTTTGGCACCTGAGGTTCTTTAATATTTAAAAAGTAAGAAGTAATGAGTAAGTTACATATTAAGAAAGACGATACCGTTATCGTTATTGCCGGTGCTGATAAGGGCAAGACTGGTAAGGTGCTTAAGGTCCTCGTTGAGGAGAACCGTGCTATCGTAGAAGGTGTGCACATGGTTTCTAAGAGCACTAAGCCATCTGCTAAGAATCCTCAGGGAGGTATTGTTAAGCAGGAGGCTCCTATTCATATCTCAAATTTGAGTTTGATTGATCCTAAGAGTGGCAAGGCTACTCGTGTTGCTATCAAGCATGAGGGTAAAAACGTTGTTCGCATCGCTAAAAAGTCAGGGGAGGAAATCAAGTAATGGATACAGCACAGTTAAAGAAAGTATATAAGGAGACAATCGCTCCTGCTCTTCAGAAGCAGTTCAACTACTCTTCAGCTATGGAGATTCCAGTATTGAAGAAGATTGTCATCAATCAGGGTCTTGGTGATGCTACTCAGGACAAGAAAATTGTTGATGTAGCAATCAACGAGATTACTGCTATCACCGGTCAGAAGGCTGTTGCTACATATTCTAAAAAGGATATTGCAAACTTCAAGCTTCGTAAGAAGATGCCTATCGGTGTTATGGTAACATTGCGTCGTGAGCGTATGTACGAGTTCTTGGAGAAGCTCGTTCGTGTTTCTCTTCCTCGTATTCGCGACTTCAAGGGTATTGAGAGCAAGTTTGATGGTCGTGGTAACTATACATTAGGTATCACAGAGCAGATTATCTTCCCTGAGATTAATATCGATGAGATTGATCGTATTCAGGGTATGAATATTACCTTCGTAACAACAGCTAAGACTGATGAAGAAGGTTTTGCTCTTTTGAAGGCTTTTGGTCTTCCATTCAAGAACGCAAATAAAGATTAAGAGATATGGCAAAAGAATCAATGAAAGCTCGCGAGGTTAAGCGTGCAAAGCTTGTAGCTCGTTACGCTGAAAAGCGCGAAGCACTGAAAAAGATTATTGCAACTTCTAATGATCCAGCCGAAGCATACGAGGCAGCTCGTAAGCTTCAGGCTATCCCTAAGAATGCAAACCCAATCCGTCTTCACAATCGTTGCAAGATTACTGGTCGTCCAAAGGGTTATATCCGTCAGTTCGGTATTTCTCGTATCCAGTTCCGTGAGATGGCTTCTGCTGGTTTGATTCCAGGTGTAAAGAAGGCTAGCTGGTAATCCTTTCAAAGGTAAGAATATTTTTTTATTTAATATTGTCGGGGTAGTCCCGATTAATTAAACATTTATATTTTATGACAGATCCAATAGCAGATTATCTGACAAGACTCAGAAATGCAATCATGGCTCATCACCGTGTTGTAGAAGTTCCTGCGTCTAACTTGAAGAAAGAGATCACTAAGATCCTCTTCGAGAAAGGTTACATCCTCAATTACAAGTTTGTAGAGGATGGTCCTCAGGGCTCAATTAAGGTTGCCTTGAAGTACAACCCAACTACAAAGCAAAACGCTATCAAGTGTTTGAAGCGCGTGTCAACTCCAGGTTTGCGTAAGTATACCGGTTACAAGGACATGCCAAGAGTTATTAACGGATTAGGTATTGCAATCTTATCTACATCCAAAGGTGTAATGACAGACAAAGAAGCTTCTGATCTTAAGATCGGTGGCGAGGTTCTTTGCTATATTTATTAATTGGAGGCTTTTATATGTCTAGAATAGGAAAATTGCCAATTAGTATCCCTGCAGGTGTTACTGTAAACTATGATGAGACTTCTCATGTTTGTACAGTAAAGGGCCCTAAGGGTGAACTTTCTCAGTGGATTGACCCATCTATCAAGTTTAATAATGCAGATGGTCATATTAGCTTTGAAATCGATGAAAATAGTCCTGTAAATATTAAGCAGAAGCAGGCTTTCCACGGTTTGTATCGCTCTCTCGTTAACAACATGGTTGTTGGTGTAAGCGCTGGTTATACAAAGGTTTTGGAATTGGTAGGTGTTGGTTATCGTGTTTCTAACCAGGGTAATATCATTGAGTTTGCTTTGGGTTACACTCACCCTATTTTCATCCAGTTGCCTAAGGAGATTAAGGTTGAGACTAAGTCTGAAAGAAACCAGAACCCAATCTTGACATTGGAGTCTTGCGACAAGCAGTTGTTGGGACTCGTTTGTGCAAAAATTCGTTCTTTCCGCAAGCCTGAGCCTTATAAAGGTAAGGGTATTCTCTTTAAGGGTGAAGTTATTCGCAGAAAGTCTGGTAAGAGTGCTTCAGCTAAGTAATTTTAATTATTTACGATTATGACAACAAAGAAAGTAGAAAGACGAATTAAGATAAAGTTCCGCATTCGCAAGAGTGTGAACGGTACAGCTGAGCGTCCACGTCTTAGTGTATTCCGCTCTAACAAGCAGATTTACGCTCAGGTTATTAACGATTTGACAGGCACTACACTTGCATCAGCTTCTTCACTCGGTTTGGAGAAGATGCCTAAGCAGGAGCAGGCAACTAAGGTTGGCGAGCTCATTGCAGAGAAGGCTAAGGCTGCTGGCGTTGAGGCAGTAGTTTTCGACCGTAATGGTTACCTTTACCATGGTCGTGTAAAGCAGTTGGCTGAAGGTGCTCGTAATGGTGGTCTTAAATTTTAAACGATTATGGCAATGGATAAAGTAAAAGTAAATAACGAAGAAGTACTTAAGGATCGCTTGGTTGCTATCAACCGTGTAACTAAGGTTACAAAGGGTGGTCGTACTTTCACATTCGCTGCTATCGTCGTTGTAGGTGACGGTAATGGCGTAATCGGCTACGGCCTTGGTAAGGCAGGTGAGGTTACTGCTGCTATCGCAAAGGGTACTGAAGCTGCTAAGAAGAACTTGGTAAAGGTTCCTGTACTCAAGGGTACTGTACCTCATGAGGTTGAAACTTCATTTGGTGGTGCTAAGGTTCTTATTAAGCCAGCTGCTGCCGGTACTGGTTTGAAGGCCGGTGGTGCTATGCGTGCAGTACTTGAGAGCGTAGGTATCAAGGATGTCATCGCTAAGTCTAAGGGTTCTTCAAATGCCCATAACCTTGTGAAGGCTACTATCGCAGCTCTTGCAGAGATGCGTGATGCTTATACTGTAGCAGGTGAGCGTGGTATCAGTATGGATAAAGTATTTAACGGTTAATTAGGAAAAATCGAATATGGCAACAATTAAAATCAAGCAGATTAAGAGTAAAATCGGTGCTCCAGTAGATCAGAAGCGTACTCTCGCTTGTCTTGGTCTCCACAAGATTTCTCAGGTTGTTGAGGTAGAGGATACTCCTAGCAACCGTGGTATGATCCGTAAGGTTCATCACCTCGTAAGTGTAGTTGATTAATTAATCTTTTTAAATTAGGAACGATTATGAAATTAAATAATTTGAAACCTGCTGCAGGTTCTACCCATTCACGTCGTCGTATTGGTCGTGGTCCAGGTTCTGGTCTCGGTGGTACTTCAACACGTGGTCATAAGGGTGCCAAGGCTCGTTCTGGTTATAAGAGAAAGATTGGTTTCGAAGGTGGTCAGATGCCATTGCAGCGTCGTGTTCCAAAGGCTGGTTTTAAGAATATCAACCATAAGGAGTACTTCGCAGTAAACCTTTCAACTCTTCAGGCTCTTGCTGAAGCAAAGAACCTTACTAAAATCGGTATTGAGGAACTTAAGGCTGCTGGCCTCACAAACGGTAAGGAGCTTGTAAAGGTTCTCGGTAACGGTGAACTTAAAGTAAAATTGGAAGTTGAAGCTAATGCTTTCTCAAAGACTGCCGAAGAAGCAATCAAGGCAGTAGGTGGTAACGCAACTATAATCTAAGTAAATGAAAAAGTTTATTGAGACACTAAAGAACTGTTGGAAGATAGAGGATCTCCGTCAGAGACTCCTCATTACTCTTCTGTTTACGGCTATTTACCGTTTTGGCTCGTTTGTGGTACTTCCAGGTATCAATCCGGGCATGTTGGAAAAACTTCAGTCGCAGACCTCTGGCGGTCTTATGTCGCTATTGGACATGTTCTCTGGTGGTGCATTTTCCAATGCATCTATCTTTGCACTCGGAATTATGCCTTATATCTCAGCTTCAATCGTTATGCAGCTTCTTGCTGTTGCTGTACCTTATTTCCAGAAGATGCAGCGCGAGGGCGAGAGCGGCCGCAAAAAAATACAATGGTATACTAGAGTCCTGACTGTGGCCATTTTGGTCTTTCAGGCTCCTAGTTACCTTTTGAATTTGAAAATGCAGGCTGCCAATGCTCTAGCCACAGGTATTAGTTGGACGGTATTCATGATACCGGCAACAATTATCTTGGCTGCAGGTAGTATGTTTATCCTTTGGTTAGGTGAGCGTATCACTGACAAGGGAGTAGGTAATGGTATCTCTCTTATTATTATGATTGGTATTATCGCCCGTTTGCCACAGGCTTTCGTTCAGGAGGTAACTTCTCGTTTGCAGGCAATTTCTGGTGGTGGTCTTATCATGTTCATTGTAGAGATTCTTATCCTTTATGCTGTAGTTTGTGCTTCAATACTTTTGGTACAAGGTACACGTAAGATTCCTGTACAGTATGCTAAGCGTTTGGTTGGAAATAAGCAATATGGTGGTGCGCGTCAGTACATTCCTTTGAAGCTTTTTGCAGCTAACGTAATGCCTATCATCTTTGCACAGGCTTTAATGTTTATTCCATTGGCAATAGTTCGCTATCAGTCTGAAAATGCTAGTAGTGTTGTTCAGCAGTTGATGGATAATCGTAGCTTGCTATATAATGTTGTTTATGTAATCTTGGTTATTGCATTTACTTATTTCTATACAGCTATTACATTGAATCCTACTCAGATGGCTGAGGATATGAAACGTAACAATGGTTTCATTCCTGGTGTAAAACCAGGAAAGGATACAGCTGAGTACATTGATACCGTAATGTCTCGTATTACTTTACCAGGTTCGTTATTTATTGCGTTTATTGCAATTATGCCTGCTTTAGCAGGACTTCTCGATGTACAGCAAGCTTTCTCTCAATTCTTTGGAGGTACATCTCTATTGATTTTGGTTGGTGTTGTCATTGACACATTACAACAAATCGAGAGTCATTTGCTTATGCGCCACTATGATGGTCTTTTGAATTCAGGCCATACGCGTCAGGGTGGTGTTGCTGCATATTAATCTTTTTCTTTTGAAATGAGAAATTTCTGAAGACAGAAGATGAAATTATTCAGAGTGCAGTTTTACTTCATCTTCAAGTAAAGCTGACTTGAATTTACTATATTATGTGAGACGACTCTCCATTTGGATAGGTAATTCCTCATCCACTTGGAGAGCCTTTTCCCGCTAATATGTCATCTAATTATGATTTTTATCTGATAGTGATGGCACAAAGTTGCTCGAAAAGATAAAGCACAATTTTATCTTCATTCGTAGAAGTTTAACATTAAGAAGGACAAATATTTATATTATGGCAAAACAAGCCGCTATTGAGCAAGATGGAACAATTGTAGAAGCATTGTCAAATGCGATGTTCCGAGTAGAATTAGAGAATGGAGTTGACATCACAGCTCATATCTCTGGTAAGATGAGAATGCATTACATCAAGATTTTACCTGGTGATAAGGTAAAGGTGGAGATGAGTCCATATGACCTTACCAAAGGTAGAATTGTTTTTAGATACAAATAATAATCATATATAAGGTTATGAAGACAAGAGCATCATTAAAGAAGCGTTCAGCAGACTGTAAGATCGTTCGTCGTAAAGGTCGTCTGTTCGTTATCAACAAGAAGAACCCTAAGATGAAATTACGTCAGGGTTAATGTTAAAGTATTGTAAAAGTGCCGTTATTTCAAAAAATAGTTGTACTTTTGCACCGCTTTAAACGAAAGGTATTAATTTTTTAATTATTTATTTAAACAATGGCAATAAGAATTGTTGGAGTAGATTTGCCCCAGAATAAGCGTGGCGAAATCGCATTGACCTATATCTACGGTATTGGTCGAAGTAGTTCAGCAAAGATATTGGATAAGGCCGGTGTAAACCGTGACCTGAAGGTTAGCGAGTGGTCTGATGACCAGGCAGCTAAGATCCGTGAAATTATCGGCGCTGAGTTCAAAGTTGAAGGTGATCTCCGTTCAGAGATCCAGATGAACATTAAGCGACTGATGGATATTGGTTGCTATCGTGGAGTTAGACATCGTAATGGTCTTCCAGTTCGCGGTCAGAGCACAAAGAATAATGCTCGTACACGTAAGGGTAAGAAGAAGACTGTTGCTAATAAGAAGAAGGCTACTAAGTAATTCTGAAGGAGGAAATTAATTATGGCAAAGCAAAAAGCAACATCTAAGAAGAGAAATGTACGCGTTGACGCTATCGGTCAGCTTCACGTTCATAGCTCATTCAATAACATTATTGTATCTCTTGCTAACAATGAGGGTCAGATCATTTCTTGGTCTTCTGCTGGTAAGATGGGTTTCCGTGGTTCTAAGAAGAATACTCCTTATGCTGCTCAGATGGCTGCAGAGGATTGTGCAAAGGTCGCTTTTGATCTTGGTCTTCGTAAGGTTAAGGCTTATGTTAAGGGTCCAGGTAATGGTCGTGAGTCTGCTATCCGTGCTATTCACGGTGCAGGTATCGAGGTTACTGAAATCGTTGACGTAACTCCATTACCACACAATGGTTGCCGTCCTCCAAAGCGTCGTCGTGTATAACGCTTGAGGTTAGCATTATTAATTAAGATACAAACATTATAGCATTTATATAATATTATGGCTAGATATATAGGTCCGAAATCTAAAATTGCGCGTCGTTTTGGTGAGCCAATCTTCGGCGCTGACAAAGTTTTGTCCAAGAGAAACTTCCCTCCTGGACAGCATGGCAACAACCGTCGTCGTAAGATGTCTGAGTACGGTGTCATGTTGGCAGAGAAGCAGAAAGCTAAGTACACTTATGGTGTATTAGAGCGTCAGTTCCGTAATATGTTTGATAAGGCTGCTAAGGCTGATGGTATTACTGGTGAGGTTCTTCTTCAGAATCTCGAGTGCCGTCTTGATAACGTTGTATTCCGTCTTGGTATCGCTCCAACACGTGCTGCTGCGCGTCAGTTGGTTGGTCACAAGCACATCGTTGTTGATGGTAAGGTGGTTAATATCCCTTCATTTGCAGTTAAGCCTGGTATGGTTGTTGGTGTTCGTGAGAAGTCTAAGTCTCTCGAGGTTATCGAAGCAGCTCTTGCAGGTTTCAATCATAGCAAGTACCCATGGATTGAGTGGGACGATAATTCAAAGAGCGGTAAGTTCTTGCACAAGCCAGAGCGTGCCGACATTCCAGAGAATATTAAGGAGCAGTTAATCGTTGAGTTGTACTCTAAATAAATCATTACATTAATGGCGATATTAGCATTTCAAAAACCTGATAAAGTAGTAATGTTAGAGGCTGATAACAAGTTCGGAAAGTTTGAATTCCGTCCTTTGGAGCCTGGCTTCGGTGTTACCATTGGTAACGCCTTGCGCCGCATTCTCCTTTCATCATTGGAGGGTTATGCTGTTAACACGATCCGCATTGCGGGTGTTGAGCATGAGTTCTCTTCAGTTCCTGGTGTAAAGGAAGATGTTACTAACATTATCTTGAATCTCAAACAAGTTCGATTCAAGCAAGTAGTAGAAGAATTCGAGAATGAGAAAGTTAGTATCACCGTTGAGAATTCTACAGAATTCAAAGCAGGTGATATCGGTAAGTATCTGACTGGATTTGAAGTGTTAAACCCTGATTTGGTGATTTGTCATTTAGATGCCAAAGCTTCGATGCAGATCGATTTGACTATTAATAAGGGACGCGGTTATGTTCCTGCTGATGAGAATCGTCAATTCTGCACTGACGTTAACGTTCTCCCAATCGATTCCATCTACACCCCTATTCGTAATGTAAAGTACGCTGTAGAACCATATCGTGTTGAGCAAAAGACCGACTATGATAAGCTCGTACTTGAAATTACAACAGATGGTTCCATTAGTCCAAAGGATGCACTGAAAGAGGCTGCGAAGATTCTTATTTATCACTTCATGCTCTTCTCTGATGAGAAGATTACTCTTGAGACTCAGGATCAGGAGAGCAATCAGGAGTTTGATGAAGAGGTTCTTCATATGCGCCAGTTGCTTAAGACTCGTCTCGTAGACATGAATCTTAGTGTTCGTGCCCTCAACTGCTTGAAGGCAGCTGATGTTGAGACTCTTGGTGATTTGGTTCAGTTTAACAAGACTGACCTCTTGAAGTTCCGCAACTTTGGTAAGAAATCGCTCTCAGAGCTTGATGATTTGCTCGAGAGTCTGAATCTGTCTTTTGGAACTGATATTTCAAAGTATAAATTAGACAAGGAATCTTAAAGGTTCGTAGTCCAAAAAGCAAAAACAAAAAATGAGACATAATAAGAAATTCAACCATTTAGGTCGTACTGCTTCTCATCGTAACGCGATGTTGGCTAACATGGCTTCATCACTTATCTTGAGCGAGCACAAAAGAATCACTACGACCCTCGCAAAGGCAAAGGCTCTTAAGAAGTATGTTGAGCCATTGATTACTCGTTCTAAGAACGATACAACAACTTCACGTCGTGTAGTTTTCCGTTATCTTCAGAATAAGTATGCTGTTAAGGCTCTCTTCGGTGAGGTAGCTGAGAAGGTAGCTAACCGTCCAGGTGGTTACACTCGCGTAATCAAGTTGGGTACCCGTCAGGGTGATGCAGCTGAGATTGCTTTCATCGAGCTCGTTGACTTTGATGAGAATATGGCTAAGACTCAGAAGGCTGCTGCTAAGAAGACTCGTCGTAGTCGTAAGGCAACAAAGGCTGAAGAGGCTCCTGTAGCTGAGACTGAGGCTCCTGCAACTGAGGAGGCTCCAAAGGCTGAATAATTTTCAATCATCTCAGATAAATTAAGCGTCCTTGTCTTGACAAGGGCGCTTTTTTTGTCTCTAATCAAAACTATTTGCTTTTATAGGGTTTTTCCTAATCATTATTAGGGATTTTTTTGCTTTTGTTCTTTTAGTTCTTTGTATCTTTGCAGCAGAAATTTAAAGCTTAATGAAGATGAAAAAGATTATGCTTTTTGTAGCTTGCTCTTCTTTGCTGTTGAGTAGCTGCGATACTTATACGGGAAGTGGTGCTTATGCTGGTGCCACATTTGGTTCTATTCTTGGTTCTGCTATCGGTGGCTTGTCTGGTGGTCCTAGAGGTTCAGATATGGGTACTATTATTGGCATGGCTGGCGGTGCTGCAGTTGGAGCGGCAATTGGTAGTCAGGCTGACCAGAAATCCCAGCAGCAAAGAGAATCTGTTTATCGAGATAGATCACACCGTGATCATCACTCTTATCAGGATGGAGTTTATCAGCAATCTTCACCTGTTTATTCTAATGACGAAATCTTTGATTCAACTAATTCTGGTGATGATAGGATTTATGATTTCAATGATAGGGATTATACCGGAAGTTATAGTGCTCAGCAGCCTGTTGCCACTATTCCTAGTTCTACACTGGAAGAACTTGGGCAGAATTATGCTTATTCATCCTCTTTGGAAATAATGAATGCTCGTTTTGTTGATTCAAATGAGGACAATACTTTGAATCGGAATGAAACCGCCAAGGTTATTTTTGAAATTCGAAATAACGGAGCTCACACGTTGTATGATGTAGTTCCTACCGTTATTGAGACTACCGGCAATAAGCACATTTTCATATCCCCAAGTGTTCATGTAGAAAGTATTGCTCCTGGCCATGTGATTCGTTATACAGCAATGGTCAAGGCTGATAACCGTTTGAAGAATGGTACAGCTTGTTTCTGTGTTTCTGTTATACAAGGCGGTAAGACGATTTCCAAGATTAATCAGTTTGATATTCCGACAAAATCCAGATAAGATTCCGGTAAGATCATGTATTTGTATGATAGTATCTTATTTTAGGATTCTGTTATATATAAAAAGGTAAAGGCGAGAATCAATGATGATTCTCGCCTTTACTTTTTGCTTTATCTGTATTTTGCTTTTTTAGTTCAGCCTTGGTTACTCTTTGCTTTTATGGTGCTCTGTTTTATTTATTACCTTTGAAGTAATTTTATTTGTTTCTTTTTTACTGCTGTGATGATTTTCCTTATTCCTGTCAGTAGTTCCCCATTTGTTTGGAAATTCATATTCCGTTTCAGCCACTTCGAAATCAATCTTAGGCAATTTTGTGTCTTCTGGCTTGTAAGGAATCGGGTTTTCCATCATTTCAACTTTTACGGTTGCTACACCTTGTGCTATCATACCAATTTCTTTTGCAGCCTTCCATGATAGGTCGATGATTCTACCTCTTCCAAACGGACCTCTGTCGATGACTTTTACGATAGTACTCTTGCCATTGCTAAGGTTTGTAACCTTGAGGTGCGTTCCGAAGGGATAAAACCGATGTGCACATGTTAAACTGTCATGATGTATTCTCTGGCCGCTTGCAGAACGGGCACCTGTTGCTCTTTTAGAGTAATATGATGCCTTGCCGTGCTGGTGCTTTTGTCCGTAGCATGGAACCAGGCTGAATATAGCCAAGATGGCTGTGATGAAAGATTTTGTAACCATATCTTCATATTTTATGGCACAAATATAAAAAAAAATGTTGAAAGATGCAAGTAAATCTCAGAAAATCAGTATCTTTGCACAAACTTTAACTTCATTTATGGAAAATAATATACCTCAGGAGTGGAATAAATTCTACTTGAAAGACGTATCGTTTGTGAATCTGATGATGCGCCGTATCTACAATGTACTGATTGTAGCCAATCCTTACGATGCGTTCATGCTTGAAGATGATGGACGTATCGAAGAGAAGATATATAATGAATATATGGAGCTGGGTCTCCGCTATCCGCCAACCTTTACTCAAGTTTCTACTACCGAAGAGGCTGCTGCCGTGCTGCGTTCTACCGTTATTGATCTGGTGATTTGCATGCCTGGCAATGCTGATAATGATGCCTTCGACGTAGCGCGTGACATCAAGGGTAAGTTTCCCAATATCCATTGTGTTGTTCTTACGCCTTTCTCTCATGGTATTACCAAGCGTATGCAGAATGAAGACTTGAGTATCTTCGATTATGTCTTCTGCTGGCTTGGCAACACCAATCTTATTCTTTCTATCATCAAGCTGATAGAGGATAAGATGAATCTTGAGCATGACATACAGGAAGCAGGTGTGCAGATGATTCTGCTGGTAGAAGATTCTATCCGTTTCTATAGTTCTATATTGCCTAATCTCTATAATTATATATTGGAGCAGAGCAAGAACTTTTCTCAGGAGGCTCTGAACCGGCATGCAGCTACCATGCGTATGCGTGGCCGTCCTAAGGTGGTCTTGGCTCGTACTTACGAGGAAGCCCAGAAACTGTATGATAAGTATTCTGATAACACGTTGGGTGTAATCAGCGATGCACGTTTTCCGTTAAAGAGTGCTGCCAAAGCTTTTGGTAATGAGGTGATGCCTGAAGAGAAGCCTAAGCATCGTACGGATACTTTCGGTCGCGAGAAATGTCCTGATGCAGGTTTGCAACTCTTCCGTTATATCAGGAAGAACGATCCTTTCGTTCCGCTTATCATAGAAAGTTCTGAAAGTGAGAACCGTGCGAAGGCAGAGGCAGAAGGTTTCCGCTTTGTTGACAAGAACTCAAAGAAGATGAGCGTAGATCTTCGCCGTCTGATGGAAGAGCACATGGGCTTTGGCGATTTCATATTCCGTGATCCTAAGACTCATGAGGAGATTATGCGCATTCATAGTTTGAAGGAATTGCAAGATAACATCTTCAATATTCCTAACGATTCCATGCTTTATCATATCAGCCGCAACCATATGAGCCGTTGGCTTTGTGCTCGTGCCATCTTCCCTGTATCTGCTTTCCTGAAGCATGTTACCTGGGAGAAATTACAGGATGTAGATGCTCACCGACAGATTATCTTCGATGCCATCGTGCAGTATCGTCACATGAAAAACATCGGTGTAGTGGCTGTTTTCGACCGCATGAAGTTTGACAAGTATGCCCACTTTGCCCGCATCGGAGAAGGCTCCCTGGGCGGAAAGGGTAGAGGTCTTGCATTCCTGGACAATATCATCAAGCGCCATCCTGAGTTCAACCAGTATGAGAATGCCACCGTGCAGATTCCGAAGACTGTGGTGCTCTGTACCGATATCTTCGACGAGTTCATGATGAGCAACAATCTCTATCCGATAGCTTTGAGTGATGCTAGCGACGATGAGATTCTGAAGCACTTCCTGCATGCCCAGCTGCCCGATTCGCTGATAGCCGACTTCTTCACCTTCTTTGAGGCAACCAGGAGTCCTATCGCAATCCGTTCAAGTTCGCTGCTCGAAGATGCCCACTATCAGCCGTTTGCCGGTATTTATTCTACCTATATGATTCCGTATCTGGAAGATAAGTATCAGATGCTGCAGATGCTGGCCTGTGCCATCAAGGGGGTCTATGCTTCTGTGTTCTATCGCGACTCGAAGGCTTACATGACTGCAACGAGCAATGTCATCGATCAGGAAAAGATGGCTGTTATCTTGCAGCAGGTTGTGGGTAAAGACTATGGTACAAGGTTTTATCCTACCATGAGCGGTGTGCTCCGTTCGCTCAATTATTATCCGATAGGAGATGAAGAGGCTGAAGAGGGTATAGCCAGTCTTGCCTTGGGCTTGGGTAAATATATCGTAGATGGAGGTCAGACCCTTCGTGTTTGTCCTTACCATCCGAATCAGGTGCTCCAGACATCTGAAACCGAGCTGGCTCTGCGCGACACCCAGACCCAGTTCTATGCACTGGATATGAAGCATGTGGGCAATGATTTCAAGGTGGATGATGGCTTTAATATTCTCAAACTTCGGGTGAAGGATGCCGTAGAAGACCAGAGCCTTACCTATATCGCATCTACTTTCGATCCGTACGATCAGGTCATCAATGATGGAGTCTATGAGAATGGCCGTAAACTGATAACCTTCTCAAGTGTGCTCCAGCATGGAGTGGTGCCTTTGCCAGAGATACTGCAGATGTCGATGAAGTATGGAGCAGGGGCTATGCGCAGACCTGTAGAGATAGAGTTTGCCTGCAATATCAATAATGACAGGACTTGCGAATTCTATCTTCTTCAGATTCGTCCTATCGTTGATGCCAAGGAGATGCTTGATGAAGATGTGAAGGCTATCCCTGATTCCGACTGCCTGTTGCGTTCGCACAATTCGTTGGGTCATGGCATCAGTGAAGATGTGGTTGATGTGGTTTATGTGAAGTATGATGACCACTTCTCTGCGATGAATAATTTTTATGTAGCCGATGATATAGAACGAATCAACCGCAAGTTCCTTGCTGATGGCAAGAACTATGTGCTGATAGGTCCTGGCCGTTGGGGCTCCAGCGACCATTATCTGGGTGTACCTGTAAAGTGGCCGCATATCAGCGCAGCCCGGGTTATCGTAGAGGTGGCTCTGAAGAATTACAATATCGATCCTAGTCAGGGTACTCACTTCTTCCAGAACCTCACCTCTTTTGGCGTGGGATACTTCACGGTAGATACAAATACCGGTGAAGGCGGCTTTGTAAATAAGGAAATCCTGGATGCAATGCCGGCTGTAGAGGAGACGCAGTATGTCCGCCATGTGCGCTTTGAGCACCCGATGAGAATTTTGATGGATGGTAAGAAGCAGGAAGGAGCCGTCTTGATTCCGAAGGAATGACGGGAAGAGTTGTCTCTGAATAGACTTCAGAAACGTTCTATTTCTAATTAAAGATGTATTTTCAGTAGAATAAAATCTTCGTTCATCGGCGTTGAATGTCCGTTCAGCGACGTTGAACCGCCGTTCAAAGACGTTGAACCGCCGTTCAACGTCGATGAACGGAGATTTCATCTGATTGTAAAGACAATTTTATTTGATATAAACAACAAATAATCCTGGGAAAGTTTGGAATTTCCATCGAAAAGCCTTACCTTTGTTCCCAGCTAAAATGAATGCCTTATGAATATGTTAACAGAACAACAGACAGATACAAATCAGACAACCGACAGGAAATATCTTGTCCCGTTCATTCTCATTACGTCGCTCTTCTTTTTGTGGGGCTTCGCTCGTGCCATTCTGGATGTACTCAACAAGCACTTCCAGAATGCTCTGCACATCAGTATTACTCATTCCGCCCTTATTCAGGTTACTACCTATCTGGGTTATTTCCTGATGGCAATACCTGCTGGCTTCTTTATCAACCGGTATGGTTATCGCCGTGGCGTGGTCTTCGGTCTGCTCCTCTTTGGTGTGGGTGCCTTGCTCTTTATCCCGGGTGCTACGGTGGGCAGTTTCTCAGCATTCCTGCTCTGTCTTTTCATTATCGGGTGCGGTCTGGTGTTTCTGGAAACAGCCGCCAATCCCTATGTTACCGAACTGGGTGCCAAGGAAACAGCTACCAGCCGACTGAACTTATCGCAGTCGTTTAATGGATTGGGTGGCATTTTCGCCACACTTTGCATCGGTCAGTTCCTCTTCAACCATACCGAAGAGGGCGGCAATGTGGTGGTGCCTTATACCATTCTGGGTATTCTGGTGCTGGTGATAGCTCTGGTTTTCTCGCGTGTAGATTTACCGGAAATCAGTCATGTGGCAACAGCAGAAGATGAGGCAGCCGGTTCTAATATCAGCAAACTCTTTTCCCATCACAAGATGTTTGTGTTTGGACTTCTGGCTTTGCTGAGCTATGAAGTGGCAGAGATTTCAATCAATTCCTACTTCATCAATTTCGTTACGGGCATGAAATGGATGGACGACCGCACGGCTTCCGTAGCCCTGACTTGTGCGCTGGCATTCTTTATGGTAGGCAGATTCCTCGGTTCCTGGATTATGCGCCGAATCAAGGCAACAACGATGTTGCTGATCTGCGCTGTGGGGTGTGTTGTCTGTATACTTTTAGTCCTGTCAAATCTGGGTAAGCTATCGCTGGTAGCCCTGCTTTGCAACTATATGTTCGAGGCCATCATGTTCCCTACCATCTTCAGTATCGCCCTCACGGGGTTGGGCAACCTTACCAAGACAGCCTCTTCGCTTCTGATGATGACGCCAATAGGCGGTTGCGGTTTCCTGTTGATGGGACTCATCGCCGACCGTACTCATTTCACGCTTCCTTTCCTGGTACCGCTCGTAGGATTTGTCATCGTTCTGGCTTATGCGGCTCGTGAATATAAACTTGCCAAGAAGTAACTGGCGGTTGGGTAGAAAGATGTAAATATAAAGATGTTAAATTGCTAACTGCGTTTAGCAAAAGCTTTGTGTTTTGTAGGGTATAGGTGCGGAATTAACTTTTTTAACTCGATTGCAACACGAAAAATCGAATTATCATTTTGTTGTCTCAAAAGAAAAAGGTAAATTTGCACTCGGTAAGGAAAGAGCCTCATAAGTTCTACACCTTATTATATATAAGAAAAAAAAGAATGTTTCATTAAACAATAAATTAAGTAAAATTATGGCAGTAGATTACAAGAAAATCGGTCTTGTGAACACTAAGGACATGTTCGCAAGAGCTATCAAGGGCGGTTGGGCCGTTCCTGCTTTCAACTTCAATAACTTGGAGCAGCTCCAGGCTATCATCCAGGCTTCTTCAAACTTGAAGTCACCAGTTATCCTTCAGGTATCTAAGGGTGCTCGTAAGTATGCTAACCCTACATTGCTCCGCTACTTGGCAGAGGGTGCTGTAGAGTATGCTAAGGAGTTGGGTTGCAACCATCCTGAGATCGTTCTTCACCTCGATCACGGTGATAGCTTCGAGACATGTAAGAGCTGTGTAGATTTCGGCTTCTCTTCTGTAATGATCGACGGTTCTGCACTTCCATACGAGGAGAACATTGCATTGACAAAGAAGGTTGTTGATTACGCTCATCAGTTCGGTGTAACTGTAGAGGGTGAGCTCGGTGTCCTCGCTGGTGTTGAGGATGACGTAGTTGCTGAGGAGTCTCACTATACAAAGCCTGAGGAGGTTGTAGATTTCGCTACACGTACAGGTGTTGATTCATTGGCTATCTCTATCGGTACTTCTCACGGTGCTTACAAGTTCAAGCCAGAGCAGTGCACACGTGACCCTAAGACTGGTCACCTCGTTCCTCCTCCATTGGCATTCGACGTATTGGCAGCAGTTGAGGAGCAGCTTCCTGGTTTCCCTATCGTTCTCCACGGTTCTTCTTCAGTTCCTCAGGAGTATGTTGATATCATCAACAAGTTCGGTGGTAAGTTGCCAGATGCAGTTGGTATCCCAGAGGAGCAGTTGACTAAGGCTTCTGAGAGCGCTGTTTGCAAGATCAACATCGACTCTGACTCTCGTCTTGCTTTCACAGCAGGTGTTCGTGAGACATTGGCTCTTCACCCAGAGTACTTCGACCCACGTCAGTACTGCGGTAAGGCTCGTGAGTACATGGTTGACCTCTATAGCCACAAGATCAAGGATGTTCTTCATTCTGACAACAAGTTGGCTAACCTCGACTAATCTTCGAGATTTTACAACACAAGATATGGGCGGGAATCCGAAAGGGTTCCCGCTTTTGTTTTATCCCCTTTTTTCTTGCAATCATACAATCTGTCAGCAAGTAAAGCATATTGTGCACGATAACATGAAAATCTTTACATTATTTAACTAAGAAAACTTGCATCCTATTGACTTTTTTCCTATATTTGCATTGTTCAAACGAAAGAACAGGACATGTAAGAGGGGTATAAGCCCTATAGTAAATGATAAGCAATAGTAAATGATAACCAATAGTAAATGATATCACTCCTCCCAACATATCATTTGTGTAATTGTAAAAGATGATTTAAACCGAAAGGTGTTTGTTTTTTAAAGCATCGGATGGTAATGGCCGAAAGGCTGGAATCTGAAGATGACTGGTTTAAATGATAATGAAAACAATTAGTAAATGGTATAACTATGAAGAAGTATTTTATGATGGTCATCGCTATGACTATGATGACAATAGGATTTGTAAGTTGCAGTGCATCTGACGATGAAATGGGTGAAACAGTTAGTCGCGTTACCACCGATGAGTCAGGTTTCTCTTTGCTCAGCTATTCCATGACTGCGGGCTCTGCCGTAAGCGAGGAGTCTAACAGTAAGGCTGAGAATGATGAGAAGTTGGTTTGCAAGGTTCTTCCGGGTGGTCAGCTGATGCTGACTCATAAGAATGTAATCTTCGACCAAGGTACAAATATCAAGTTTGCAACTCAGTTGGTTGGCAAGAAGTTAATCATTACCGAAACAGGTGCTTATGGAAAGTCTGGTCAGTATGGTTATTATACGCTTGTTGCCAAGGTAGGAACAGTTAAGGATGGTGACTATGTGGTTGTTGTAATGCGCAATAATCACGCCCGTGAGGAGTTCAAGTTGAAGTATGACTCTTCCCGAGCTAATTAAGATACATATAAATAGTAAAATGCAATTCAGATATATAATAAATGATATGAAGTTACAATTATAATGAATGGTATGTTGATATATAATATACGAAGTTAAGACAAATGATAGTAAATGATATGTTTATTCAATAACAGATGTCGCTTCTTTCGACCAGTCTAGTTTTACTTTCTGTTTTCATTTCCCCGTAATGCTTCCATGAGCTGTTCAGGTGTACAGTCTTTTAATATCACCTTATTCTCTTTATCCAATAGGTAAATGGTTGGCATGGCTTTGAGCCCGTAAATCGTGCTCAAGCGGTTATCTGCTACGATGCGGAGCAGACTGAAGCCGGCTGGTATTGTCTGTTTGTCGAGCCATGCAGATATCTTGTGGCAGTTCTCGCAGTCAGGATCGTAGAAATATAAGATAACCTTCTTTCCCCGGTAATCGCTCAACTGATGAGGCTTGCCGTCTTCCAGCATAAAACTGATATTGGTAGCCTGTGTGCCAGGCAAGTTCTTTCTTGCCTGTTTCAGTTTAAATTCTATTCTTTCTTTCTCGGTTACATCGAAGTATGGCGATTTAGCCATGTCTTCCAGAAATAGGGCATATACCCTGTCGTTGCGCATGGGCGACTCAGGGTTCTCATAATAATGCTCGATGAGGCTTTCAAACTTCTCTTTAGATGGCTTCTGCTGGTAAGCTTTGGCTGTAAAGGCTGCAATACCCTTCTGGGCTATTTCCTGGTCGAAACGTGCCAGAATATCGATGAAGTTGACAAAGCCCTGTTCTGCCATCTCCTTGTTTGCCAGTTCCAGGGTATCGGAAAAGTTGAAGTTGTCCCAATAGTGCTCACTCAGGTATGTTGCACGTTGCTCTACGCTGCGCAGACTGTCTGGCAGAGCAGGGTATGGGAAACTGTTCTGAGCCTTGGTTGGGGCTAAGGCTCCAACCAGCATGAAGAAACTGAGGAATATGAATCTTGCCATCATCTTTATATTGGAATTAATGATATTACTAACGGGTGCAAAATTACAAAATAAAATTGAAAGTGGCAAGGTTTTTTATATAAAAAAAAAGCCGCGGAACTATAGAAGGTGAGATCACCTCGGCAACTACAGTTCCAACGACCAGTCTAGTTTAATTTATTGGTTCCCGCATTCTATTTGTATAGTAAATGATAATTATTTTATTACCTATTTCATTGATATTTGGGGGCATTTAAATTTTGAAACGATATGCGCCCCGATACAGATATATGAACTAAACTTTTCTAAAACTTACTACTGATAGGTGAATTCAAACTTCTTGGCCTTTCCTTGGTTGGCATTGTCCATCTTCACGTAATAGCTGCCGCTTGTTCCGGCATTCGCCTGACGGACATTCTTCAGCTTCACGGTGTATGTCGTGCCGCTTTTATCTGCCTTGAATACATACCAGCTGTTCCAAGTCTTTTGAATCTCATTTGTAGAACTGTACTCTATGTCACAGCCCTCTGGAACTACATCGCCCGATGCAAACTTCACGGTTACTGGAAGCAACTCCTTCGGGTAGTTGGCGGGAACGGTAAACTTAAACTCCGCCTCAGCATTTGCATTTGTTCCGATGTTGGCAGGAGCGTTTACCTGATACTGCACCTCGTTGATGCTATAGAGATGGATGTTTCTGTTGAGTCCATGCTTCTTGTCGGTGAGGTAGATGATGCCTTCTCGCCAGGTCTTGTCTACCGTGCCCAGCTTGTACTTAATGGTACCGGTACCGGTCTTTGATGCTTCGTTATATTTATAGCTGGTAACCTCTGGTGCAGCTGTAGTTCCGAATGACAGGTTCTCAGTCCATAAAGCCACGAAATCCGTAGGCTCCTTGTTATCGCCCTTATAGGTGAATTCGATGAATTGTTCAGAACCGGAAGCTGCATTGGTGGTCTGATAGGTGCCCTCGTTGATGGCGAGTTCATAATTACCATCATTCACTCCCGGAATGTATTGTTCCACTCTAATCCAAGGATTATTGATAGGTGCGCTTTTCAGCGCTTCCTCCAAACTATTCTTACCCCAGCTTTCGTCCAGTTTGTCGATGATTATTTTATATTCGTAATTTCGCTTGATGGCATAAGGAACGTTGTCCTGATTCTGCAAGTATATCAGGTAACATAGTCCGTTGTATTTCAGCAATACCTTTGCCGGATCAGTAGGCAGGTTTCTATCTTCGAATGCTGCGGTAGGATTATACATCTGTTTTTTATCACCTTTCATCTTTTTGTTACTGATGGCAGGAGTTACATAATCCACCTTCCATTCCCACTTATCATCTCCTGTAGTAGGGTTGAATAACAAACTGTCTCTGTTGAAGGGAGCCAGCGTTCCGTATGCCATACCATTCACCGCAGTCATCGTCAAGTCCTCGTCTTTGAGATTTGAATTGGCATCTTTGGCTTGCTTACTCCATTCTGCCGAAATCTTGGCTCTGTCTCTGATAAGATGGATGATGTAATCCTGCTTGGTATTATCCTGGCGGAGATATTCCTTGAGCTTCTCTGGCGAATCTTCCTTGATGTAGCCCCAGTATCGGGTCAGCGCAGCCTGATCCTCACCATACTCTGTCTCGAAGGTGGTCATCAGTATATTCTCGTGCATACCCACCCATTTTGACTGGTTTTCCCAGTCGATGGTCTTGTACTGGCTTTCTGTATTTGCCACCAGATGGATGCGAGCCGTCTTATTGGGAATCTGGGCAGAGAAATTTCGAGGGGTGGTTTCTCCATTATCGTCGATATCTTTTTTGTCGCCATTTTGTATGATGTTGCCGTTTACGTCTCTTCTGAAACCTGTGATTTCACCGAATTCCCCGACTTTTCCAAAACCCACGAACTGACCTTCCTCATCGAAGCAGAACAGCTTGATGCAGTTTTTCCCGATGCCTTCATTCGTAAACAGGGTGCTTCGGGTAACCTGCTGTTCGAAGCTGGGGATGGATACATTGAAGTTTGCCGTATAGTAACCTTCTTCTGCTTCGTTTGCTTCGGTAGGAGAAGTAATATTGTCGGGTATATTGTCTGAACAGCCTGTTAACATTGCTGTTAACAGAACCGTCATGATTCCGATATATAATTTATATTTTTTCATCTTGCTTACCTTCTGTTATTCAAAACCTTGGTTCTCAATTTTCTCAATTTCCTCTAAGGTGAGGTCGTGAACGCAGCGAACGTATGTGCTGTTTCCTGCCCCATTAAAGGCTGCCTTCGTGCCATCCAGGGTCCAGTAGTATGCGTTGCTGAGAATCTGACTGTCTACCACGTTGTTATTGTTTGCCAGCTGGTTGATCAGCGTTACCTCGTCTGTGGTAGGCAGTCGCCAGCCATGCATGTTCAGCGTTTCACCTTTCAGCGTTGTTGCCTTCTCGCTGTAACTTTGGCAGTATTTTCTTGCTTCCTCGTTGCTTCCTGCTGTTTCGTTGCTATGTCTGGCAGATGCCATGATCAAGGCAGGGGAAACCGTCTTGTCTGTAGACTTCTTTTCGCTATCGAGTTGAGGCTTGGCTATCGTGTAACCGCCGATGCCCTGGTTGGTGGTAAACTGCAGCGTGTAAAGTCTGTTTTGCGTGTTCTGCTTGTCTGAAGCCTCTGCATTTGCCACATTGAGTGAATAGATGGCAGGGTACTTCCTTACATTCACTTTCTGAGATTTGGAGCCGTCGTTAGTCTTTACGAGAAAGTTGATGTAGTTGATGGTATATTCTGGTTTGTTACCATGAATATCTATCTTTCCTCGGTTATCGTCACTAACGCTTTTGTCAGACTGGCTGATGATCTGACCAGCCAGGTTGTTATCCACTATCTTTTTACCATATTTATCAAAGTAATATCCTTCCTTTTCTGGTTGCTGAAAGATAGGGCAGGATGCAAACCAGTCGATGCACTGGTTTGCTGTTCCCCAATCCATCGGATCCTTGAGGTCCAGTTGGGTAGGATATACCACGAGGAAACTGGCTTTATCTCCCTTCACATAAGTATCTTCACCCTGAGTCCATTTGGCAATCTGCCATTTCAGATAACCTGTATCTCCGTCGTAATCGATATGCGTATTGGTATCCAGATATTTGATGACGGCATTGACGGTATAGATATAGTTGCGGTCTAACCTCTTGTCACCCTGAGGGTCACGAACCGGTATATTCAATACCTTCAGGGTATCCTTTTTAGGATCGTCCTTATATTTAAAGTTGACCTTTGCTACAATCTGTGGCATTGTTTCCTGAGTTTCCCATTTGGTGGAATAACTGTAGGTGGTTACCGTGAAGACCTTATTCCCCTTCTCATCTTCTGCAGATGCTGCCGGGCTCCAAGTATTGTTGTCTGATATGATAGGTGGAGTTGCGGTTTGATCAGCACCAGCAAAGATGGTAGTATTGGTGTTGTAGTTGATGAGTTTCCACTGAACGTCTGAAATATGGTAATCCTTCACCGTAGAAGAGATGTTGAGCTTGATCTTGGCTGCAGCTCTTACCAGTTTTACCGGAATATCCTGTTCCGGATCTTGGGTGATGGTATACTCATCTTGGCTGCTCATCAGGAATTTCTTGTCGTTTACCATGGTAGCTGGCTTCCAGATGTCATCATCCTGCTGGGTGCTGGCAAGGAGGTCTTTCAGATTCTTACCCTTGAGATCTTCCTTGGCATTGGCTACTGCGTAGTACGGATAAGTTTTATCCACATCTAGATGGAGTGCCGATTTCCAGTTGCCCGAACCCAGTTCCTTTGCTTTGTTCTCTTCAGGTGTAGAGAACTGACGGTCTATTCTGAGTTCGCTGGATGTTGGTTCGAACATCTTGAAGTCGAGAGATAACAGATTTTTCTCGTTAAGATTCTCCTCTTCTTTTACTCTGGTTTGCTGCAGGTCGTTGATCATGGGAGTCATGCTCAGCTGTTGTGCAGCCGAACCGTTTCCCAGTTCGTCTTCAGCTGAGCATCCTGCCATGAGCCATCCTGCCGTAAGAGCCAAGATGCATTTTGCGAATCTTATGTCTATATATAACTTCTTCATGATGAATGTTATTTTCTGTTGTCTTTATAATACTTGTTCAAAGTGAATATCTTTACCGGCGAATTTGCCCTCCTTACATCCATTATATTTGAAACCTGGATTCAGGATAAACTTATCGTTTGGATATTTCGTCAGGAAGACATGCGCCTTTACATTGTGTGGCTTTGCCAGATCCAGTCTGCTTTTCGGAACCACATAGAAGTAAAGCGTATCCTTCTTACCACTTTTATTGATGATGAAATCATCTATATGATAAGTATATCCAATTATTTTGTTTCCATCGTTTTGGTCTGAAATGATTGGATCGTAAACCGGATCTTTATGATCATCATAGTTGCCATCCTTATCGCATTGTACGAATCCGAACATCGGGTTGTCTGTCTGGAGAATCCAAGGCTTACCTTTGGTATCGATATCCTCGAGCGTAATCATCGGTCCGAGTTTTGGGAAACCGTAATATACCTTGTAGCCCCAGTCGGTCTGATCTTTGTCAGGAATAACCACGTTGGTAGAGGCATCGATGAAATCGAATGTTCCTCCATCCTTCCATTCCTGAATGGTAGGAGTAACGGTGAGCTTGCCCATCTGTCCGTTGAGGAAATAACCATAAACTACCAGTTCTCTGTTTCTGATGGCATTTCCTTCAGAAGGAATATTGAAGGTCTCGTGCTTCTCGGTTGCTCCGCCATCTAATGAATAGTAGATGGTGCCTCGGATGGCTTTGTTGGTTTCACGGAGATAACAGAGATCATGAGATTTGATTCCTTTCTTATCAAAAGCATCCAGATATTCCTGGGCTGACTGATTACTCTTTTTGATGAAACTCTTAGGATCCTCCACTTCCATGATATCCTTGTTCTCTACACCTGCCAGTTTCAGAGCGTCTAATACGTAGGTTGTAGCCGAATTGTATTTCTGACTAGTAACGTCCTGGTTGTAACCATTCTCGTTATATGTCGCTTCGTCGGGAAAAACATAGCTGGCAGTAGGGATGGTATTGCCTTCTACCTCTATTCTTGTTACCTTTACCTGACTGGTATTGGCATCATTACCCTTTTTGCGGGCAAAGTAAAAATGGAGTTTCGAAACGGCGCGCACCAGAGAAATCTTGATGCCTTTGTCTTTGGCTCCTTCTTCTGTATCAGCCACATGGCTGTCTACAGAGATTTGAGTGATGGCACGGGAGATAGGGAGTCCCTTTCCGTCTGGCACTTCTTTTGTTTCTGCAGTACCATCTTTATTGATACCGAAAGGTGAGGTAAAGCTGACTTCTTTCAGATCTTTGCGGGTAACAGAACTGAGGTCTTTGCCTTTCATCTGGTCCAGCATGTTGATACTCTCAGAGTTTGCCAGGATGTAAAGGTCGATGTTCTTTACTTCTTCGCCGCCAATCTTTCTCAGGAATCGGAGGTTCAGGGTATAGTTACCGTTCTTCACTTCGCTCAGCGTCTCTGCTTTATAAGAGATTGGAGTGGCTTCATCGCCGGTATTTGATTTGAACACCCACACCTTGATGTTGTGGATGTCGTTCTCCTGAGTAGGATTTGCATCAGTCTCATTGTCGGCAAGAGCCTTTCCGCTAGTTTCTCCGGCTCTGGTACTGTTTCCGGTGCCGGTAGAGAAACTGAGGCTCAGATAGGCATTGTCGCTTTGAGCTGTTTCTGTATTTTCGTCCTCTGAACAGGATGCCATTGCGCCTACCATGAGCAAAGCAGCGAGTGCCATACACACTGGGCGTGTCATCTTGGTCAGAGTAGATTGATAGCGTTTCATGTTTTCTTTCTTTTACTTATACTTCTTTCTTTTCTTATTTTCCCAGGTCGGCATTCTGAAGATTCAGAACCCAGTTGTTTACCTTGATTCTTGCATCCATGCTGTAGGTAGAACTTGGAGCTGGCACGTAGAATACCAGAGTGTAATGGTCCTGGCGGTCCAGATACTGTTGGTCGCTCCAGTCTTTGCCGTAGCGGTCGCTGGCACAGAGTGAGAGGAACCAAGGCAGGGAGTGGTTGAAGATGACTTTGTTGATGCGCTTGTCTGTGATGACGATGCGCTTGTCATCATATTGGCTGGATCCGTCGGCAGCGCGACTCTTGTTGTCATCTTTGGTTTCGAACATACGTGATGATGACAGATCGTAAACCAGCGCCTTTTCTACGTCTTCGCCTTCTACCTCGGTCTTGCCGCTGTGGTTTTCTACCAGTTTCTTCTCATAAGGAAGATAGGTGATTGCCTTTGGCTTTACCTTGTCGCCCTTATAGTCGAGTAGGGCTGCGGAACCTTTGATTTCTACATCGAAGTTTTCGGCTGTGAATCCTTCCTGGTCGGGTTCGAATGGAAGCATCACCACGCGGTATGTCTTGGTACACTTCATCAGACTCAATTTTCCCTGCACATCGTTTTCTCCATCAAAGTTGAGGGAGTCCTGTGCGGTATAGAGTGCGGTGAAGTGCTTGTCGTTTACGGATTCTTTTTCGTTTTTTTTGCCCATTTCCTCTTGCAGGTCGTTGATGGTAGAGATACCTGGGGTAAGTTTAGTAAAGCTAAACTCGGTCTCATCATCACCTTCGGCTCTTGTTCCCATTGCGGCAGGCTGCTTGTCACGAGCCAGGCAGACGAAGGTATACTTGCCTGCTTGCAGGTCTGTGATTTCCATCTTATGACCTGTTTCAAACTTGTCAGCCGACTCGGTATAGTTATCAACGAACTTACCGTTCTTGTCGAATACATAAACGTTGAGGTTCTTCACCTCAGCAGAGAAAGCATCTGCCTCTTTCACATTATAAGTATAGTCGAATTTGAGCGACAACTTAGCTGTAGGGCAGCTCGTGATTTCGTCTTTCATGCATGATGAAAGAGAAGTGAGTGCGATGGCTGAGATGCAAACCAGCTTGCAACATTTGTTGTTGAGGAAATGTGCCATATTCTTTATCTTTTATAATCTTTTACTTATTTTATATAGAGAGTGCCGTAGGTAGCGAATATCTTTGCTTCATCAGCTCTCTGTTTCGTTGCCTTCGGCATCGTTATTATCTAAGGATGAAAAGTGCCAGTCTTTCGGGTTGGGGGTATGACGGCACGTCTTTGTATCTCCCGCCTTTTATACATGGGCGGCAATGTTAGTTATCTTTTAAGAATGTTTTCGTTCTTTTCAGAAGAACGTTTGATTGATAAACTCTCGGAGGAGGATTGCTCCCCCGAGAGTATTGGTATATATATAAGTATTTATATTTTATCTGTCTGGTTTGACGGAATATTACTTAAAGTCAACGTTCTGTGTATTGAGAACCCAAGGGTTAACAGAAACAGTAACATCAAGATAGAACAAACCTTCCTTGTCTGGTGTGCCGTTAGGAACCTGTGCACCAACGTTGAAGATATTGTTTACTGTCAAGCGATAGATGCTATTACGCTGGATAGCATTCTCGTAACCGATGTACTGATCCTTGATAGCCTGCTTGTAGTATGTCTTACCGCAGTTGAAGACTTCAATCTTGTATGTCTTACGGAATTCATCCAACTTGCTTTCAACATCCTTGTCATTCTTGGCAGCTGTCAACAAATCCTTCATTTCCTGTGCTGTCTTACCGCCGAAGAGTCCCTTTACATCATTGTAAGCTTTATAGATGTCAGCGAAGCTCTTGTAGATAACGTTGTTGTAACGGTAGAATGTACCATCCTCGAAGTCTGCGCCAGTCATATCCTTGAGCTTTACAGTATATTCGAAGTACATTGAAGTTGCTGCATTATTATTGTTGTTCTCAAATACATAATCCTTATGAGTATTAGGAGCAGTTGCTGCAGTGAAGTAGTTTCCGTTCTCAAGCAAAGTAGCTGTACCGAACTCTGTTGTTGGCTGATAATATGTGATGTCTGAAGGAATTTTCAGAGTTGTTTCATTCCAGTTCTGCATGATATAGCTCTTGTTTGACAAGTTAGAGATTGCGTAGCCAGTCATCTTAATAGACTCTACTTTCTTAATAGCATCTTCCATAGCCTTTTTCTCTGCAGGTGTTGCATCATCCTTTGTGTATGCTACAATCTTAGCAACATTAGAAGTTGGCTCATCAATACGAGCTGTCAAACGCTCAATCTTGATAGGGCTTACAGCGTTGTTGTATTTAATATTTGCAGCATTAGCCTCCTTCTTGTTGTCATCGGTAAATACTACAGTATAGCCATTGCCATTAACAGCTTTATCGTTCTGGTTGAACATTGCGAAATTATTGTCTGTATCGTATGGCTTAGCAAACTTATTTGTTGCAGTGAAGATATTCTCCCATGGCTTTTCATCTGTAGCGTTAGCCAGGAAGTATACCTTATATGTTGCACCTGCAACTACCTTATCTACTTCAATCTTAATCTGGGTAGAACCATCATTACCCTGAGTTGGCTTACCGTTTTTCCATTCTGATTCTGTGATTTCCTTTTTGAAAACAACTTCACCAGTAGCATCTACCAAGTAGATTGTACCGCTTGTTACATCTGATTCTGCTGCAGTTGCATCCACTGTAGGTTGGTTAACTACAGTTCTGGTACCATCTGACTTTGGAGTCTGTACATTCAAAGTCATGTAGAAACCATCTACCTTAGCCTGACCTGCTTTGTCATTAGCCAAATCATCATTACTACTGCAGCTGGTGAAAGACAAAGCTGCGGCTGAAACCAAGCTCATTACGAGCAAATTCATTTTTTTCATAATCTTTTTACTTAATACAAAAAAAGTTATACAATATATTTAATTAATTCTTATTCTCAAAATTAAGTTTCGCACATATTGGCACAATCCGCTAAAAACAGATCGTATTTTACATCATCTTTTAACTTATACTTATATAATTAGAAAGTACATACTTACTTTAAAGCGCCTGGTTAACTTTATCCAGGTTTTCCTGCGCCTCCTTCAAACCGCCGGCAACAGCTTTCTCGAAGTATTGCTTGGCTGTCTGATAGTCTTCCTTCATGGCAGCCAGACAACCGCGGGCATTGTTTGCCTCGGCGCTGTCGCCAGCTTTCAGGAGATATTTCTCTGCACTCACCTTGTCGCCACGTTCGATGGCTGCTGAGGCTGCATTGAGATTGGCAAGCTTATCTTCAGGGAACATTCTTACAGCTATGTCGAAAACATTGTTGAATTCGGCGCTACCCTTAGGATAAGTCTGGGCTACCAGATACATCTCCTGGAGAGAGAGCTTCTGAGGACGGGTCTTGATAACCTCTCTAGCCTTTGCTACATTGAATGCCTGAACATCATATTCTATCGTATAGTCGGTACGGCGAAGTGATGGCCATACATTCTGCAGGAGATAGCGATAAGCCTGAGGAGCCTTCTTGAGCAATGCTTTCTCTTTGGCATCTGGCTGCATGTTGCTGTTGATGATCTCAAGTGCAGCTTCCTTCTGAGGAATCTCATTCTCATTTACATACTTGATGGTTCCCGCCCAGTCTTCCGCTGTAGCTGTGGCCGCAAACAGTTTTGAAGAAATAGGATAGGTCTTCAGGATATGCTTCAAAAGCGCCTGTGTACGGTTAAGCGACAACTTGTTGTTGTTGGCATATCCGCCCTCTGGTGATGCATAGCCGTGGAGGGTTATCTTGGTGATGGTAACATCCGAATCTTTCTTTACGAGATCGAGTGTCTTGCGGATATTATCCAGTTCGCTGGCATTGTTGCCCATATCGTACAGGATATCCCACTTGTTCACCTTGAAGTTCAAACGGGCAGAACCATTCTCCTTTCTTGCCTTTACTGCTTCTGCCTTAGGCTGTACATAAGCGTTGAAGAGATTCTTCGGAGTAGAGAATGCACGTCCTTCCGGATTCAGAATACCTTCGTCGAGAAGTTGCTGGTTGCAACCGCAGGCATCATTGCTGATGGCGAAGTTTGAGTTCTTCATCCAGTCGCTGAACGGAGCGGCGTATTCATAATGAAGCGTCTGTGCTGTCTTGTTCTTACGGAGTGCCACGATAAGTGGGTTTGCCGTAGCCGTTTTCTGGTTACGTTGATAGTAAATATATCTCTTTTTACCCATCACCTCAACACTCGGCATGAAGAGTGTATCCTTTTCGTTGAGGATCATTGGGGTATAGATGAGACCTTTGTTGCTGGCAAGCTGAATTTGGTCGAGGTTCAGGTCCATAGCCACTTTCACCTGGTTGCCAACCTTTCTGATTGCCTTATTCTGGATATTCAGATTCTTGTAAGCCTGCTGGGTATTATCGGCTGATATAGGAAGAGCGATAAGCAAGGCTCCGAACATACTACCTATTATATTATATGTATTCATCACTGATTCTTTTTAAAAAACATACACTAAGTTGAGGGCTGCTTTCGTCGGGCCCACATAGTTGTGTGCCTTGTCATCTTCAAGTTTATCTCCGCATTGAGCACAGTTAAACTTATCTGCCTTAGAGTAGATATAGCCTACACCAAGTTCAGCTTCCAAATTCCAATGTTTCGAGAGAGCCCAAGCGTAGCCGTAAGCTACACCTGCACCTATAAACCATCCTTCATACCGATAGTCTTTCAGCTTAGAGAAATCAGTGCCCAGGAACTTGAAGTCAAGATCCATGCCACCGATGTTGTGAGATCCACCCAAGGCATGGAAGCCGATGAATGAACCCATCATTTTGTTACAGAACCAGTATCTGGCCTCTGGCTGAACGAGCCAGTGCTTCCATTTCTTGTTCTTTGAAAACGTCCAAGGATTGTAGTTTCCGGATACGTCAAGTGTCCATTTTGGAGAAAGACCGAATTCAACACCCAAGTTCATGGTTGTCGTTGCATCATACAGCAAGTTGGTCTTTACCGCAGCTTTCTGCGCTAGAGCAGGACAGATAAGGCTGCCGAGTGCTACTAACGCAATTAAAATCCTTTTCTTCATACCTCAATTAAACTTTTCTTTTTTTTTAAAATACATTGAGTGATTTTGAATCACCTTTTACTTTCTTATACTCTTTTATAATGATCACCAATACCTGAATCTACTGAGAACTCTTGTTTCCTGAAGTTTACTTTCAACTGTTCTTTTTCTCCTTTCAGTTTACTTTCAACTTACTTTTCAGTTCGTCTGTATCTCATATCGTTGGTTTTCGGGTGCAAAAGTAGAACGAATATTGGATACAACCAAATTTTTAAGCACTGAAAAATACTGAAAAATGCCATTTTTAGCAAAATAGTACACTGATTTATGCTTAAAATCGTTAAAGTTGCACGATTTTCAGATAATTGAACAAGGATTTCTGATATTATTTGTAATTTTGCAGCCGGAATCAATAATTCCCTAAAAAATGGCAATTTCCTAGTAAAAGAGCCGTTTGACTTGCGAAAGTATAAGTAAGATTTAAGAAAATAACCAAAACGAAATGAAACTGAAGAATGACATTGTAAACCTGATTGTGAGGGTTGAACATCATTTATGCCCTCAATATTGTGGTGTGGTAGACCGCCGACGCATTATCGCCTTTCTACTTCTGACGATAAGCGAGCTGGTTATCATACCTTATCATATTATGCTCTTTTTGCTGGTGAAAGAACCTTATGGTTTAAGCCTCTGTGGCTTGCATACATTCGTGTTCTGCATCCTGCAGTTCCTGATCTGGAAACGGAAGATAGCTTTCGTGAAGGGTATTTCTTCTCTTTATCTTCTGATGTTCGCCAAACTTGCTCTTGATAGCGTATTTTGCATTAATTTCGGTTTTGCTAATGATAATTTGAGCGTTATCTGCAACCTGTTTGTCGTCTTTATCCTGGCTATTACAGCGTTGAGCCAAACCTTGTACAAGACTTGCACCATCATCACGGTGGGTATGATACCGATATTGCTGATATACCTGTTCACCACTCCGCTTATGCCAGCTTTGTTCAGTATGAAGACTGTTTTCCTGGGTTTCATGATGCTGGTTTATGTGGCAGTATATAATATGAGTATTGTAACCAAGGGATTGCGCCAGCCGAAACGGATGGCTCGGGTTGAAAACAAGGCGTTGAATATGCTTGCCGATTTGAAGGATAATCAACCGGAAGCAGCAGAAAGCCTGATGAAGCGTCTGACTCCTGATGTCCGGCAGAAGATTATTACCCATGCTTCTGAACATCTGTTTAATGAAGAATTGAATAGAGTGGCATGGGATCAGGTTTGTGATGGGCTTACGTTCAGCGAAAAAGAAATATGCAAGCTGATTCTCCAGGGGCGGACTTTAAAGGAAATTTGTGCAGAACTCAATAAGAGTGAATCAAATATCACCAGCCAGCGTTGCCATATTCGCAAAAAGTTGAATATGGACCGTCGCGATGATTTAAGGAGAACCTTGGAAGTAAGGTTCTATGATGCGCAGAAACAAGTAAAAAAGTCAGGAGCCGAGAGCTCCTGACTTTTATGGATATTCTTATTCTTTGATAATTATTCTTCCAATCTGAGGAATGCTTTCGGAAGATACTGGATGATGTCGCTGGCGATGAGGCTCTCTTTGCCCAGATCTTTAGCAGCAAGATCGCCAGCCAGACCATGAAGATGCATACCCAGGCGGCAGGCATCTTCCTGTTTGTATCCTCTTGCCAGAAGACCGGTGATGATACCTGTCAGCACATCACCGCTGCCTGCTGTAGCCATGCCACTATTGCCCGTACTGCAGAAATCAATCTTTCCGTCGGGGTGGCAGAGTGCAGAATAATGTCCCTTTAATATAATGTATGCCTGGAGTCGTTCTGCCAGTTCGCTTGCCTTCATCAGTCTTTCGGTACAGCTGCTGCTCGCATTGCCGGCAAGCCGGTCGAACTCCTTCGGATGAGGTGTCATGATGATATTCTTTGGCAACTGCTGCATCCAGGCACGGTGGCTGGAAAGAATATTGAGCGCATCGGCATCAATGACGAGCGGACAGGTAGCACGGCGCAGTTGGGCGATGAGGGCGATGGCTGTTGTCTCGTTCTGTCCCAATCCGGGACCTACGCCCAGCGCATCGAACATCTCTGTATCTACCGGTTCGCTGAATATGGTTTCTTCTGCATCCATCTGCAGTACCGCTTCTGGTACAGAAATCTGCATGATTTCATAATTCCGTTTTGGGGTATGGGCTGTAACCTTGCCCGCACCGGTTCTCAGACAAGCCTTGGTGGCTAATACCGAAGCACCGCTCATGCCGTAACTTCCCGCTATGAGCAGCGCATTACCCATGCTGCCTTTATGAGCAAAGTCGCTGCGCGATTTCAGGAGTGGACGGATGTCGTTCTCTTCGAGTATGCGGCACCGGCACTCCGTGTTCTGGATGAATTCCTGGGAAAGTCGGATGTCGAGCACGCGCAGTCTGCCCAGGTACTGCTGGTTATCCGCCATCAGCATCGAAAGTTTCTTCTGCTGTAGGGTAAGGGTCAGACTGGCACGGATGATGTTGGCATGGATATTATAGGAATTGTCCTCGGTCATCAGTCCAGAAGGGATATCGATGCTTACTACCTTGGCAGGACTCTGGTTGATATATTTCACCATCGCAGCGAATCCGCCAGCCAATGGTTTGTTGAGTCCGCTTCCAAAGAGGCCGTCTACCACCAGCGTTTCTGCATTGAGCTTAGGAGGGTCCAGGTTGGTGGTTATCTCAGTAAATTTCACTCTCTTTGCATCCAGCAGACGCTTCTTGTTGGCAAGACAGTCTGCCGACAGTTTATTCTGTACATTAAAGAGGTATACACTTACATCATATCCATCCTCGCTGAGCATTCTCGCTACAGCAAGCGCATCGCCGCCGTTATTACCCGGACCGGCGAAGACAACTACTGGAGTGCGGTTAGACCATTCCTCTTCTATGGCACGTGTCAGCGCTTTGGCTGCACGTTCCATCAGGTTGAGCGAACTGATAGGTTCGTGCTCAATGGTGTATTTATCTAACTCATGAATCTGAGTGCTTGTGAAAATCTTCATATTATCTGATAATCTTAGTATTATCTGCGCGAACTGTCGTGATAATTTGTCAACTCATGCAGATAAACGGTTATTTTCATGCAAAAGTACAAAAAATAGTTGATGAAAGCACGAAGTTTCATGTTTTTTTCGTAATTTTGCAGAAAATATTATTATAGAACAGACTATGAGCATAGTAAAGATCAAGGATAAGAGCTTCAAGACATCGATTCCTGAGGCTGAGATTCTGAAGAAAGTACAGGTCGTGGCCGACCGTATCAACCAGGATTATGCAGGCAAGAAACCTGTTTTTCTGGCAGTGTTGAATGGTGCGTTTATCTTCGCCGCCGATTTGATGCGAATGATTACGATACCTAGCGAAATATCTTTTGTGAAGTATGCTTCTTACGAAGGTACAAGCTCTACAGGCAGTATGAAGACTCTGATGGGTTTGAACCAGGATTTGGCAGGTCGCCACGTGGTTATCGTAGAGGACATCGTTGATTCCGGTTTCACCATGGCTCACATGATTGAAGACCTGAAGAAGATGAACCCAGCCAGCGTTGAGGTTTGTTCCCTCCTCGTGAAACCAGGCAACTTGAAGGTTGATCTTGATATCAACTATGCTGTTATGGAAATCCCTAACGATTTCATCGTAGGATATGGATTGGATTATGACCAAGAAGGCAGAAACCTCCGCGACATCTACACGATTGTAGAAGAATAGGGGGACATAAAATGGATGCATTATTTTTCTTAGGCGTTGTAACTGTTCTCTTTGGAATTGTTTTTGCAGTTCTTTTGTCTCCAAAGGGGCAGAAGTGGGTTAATAAATATAGTTAAGTTTCTGACACAACATAAATATTTTATATATATATTAAGGTAAAAATGAAAAATATCGTAATTTTCGGCGCTCCAGGTGCAGGTAAAGGCACACAGAGCGACAAGATGATCGAGAAGTATGGTCTCGGTCACATTTCTACAGGTGACGTACTTCGTAACGAAATCAAGAACGGTACAGAACTTGGTAAGACAGCTAAGGGTTATATCGACAATGGTCAGTTGATTCCAGACGAGTTGATGATTGATATCCTCGCAAGTGTATACGATAGCTTCGGTAAGGATCACGCTGGTGTAATCTTCGACGGTTTCCCACGTACCACTCCACAGGCTGAGGCTCTGAAGAAGATGCTTTCTGAGCGTGGTCATAAGATTGCTGCGATGATTGAGTTGGCTGTTCCTGAGGATGAGCTGATGGCTCGCCTGATTAACCGTGGTAAGGAAAGCGGCCGTTCTGATGATAACGAGGAGACTATCAAGAAGCGTCTCAATGTTTATCATACACAGACTGCTCCGCTCATCGACTGGTATGAGAAGGAAGGCATTCATCACCACATCGAGGGTCTCGGTACTGTAGATGAGATCTTCGCACGTGTTTGCAATGTAATCGACAACTTGTAATCAAGATAAAGAATCTTCCCCGCTATGGTGGGGAAGATTTGTTCATTAAATAAAAAGAAAAGAATAAATGGCTGAATCCAATTTCGTAGACTACGTAAAGATACAATGCCGCTCTGGTAAGGGTGGCAAGGGCTCCATGCACCTGCGCCACGTAAAGTACCAGCCTAATGGCGGTCCAGACGGTGGCGACGGCGGACGTGGAGGAAGCATCTATCTCCGCGGCAACCATAACTACTGGACGTTGCTGCACCTCAAGTATCAGCGCCACTTCTTCGCCGAGCATGGTGGAAACGGTGGCCGTGATAAGTGTCATGGAACCGATGGCAAGGATATTTATATCGATGTGCCTTGCGGTACCGTGGTTTATAATGCCGAAACAGGCAAGTTTGTATGCGATGTGGCTTATGACGGGCAGGAAGTTCTGCTCCTCAAGGGCGGTCGTGGCGGATTGGGCAACTTCCAGTTCCGCACCTCTACCAACCAGGCTCCTCGCTATGCACAGCCGGGCGAACCTATGCAGGAAATGACCATCATCATGGAGCTCAAGCTCCTTGCCGATGTAGGTCTGGTAGGTTTCCCTAATGCCGGTAAGTCAACTTTGCTGAGTGCCGTATCAAGTGCCCGTCCTAAGATTGCAAACTATCCGTTTACTACGCTCGAACCATCGCTGGGTATCGTAGATTATCGCGATCACCAGAGTTTTGTCATGGCTGATATTCCTGGCATCATCGAGGGCGCGAGCGAAGGAAAAGGTTTGGGGTTGCGATTCCTCCGCCATATTGAGCGCAACTCTCTGCTGCTCTTCATGGTTCCGGGCGATACTGACGACATCAAGAAAGAATATGAAGTATTGCTGGGCGAGCTGAAGAACTTCAATCCAGAGATGCTCGACAAGCATCGCGTGCTGGCTATCACCAAGTGCGATCTGCTCGACGAAGAGCTGATTGAAATGCTCAAGGAAACCTTGCCTACCGATCTTCCGGTGGTCTTCATCTCGTCTGTTACCGGACAGGGTATCCAGGAACTGAAGGATGTGCTCTGGAAGGAACTCAATTCTGAGAGCAACAAGCTTCAGGAGATTACTGCCGAAGATACGCTTGTTCACCGTGACAAGGATATGTCTCGCTTCCAGCAGGAACTGGCTGCAGAGGGCGAGGATGTAGTAGAATATATTGATGAGGATGAAATCGAGGATGTTGACGATCTCGATGATTTCGAATACGAATAATTGTTATGATCAAAGAATATCAGGTAGCTTCAGGCGTCATGGCTTTCTCTACTACCCGCAAGGGAGGAGTGAGTCAGGGCAACTATAGCGAATTCAATATCAACGAATATTGCGGCGATTTTGCCGAGCATGTTGCAGAGAACCGCAAGCGTCTGGCTGCTGAGCTCGGTATCACTACCGACCATATCATCATGCCCCATCAGGTGCATGGAGTAGAGGTGCGCAATATTGCCGGCGAGTTTCTCACCATGCCTGAGAATATCCGCAAGATGGTGCTCGAAGGTGTAGATGCCGTGATGACTGACCAGAAAGGTGTATGCATCGGTGTTTCAACTGCCGATTGCATCCCTGTGCTTCTTTATGATGAGGAGCATCAGGCTGTGGCTGCCATCCATGCCGGCTGGCGTGGCACGCTGGCTCGCATCGTGCATAAAACCATTCAGGAGATGGCGTTTACCTATCATACCGACCCGAAGAAGTTGAAGGCTGTGATAGGTCCGGGCATTTCGCTCGACCATTTCGAGGTGGGCGATGAGGTTTACGAGGCTTTTGAGCAGGCAGCTTTCCCTATGGAAGAGATTGCCGAGCAGCGTCCTAATGCCGCTTTCTCGGTTGATCCTGCTGAGCGTGAGCGCCTGGCAGCTGAGGGTAATATCGTGCAGCCGCTGAAATGGCATCTCAATCTTCCGCTCTGCAACAAACAGATACTTCTGCATTGTGGAGTGGCCGAAGAGAATATCCAGGATTGTGGCATCTGTACCTTTGCCCACAGCGATGAGTACTTCTCTGCCAGAAAGCTGGGTATCGAGAGCGGCAGAATCTTCACAGGTATCTTGCTGAAGTAAAAGCCTGGTAGCAGGTAAGTATCAGATAGTTTTCAAGATAACATCCATTTTTCCTTTTCTATCAGAACGGAGAGGGAGAAATGGATGTTTTTCTGTTAATAGTTAATAGTTTATAGAACATATAGGGATTTAGAAAGAAAAAGTAAATAATGAAAAGAATGAAAAAAGGATTGCGGCTATTGGCTGTGGCAGGACTCATGGTGTTCTCGCTGAGCAGCTTTATGCCCGCTAAAAATGTATTCACGGCAGCCGAACAGCAGCAGGTGAGTATTGCAACACCCGGTCTCTTTGCCCAGAGTCAGGCATTTAATGTAGACTTTGAGATATTCCGAGCTAAGGAATATTCCTTCCCGCTTCCTGTGGGCAAAGCAACCCTTCTGAACAATAATGTGTTGCGTATCTCTACCTCTAAAGGCGATGCTGTCAAGGCGATGCTCGAAGGTTATGTGCGACTTTCCAGAAAGTCGGAATCAATGGGTAATGTCATCGTGGTGCGCCACGATTGCGGTCTGGAAACCGTTTATGCCAACAATGCTGAGAACCTGGTTAAGGTTGGACAGCATGTGGATGCCGGACAGACGATTGCTATTGTAGGCTCAAAGGAGGGTGAAACTTATTGTGACTTCTCTATCATGGTGAATGGCGGTAGGTTGAATCCGGAAACTTTCGTAGAACTGAAATCACATAAGTTGCGCCGCCAGACGGTGCAGTTCCGCAAGCAGGGTGCCCGTGTCATCGCTTCGGTTATCGGCGGCAAAGATTCTTCTGTAGGAAGAAATGCTGAGGCTGACAAGGAGGCATCTGGCAAGAAAAAGGGTGGAATAGGAGATGGAATGACGCTCGACCCTGATGAGGTTAATGATCCGTTTACCATTACCAATACTTTCGAACTGGATTTGGAGAAGATAGAAAAGACTGCTTGGGCTTATCCTCTGCCGGGTGCCAAGGTAATCAGTCCTTATGGTGGCAAGCGCCGCCATTCGGGGGTTGACCTCAAGACGTGCCCGAATGATGAGATAGTGGCTGCCTTTGACGGTACGGTCGTTGCATCAGGCCCCTACTATGGTTACGGCAACTGTATCCGTATCAAGCATGCTTATGGCTTCGAGACGCTCTACAGTCATCAGAGCAAAAACAAGGTGAAGAAGGGGGATAAGGTAAAGGCTGGTCAGGTAATCGGTTTGACGGGCCGCACCGGTAGGGCTACCACAGAGCACCTTCATTTCGAGGTTAGCTTTGATGGTAGACGACTGGACCCAGCCATCATCTTCGACCACAGCAACCATAAGCTGAAAGCCGCTACCTTGCATCTTACCAAGGGAAAGGGTGTGAAGAGCGTCAAGAACTGATAGATAAGCGGCAATATCTTATCATGATTTCACTTGCTGCAAAATAAAGCAAAGAGGGTGTGTCATAAGTCCTATGACACACCCTCTTGTTTTTTCCCTTAAGGCTAATTGTATTTACCCTTAAGGCTAATTATATTTTTCCTTCTTATTTCTTCTTCTGGGATTTACGATTGGCTCTCTGCTGGCGATACTTTGCCTTCTGACGGGCAGAGCCACTACCGTGAGCACCCGTTATGTACTTTTTCTTCTTGGCTTTGGTCTTCACCTTGTCGTCGTCATCCTTCTTAGGACCACCACCGCCTTTGAAGACCATACCGCCCATGATAATATCGTCAATGTCACTCATATACCTTAATTATATAATAAATTAGTGATGGAAGAGGCGAACGTGTGTAAACGCCATAGCGATGCCGTACTTGTCGCAGGTATCAATAACATGATCGTCACGGATACTACCGCCTGCTTCTGCTATGTATTCAACACCACTCTTGTGAGCACGCTCAATATTGTCGCCGAATGGGAAGAAAGCATCACTACCTAATGATACACCCTTGTTCTGTGCAATCCAAGCCTTCTTCTCCTCGCGGGTCAATGGCTCAGGCTTCTCAGTAAAGAACTGCTCCCAAACGCCGTCCTGCAATACATCCTCCCACTCATCAGAGATGTAGACATTGATGGTATTGTCGCGGTCGGCACGACGGATCTTCTCCTTGAAAGGCAGGTTCATCACCTTAGGACACTGGCGCAACCACCACTCATCAGCCTTAGAACCAGCCAGACGTGTACAGTGGATACGGCTCTGCTGACCGGCACCGATACCGATAGCCTGACCATCCTTTACGTAGCATACAGAGTTACTCTGAGTATACTTCAGGGTGATGAGCGAGATAATCAGATCGCGCTTAGCCTCAGGAGTGAAAGTCTTGTTCTTGGTAGGAACATCCTCGAAGAGAGCAGGATCATCAAGCTTCACCTCGTTGCGTCCCTGTTCGAAGGTAACACCGAACACCTGCTTGTGCTCGATAGGAGCTGGCACATAGTCAGGATCAATCTTGATAACGCAGTAGGTACCCTTGCGCTTCTCCTTCAGAACCTCGATAGCTTCAGGGGTATAGCCTGGAGCAATGACACCATCACTTACCTCACGCTTGATGAGGAGGGCTGTAGCCTCGTCGCATACATCGCTCAGCGCAACAAAGTCGCCATAAGAGCACATGCGGTCAGCGCCACGCGCACGAGCATAGGCACAAGCCAATGGAGAGAGCTCAAACTTGACATCATCAACGAAGTAAATCTTCTTCAATGTGTCGCTCAGAGGCAAGCCGATAGCTGCACCGGCAGGAGAAACGTGTTTGAAACTAGCGGCAGCAGGCATTCCTGTAGCAGCCTTGAGCTCCTTGACCAATTGCCAGGAATTGAAGGCATCCAGGAAGTTGATGTAGCCAGGACGGCCGTTGATCACTTCGATAGGAAGTTCCCTTCCGTCATCCATATAGATGCGAGAAGGTTTCTGATTTGGATTACATCCGTACTTAAGTGCTAATTCTTTCATCTTCTAAGAAATGTATTTTGGAATTTGGCGCAAAGTTACAAAAAATGATTGAGATATTGGACTTCTGTTTCGTAAAAAGCCCTAAAAAACAGCATTTTTATGATATAAAGCATTTTTTTTACCCCAAAACATAAAAAAGTCGGGAAAAATGAACTCTGTTTCATTCTTTTTCAGTACTTTTGTTCCCAGTTAGAAAATATGAGAGGATTGTTATGAAACAGGATTTGAAAGTTCTTGCTGAACACTTAGAAAAGAAGGTTGGCAAGGCACATGTTTTCCACAAAATGTGGGATGTATTGAAAGGGAAGGAGAAGCCTTCCCGCCAGACTTTGGACAAGTTGGCGCTGCTCGCCGGATTCCAGAGTTGGGATGATTTCCAAGGTGCTTTACACGGCACGGAGGATGGGCTCGTGAATTATGATGCGGGCGAAAAATAAAAGAATGGAACATGCTTGGTTTAGCTGTCAACCATGATTTGTTTGAAGGTTTTTGGTTAAGATTATTAGCATAAAAAAGGGAACCCGGTCGTGAGACTGGATTCCCTTTATTTTTTCTGATTAGGTCTCCTAAGAAAAATTATTCTGCACCCTTAGCTACAGTCTTCTTCTCGGCGATACGAGCCTTCTTACCAGTAAGCTTACGCAAGTAATACAACTTAGCGCGACGAACCTTACCATGCTTGTTCACCTCGATAGAATCGATAGCTGGTGACTCGATAGGGAAGATACGCTCAACACCTACAGTACCAGACATCTTGCGAACTGTGAAACGCTTCTTGTCACCATGACCAGAGATCTTGATAACAACACCACGATAGAGCTGGATACGCTCCTTAGTACCCTCGACGATTTTGTAAGCGACTGTGATAGTGTCACCTGCCTTGAACTCAGGGAACTTCTTGCCGGTTGCAAATGCTTCTTCAGCAACTTTAATCAAATCCATTTTTTGTATAAAATTAAAAATTGTTTGTCGTTCCAACGCAACATGGACTTGGACAACACTTCTGCCCAGACAACAGCGGTTACGCCGAAAAGCGGGTGCAAAGTTACTACTTTTTCTTGTATCTCGCAAATTTTCAGTCACTTTCTTCACTTTTTCCCCTTGTTTTTTTGTTTTCTTTACTTCTGCAATGGAATTTTCTTGCCGATTTTGCCGATTTCGCCGATTTATTTTGTATCTTTGCGGTCTAAAAGTATTTAGTGTATTAAGTATGAAGAAAAAAAATAGTATCAAGATTTTCCTTGCTTCAGCAGTCATGCTGCTGATGGCAAGTCCGGCTTTCGCCCAGAAATACAAGGTGGCGAAGGTGGAGAGAACCCGAATATTGGTTGATCAGAAATGGGATGCACAGCCTGATGCTGAGGCTGCCCGGTTTATCGCTCCTTATAAGAGTAAGGTAGACAGTATCATGGGCCCTGTTGTAGGTCATATTGCTCATGATATGACCCGTCACCGTCCGGAGAGCGAACTCAGTAACTTGCTCTGTGACATTCTGGTATGGGGTGGCAAACAGTTTGAAGAACAGCCTGTTTTCGCTGTTTACAATATGGGTGGCATCCGTTCTAATCTTGCCAAAGGTAAGGTTACTGTAGGCGATGTGAACGATATGGCTCCTTTCGAGAACAAAATCTGTTTTCTGACCCTGAAGGGCGATAAGGTTCTGGAACTTTTCCAGCAGATAGCTCATCGTGGAGGCGAAGGCTTGAGCCATGCCGTAAGAATGGTTATTACCAAGGATGGCAAGCTGAAGAGCGTTACGCTGAACGGTGAACCAGTTGATCCGGAGAAGAGTTACCGCATTGCAACCCTCGATTATCTTGCCGAAGGTAATGACCAGCTCGTAGCCTTCAAGAGCGGAACCGATGTCTTTGCTCCTAAGCAGAAAGAGAACAATGTGCGCTACATCATCATGAATTATTTCCGTGAGATGAAGGCACAGGGCAAGGTGGTGGAATCTAAGATTGAAGGCCGCTGCGTGGTAGAATAGTTGATAGTTAATAGTTTATAGTTGATAATTCTGATGAAACATACATTATTATATATAGGTCTGGCTCTGGCATCCTTCGTGATGCAGCCGGCAGCCGTTCAGGCTAAAGCTAGGAAAGAGGCAAAGGTGGTAAAGCAACTCGTAGTGCTCCATACCAACGATACGCATTCATGCGTAATGCCAATCAATCCGAATCTCGCAGATACGGCAACTGCAAATCGTGGCGGTTTCCTGCGTAGAGTGGCGATGGTCCGTCAGGAACGTAAGGCGAATCCCGACTTGCTGCTCTTTGACAGTGGCGATTTCTCACAGGGTTCACCTTATTATTCTCTCTTCAAGGGAGATGTGGAAGTAGGACTGATGAACGAGATGAAATATGATGCTGCTACCATCGGAAACCATGAGTTTGATTTCGGAATAGACAACATGGTGCGCATCTTCAAGATGGCGAAGTTTCCTATCGTCTGCTCCAACTATGATTTCACTGGTACCGAACTGGCAAATGTCGTAAAGCCTTACACCATTATCAAGCGCAAGGGACTGAAGATTGGCGTTTTCGGCTTGTGTCCGGAACTTGCCGGTCTGGTAACCGAAGCCAACTATGGCTGCATCAAATATCTCGATCCTATCGCCAAGGCAAAGGAAATGACAGAGATATTGAAGAAGAAAGAGAAGTGTGATGTCATCATCTGTATTTCCCACCTGGGCTGGAAGATAGATGGCATCGACGATTCCGAGGTAGCCCCAGCCACCCGTGACATCGACCTGATACTGGGCGGTCATAGCCATACCTACTTCAAGCAGTTGGAGTATCTGAATAATCTCGATGGCAAACCGGTGCCAATCGACCAGAACGGCAAGAGCGCCATCTGGGTAGGAAAAATGACATTGGATATTGTGAAGAATAAATAAAAGAAGAAGGTTGATACCAGGCAAGACGCGAGGTATCAACCTTTTCTTTAATTATCTATTCCTAAAACGTTATTCTTTTCTCAAATCCTTATTCCTTGTTGGAAGAAGCATAGAGACCGATGCAGGCACCGAGGAAGCCACCGCTCTTCTGGGTGCTCAGGTTAGATGCATCTACACCCTTGGCAAGAAGCTGCCAGTTGCCGCCTTCTTCAGCATAATAGAAATCATAATATCTGTCATGACCTTCTACCTTCAGCTTCAGCTTACCTCCCTTGATAGGAGTAGAGGCGATAGTTACGTTGTTCTTCTCGGCACGGGTCAGGGTAATCATCAGCTTGCCTTTCTTCATGGTCTTACCCAATACGAAGTTGTGGTCTTCCTTCTGGAGAAGTGCCAAGCCTGCGATATCCTTGTCGTTGCGAGGAGTAAAGTTGATTTCTGTCTCAGCTGTGAAGGTGCCGTGCTGCTGACGTGCCCAGATGGCAGACATCGGCTCACGCTTGTAGATGTTGCCTGGCAGGAGATTGAACTTCAATTTGCCGTTTTCTACCTTGTAACAGTCAACGAAGTCACGGAGGAACATCCAGCGTGGATTCAACTCTTTCAGACCCACCTTATTGTTATCTGCATCGAAGTTATCCACATAAGAGAAATTGCCTGAGAACTCATTCTTCTTTGCAGGCTTCAAACCAGCCTTCTCTCCAACGGTAGAGATAGGAGTATTCTTGGCAAGAATCTCTGGCCATCCATTCTTCCAGGTTACAGGTAGGAGATAAGTATCGCGACCTGTGTTGTACATATCCTCTTCATAAGGACGGCAAGCCAGGAATACAGCCCACCAGTTACCCTTGCCATCTTCTACGATGTCGGCATGACCGGCACTTGATACTGGGTCCTTGCGGTTAGGGTCGAGACCGGTACGCTGGGTAAGAATAGGGTTGTTAGGGCATTCCTCCCATGGTCCCATCGGATTCTTGGCACGCAGGATAACCTCGCTGTGCCATCCGCCTGTACCACCTTCTGCGCACATCAGATAATAGAACTTGCCCTTCTTGAAGAGGTGAGGACCCTCAATCCAGATAGGACGCGCCTCTACATGGGTTCCGCCACGCAGAATCTCCTTGAAGTCGCCCTTGATGCTGTCGCCCTTCACGTCGAATTCGAAGCAGCGGATAGCACGCTGGCCCTCATAGTCGGCACCGCCAACTACCGGACCGTTATGTACGATATATCCCTTTCCGTTGTCATCGAAGAAGAAGCTAGGGTCGATGCCGTCAATCTTCTTCAGATAGATAGGCTCGCTCCAGCCTTTGGAAGGATCCTTGGATTTCACAAAGAAGTTGCCGGCTCCCACATTGGTGGTAATCATATAGAAGGTCTTGTTCTTCTTGTTATAGCTGATGGCTGGTGCGAAGATACCGCCTGATACGTGCTGTCCCTTCAGAGGTACCTGTGATTGGCGGGTGAGCACATGACCGGCTGGCTGCCAGTTGACCAGGTCTTTACTGGTTGAGAGAGGCACACCTGGGAAGAAGGTAAACGAAGAGTTTACCAGATAGTAGGTGTCGCCCACGCGACAGAGTGATGGGTCTGGATAGAAACCAGCCAGTACTGGGTTGTAATACTGGTGAGTCTTGTCGATTTCAACATTGAAGCGAGCGTCATTTCCCGCATACTTGAAATAGTCAAACTCAGCTGTCTGCGCCTGTGCAGCGGCTGCAAGCGTCAGGGAAAGCGATAAGATTGCAATTTTCTTCATTTTATTATAGGATTTAAATTTACAGAATGAGTATCTGAACTCATGGCTGAAACATGTATTCAGATTACTGCTGCAAAGTTACCGCTTTCCTTTTAAATATACCCCCACAGAATGTTACCAACACTTTGCGAGGCGTATCATAAACTTCTCTATTTGTAACAAATACTTTATTTTTGGAAACATCTGGCCTCTTCTGCAGTGAAAAGGCTAGATTTTCCGGTGTGCCTGCATATAATCGCGAGGCGAAGAACCATAAAAGTTCTTGAACATGGTGCTGAAGCTTGCTGGGTTGGAGAAACCGCAGGTAAACATGATGTCTGATATCGTCTTGTTAGAGTGGCTCAGCAACTTTTCGGCATATTGCAGACGGGTATTGCGGATGAAGGCATGTGGTGTCTGGTTGGTCAGTTCCTTCATTCGGCGGTGCAGATGCACACGGCTCAGTCCTACTTCGCGGGCAATCATATCCACACTCAGGTCCTCATTATCCATGTTATCATTGATTACCTTCATCACCTGTTCCATCAGCTGGTCTTTTGGCGACAGGCCTTTTTCTATCGCGATCTGCCTGTCGCTCTGGCTCTCGTTGCCCATAAACTTGTTTTTCAAAGTACGGCGCACGTTGAGCAGGTTGATGATGGTGCGGCGCAGAATGTCCATATTGAACGGCTTCACCAAATAGGCATCGGCACCCGACTGCAAACCGGTCAGCTGGTCTTCCTCTCTGCTCATCGCTGTGAGCAGAATCACCGGAATGTGGTTGGTGTTCACATTGTTCTTGATCTTGGTACAGAGCGTATTACCGTCCATTTCTGGCATCATGATGTCTGAGATAACGAGGTTTGGCTTCTGCTTGATAATCTCCGGCAGCGCCTCCTTTCCGTTGCAGAAGGTAAGGATATTGTAGGTTTCCTGTAGTTGGGTCTTCAGGAAATTACGTATTGCCTCATCGTCTTCTACCACAGCGATGGTGCTCTTTGCCTTGCTTATGAAATCTTCTTCGGTGTCATTGGCTGTATCGGCACTATTCTCCTTATTTCCTTCCTCCATGTTTTCTTCCAGTTCCCTGATGTCTTCAGCAGCCTGTGGCTCCGGTGCATCTATCATTTCTTCCGGTTTCAGATGCTCGTTGCCCAGAGGCAGCGTGATGAGGAACTGGCTACCTTCCGTCCAGTCGGCTTCATCAAGTGTCTTGTTGTTGGCGGCTGTAATGGTTCCGTAGTGCAGTTCCACGAGCGAGCGCGTCAGGTCGAGACCGATTCCCGTACCTACATTCCGGTCAGTAGAAGTGGTGGTACTCTGATAGAAACGCTGGAAAATCGTTTCGAGCTTTTCCTCCTGAATGCCCTTGCCGCTGTCCTTGATGGCGATGCGGACATGATGAGGCGAGTGGGAGAGGGTGATACGGATTCTGCCGCCTGTCGGTGTAAACTTGAAGGCGTTTGACAGGACATTCATCAATACCTTGTCAAAGTTGTCGCGGTCTATCCATACCGGGAGAGCCTCGTCTTCGTGCTCAAAGGTGAATTGGATGCTCTTGGCTATCGCCTGCTGGCAGAAGAGTTTGTATTCATCGCCAATAAAGGCAACCATATCGGTTTCGCTCATGTGCATCACCATTTGTCCCTTATCAATCTTTCTCAGGTCCATCATCTGGTTAATCAGGTGCAGGATTCGTTCCGAGTTCTTACGCATCATATCGTAGATGCCCTGTCGGTGAGCGTCTTTGTCTTCCTTAATCAGCGTGAACAGCGGAGTGAGGATAAGGGTCAATGGGGTACGGATTTCGTGGCTGATATTCATGAAGAACTTCAGTTTTGCTTCGCCCATCTCTTCTGCATGGATATGCTGCTGCAATATAAGCTGGTCTTCCATCTTGCGTTTGCGGTGCTTGATGTAAAGCAGACAGAGCCCCAGGAAGGCAAGCAGATAGCAGAGTTTAGCCCAGATACTGGCATACCAGGCTGGATGAACGATGATGGAGAACTCCTTGACAGGGGTTTCATATCTGTTGCAGATAGCCTTGACACGGAACTTATAGGTACCTGCTGGCATGTGTGAGAATGACAGCTCATTCATGCCAGACTGTATGGTTCGCCAATCCTCACCATTGATGCTGTAGGCGTAACTGATCTGCTCTACATTATTATATGTAAGAGTAGACAGTTGTATGGTGAAGGTGTTGTCTTCATGAGATAAGGAGAACTCGTCGCTGTTGTAGGCGTCTTTGTCGGTGATAGTATAGATGCCCGATTGCATATCCTGGTATACAGGTTTGTTGCCCACAAGAAGTCCTGATATGGTAACTTTTGCCTGCCAAGGATGCTGTTTCACCTTGTCCGTATCAAACCAGTTGATACCGCCGGTTCCGCCCATCGCCAGCATCTTTCCTTCCCAGAGCGTGCAGGCTGCTGCATCACTGAACTCATTGCTCTGCAAGCCATTGTCTGAGTAGTACTTGTTGATGGTACCTTTTTCTGTATCTACCTGGTTTAAGCCACAGGTAGTTCCTATCCAGATTCTGCCCTTGTAATCTTCTATGATGCTGGCTACGCTGTTGTCTGAAAGTCCAAGTTCTGTGTTATAGATCTTCGGATGAGCATATCCCTGCTTCGGATCATAGCAGATTGCGCCGTCTTCAGTGCCAAACCATACGCGGTTCTTGCTGTCAGAATAAACGCAATGTGAGAAACTGCCCTTGTTCAGACAGTTGACGCCACCGAAAGTGGAAGTCCAGCTATTTTTTTGCTGGTCATAGCAAGCCAGACCCACAGAAGTGGCTACGAAAACCCGCTTACCATCTTTTGAGATGCTAAGTTTCACGAGGTAATCATTAGGAATGCTATTCTTTTTCAGATTGTTGTCGGCACCTTCTTGTTTTTTCCATTGCTTGATGCTTCCATCTGGAGAAAGGCGGAAAAGTCCTTTGCCCATGGTAGCAAACCATATATTGCCCTGCGGGTCTTCCTGGATATCGAAGATGCCCGTCTGGTTGCCAATGCCTAGGCTGAATGGATGGAAAGATCCCCCCGCATCTATAAATCCCATACCGTCAGTATAGGTTCCTACCCATGTTCTGTCCTTCCGGTCTTTGCAGAGTGTCAGTACCGTGGTGTTGCTTAATAAATGGCTGTTGATACTACCGGTTTTTATGTCAAAGAGGTAGAGACCATCCTTGTCGGTGCCTACCCAGACTTGATTGCCCTGGTTGGCACACAGACTTGTGATGCTGTTTTCGCCTATCACGTTGCGGTTGCCCAAACGATAGCCCATATAGTTGAAATCGCATTGAGCCTGCGACTGCATGAATACGCCCTTCTGGAGCATGCTCACCCAGATGTTTCCCGTAAAATCTTCTATAATGCTGGTAATCTTGCTCTTGGCAATATTTACTTCACGGCTGAACAGAGGATTATTTTGCAAGAATCCTGTTACAGGATTATACACGAAGATACCCATACCATCGCAACCGATAAACAAGCGCTGGTCGCGGCTGATATAGATGTTGCCAATAGGAAGATTGCCTATGCCGGCTATCTTGGTGAAGGCGGTTGAACCAGCCTTGAGAAGGTAAACGCCATCATTCTTGGTGGCAAGATAGATATTGCCCTTGTCGTCTTGCCTGATATCTTGTATGTTAAGTTGCTCTGTTCCCATGATGCGTGAAACAAGCTTGCCGTTCTTTTCTTTCCGATACAGCTTTCCGTTTTCCAGGATAATCCAGAGCCTTTCTTGTTTGTCTTCCAGAATCTTATGTATGTATTTCAGGTTCTCCACTTCTCCTTTCATGGTGTAACAGGCGTTTGCATCTATTTTCTTGGTCATGATGCCGTAACCGGAGGTAACGACAGCAATATCGCCATTGTGCAAACGGCTTACCTGGGTAACGTAAGTGTTTATAGGCTTATTTCTTGAATCGAGCATAGGTACGTTGCAGAACCTTTTACCATTAAGTATAAGTAGCGACTTGTTTGTTCCCAGCACAATACGCCCCTTTTCATCCTGTGTTATACAGTTGATATAGTTGCTGTTGAGCCCGTCACTGTTGCCGTAGGCTTTTCTGACGACCATAAAGTTATAGCCATCATAGATATTCAAGCCGTTACGGGTGGCAATCCAAATGAAACCATTTGAATCCTGGAACACCTGAGTGGCAAGGTTGCTCGAAAGCTGGTTGTCTGAATTGAAAAATTTTCCTCGCTGCGCCATCATGTTCTGTGCAGTGAGACAGAAGATAAACATCAGTAAAAGAGCGATGTATCTCACTATTCTGAGGTTTGATTTCATGGAAATCATCATGATTTTTGGTTTCATTGTCTTTCGCTTTTTTTATATTCGTTTGCAAAAATACAAAATAAATGGGAGAATAATGCAAGGAAGAGTATGTTTTTTACGAGAATGTATCAAAAAAGATGTTAAAATGTTACGTAGGGTAAAGATAATGTTACGTGTGATACGACAACAAAAGTATTGGTTACTTATCATAAAGTATATATGAAAGATTAGGAGTATCTTTGCATCGATTTTAATTAGGTTGTTTTTTAATAGTTTGACTATGTAGGTTAGTTAGGTTTATAAATAGGTTTATGAAATTAGGTTTAAGATTTTCAAAGGATTTAGATATTATGGTTTTTATATAGAATCATGATTAATTGGTTTTCGGGAATGGTGCGTAGTGATTACGCGCCATTCTATTTTAAAAGACCAGTATCCTTTTCTGTAAACTAGAACCTGGCAATCCTCCATAATATAATAAGGTGACTGACAATAAATGATAAATCTAAAAATAATTATAACAATGAACAGAAAGAAATTGTTAATATCACTCGCTATGGCTATGCTGTCTATGGCGGGGCTGGCTGCAGATAATCTGCCGGCACTCCGTGTGCAGGGTAAGAATCTGGTAGATGCCAATGGTAAGACTGTTGTCTTGCATGGCGTAATGGATACGCCAAACCGCTACTTCAACGGTTGGAGATGGCAGCAGTGGAAGGCTGACTATTCTGAAGCCGACATTCAGCCTTGCTTGGAATATTTCTCTAAGCAGTTCTCGGCTATTACCGACAAGAAGCAGGGTGCTTACTGCACCGTGTTCCGATTGCACATGGATCCATGCTGGACCAACGATCCGGCAAAGAAAGCAGAAAACGAGGCAGATATCTCGGCATTCAACATGGCGCGCTATCGCCTCTATCTCCAGAAACTCTACATTCCTCTCATCAAGGATGCCATCGCTCATGGACTTTACGTCATCGTCCGTCCACCGGGTGTCTGTCCTGGTGATATCAGTGTTGGTGACAGGTATAATCGCTATCTGAAGGCTATCTGGAAAGCATTTGCTGCCGATGAATACATCAAGCAGAATTCGGGCATCATCTCCATCGAACTAGCCAATGAGCCGGTGAGGGTTCATCTGGAAGATGGCTCTAATTCGGATAAAGCACTGCATGATTACTTCCAGCCGGTGGTGGATGTGATTCGCGAACAGGGCTTCAAGGGTATCATCTGGGTTCCGGGCGCAGGTTATCAGAGCCAGTATCAGAATTACGCCAAGTATCCTATCACCGATAGCGAGGACAACTTCTCTTATGCAGTACATGTTTATTCCGGATGGTATAATGCCAGCGACAAGAACTGTAATCACGATGCTTTCATCAAGCAATTCCAGGCTCAAGTGCCTATGGTTACCAGTAAACCTATCATGGTAACGGAGATAGACTGGAGTCCGGAAGATCCGGACAAGGCGAGCGAAGGTCACTACAATGAGTGGGGACAGTGGACACAACCTAACCTGGGAAGCTGGGCAACAGCATCTACCTCGAAATGGGGATTGGCATGGAAGGCTGTTCACGACCATTTCGGCAATATCGGTATGACCCTTACCCATCCACAGGAATATTACGATATTGATGAATATCTTAGAACGGGCAAGGTGATTCCTGGTTTCCAGAATGCCAAGAAACACGGACTGTTCGAAGAATGTTGCGGCTATGCCTGTATGAACTGGTATAAAGAGTGGTATTTGAAACAAAATACAACAGGAATTAAACAATTAGAAACCCAGGCAGACGTGGTTTCCACCTTATATTATAATATAGAAGGAAAAGAGGTTGAAAAGCCAACTGCAGGTGTTTATATAATAAAACAACTGTTAAGTAATGGAAAAATACGTTCTCGCAAGGTTTTTCTGAAATGATAAACTTTCTGTTACACCACGCAAAGTTTGTTTCGAAAGAAATCCATACCTTTGCCGCCGTGAATAAACAGTTTTAGCGCACGCCTAAATTTTTAAAGCATAAATCAAAAATGAATAGAACATGATTGAACAAGTGTTAACAATGAAACGGACAGCAGCCTTATGCTTGGTGGGAGCTTTCTGCAGCCTGAATGCTCAGGCACAGAATATCCAGGTCAAGGGTAATCTTGTTGACGGTACAGGTGAGCCTCTGATAGGTGCCACTGTAAAACTAAAAGGTAATGCCAGCGTCGGTGCGGTCACCGACTTTGATGGTAATTTCAGTATCAGTGTTCCTTCAGAGAATTCTATCCTCGTATTTACATACGTAGGTATGAAGACCAAGGAAGTAAAGATCGGTAAGAAGAGAGAGCTCAAACTCTCAATGGAAGACGACAATGCCATTGGCGAAGTTGTAGTCGTTGGTTATGGTCAGCAGAAGAAGGCTTCTGTCGTAGGTTCCATCACCCAGACTACTGGTGAGGTTCTGGAGCGTGCAGCTGGTGTCAGCGACGTTGGTTCAGCCTTGACAGGTAACCTCCCAGGTGTTGTTACAATCCAAGGCAATGGTATGCCTGGTGAGGAGGAACCTCAGATTATCATCCGTGGTTCTAGTTCATGGAACAATTCCGACCCTCTCGTTCTCGTTGATGGTATTGAACGTCCTCTGAGCAGCGTGGACATCTCTTCTGTGGAGAGCATCTCTGTACTGAAGGATGCTTCTGCTACTGCAGTCTATGGTGTGAAGGGTGCCAATGGTGTCATCTTGGTTACCACCAAGCGTGGTCAGGAAGGCAAGGCTAAGATTGACGTTGGTTTCAATGCTACGTTGAAAGCTCCTTCTAAGTTGCCTAACAAGTACGACTCTTATGATGCGTTGATGCTTCGCAACCAAGTGGTAGAGCGTGAACTGGGCGTTTATCCTGAAGGTGTTTCATATCTTCGTCCTCAGTCTTTTATAGACAACTATCGAAACCAGACTACGCAGGAGCAGCGTGAACGTTATGCCAATGTGGATTGGCAGGATGCACTTTTCAAAAAGTCTGCTATGTCTTATAATGCCAACGTGAACGTGAGTGGTGGTACAAAATTCGTTAAGTACTTCGCTTCTGCTGATTTCGTGCATGAGGGTGACCTCTTCCGTGAGTATGACAATGGTCGTAACTACAACTCTGGCTATGGATACAATCGTATCAATGTTCGTAGTAACTTGGACTTTGCCATCACTAGTAGCACTACTTTGAAGGTAAATGTGGCTGGTAGCAATGGCGTAAGAAAAGCTCCTTGGAGTAACATGAGCAATAGTGAGTGGCAGATTGGTCAGCAGTGGGCTGGTGCTTATAACATCGCCCCAGATGTGTTCTTGCCACAATATTCTGACGGCACATGGGGATTCTATCCATCTGCTTCCAATGTAAGTAACTCTGCACAGAATCTTGCTATCGGTGGTACAGCACAGGCTACAACCACTCGTATCAATACAGACTTTACCCTTGAGCAGAAATTGGATTTCATAACCAAAGGCTTGAATTTCCGTGGTACTATCTCTTGGGATAATGTTTTTGTTGAGACAGGACGAGGTATCAATGACTTGAATAATGAAGCCCAGACTAAGTATATTGATCCTGAAACAGGTCAGGTTACTTATGGTAAAGAACTTGAAGGAAATAATAAGTTTGATTGGCAGCAAGGTGTGAACTGGTCAACGGCAGGTGGTTCTGTAGATAATAACCAGACTGTTCGCAACCTCTACTATCAGTTGCAGCTCAACTGGGCTCGCAAGTTTGGACAGCATGATGTATCAGCCATGGGGTTGTTCTCACGTCAGGAGAATGCACGTGGTAGTGTGATGCCAACTTACCGTGAGGACTGGGCGTTCCGTGCTACCTATAGCTATGCTGGTCGTTACAACATCGAGTATAACGGTGCCTATAACGGATCAGAAAAGTTCAGCAAGGACAATCGTTTTGCCTTCTTCAATTCTGGTGCTATCGGATGGACCATCACTGAGGAAAACTTTATGAAGTATCTTCGTGACAAGCACATCGTCGATATGTTGAAGTTCCGTGCTTCCTATGGTGAGATTGGTGATGACAACATAGGTGACCCATTTGATTCTAGTCGTCGCTGGTTGTATATGAGTCAGTGGGCTTATGGCGGCAAGAGTACGATGGATCTCGACCATACAGAGAGCATCTATACATGGTATCGACAGAACACTCTTGGAAATGATAATGTGAAATGGGAAACAGTTAAGAAAACCAACTTCGGTATTGATTATGGTTTCTTGGGAGGCTTGATTACTGGTTCTTTGGATTTCTTCTGTGATCGTCGTAATGACATCTTGATTTTCGGCTCCAACCGTTCTGTTCCTTCTTATTTCGGAACTACAGCACCTACTATTAATAAAGGTAAGGTTCGTACCAGTGGTTACGAGTGGGAATTGAAACTTAATAAGGTGTTTGCTAATGGCTTGCGACTCTGGGGTAATTTCAATATGACCCATGCCAAGAATAAGGTAATCTTGAAGGATGATGCCATCCTTACTCCAAATTATCAAAAGGAGGCAGGATTTGCCATGAATCAGTATCGCTCTTATATAGACAGGGGCTTTATCAATAATATTGATGATTTGATAGGTTCTCCGGCGCACGACTCCAATGACAATCACCGTTTGGTTGGTGACTATTACATTGTCGATTTCAATGGTGATGGTGTTGTTGATAGCAAGGACTCGGCTCCTGTAGGTTATAGCAGTAGTCCTCAGAACACCTATAATGCTACTGTTGGTTTCGAATGGAAGGGGTTCTCTGCTTTCGCTCAGTTCTATGGAGTAACTAATGTGACCCGTGACGTAGGATTGGGAAGCTTTGGTAATATGCTTGATAATGTTTATAATATTGGTACTTGGTGGAATAAGAATCAAAGCAATGCAGAATGTATCCTCCCTCGTTGGGGTGCCACTGCTTCAAGTTACACCGATGGTACACAGTATATGTATGATGGCTCTTACATTCGTTTGAAGAATGTCGAGATTGCTTATACCTGGACCAAGGGTTGGATTAAGGCATTAGGCGTAAACTACCTCAAGATTTACTTGAATGGTAATAACCTCTGGCTCTGGACTCGTATGCCTGATGACCGTGAGGCAAACCTCGGTGGTGGTGGCTGGTTGGGAGCATACCCTACGGTTCGCCGCTTCAACTTAGGTGTTAAATTCTCATTGTAATTATAAAAAAAATATTCAGATGAAAAATAAGATAAAGACATTATTGTTGACGGGATGCGTCTCGCTGGCTCTCGGTACTTCGCTGAGTTCTTGTCAAGACTACTTGGACAAGGAGCCAGACTCAACAGTTTCTGCAGACGATGCCTTTGCCAATTTCCGTAATTTCCAAGGTTTCGTTGAGGAAATATACAACTGTATCCCTGATAAAGAGAAATGTAACTGGTGTCCTTCATGGAACTGGGGTGACGATGAAATCTTCAATCCTGAGGCTGATAGTAGAATGACCCATCAGGTTGATTTAGGAAACTTCCGTGCATGGGAAACTACTGGTAACTGGCTAAAGCGTGATGGCGCTTCTACTTCTACAGATAAGTTTGCACACGGTATTTGGAACCATGCATGGTATTGCATCAGAAAATGTAATCTCGGTTTACAGAATATCGACAAGTTTGTGACAGGAAGTGCTGAAGAGAAAAAACTGATAGAGGGTCAGCTCTATTTCTTCCGTGCATGGTGGCATGAGGAAATGATGGAGTATTTTGGTGGTATGCCTTATGTGGATACTTATCTCGATGCCAATGCCGAACTTAATTTGCCACGCCTTTCTTATCAGGAATGCGCTGATAAAGCTGCTGCAGATTTCCGCAAGGCTGCCGATTTGTTGCCTATTAATTGGGATAAGACTTCTGCAGGTTCAGCCACACAAGGTAAGAATGATCTTCGCATCAATAAGATCATGGCTCTTGGTTATCTTGGTAAAACCTATCTTTGGGCTGCTAGTCCTTTGATGAAGAATGGTGCGCAGACAGGTGCCAGCAAGAATGGCAAGACTTATGATTATGATCAGGAATATGCTAAGAAGGCTGCTGAGGCTTTTGGTGAACTGCTCTCTCTTGTGGAAGCTGGTCAGACACAATATGCATTGGCAGAGTTTAAGTACAAAGACATCTACAATCATGAGAAATCTGATGATGCCAATAGCTGTTTTACTGATATATTCTATACCAAGAAGCAGAACTGGAAAATGCCAGGAACGGTTGAAGCTATCTTCCGTGGTCCATCTGCTGATTTTAATGGCTCTAACTGGAACACCTCTAAGGTCTTTGGTCCTAAGGTACAGAAAGTAGTTGGTCATGATAATGTCATTCACCAACCTACGGCCAACCTTGTAGAGGCTTATGGAATGGCTAACGGTGAGCCAATCTATTTGGTTGAGAATGGTCAGTATGTACTTAATCCAAAGTCTGGCTTCGACCCTGCCCATCCTTTCAAAAATCGTGATCCCCGTTTCTACCACGATATCGTCTTCGATGGTTTTAAGTATTTGAACGGAACACCTGGTCAGTATGCAGATTTACAGTATTGCCAATTATATACGGGTGGTAATATGCGTCCAGTAGCAAATGCAAGCCGTACGGGTTATTTCATTCAGAAGTTAGTACCTCATACCTGTAATGAAGTGGATAAAGATTACGACTGGGGTTCAGCATTCCACTGCTATTTGCCATATATGCGTCTTGCAGACATATACTTGATGTATGCAGAGGCTTGTGCTGCATTCGGTGGTGCTTCAGGCAAGTCTTCAAACTTTGGTAAGACCGCAGAAGATGCAATTAATACACTTCGCGACCGTTGTGGTGCTGGTCATGTTGCTGCAGAATTTGTTGCTGACAACCATAAGTTCATGGACGAGGTCCGTCGTGAGCGTGAGGTAGAACTTTCTTTCGAAGGATTCCGTTTTTGTGACTTGCAGCGTTGGTTGCTTTTGACAGAGGCTCCTTATAACCAAAAATTCTCACAGGAGTTTGACCGTGTGGAAAGTGCAGACTTCTATAAGAATAATGATCCTAGGGACGCTCAGGTTGCCAATTATCGTAGAGAATTGATATTGACTCGTAATTTCGATACCAAGCACTATTGGTTCCCATTGCCAATCAAGGAGACTCAGCTCTATCCAGAGTTTAATCAAAATCCAGGCTGGTAAGGTTTAAAATTATAAATTAGTAATACTAAATGAATAATGATAGTATGAATTCAAGATTCAAATCATATAATTATAAGCTTTTTGTAGCAAGTCTCGTGGCTTTGGCTCCTCTTGGTGCCAATGCCAAGACTGCACAGACAAGCGAATCCGACACAGCCAGTGCCGACAAGGAGATGGTTCAGGTGGCTTACCGAAAGGTAGCCAAGGATGACATCTTGGGCGGTGTGTCTGTAGTCGATGTAGAGAACTTGATGAAGAAGAACTACCATACTTATAGCCTCGACAATATGCAAGGTTATGTAGGTGGTTGGAATGGCAATTCTCTCTGGGGTATGGATGGCGACAACGCTGGTTATCTCGTCTTGGTAGATGGTGTGCCTCGTGAAGCTAACAACGTTCAACCAAGTGAGATAGCACAGATATCTTTCCTCAAGGGTGCGCAGGCTGTGGTGCTCTATGGTAGCAAGGCTGCCAAGGGTGCTGTAGTCATAACCACCAAGCGTGGTCATAATGACGGCTTGAAGGTCGAGGTGCAGGCTAATGCAGGTTTGAATGTAGCAAAGTCTTATCCTGAGTATCTTAGCAGTGCAGAGTATATGACTCTCTATAACGAGGCTCGTCGTAATGATGGTCTGTCTGAGCTTTATTCTACAGAGGACATCTATAATCATGGAGCAGGTTTGAACCCTTATCGTTATCCTAATCTCGATTTCTATTCTTCTGATTATCTCAGAAAGATGAACAGCCGTTATGAGGCTACTGCAGAAATCAGCGGTGGTGGTAAGCGAGCTCACTTCTATAGCAATATCAACTATTATCGCCAGGGCGATTATTTCAAGTTTGGTGAGGCTAAGAATAATAATACCCAGCGCTTCAGCGTTCGTGGTAATGTGGATATAGACATTACTGATGAAATTAAGGCTTGGGTCAACTCCAGTGCAACCTTCTATGATTCTCATTCTGCAAAGGGTAATTACTGGGAAGCTGCTTCTACTTGGCGTCCTAATTTTCCACAGAATGCAGCTCCTCTTATCTCCACAGATATGATAGCCCCTAATGCTAAGGCTGCTTGGGACTTGATGAGCGTTGCGAAGCTGGTAGATGGCAAATACTTCCTTGCTGGTACTCAGGCAAACTCCTCTAATGTTTTTGCTGATATCTATTCTGCAGGAAGTAGTAAATTTACTAGTCGTCAATTCCAGTTTGATACAGGTGTCAATATCAACTTGCACAAGGTGTTGAAGGGCTTGTCTTTCGAGACTCATTTCGCAGTCGACTATGCTACCTCTTATAATACTTCTTTCGATAATAGCTATGCTGTTTATATCCCAACATGGGCTAACGTCGATGGCAAGGATATGATTGTCGCATTGAAGAAGGAAGGTGAGGATAAAAAGTCTGGCAACCAGAACATCAGCGGAAGTACAGATAACCAGACCATGTTTTTCTCTGGTCAGTTAAACTACAACAATACTTTCAACAAGGTTCACAATCTGTCGGCAATGTTGATAGCTTCTGGCTTCCAGCAGTCGAAGTCTGGACAGTATCATAAGAACTCTAGTGCCAATCTTGCATTCGATGCTTCTTACAATTATGCCCAGAAGTATTACGCAGATTTTGGATTAGCTGCTATCCACTCTGCCCAGTTGGCTCCAGGTCATCGTGAGGCTCTCTCACCATCACTTTCTTTGGGTTGGAGACTCAAGAATGAGTCTTTCTTGAAGAATTCCAAGGTGGTAGATGACATGATGATTAGTGTGTCAGGTAGTATTATCAATGAGGATATTGATATAGCAAGTGGTGACAATCGCTACTATCTCTATCAGAGTATTTGGACTTCTGCTTACGGCTATGGATGGTATGATGGATCTAGCGATAAATACACCTATTCATTAAGAGGTGAGAACAAAGGCCTTGATTTTATCAAGCGCAAAGAGTTGTCTCTGAATTTCAAGACATCCTTGTGGCAGAAATTGGTGACATTGGATGCAAGTTTCTTCATCAATTCGATGGAGGGTTATCTCATCTCTTCGCCAACATTCTATCCATCTCATTTGAATACTGGTTATCCAGCGGCTTCGTTTATGCCTGTACTTAATTACAACAATAATCGTAGAGTTGGATTTGATTTCGCAGCCAACTTCAATAAGAAGGTAGGTGATGTGGATCTCTCACTTGGTGTGACAGGTACTTACTATACAACCAAGGCTACCAAACGAGATGAGAACAACGTAGAGCAGTATCAGAACAGACAAGGAAAGGCACTTGATGGCATTTGGGGCTACAAGAGCGCAGGTCTCTTCCAAAGCGAGGAGGAAATCAAAAATTCTCCAGACCAAAGCTATTTTGGTGGAACAGTTAAACCTGGTGACATCAAGTATGTGGATGTAAATGGTGATAATAAAATAGACCAATACGACCAAGTCTTCTTGGGTAAGGGTGGTTGGTACGGAGCACCATTCACGCTTGGTGTCAATCTTACAGCTAAGTGGAAGAACTTTACCTTCTTCGCTCTTGGTACCGGTAACTTCGGTGCTTGGGGAGTCAAGAATAATTCTTATTGGTGGGTAAAGGGCGATAGCAAATATTCTGCTGTAGTTCGTAACCGATGGACAGAGGAAACCAAAGAGACTGCAACCTATCCTCGTTTGACAACTCTTGATGGTAACAACAACTTCCAGACATCAGACTTCTGGATGTACAAGACAGATGCATTCCGCTTGGCTAAGGTCCAGGTAACTTACGACTTGCCTAGTACTTTGTTCCAAAAGACATGGCTTAAGGGGTTGTCGGCATACGTAAGCGGAGCTAACTTGCTTACCATTTCAGGAGAGCGCGAAGTCTTAGAGATGAACGTTGGGTCTGCGCCTCAGACACGCTATTATAATATAGGTGTGAAGGCAACATTCTAATCATTTTAAAATGTAGAAAGAAATGAAAGTAAAAAATATATTTATATTAGCAGCAATGTCGCTTACTTTGGCTTCTTGCTCAGATCTCTTCGAGCCTGCAGAGGAAAACAACCGTGGTTTGGATGAGATTTACAATGAGCCAACATACGCTCAGGGACTATTGGGATATGGTTATGCGATGCTTCCTTACAATACCAAGAGTGTTACTGATGTTGCTACAGATGACGCTGTAAGCAATGACTTGACAAATGGCTATCTCAAGATGGCTACAGGTTCTTGGACTGCTAATAACGATCCTATGTCTAGATGGACAAATGGTCGTGCTAGTATCCAGTATCTCAATATCTTCCTTCAGGAGGTAGATAAGGTAAACTGGGCAAAGGACGAGAATGCTCGTAAGATGTATTGTGATAGCCGTAAAGGTGAAGCTTATGCTTTGAGAGCTCTCAACTTGTATTATCTTTTGATGAATCATGGTGGATGGACAGCCGATGGCAAACTGCTTGGCGTTCCTAATTTGACAGAACCAGAGTCTTCTACTGATGATTTCAATAAGCCACGTAATACATTCCAAGAGTGCTTGAATCAAATTTATAGCGATTTGGACGAGGCTGCCAAGCTTCTCCCTCTTGATTACAATGATTTGACTGATGATAACGCTGTTCCTGCCAAGTATAAGGAAATCGGAGTAAAGACCGCAGGAGACTACAACCGTGTGTTTGGTACCATTATGCGTGGTCGTATCAGCGGTCGTATCGCTGAGGCTATTCGCTCACAGGTATCTTTGCTTGCAGCTAGTCCTGCTTTCTCTGAAGGTACAAACGTGGATTATGCTAAGGCTGCTGACGATGCAGCTACCGTTCTTGACCGTATCAATGGTGTGAATGGTTTGTCTGCTACAGGTAATAATTGGTTTATGCAAACCAGGGAAATCGATGCGCTTGGCTCAGGTGCTTGTCCTGCTGAAATTCTTTGGCGTGGCAGTCGTACCAATGGTGCTGATGACTGGGATCTTGGTCTGAACCAAGAGTCTGATAATTTCCCTCCGTCTCTTTATGGTAAGGGTAGAATCAACCCAACTCAGAATCTGGTCGATGCATTCCCTGCTGAAAATGGTTATCCTATCACCGATGCCCGTTCTGAGTATGATAAGTTGAATCCTTACAGCAATCGAGATCCTCGTCTTGACCTTTATATCATTCATGATGGTAGTACTTATAAGGGAAAGACCATTCATACAGACATTACGACGGCTAATAACAATGATGGTTTGAATAAGATTTCCAATTCTACTCGTACAGGCTATTACATGAAGAAGCTGTTGCGTGAGGATTGTAATCCTGACCCTAATGCAAAGAATGCTCAGTATCATTATCCTGTGTATATTCGCTATACTGAGATATTCCTCGATTACGCTGAGGCTGCCAACGAGGCTTGGGGACCAAAGGGTAAGGGATCTCACAACTACTCAGCTTACGATGTAATCAAGGCAATCCGTGAGCGTGCCGGAGTTGGCGAGTTTGGCGAGGATCCATACTTGGATGAGTGCGCTGGTAGCAAAGAGAAAATGCGTGAGTTGATTCGCAACGAGCGTCGTTTGGAACTTTGTTTTGAAAATAAGCGCTTTAGTGACCTTCGCCGTTGGAAAGCTCCTCTAAATGAGGCTGTGCGTGGTGTTGAAATCACTTCAGAGGCTGGTGTCCCATCATACAAAGACATGAAGGTTGAGGATCGCAGCTATAAAGATTACATGTATTACGGTCCTATACCACAGAGCGAAATGTTGAAGTGGAGCAACTTGCAGCAGAATAAGGGCTGGGAAGTAAAATAATAACGACTAATATTTAAAATGATGAAAACAATGAAGATAAGCAAATATTTGTCCATGGCTGCATTGGGAATCTTGGCTTTAGGCTTTAACTCTTGTGAGAATGGCGACCAGGAATTTCCTGATTATGAGGGCGGTACTACTGTATATTATCCTTATCAGTATATCGAACGTTCTGTAGTTTTAGGCAATGATGAGAATCGCGATAATACGGATGATAACAATCATGTATTGTATATCGTATCTACAATGGGTGGAGCATATAATGGAAAAAACATCACATTGCATGTAGATGTTGATAATTCATTGTGTGACAATCTGTATTTTGAGGATGGAGTCACTCCTGTAAAGCCAATGCCTAGCAATTATTATACAATTCCTACCAAGACGGTTGCGTATAATGGAAAATTGCAGGGACGTCTTCAGGTTAAGTTGGAGGATGCTTTCTTTGCTGACCCAGATTGTGCAAAGAATACATATGTAATCCCAGTTCGCATCAAGGAAATGGTGGGAGCCGATTCTATTCTTTTGGGTTCTCCTCTCGTTGCAGGTACAACTCCTGTTCGTACTGATGCTTCAGCTTGGTATATTGTTCCTAAGGATTATATCCTTTATTGCGTTAGGTTTATGAATCCATGGGATGGCTATTATTTCCGTAGAGGAACTGACAAGATTACAGAGAATGGACAAACTCATGAGGTAAAGCGTGAAGGTGCAACTCTTGAAAAGGATGAAGTGAGTCACATTACAACCAAGAGTTTGAAAGAATGTAATTTCGAAGTCTCTGTAAATAAAGCTGACGGCTCTAAGGTCACTTGCAACTTGAAACTTACGTTCGATGATAATGGTAATTGTACCGTTACTTCTGATACAGAGGGCATGACTGCTTCTGGTTCAGGTAAGTTTGTAGAAAAGGGAGCTAAGTTGGCTTGGGGTAACAAGGATCGTGACATCCTGACTCTCAATTACAAGGTTGATTTCGGTTCTGGTATTGCTTTGGAAACATCCGATCAGTTCGTTGCCGAGACTCGTGGTAACACCAATGGTGTTGTTCAATTCAGTCCTCAGTATATCAAGAAGTAATATTCTTGATAGATAAGTGTCATTCTAATAATTTGATTATTATGAAATTGAAAAATATTAATTTAGGTTTAGGCTTGATGGCTCTCTTGGCTTTGTCTTCTTGTGCTGATGACAAGTTCTCGGAGTACAGAACTGATATGACCAAGAATTTGAAGGATTATCAGTATCTGAATAACTACGAGCCATTGAAGAAATACATGGAAGATATGAAAGCTGCCGGCAAGTGCAATCCCGACTTTAAGTTGGGCATTGCGCTCGAAGCAGCCCAATTCAACAAGCAGGAACTTGTATATTGTCTTGCTGGTAGCAATTTCAATGAAATGACTGCTGGTAATGCCATGAAAATGGCTTCTTGTGTGAAAGATGATGGCAGTATGGATTTTTCGTTAGTCAAGGAGTTCGTCAAGAATGCGCAAGATGCAGATATGACGATTTATGGTCATACGCTGGCTTGGCATGCTCAGGCAGCCAATAAGTACCTCAAAAATCTTATCAAGGATAAGGAGTTGCCACCTGATCCAAATGGTGGAAACAAGTACTTGGAGATTGCTTGTGGCGAAGCTGGTGCCAATAAATGGGATAAACAGATTAGTTATGTGTTGCCTAAGGCATTGGTTAAGGGACAAAGTTACGTGATGACCGTTAAGGTAAAGGCTTCGGAAGGTGGAACTTTTGCTGCTTGGCCTATTTGGGAAGCAAGTGATAATAAAAACCAATGGGGTGGTAGTAATGATGTTCAGTATATGGAAGATTATGACATCACTAACGATTATTCTACTTTGAAGTGGGAGTTTACAGCCAATTTCCCTATTGATAAGCTCCAGTTTGTGTTCGGTAACGTAGGAGGAACCATTTCTTGCGATGACTTTAAGTTGACGAAAGCTGGTTCTGATGAGAATCTTATTGTAAATGGAGACTTTGCAAAAGAGTCGGCTAGTGGTTGGAATCCGACAGGCTGTACCATCAAGGTGGCTTCTGCAGCCGCATCTGTCGAGGTAGAACAAGAAGTTAATAAGCAAACCTATACAGATGGACCTTTCCCATTCTATGCTATGGGATGCGAACCTCCTGTAGAAAATGGTGCAATTCATTTTGTTCCAACAGGAGCTTGGTCTCAGTTCTTTGTTATGCCAGGTAGCAACAATACGCTTTCTGAGGGTAATTATGTGGTTTATTTGGATGTGACTTCTTCCAAGGCAGCTGGTGGAATGCAGTTGACTATGCAAAATGGTTGGGGAGGTGATGCTGATGCAAAAACAGTCAGTGTCTCTACCACAGAAGGACGCCATACTTATAAGTACGAGATGTCTGGTTGTGCTGGTGGCAATTACGATATCATTCTGAAACCTCAGACTGCTGATGCGACATTGGATATACATTCTGTTACGGTTTGTCAGGTCAAGAAGCTAAACTCCATTCCTCTCACCGATGAAGAGAAGAAAGATGTTCTTACCACTGCCATGGGAACTTGGATTGATGGTATGATGGAGGCTACTGATGGTTATGTCACATCTTGGGATGTTGTGAACGAGGCCCTTTCTGGTGCCGATAAAGATGGTGATGGTAAGTTCGACTTGCAGTCTGCTAAACGAGGCAACGTTTCAGCTGACGATGCAAAGAACAATTTCTACTGGCAGGATTATCTCGGCGACATCGACTATGTTCGCACAGCCGTGGCTGATGCTCGCAAGAGTTTTGCCGACCATAATGGTGACCCTGAGAAATTGAAACTCTTCATCAATGATTATAACCTGGAGAGTGATTGGGACGACAATGGCAAGTTGAAGAGTTTGATTCAGTGGATCAAGGATTGGGAGGCTGATGGCGTGACCAAGATTGATGGTATCGCATCTCAGATGCATATCTCTTGCTATGCTGATCCTAAAACTCAGGAAAGTAAGAAAAATCATATCGTCAAGATGTTGGAGTTGATGAAGGAAAGTGGCAAGCTTTGCAAGATTTCTGAACTTGATATGGGTTATGTTGATGCCGCTGGCAATTCTGTAACTTATGATCAGATGACCGAGGAACAACACAAGGAAATGCGTGACCTCTACACCTTCGTTCTCCAGAAGTACTTCGAGATTATTCCTGCTGCTCAGCAGTATGGCATCACTCAGTGGTGTGCTACAGATTCTCCTAAGGATTCAGGTTGGCGCAAGGGTGAGCCTACTGGTCTCTGGGATCTTAACTATCTTCGCAAGCATACCTATGCAGGTTTCGCTGTAGGTCTTGGCGCTCCTAAGTATTGGGAGAGTGTAGCAGAATAAAGGTTAATATAATTTTGAAAAAATATAATATGAAAAAGTTTTTGTTTATTATACTGACTGTAACTATCTCTTGCATGGCAATGGCCTCTAGTAATTTCAGTTCAAAAGGGGCGGACAATTATTTAGAGATAAGCGGCTATTATGGAACAAGTGCGTATGATGGCTATTATCAGTTGTTAACAGAAAATGGCTTCCCAAAACAAGCATGTGTTATGGAAATTCATCTAAATGAATTACCAAAGGGCTACCATTATAATTGGAAAATAATTAAAGGTTATGGAGATGAGCTTCTTCAAGTTCAACCAGAGACTGATTTTGCTTATATAGGTCAAAATGGGAATACAGATGAATTGGTGTTTTCAATAAGTATTATTGATGAATCTACCGGATGGCCTGTGGCATCTCGAACAATTAGTTTCGTTTTTATCAAAGGTTTTACTAAACCGATAGTACCTCCGATTGGTTGAGTATCTATTATGACTGAAATAGTGATTGAATAAGAACATTAGTTTAGGTTTTATCATATAAAATAGATTAACCGAAATGATGTTAGTCGTGATAGGTCGGTTGGGCCGTGAGGTTCAATCGACCTTTATGCTAACAAATAGTTACATTATACAATGTTTTTTAAAAAAAATATCGTATCTTTGCAGACATGAAAATATTAAAGAACTCTAAAATGATGATATGGTTAGGCATTTATATCATATTTGTGTTTGTCTGCCATTCGATAGCGACTTACCATTTCTATTATATGGAACAATGGAATACTTTCTATTGGGATGGCGATGCTATCTGCCAAACATTATCACAGTCAGGTGGGGTAACCCTATTGCTGGCTGATTTTCTCATGCAGTTTTTTTGCTATGGGGCGGGACCTTTTGTTTTTGGATTCTTAATGACTTTGGTGGCTTATGCTCAAAGTCTTTGGGTGAAAGAGGGCGCTCGTTGTCTAGGTTGCATCACTGCTGTGGCAATGCTGATGACGCTTACTTCTAGTATGGCAAATTTACTTGCGGGCAGTGTCTGCTTCACGATGGTAATGTTCTTGATGGCTGTAGTACTCCGCTGTCGCAAGTGGTTGAGGATAGTTGCTATCATCATGATAGCTTTATTGGCTAGAAAAAATTGCCTGGTTCGGGATGGGACAGAGTTGAATTTTATGGTTTTTCTGCCTTGGATTACTGCGGGTGGTGTATTTTTGCTTCAAATATTCTCGCGAAACGTTCTGAGGCCTGTTGGTAAGTATAACTTACTCGCCCAGTTGGTTATGGTTGTAGGTATGTCTGTGATACTCATTGCTTCTTGTTATGACGCTAAGGAAGAGTATATGAAGAAGATTGCTTATTATGTCCGCTATCATCAGTGGGATGAGATTATTAATCGGAGCAATAGTCGTGGTAGTAAAGGTAATACTGTATTCCAGCTTTGTCGTAATATGGCGTTGGCTGAGAAGGGTGAACTAGGTGAAAAATTCTTAATGTATGAACAGGGGGGAATGGAAAGCTTCTTTTCTCGGAATGTTGAAACTTTGCAACAAGCAATGTTTTTGATGGATGTTTACTATACAATGGGCTATGTAAATTTGTCACAGGTAAGTGCTTTTGAAGCTCAAGAGAGTGTTGATAATAAAAGCCCTTATCTTTGGCAACGATTGGTAGATACTAATATAGAAAATGGAGCTTATGTAGTTGCTGAGAAGTATATCAAAAAATTAGAGACTACGCTAGCTTATCGTGATTGGGCTCATGAACGTCGTAGATTTTTGTATAATGACATTGCTGTACTTCAGAATCCAGTACTCGGCAAGAAACGTAAGTGTATATTCAAGGATGATATCTTTATTGGTAGCTGTGGCATAGGTTCGGACTTGGAGCGGATTGTGGCGGCTTGCCCTGAACATCGTGCTTCGTTAGACTATCTAGGTGTAATGTACGTTTTGGCAAATCAGAGAGGAAAGTTTATTCAGTTGATAAATAAGTATAAAGGTACAAAGGTTATGCCGCAAATACCTGCTTCGTTTGAAAAGGTGATGAAAACTTTTGAACTGCAAACTACAGAACCTTTTTTGTAAATTAATATATATGATATGAAGAAATTTAATACATTATATGTAATAGGTAGATATGTATGTATTGCTGTATTTATCTTATTCCTCTTCTCTTGCTCTCATAAGGTTGATATTGCAAAACGTCTATCGTCAACTCCTATTATCTTCCCAGATTATAAAAATGTGACAATCCCTTGCGATATAGCTCCGATTCATTTTCGTGTAGAGAAAGAGATAGGTGATGTCGTTTCAGCTAAGTTTTCCTCAGATGTAGGAAAAAATATAGTGGTAGATGCAGACGGAAAGGATATCTCTATTAGTTCCAAGGACTGGAAAAACTTAGTGAAAGATGCCAAGAGTCTTTCAGTAGAGATTGTTGTTAATAGAAGCGGAGTTGACTGTGCATACAAGTCTTTTCATATCCTTGTTTCCAGGGATGCTATAGACCCATATATAGCTTATCGACTGATTGAGCCTGGTTATGAGAATTGGTATAAAATGGGTATTTATCAGAGAGACTTGACTTGTTATGAACAAACTCCTATTTTAGAGAACTCCAAGACTGGGAATAATTGTATGAACTGTCACAACTTCTGCAATCGGAATGCCAAACAGATGATGCTGCATCTGCGTGCGGGAAAGTTGGGAGGCACATACGTGATGCAAGGAGATGGTTTGGCTAAGAAGTTGAGCATCGATGTGGATAGTATCAAGTCGTTGGTTTATCCAGCTTGGCATCCTTCAGGCAAGTTGATCGCTTTCTCAACCAATGATACCCATCAGGGTTTTCACTCATCAGACAGAAATCGCATTGAGGTCTATGACCAGAAGTCGGATGTCGTGGTTTATGACTTGGCATCCAACCATATCTTTACTTCTCCTTTATTGAGCTCGCAACGAAGTTTTGAAACTTATCCTTGTTTCTCACCAGATGGCAAGCGTCTCTATTTCTGTACCGCAGATAGTGTGGAGATGCCTCGTCGTTATAAGGACGTGAAATATAGCGTTTGTTCCATAGCCTTTGATGCTGCCCATCATGCTTTTGGCACCGAGGTTGATACGCTTTTTTCAGCTCATACGACAGGTAAAAGTGCCGTAATGCCTCGCATTTCGCCAGATGGCAAATGGTTGGTGGTTACGGTAGCCGATTATGGTTGTTTCCCTATTTGGCATCATGAGGCAGATCTTTGTATCATCAATCTCCAAACCAAGGAATGTCAACCTTTGTCGGCTGCCAATAGCCGAGATACCGAGAGTTATCACTCATGGAGCAGCAATGGTAGATGGCTCGTCTTTGGCTCGCGCCGAGTAAATGGGCTTTATACGATGCCTTATATTTGTCATATCGACAAGAACGGCAAGGCTTCCAAGCCATTCCTTCTGCCACAGAAATCTCCTGATTTCTACGACAAGTGCTTGAAATCATTCAATATTCCCGAGTTCGTGAAGGATAAAGTGGAGTTGAAAGACATAGAGAAAAAATAATTTTTTCTCGATTTTGTTACCACCGTTACCACCACCTAAAATATAGGGAACTACAAAGGGTGATCCTACTGGTCTCTGGGACCTCAACTATCAGCGCAAGCCTGCTTACGGTGGTTTTGCTGATGGTCTTGCAGGCAAATAAAAGACATTAGTTTTAGGTTTTATCATACAAAGATTAACCGAAAAAAGATGTTAGTCGTTAAGGTTGGCTGTGTTGTGATGACACGGTCAACCTTATTCACAAGGGTAGAAAAATTGTGATGAAGTAGTTAGGTTTTGTGATAAAATAAAAATAGTTTTGTTGTTTAGATGTCCTTTCACCTTTCATCTATCTTCTTGCATTTCAGATAGATGAAAGGTGAAAGGACTTTTTTGTTTCTTATAGGTGCTCTAGCCAATTCTCGGGAGTGATGATCGTTTTATCCTTCACATCGTATGTGTTTAGGAAGGAAGCAGGAAACTGAGTATTTGCTCTCTTTGGATTCCATTTCATTTCGAAGAGAGTAAACTGTCCGTCGCTTTCCTCGATGTAGTCTATCTCTTGCTGTTGGTTGGTTCGCCAGAAATAGCTGTTTACATATCTTCCTTCATACTGGTTAGCTTTTATTCTTTCGCTGATAACGAAGTTCTCCCACAAGGCACCAACATCTTGTCGAAGTGTCAAAGGCGCAAAGTTTTGCAATATGGCATTTCGGATACCATTGTCGTAAAAGTAAAACTTCTTGGCTCGTTTCAGTTCTGTGCGCAGGTTTCTGCTAAAACCATTTAGCTTGAAGATGATATAGCATTTTTCTAGCAAGTCTACATATTTTTCCACGGTTTTGCTGTCCGTACCTACTGTCTGTGCCAGCTCATTGTATGAAACTTCGCTAGTAACTTGCAGTGCTAAAGCAGTGAGTAGCTTGCTAAGCAATGCAGGTCGGCGTATACTCTCTAAGGTGAGCAAGTCCTTATAGAGATAACTATTGGACAGATTGTACAAGATGTCTTTTGCATCTTTTGTATGATTGATGACATCTGGGTATGAGCCATAGATGAGGCGATTCTCTAGTGTTTGCTTTACTGTAAGTAAGCCTTGAGATTCGAGTAATTCACCAGTGGACAATGGAAAGAGATGATACTCAAACTTTCTGCCGGTCAGTGGCTCATTGAGCTTGTTTTGTAATTCAAATGAGGAAGAGCCTGTTACCAGTAATTGTACTTCAGGGAAGTTGTCGGTAATCAATTTTAGGGTTAGCCCTATGTTTTCTACTCTTTGTGCCTCGTCTATCATGACAATCTTGTGTTTGCCAATGAGCAATTTTAGTTCTTGGCTATTCACCTGGGATAGCATTTCTTTTACTTCTGGCTCATCACAGTTTAATTGCAATATAGGTTCCGTACGTTTTTCAAGTATCATTTTGAAAAGCGTACTTTTTCCTACTTGTCTGGCACCTATTATAATAATAGCTTTACCACCAAACATTCTGGCCTCTATCGTTTCTTGTAGTTTCCTTCTTATCATTTTATTCTTATGTTTAAATCTTTTGCAAAGATTATGCAAATGAGCGCAATGAAAGCTCGCTTTCAAATTGCCGAGTGCAGCTAATCTTCTGCAAAGATTATGCAAATGAGCGCAATGAAAGCTCGCTTTCAAATTGCCGAGTGCAGCTAATCTTCTGCAAAGGTAATGAAAATATTCGCTAATCCAAAAAATAACACTGTTTTTTTGGATTATAATCCGAAAATTCGTACTGATTTTTTGGATTAGGGACATTTTTGAGCTATTTTTGCCTTGTTAATAGGGTGCCATGTAACTTTAGTTTATACCCAATGTTACTTACGTCACTTGTAGGCATCAAGCCCTACGCTTGTAATCATTCAGTACTGGGAGGGCAGGTAACAAACCTGCCCTCCCAGTGCATTTTGATACGTTTGATAAAGTATTTGATATATGGCGCAAAGCCTATGTCGGATTATTCTTGTAATTTTGCAACGAATAAACAATTTAATCATATACGAATGAAAAAGAAAAATATCCAGACCCCTGTTTTATTAATGGCCATTGCTGCATGTATGATATCTCATCAGCAAAATGCGTGGGGCAGAGAAAAACCGTCCCTGCAAAATGATTCCGTGCCTTATGTAACCATGCCGGACGTTTCCCCTAAACTCACCACAGGAGATGGAAATCCCCTGCTGGATTTTATGTTTACAGCGGATCCAACTGCAGTAGAATATAATGGCAGAATTTATGTGTACGCAACAAACGATCAGCAACAATATGATTCAATAGGCGGTTACGGAAAAAACTCCTACGAATACATCAAATCTCTGGTGATGATGTCTTCCGATGACATGACAAACTGGACCTATCACGGAATTATTAAAACAGACAGCATCGCCCCATGGATACAAACATCATGGGCACCGTCGATCGCAAAACGTGAGGAAGCGGACGGCAAGACTCACTTCTACCTCTATTTCTCCAATAGCGGGGGTGGAACCGCAGTGCTGACATCCACATCCCCTATAGGACCGTGGTCAAGCCCGCTGAATCATAGTTTGGTAGACACAAACACTCCCGGCATAGCAGGAGAATGCCAAGCTGCTTTCGATCCGGGTGTAGTCATTGATGACAAAGGAAAAGGTTGGCTGACAGTAGGCGGAGGATGTGCTCGCATTATGCGTTTGGGAAAAGACATGATTAGTGTGGATGGCCCGATAAAGCCCATCAGGGCTCCCCATCATTTCGAAGCTAACGAATTAAACTACATCAACGGCACATACGTTTATACTTATAACATAGATTGGCAAGATTTTAGCGACTGGCCTCTCCCGACAGAGAAACCAACCACCTGTTGCATGAGTTACATGACTAGCAAAACTCCGCTGGTAACCAAAAGTTGGAAATACCAGCACAACTATATGAAAAACCCTGGAGATTATGGATTTGACTACAGCAACAATCATACACATCTACACAAATTCCGCGGGAAATGGTATGTATTCTATCACACAATGAGTTTGCAACATAGTTTCAATACAACAGCTGGTTTTCGTAATGTTTGTGTCGATGAAATACAAGTTGACGAGAATACTGTGAATATCCACATGGGTAATCAGACTCAGAAAGGCGTAAAACAGATACAGCCTATGAATCCGTTCATCATCCAGCAGGCCGAAACCACAGCAGCCACACAAGGTGTCAAGTTCACAAATGGAAAAAGCATCGGGGACATGTATGCCGTTACCGTTCCCAACAAGACTGGCATCATTGCTGTCAGAGGTGTGGAATTCAACAAAGTACCTTCCAGTCTGGAAATTAAGGCATCCGGAAACGGAATCATAGAAGTCCGCCGGGATAGGCCGGACGGAGAAGTCATAGCTTCAATCAAAGTCGGTACCCCGCAAATGAAACTCATAGAATCCCAACTTCAAAAGAATATGACAGGCACAATGGACCTCTGTTTTGTCCTGAAAGGAAACAATATCACATTCGACGAATGGAAGTTCAAATGATAACTTCCTGATGACAAGGAGGGTGCATTGCCCATTATGATGCACTCTCCTTAACTTCCTGTACGTATCCCGTACTGAGGAGACTATGCATGGAAGCTGTGCTATCGTTGGATTCTCTTGTTTGTTTTTGCAACACTAAGATAAGTGAATTCTTCGACATGGCAAAATCCTGGGCCGCTCGGCTCTGCCGCTTGACTTGTTCAAGAACTTTTTGCTGCTCAGGTGTTTAAAAAGTTTAATTTATAATAGTGTTGCGTAATTAAGGACTATATTCGCCAACTTCATGGCACGTATGGATTGGGCTGCATACGGCAAAGGAAACCGTAACCCGATAGTTATCGTAAATGGTGAAAAGGGATTGAACCCGATTATAATTGAACCAGAAACAGAAGAGGAACTCCAATTAAACGCTTCAAAATCTGTGGATCCGGATAAAGATAAACTGACATTCCACTGGTGGATATTGCCGGAAGCGGGTACTTACACCTCAACGGTAAGTATCAGAGAGGCAGACAAAGCTAATGCCATTCTACGTATCCCCCAGGATGCGGCAGGAAAAGAACTGCATATAATCTTTGAAGTGACAGACAATGGGACTCCGGCACTGACCAGCTACAGAAGGGTCATCATCCGCCCAAAACTTGGCGAGACATTCAACCTTTCTGGGCAGCGATAAACATAACTATAAAGGCAATGTTATCAGAAAAAGATAATTCAGTAATTGATATTTAACATATAACAAATTCCCAGAGAAGGACGTGATGTATTAGGCTCATCTGTATATTTTTCCTCTGTTTTGACCAAACATTTGGGGAATCTGGAATATTTTGGGTAAAAACATTTGGGGAATCTGGAA